>SMVB01410896.1_pt1 | contig 27774 bp, 30 predicted proteins | sample 2456461 | NCBI WGS metagenome assembly SMVB01 (sample SAMN11095934, study PRJNA526329) | marine sediment metagenome | biome: Marine sediment; feature: Surficial sediment; material: Deep marine sediment; isolation source: Hadal surficial sediment | place: Pacific Ocean | collected 2014-05 | depth... | reverse complement strand
ATGCTCATCCACCGGGAGGATCTCCAGTCCCGCACCCTCGGTGGCTGCCTGTCTGGCAGCAAGCATGACTGCCTTATGCTCGATCGCGGACGTGACGATACGGGGATCATCGGACAGCCGTCGCCGAATGAACCCGAGCACCGCCACGTTGTCGGATGCCGTTCCCCCGGATGTAAAGAACACCTCGCCTCTGGATGCGCCGACTACTTTCGCGATGTCGGCGCGGGCTCGCTCCAGGGTCTCCTGCGCCTGTCTGCCGCACGCGTGCAAAGACGCGGCATTGAAATCAGCCACGCCTATGACCGCGGACATGGACTCCCACACTTCGGACCTGAGAGGCGACGACGACGCATGATCGAGATAGATCATGTTTTCCATATCTTCAAGTCAGTCCGAAGTCGATCAGTAATCAAAAAGTGGAGACTCCAAGCGAAGCGAGATCGTTGACTTCGATCGTCTCTTCTGTAAGAAATGGTTCGCCGAACAGCCGGCGGATCAACGAGCCGTAATGACGGTTTTGCGTCTCGATCAATTCGTACAACGGCTGCCCGGTCGGAAACGCCTCACCCGCTTTGATCGCGTCGTCGAATTGTGACGCGAAACATCGAATCGCTTCCATTTTGCGTTCGAACTGGGCGCCGATGTCAACCACGAACGTGGGCTTGCCGGCATCTTCCCGAAAGCTCGCGGCATAAACGAGCTTGCCCGGCCGGTGAGGTTCGCCGGATCCGAAGCGCTTCAGGCCAGCCAGAAAGCATGCGTCCCGGGCGAGTTCCGAGCCGACGCGATGGTCGGGATGTCGACCGCGCGGGAATGGAAGGATGACGATCCGCGGTCGCAGTTCCCTCAGGATCGTTACCAGAATTTCCCGATTATCCTGCGTGTTGAATACGCCGGCATCCGGCAGCCCTGCGTTACGTCGCACGCTGATGCCCAGGACTTCTGACGCCCGCGCTGCTTCGGTCGCTCGTGTCTCAGCGGAGCCCTTGGTGCCCATCTCACCGGCCGTGAGGTCCAGAATTCCCGTGCGGTATCCCTGGTCGGCGCACTTCAATAGCGTACCGCCACACATGAGTTCGACGTCATCCGGATGGCTGCCGATCGCGAGAACATCCAGTTCAGCAACTGCCATATCCAAGCCCTCCCGGACAAAAAGTTACTCGTATCTGAGGGCCTCGACCGGATCCATCGCGGCGCCACGAGCCGCAGGGTACAGACCGAAGCCGACGCCGGTCAGTACCGATGCGATCAGGGCGATTGCCACGGCCCACAATGGCACGGAAGCCGGCACTGGTGTCAGCTCCTGCACGACCCAGGCTATTCCGCCACCGAATGCCAGCCCGATCGCGCCGCCCAGGGCGGTAAGTGTGGATGCCTCGACCAGGAACTGCAACAGCAGGTCACGTCGTCGGGCGCCCAATGCTTTGCGCAGTCCGATTTCTTTCGTCCGCTCCGTTACGGAGATCATCATGATCCCGATGACCCCGATGCCACCAACCATCAAGCCGACACCCGACAGAGCAATCATTACGAAGAAGAATACGCCCGTTAACCGACCCCATAAAACGAGAACCTCGTCCTGTGTAATCAAGGCGAAGTCATCCGCCTCACCGGGGGAAAGGCCCCGGATCTGCCGCATTCGCCCCTGTACCGCATCAAGTGCCTCATCCAACGACACATTGTCCCTCGGGACAATGGTGAAGTTGACGAGACGATCCCAGAAGGGCAGGTACTTATCCGCGGCGGAGAACGGGATGAGTACATAATGAGTCGCGAATCCACGAAACAGGTTGTCGGGTGCCTCGTAGACCCCGATCGTGCGAAATACCGCTTGACGTCGGTTCGGTCGTCCCAACCGGATGCGTTGGAGCAACGGGTCGCTTCCGCTCCACAGGTCCTCGGCGACAGCTGAGTCAATCACTGCTACCGGGCTCCGCCGCTCGTCTTCGACTTCGGAAAAATACCGGCCGTCAGTGATGGTGCCGCCACTCATTTCAAGATACTTGGCCGAAACCGCGATCAATGATATGCGAACGTCCTCGCCCTCTGCATACGCTCGAAAGCCGTTCTGGCGCAGATCAGCCATCGCGGTGGCATACTTGATCTCTGGAAGGCGCTCGAGTTCCGCCGTCCAACGTGGTTTGAGCGGTTCATTATTCATGAATGCGCTCTCCCCCTCCTCCGTGCCAATTCTGACCCCACCACCAGCGATGGGTGCATGCGTGATATAAAATGTATTCGGCCCGGCAGCGGCGATGATGTCCTTGAAGCTCGAATTCAGTCCCTCGACTACGGCTGACATGACCATGACGACGATGACACCAATCGCGACTCCGAGGATCGTCAACCCGCTGCGCACTTTATTCGTGACCAGGGAGTCCGTCGCCATACGAACTCCCTCTCGAAGGGTAGTAACGAATCCCATTCCGTGCGACTTACTCACGGCCCAGCGCGACAATCGGATCCTGATTCGCCGCCTTCCAGGCCGGATAGATGCCCGATGCGATACCGACAAACAGGCCGACGAACAATGCGAGACCAATCGCCCACATGGGAACGGCGGCCGGCAGCGGTGAGAACCGGTCCACCGCTGCCCCAAGCCCCACTCCCAACAGGATGCCTATGGCGGCGCCCAGTAGAGAGAGCGTGGCAGACTCGGACAGGAACTGGATCAGGATGTCCTGCCGTCGGGCGCCAATGGCCTTTCGAATTCCGATTTCCTTGATTCGTCCCGCGACGGACAGGAGCATGATATTCATGATCACGATTCCTCCGACGACAAGCGACACGCCAACGATAGCTGGAATCGCGGCGAACAGGACAGCCGATATCTGTCGCCAGGTACCCAGGAGATCTTCGGAGGTCTCGAAGTAAAAGGTATTTCTCTCGCCAGGCCGAAGCGCTCGATCGGAGCGCATCGCTGCCTCAATCGCGGGCGTGATCGCGTCGAGTTCCTCCGTGGTTCGCATCTTGACGCTGATCGCGTCAACCTCATTTTTTCTTCGTGAAAAATTCTGTCGGTAGGTGGCGAACGGTATGAGGATCGCTGCGTCGCGAATGCTTCCGAACAGCCCGCCCTGTCGCTCAAACGTTCCGACCACCTTGAACCTGTGAGGGCCCAGTCGGATGTCCTTATCCAAGGGTGATTCGTCGGGATACAGTCGGTCAGCGATGTCCGCTCCGATAACGGCATTCTTGAGGCCGCGACGCTCATCCAGCTCTGTCAGACCCCGACCGGACCCGATCGGCATTCCCTGCAGCTCGGCGTGGTCCGGAGATCCTCCGATCAGCCGCACGTTGCGGCGGCGCAGATCGTTGTGACGAACTTCGACCCCACCTCGATCCTCGTAGTACGAAAAGAGCCAGGCATCCGGAACGGCTGAACGCACGACCTCGACGTCGTGGAGCGTCAGCTGGGGATTACGGGCTGACCGGCGGCGCGCTTCCTCCCATTCGGGGCCGGTAACGACCCGATTGCGGCGCACGACCGTAACCGTATTGATACCAAACAGGGAGCCGGCGAGGTCGTCCTGCACGAACCGGTTCATGCCCTCGACGATCGTAATCACGGCGATAAGAAACATGACTCCGATCATGACACCCAGCAGGGAGAAGGCCGACTTCAGCTTGTGGGCCCACACCTGCTGCAGGGCAAGGACGATGCCCTCGAGAGGATTCACTAGACCGTCAGATCTCTACTACGGGCCGTTGCTCGCGTCGTGCGTCGTGTGATTCGACCATGCCGTCACGCAGGGTGATCACGCGCTCGGCGTGCTCGGAAATCTCCAACTCGTGGGTCACGGTGATGATCGTCTGCCCCGCCTCGTGAAGCTCATCGAACACCTTCATGATGTCTGCCGAAGTCACCGAATCCAGATTCCCGGTCGGTTCGTCCGCCAGCAGGATCGACGGCTGGTTCACCAGGGCGCGCGCGATAGCCACCCGCTGACGCTCTCCGCCTGACAGCTCGTTCGGCTTGTGATCCATCCGGTCCGCCAAACCGGTCTGCTCGAGCGCGTGCTCGGCTCGTCGGCTGCGCTCCTTCGCCGGTACGCCGGCATAGATCAACGGCAATTCCACGTTGTGCAGGGCGGTTGCCCGAGGAAGAAGGTTGAACGTCTGGAATACGAAGCCGATTTCCTGATTCCGGATCCTGGCCAACTCATCGTCCTCGAGGCCCTGGACCGCCTGGCCGTTCAGCCGGTACTCGCCGGCCGTGGGTGTATCGAGGCAGCCGATGAGATTCATCAACGTCGACTTCCCGGAGCCCGACGGTCCCATTACGGCAATGTATTCATTCCGTACGATCGTCACGTCCACACCACGCAAGGCGTAGACGGTTTCCGATCCCATCTCGTACTCCTTGGTGAGTCCGCGCGTCTCGATAATCACATCGTTGGTATTCATCAATCCTGGCTCTCCTGATTCGATCGTGCATTCCCTTCCGAACTCTGATCCTCGTCCACCTGGACGGGGTCACCGTCGGACAGCTCGCGAATCACCTTGAACGTTCCTGACACGATCGTCAGGCCTTCGCCGAGGCCGCTCAAGACCTCGAAGTAGCTGTCGCCCGCGATGCCGACGTCGACTGGCCGGAACCGGGCAAACCCGTCCTCGACTACGAAGACTCCTTCGACGCTTTCGTCATTCCCGGAGTCTTCCGGCTGCGACTCGGCATTCTCGTTCGGAATGGCCTCGAACTCGTCCGCATCAAGCAGTGTCAGCGCGATAATCGGGATGGACAGCACCTGTGAGCGTACTTCGGTAATGATGTCCGCCGTGGCCGACAGATCTGTGCGCAATTCCACGTCTGTGTCATCCAGCGTGATGCGGACTTCGAAGTCGATCGCCTGGTCGCTGCCAAGTGATGCCCGCGGGCGGATCGAGCTGTTACCGATGGTCGTCACCCGACCCGTAAATTCGCGGTCACCGAACGCGTCGATCCGAACGGCTGTCGAATCACCTACTGAAATGTCCGGCACGTCAGTTTCGTCTACCTCAATGACGGCCTCCATCACGGAGAGGTCAGACACCGTGAGCAAGTGACTGCCGGGGTTATTCATCGTTCCGACCACGGCCGTCTCGCCGCGCTCCACGTTCAGCCGTGTCACGCGGCCGCTCATCGGAGCCCGGATCACCGTCTTCGAGAGTTGATCTTCGGCCTCCCGGACGCCTGCGCGTGAGATTTCGACGCCATGACGAGCCGACTCGTGGAAAGCTGCCTGGACCTCCGCCAGGGTACGGGCTGTCTCGTACTCGCTGTCCGTCACCATTTCCGGAAGACGGGACTTGAGGTCTCGGATGCGCTCCCAGTCACGACGGACCTGATTGGCGTTGCCTCTAGCCTGCGCCTCGCGCGCCATGGCTTCCGCCAATGAAGCCTCGGCTCGTTGCAATGATGCCCGGAATCGCGTGTCGTCGATCACCAGGAGGAGCTGGCCACTCTCGACGTCGTCACCCTCTTCCACAGTGAGTTCGACGATTCGGCCTGAAACATCAGCGCTGATATCCACGGACGTCTTTGGCTCGATGTGCCCGCTCGCAGTCACACGTGCGACCAGATCGCGTCGTTCGACGTTCTCCGTTCGCACGTCTACTGCGTCGCCTCGTCCGGCTGTTACAGCCCGCACCATCAAGATCGCGAAAAGTGCGAACACCCCGATGCCTATGAATATTTTCTTCTTGCGTGACATATGTCTACGATCGCGAAAAGTTCTGACGGGAGATCTGGATCACCTGTTGACTTTACTTACGGTTGATTGACGCCTCTAGTTTCGCCCCGCCGTTTCAGAAAACACCTGAACCATGACGGGTGTTGTCGGCTCAGCCTGCTCCCGGTCCGATGACAGCGAGCACTGCCATTAACAGCACGTACAGGCCGACAAGGAAGGCGATCGCACTGGTGGCCGATACCTTCGGGGAGATCCGGCTGATAGCGATGCCGAGGACGACCATGGTCCACAGGCCAAACAGATTGAGGCCCTGCAGGAACCCGAATAGCCAGCCGTCGCGCTCCAGATCCGGTACCAGAAGATGGAGTGACAGGGTCGAACGCAAGTCGCCCGTCGCCCGGACGAGCGGCAACGTGAGCAGCGAGCCGGCAGTGTTGATCAACTGGGCATGTACCGTAGCCGAAAACATCTGCTTGAACGAAACCGCACCGCCCAGGAGCACACCGTACACCAGTTTGAGCAGCCCCGCGAGGAATGCGAACAGGGCTAGCGCCAAAACGATGCCCATGATCCAGCCGAACGAGCGCGTGAGGCCGAATATCTTCTCCGTCGCTTCCACTTGCTCGGGCGAAGCGTCGGCGGGGAGGTTGGACATCATCGCGTCCCGTAATATCTCGGCCGGGATCATGAACTGAACGAACACGCCGACCACGATGGTTACGAGAAGGGCATCCAGCCATACAGGTCGTTCCCGGAGCGCGTCAAACAGTTCCGCCGGCGCGACGAATACGCGTATGAACCGGACTAGAATGTTTGGGAGCGGTGGTGGAGCTTGTTCGGTCTGAGATTCTTCGCTCATGATTTCGCCTCTCTGATGGGTCCTCAGCTCAGCAGTCAGCTGCCGGGTCGTCTAACACTGGTCCACTGCAGGTCGGGTATCTGGACCTTGAAAATACGTCCATCGGCAGGGTCGGCCCAGACGATGTGCCTTGTAGAGCCGACATCCAGCTCGTACCGGTGGGCTGGATGTACCGCGTCGCCGATCGTGATCTCGGCCGTAGTGACGCTAACCAGGCGGATCGGCCGCTCCTGCCTGTCGCCAGGCAGGATGGCTCCCAGTTCCTCCGGATGATCTCCCTCCGCAGTGAGTCGCCGAACCACGAAATAGTAGTGCTGAGCAATGCCGGTGCCCAGCAGTACCTGGTTGGGCGCTGCCAGCATCTCCGTCATCCGGTCACCCTCTTCGCTCGATGTAGTGATTCGTAATCGAGTGCCGCTGCGGGTCAGGATGAGAGTGTACGCGGGTCGCCCGAGTGCACGCGTTTCGAATCGCACCGGGGCGAAGGCGCCGTCTGTTCGAAGACCGAATTCTGCCGATCGGAGCCAGGTACCGTCGCCTTCCAGTTGGATGCGGCCAACAGCCATGTAGCCCTCACCCTGTCGCCGGATCGCGAATGTCTCAGTACCCGCAATCTGGCCATCTACTGTGATCTCGTAGCGGCCCTGGTCGACGAGGTTCGGATCCTGGGCCACGGCGGCGACGGGCGAAACGACACACGTGGCGATGACCGTCGCGACGAAGCCTGGTCTATGCATCGAGCCGATCCACGATGCAGTCGACGAGAAACTCATAGATCAAGCGTCCCTTCTTTTCAGTTGCCGCAAATGGATGGTCCTGGTCCGCCGGTGGCCCCCGGACCAGGTCCGGCGCTAGGTGCAGCATCAGCGAGGTGTCGAATTCGCCAGCATGGTCCGTTACCCCTGAGTCCAGAAATCGGGACACGTCGATCGCTCTTGTATCCACGGAGCGGACACGCACGGCCTTCGCCAGGACCATGGCCATCGCCTGAATGTGCCGCACATTACCGTTACCCGTGAGCAGGGTAATCTCTTCGAGTCCCTGCCGATCCCAGGATTCGACGAGTTCATTAAGTACCCGGTGAAGGGTTTTCCGCTCCAGGCCGGCTGTTCCGGCGAGAGCCAGATCTGCGCGCGACGCGACCCCGAAGGGGAGCAGAGGAGCGAGAAGAATTCCGGTGCGGCGGCAAACAGCCCGGGCCAGGCTTTCAGTAATCTGATTGTCCGTGCCTACCGGCAGGAATGGGCCGTGCTGCGTACAACTTCCGACCGGCAGCAGAAGTCTCGGATCCCGGCGGAACCAGTCAGCGATCTCTACCGATGTGAGCTCGTCAAGTCTGGTCGGGCCGGCGTCACCGGTCAGGGGCCTGGTTCGCACAACCACTAATCTACGAAGATCCTCGACCTCGGCATACGCCAGGAAGGAATCCGATGAACGATCTATTGTCTGCAAACGTGACACTCATTGCCGGCGCGTAGTCCGGGCCAACGGGAAAATTGTTGCCGTAGCGAGCCTCTCGGCACCGCCATCGCGAATTCGTGATGACAGCACACGGAAAGGCCGGACGCGGGCTGCGCTTCATTGCTCCCGGCGTGGTGAATCGAATTGCTGCTCGAGCGGCCGGGTGGTACTGACACCTTCTCCCATGTAGCCGGCCGCCACACTCGCGATGACCAACAGCAGGCCCAACCAGCCTACGGTCGTCAGATTCTGGCCCAACAGGGCTAATGCCAGCACCGCTCCCGCAACCGGCTCGATGGTCGTAGCTACCGACACGGGCGCTGCCTCGATGCGCCGGAGCGCACCGAAAAACAGAAAATTCGCAGCCAGAACGGTTCCGGCAGCCAGTAATCCCATGTACAACCACGCCGCTGTCCCGGAGGGTGGTGCTGGCGTCCTCCCGAGCGCCGGCAGCACCGCCGCGAGTATGACCGTTCCACCCACGATCTCCAGAAAAAGTACGCGCTCTGCCCCGTAGCGGGGAACCGCGTAGCGACCGATCAGGGTCGTGCCGGCATAGGAGACCGCGGCAATCAGGCCGCCCGCAATACCCAGGATCATCCCCTGCTGCTGCGATGCGAACAGAGCCTCGATGCTTCCGCTTCCGCCGCTGACCGTCAGAGCCGCCCCCGCCATTACGCCCAGCGCCAGAAGCAGACGAAGCGGAGTCAGGGCCTCGCCCAAGACGAGGCGGGCGGCGATTGCCACGATGACCGGGGCCGTGTACAGAAGCGCCGCTGCACCAGCCACTCCAACGCCGGCAATCGCGAATTGATAGGCAATCTCGAATCCGGCGACGCAGACACCGCCCAACAGGCCGACCACAAGCACGCCGCGCCGGTCGACGCGAAACAGGTCTGGTCGTCTGATCCCCCACACGGCGAGCGCGAGTCCGCCCAGCAGCACCCGCCAGAATCCAACGTCTGTCAGGGCGGCGCCCTCGGCGTACAGCGCCGTACTAAGGGGCCCCGTGGTACCCCACAGGACGCCCGCTCCCAGCGCCATCGCGAATCCGAGCCGTCTTGCGCGCTGGCGCACGTTCGGATCCGGTGGCAAGGGCTGGACACTCGAGTCGTGCAACGCGATCCTCCGTGTTCGGACATGTAAGGCGAGCATCGGGTGCCAACGTGCAGAGGTTAGGTGCCGTCGCGAGTAGGCGTCAAGGTGAAAGGAGAAAGGTCGTTGACTGAACATCCAATCGACGGGGAAGGCGAGGGCCGAGCGCCGCTCGTTCCGCTGACGACATGGATCGAGCGCCCGGTAGAGGAAATGCGGATCCGGGCGCGCAGCTTCTTTGAGCATATGAATCGGCGTCGAACGGTACGTGACTACGCAAGTCGATCTGTGCCGCGAGAAGTGATCGAAGACTGCATCAGAGCAGCGGGAACGGCTCCCAGTGGGGCCCACATGCAGCCGTGGCACTTCGTTGTGGTGACGGACCCGGTCGTGCGTCGCCGGATCCGGCTGGCCGCCGAGGCGGAGGAAAGAGAGTTCTATAGCGGACGAGCTCCGGACGAGTGGCTCGAGGCTCTTGAAAGACTCGGGACCACCGCAGAGAAACCATTTCTGGAAACAGCCGCCTGCCTGATCGTAGTGTTTGCCCGCCGCTACGGAGTCAAACCGGGAGGCGAGCGTCGCAAGCATTACTACGTGCAGGAATCCGTCGGCATCGCAACGGGAATGCTGATCGCGGCGCTTCACGAGGCCGGACTCGCGACGCTGACTCACACGCCGAGCCCCATGGGTTTCCTGTCCTCGGTGCTGAATAGGCCGGACAACGAACGGCCCTTTCTCGTCCTTGTCGCCGGCTATCCTGCTCCCGGCACACGAGTACCTGACCTCAGACGCCTTCCGTTGAACGAGATCTGTACCTTTCTGGAGGAGGATTCGTCGGAGGAATGACAGTGCATTGACCCCCGGGGTGCAGACTCGGGGCGTGTACCAGACAGTGAGGACCTACGCGCTCGTTGGCCTGCGGCCGGTGGAGATCCGTGTCGAAGCGTCGATCCGACGGGGAACTCCGATGTTGTTAATTGTCGGACTTGCCGCTGGGGCCGCGCGCGAGTGCCGGGAACGGATTCGGGCCGCGGCGAATCGAGCTGGATTGAAACTGCCGGGCCTACGGATCACTGTGAACCTTGCGCCTGCCGATTTGCCCAAGACCGGAGCCGCATTCGATCTTCCCATCCTGATCGCGGCCCTGGCTGCCGCCGGCCACTTTCCCGCGTCATCACTCCATCGCCATGCCTTCCTGGGAGAGTTGGGGCTGGATGGCAGCATCCGCCCGGTTCGGGGGATCCTCGCCGTGTGCCTTGGTTGCGCGACCGATTCGGCGCTCGACACGATTGTCGTACCGACAGCGAATCTTTCCGAAGCTGGCGGTGCGGAAGGCATTCAGGTCCTTGGTGCGGACTCGCTGTCCTCCGTTGTTGACTACCTGACCAAAGGGGCCGTTCTCAAAGTGCCCCCCGAGGCGCGGGGGGCAAGCCGTCGTTCGGAGGCAGCGGATCTGTCAGACGTGCAGGGTCAGGAGGGAGCGAAACGGGCTCTCGAAATCGCAGCGGCCGGGGGCCATCACCTGCTGTTGTTGGGAGAGCCCGGCGCCGGCAAGACCATGCTGGCCTCCAGACTGCCTGGACTCCTGCCCCCCTTGAATTCTGCTGAAGCTGTTGAGGTTACCGTTGCGTACAGTGTCTCAGGATTACTGGACCCGGGCGCAGGCCTGATTCATGATCCACCGTTTCGATCGCCCCACCATTCGGTGACAATTGCCGGTCTGATCGGTGGCGGTTCCGGACTGAGACCGGGCGAAGTATCACTGGCTCATCGAGGGGTGCTGTTCCTGGACGAATTGGGCGAGTTCAGGCCGGCCGTTCTCGAGGCACTCAGGCAGCCGCTGGAAACCGGTCGTGTCCGGCTCGTCCGAGACCGTGGAGCGGTTACGCTTCCCGGTCGCTTTCAACTCGTTGCCGCCATGAACGGGTGTCCGTGTGGTTACGCGGCCAGTGTCTCGGGCCGATGCGTGTGTGACCCGTGGCTCATCCGCCGGTATCTGAGGCGTCTGAGTGGACCTCTGCTCGACCGAATCGACATGACGTATGAAGTGCCCGCCCAGCGATGGAGTGCGGAACCGGACGGGCCGGTCGGCGAAACGAGTGCCACGGTTCGGTCACGTGCAACAGCGGCACGCAGGTTCGGGCACCGCCGTGGCCAGCGTCTACGCAACGCCGATCTGGCGACGGCCGAGTTACGGACTTCCTGTCGTCTGGACGACGAGGGCGGTTCGATTCTTGCCGAGTCAGCTCGCCGATTCAGACTGAGTACACGTTCTTGCCACCAGGTCCAACGCGTAGCTCGTACGATTGCGGATCTGGCCGCTGTGTCCGAAATCCGTGCGGCAGATGTCTCCGAAGCCTTGACCTATCGCCGCCGCCTCGGATCCCCATCGGGCACGGGCTGATTAATCTCTGCCATCTCAACGGCAGGCAGGTCGGCTGCCGTGCCAGCGGGTTGGCCTCCCGAACCGAGTACCGTGAAGTTCTGCAGGAGGGCGTGCCCGTGTTCAGTCAGCAGCGCTTCCGGATGGAACTGAACGCCCCAGACGGGCAGGGTAGTGTGTCGCATGGCCATCAGGGTCCCGTCTGCGGCCCAGGCCAGCGGGCGAAGCGAGTCTGGGAGCCCCCCCGATGGTACCGCCAGAGAGTGATAGCGTGTCGCCTGGAAGGGTGACGGGATACCTGAAAACAGGTCTTTCCCATCGTGTCGGACCTCGGTCAACTTTCCATGGACTGGAACAGCAGCCGGCTCCGTCGCACCTCCAAATGCTTCGGCGATGCATTGGTGCCCGAGGCATACACCTAGAATCGGTAGCGTCGCGGGTGCAATACGAACCAGTTGCGTGGATATCCCCGCGCCAGATGGGTGTCCTGGTCCGGGAGACAGGACGACGGCTTCAGGGTTCAGCGCGAGGGCCTGTTCGGCGCTGACCACATCATTGCGGATGACGCTTGTGTCTTCACCCAATTCGGCAAAGTATCGTGCCAGGTTGTGAACAAACGAATCGTAGTTGTCGATCAACAGGATCATTTTTCGGTGCGTGCCTCTTCCAAAAAGTGTCCGACCACTTCGGTCAAAGCTCGGGCTTTCGCCAACGATTCACGGTATTCGTCCTCCGGGTCTGAATCGTAGACGACCCCACCGCCCGCATGGTAGGTCACCTTTCCCCTAGAAAGCATCAGAATGCGAATGGCTACGGATAGATCCATCTGCCCGTCGAACGAGATGTATCCGATCGCGCCGCAGTATGGACCACGGGCGACACACTCGAGATCTGCGATGATTTCCATCGCCCGGATCTTCGGGGCTCCGGTAACCGAACCTGATGGAAACGTCGCCCGCATGACATCACCGGTAGTGACTCCCTTCCGAAGCTGCCCGGTCACGATGGATACAAGATGATGTACCGTGGCCCACGACTCGAGTTGGAACAGGCCAGGCACCCGGACCGAACCGGGCAGGCAGATCCTGGACAGGTCGTTTCTGAGCAGATCTACGATCATCAGGTTCTCAGCCCGGTCCTTTTCGCTCGCCAGGAGCTCCGCGGCTAGTGCCTGGTCCGTTTCGGCGTCTGCTCCCCGTGGCCTAGTACCCTTGATCGGTCGGGTCTCGATTCTTCCGGCACGATCCACTTGCAGGAAGCGCTCAGGTGACGAACTCAGTATGCATGCGGTTCTTGCACGAAACACGGCACCGAACGGCGCAGGATTACGGCGGCGCAAGACGTGGTACAACTCAAGCGGGTCCGCCTCGCAGTGAGCCTCGAAACGTTGGGACAAGTTGACCTGATAGACTTCCCCGCACCGGATGTGATCGATTGCGGTCTCCACAGCGGTGACATACTCCGCGGCAGTCGTGGTGGAGGAGAGCCATTCCAAGCCGGGAAGTCGGCGTCCAGCGGCAGTGTGCGAAGCTGCCGGGATGTTGAGCGCAGACTCCGTCGGGAGCACAAAATGATCCACCGGGATTCCACCGGATAACCAGTCCAACGTTTCATCCAGCCGGTCTCGCACGCGCTGCCGACCTGATTCGTCGGCGTCCGGCCGACCCGTTGATATCACGAAACATTGCTCCGTCTCGTGATCCCATCCTATCACCACATCATAGAAGGCTAATTCGAGATCCGGCAGGTCATGATCCCGGGATTCGATTCGCGGAATCGTCTCAAATTCCGAGGCTAACTCATAGGCGAAGAACCCCGCGCAGCCCCCGCAAAACGGCACGGGCAAATCGACCTCATCGACTCGCCAGGCTTCCAGAGCCACGTCCAGTTCCTCCATGACTGGTCTTGTGGCTCGCCGCACACCGGTGACGGTCTCCCACTCCGCATGGCCACGGAACGAACGCAATATGGCAAACGGCTGGCAGGCCACGAACGAGTACCGGCCTGTCTTCGGGTCGCGACTCGCCGAGTCGAGCCAAATAGCGTACGGAAGATGGGCAATGCGGGCGAACACTCGTTCCGAGGACAGGCCATCGGCGATCTCCCGGACGACCGGACGCGGAAGATTCAGCTTCGGAAATCCCTTCTGCATGTGGCCGACTGGCCCGGTGACTCTTCTACCTCCACTTCCATCCACGTGAGCCGTTGTGCGTCGGATCCGAGCTGCTCCAGGAGGCGATCCGTGATCCAAGCCGCCAGCATTTCAGCTGTCGTGTTTGGAACGTCAATGAGCATGACGTCGCCCTCCGGGAACACGTACCGACGATCGGCGACTCGAACCTCCAGTTCGCCTTGGGACGTTCGCTCAACTGGTAAAGCCGTGCTCTCTGTGGCCAGCAGCATCCGGTGGTCGAGGCGGTGAGCAATCACTTCCAGTTCCTGCTTCAAGCGGACGAAGTCTACTAGCAGATGGTTTTGATCGAGTTCACCAGCGAATACTGCACCGATTCGATAGTTGTGGCCGTGCAGATTCTCACAACGTCCGGAGCCGTAGGAAATGAAATGCGCAGCTGCAAAGGCAATCTGGTCTTTTGCGATCGTGATTCGAAATTCGTCCATTGGCATCGCCATTCAGAGTCCGGTTGAAGAACTGGAGCCGTGCCATTTCTCCAACAGGATTCCAATTCGTTGTTCTTGTGGGTGTATGCAAGTTTTTTTTACGCCGTGCTAATATATGTACATGGTACCGGACGCGTCCGGTGGGAGCGAGCGCGGCCGCATGTCTTGCCCACAGGGTGGCCCGTCTGTCACGTTTAGGTGTGACTTGAGAGTTGCGCGTCGTAGGATTGGAGGGCCCTAGTGGTCTGCTCTAGAGTAGAAACGACGACGAGGCATAGTACCGATACGGCAAGGGGGGTTGCTAGCAGTGCGTCTGTTTGTTTCAGTTCGTATACCGGTCCGTATTCAGCGTGAGCTGGCGCGCCTGGCGCGAAAACTAGCCGAGTCCGAGATCCCGGTACGTTGGGTTCCGCCTGAGAACATGCATCTTACGCTTCGGTTTCTCGGCCAGGTTCCGGACCGAAATCGTCAAGCAATCGTGGATGCGATCTCACTCGCGGCTCAGGATTCAATACCGTTCGACGTATCCTTCGGTCGTGTAGGTGCGTTTCCGTCCCCTCGTCGTCCACATGTGATCTGGATTGCGGTGGAGGCGGCTCCGCGGCTCCGGCTCCTGCGCGGATCCGTACAGCGCCACCTCGCGCGAGCCGGATTCGGGACAGAAGTCGGGCCGTTTCATCCACATGTAACGCTTGGCCGGGCGGTTAAGTCTTCCGGGCCGGGTGCGTTTCGAGAATTCGTGCCGGCCAGCCGGGATCTGAGTGTAGAAAGCATGCTTCGGGTATCTGCAGTCGATCTGGTGAGGAGTCGTTTGCGCCATACCGGTGCCGAGTACGAACTCCTCGATCGAATACGCCTCGAGGCCGGGACACCGCAGCTTCGCGCGTCTCGTAAGTAGGGTCCGCAAGGAGTCCGAATTCAAGAGTTGAGGATAGATCATCGTGGCGCAAAGAAAACCGAAAGCGGGGTATTTCCTGATCCTCCTGGTACTCATGGGCGGAGCCTGGTTGGCTCGCGACACGATCGCTGGATGGTTGGAGAGCGTGGAGTTTGGAACAGGTTCAGTCCCGACTGAGCGTTTGGCAGACGCTGCCGAAAACAGAGTCGAACGGCTGGTTCGGAATGGTTTGAACAGGCCCGTTCGGTTCAGCGAGGCAGAACTTCAGAGCTTGCTGACGTACCGGGCCATGCCCTATCTGCCGACCGGCATCGAGGATCCACGAATAGACGTTCAGGACTCCGTGATCATAGTGTCTGCGCTGGTGCGACCTGCCAAGATGACGGACGCGGATGTACCAGACGCGCTGCGAGCCATGCTTTCTGATTCCTCACTGGTCACGTTTGTTCTCATGCTGTCGGTTGACCGCCCCGGCCGACTCTCGGTTAAACTGCACAGTCTGCAGATTGGGGATCTGGTCGTTCCCTCGTTTCTGCTTCCTATGATTGTCGAAAGTCTGGCGTCTGAGGGCTTTCAGACTTCGGGTGGTACCATAATCGCTCCGCTTCCAGACGAAGTCGCCGCCATCCGGATCGAGGGGGACGACATTGTCCTTGAGCCAGTCGCTGATCGTAATTGAACGGTAGTCGTTGAGTCCGGGTTGGCGATCGTAGACTATGCTGTCTCGTCCGAACCCGGGAAACGCGGCCCGATCCGAAAGGAACGGTTGGCTGGACACATGGGTAGGCAAGACTGAATGGAAACACGACGCCCGACGGCGGAGCGATGAGAAAGACGAACATGCAGAAAAAAACGGCAAGTAACACATCTGGAGACCGTCGAGACGTGGACGGTTCCGTCGGGCGATGGATGTGGGAGTGGGCCAAGTCGATCGCTGTCGCGTTTGCCCTGTTCCTGCTCGTTCGAACATTCGTCGTTGAAGCGTTCCAGATTCCGACCGGCTCAATGGAGAACACTCTTCTGGTCGGGGATTTTCTCCTCGTGAACAAGATGGTTTACGGTGCCGAGATCCCAGGGACCAGCGTAAAACTGCCGGCAATAGATCCGCCGGAGCATGGTGACATCGTCGTTTTTGAGCCTCCACCCAGTGCACGGCAGGCAGCACATACGAACTACGTAAAGAGAATCGTCGGCCTGCCCATGGATACGCTCCAGATGGTAGCCGGCGTGTTGTATCGAAACGGTTCGGAAGTTATCGAGCCATACGCCAAGCATTCACGACCGTTCGAAGATCCACGCAGCCCGCAATTCGACTGGCAGCGAGCGCACCTGGTCGAGAGCGGCCGGCGGGCGCATGAGTATCGGGCGACACGAGACAACTGGGGGCCGATCAGCGTACCACCTGAGAGCTTCTTTGTGATGGGGGACAATCGCGACAACTCGGAAGATTCCCGGTACTGGGGTTTCGTGCCGAGGGATGCAGTAAAGGGTCGGCCGCTGATCATCTATTTTTCGTACGATCGCAACAAGCTCGCACCGTTTCCATGGCTGACCGAGATTCGATGGAATCGACTGCTTGATCCGATCCGATGACGGCCCCAGCCCGATCGCTCGTCGTACCGTCACATGGCTCGGCGACCTGACGGAGCCGGCGCCCTCGACCTGTATCTCGGCGACATTCGTAGACACCCACTCGTCAGCCGCGAGGACGAAATCGAGCTTGCGCGCCAGATTCGCGCAGGAGACGATCGGGCACTCGATCGCCTGGTAGCTGCGAATCTGCGGTTTGTTGTGGCCATTGCCCGCCGCTACGCTCACCGAGGTGTCCCCCTTGAAGATCTGATTAATGAGGGCAACCTCGGGCTGATGCGCGCCGCCCGCCGCTACGACGAGACCAAGGGCGTCAGGTTTCTGTCGTATGCAATCTGGTGGATTCGTCAATCGATTCTGGGCGTACTCGCTCGTGACAGCCACATCGTGCGCGTACCGGCTGGCCGCATCGACCTGGCCCGCCGAGTGTCACGTGCGTCCGGACGCTTGAGCCAGAGCCTGCAGCGCGCTCCGGCGGTACGGGAAGTGGCACTCGAACTCGGTATGGCCGAGCGACAGGTGCGTGAAGCGTGGGAAACCAGAAAACATGACGTATCTCTCGATGCCCCCGTGTCGGGTTCAGACGACGTTCCCTTGCTTGAGCTCCTTCCCGACGCCAAACAAACGGATCCTTCATTCCGCCTCGAGAGGGAACAACTTGGCAGGAGGCTGGCCGGCGGGATTCAGCGCCTGCCGGAGCGCGAAGCGGACGTCGTGAGTCGGTATTTCGGGCTCGACGGACGTCGTCCGGAAACGCTGTCCGAAATCGGGCGATCAACGGGCGTCAGTCGGGAGCGCGTTCGAACGATCAAAGACCGGGCATTGACCAGGCTCCGCGTTGGTGTCGCCGGACGAGGAATTCGGGCATTCCGTACCGATTGACCGGTTTCGCCCTCCCAGCGGTGAGCCTGCCAGGCAATCTTGACACGCTGAAAATGCCTATATAGCTTAACTGGTTGTGACTAGAACGGACCGGCCGTCTCGACCAGCTCGGGGCGGCTCGCTTTTTCTCCCCACGTCCTGGTTTGGGGGAGAGCAGACAACCAGCAGGCATTGGTAATGAAGACGTATTCAGTGAAGGCCGGGGAAATTGAACGTGATTGGCTGGTCGTGGATGCTCGGGATCAAGTCCTTGGGCGCATGGCGACTCAGATCGCGGCGATCCTCCGTGGAAAACATAAGCCGATCTTTAGCACGCACATGGACGTAGGTGACTACGTCGTAGTCATCAATGCCAGACATGTACGGCTGACCGGCAGGAAAATGGACCAGAAGGAATATTTTCGGCACAGCGGATTCATGGGCGGTGAGCGATTCATTCCGTTCCGCACCATGCTCGCGAGGCATCCTGAGCGGGTGATCGAATTGGCCGTTAAGGGAATGCTGCCGAAGAATGCGCTGGGCCGGCAGATGTACAGTAAGCTGCGGGTATATGCAGGATCGGAACATCCGCACGGGCCACAAGCACCGCGACAGCTAAAGCTGTAACGCGCAAAGACGCATCGGAGGAAGTTTGGCGGATCAGATTACATCTCAAGCCGTGGGTCGCCGCAAGGCGGCGGTGGCTCGCGTCTACCTTCGTCCCGGGGCCGGGGAATGGAAAATCAACGGCAGAGAGCTCGATGATTTCTTTCCCGGTCTCAGACACCAGGAAGCAGTAGCTCGCCCATTCGTGGTTACCGGTCAGGAGAATAGATTCTCGGTCAGCGTCCGGGTTCGCGGTGGTGGGCTCAGTGGGCAGGCAGGAGCGATTCAGCTCGGCGTGGCGCGGGCTATTGTAGCAGCAGACGAAGAGCAGCGTAGCACACTGCGGTCTTACGGACTGTTGACCAGAGACGCGCGGGTCGTTGAGCGTAAGAAGCCGGGCCGTCCGAAAGCAAGAAAGCGCTTCCAGTTCTCGAAGCGTTAGTCTCGCAATTGAATCACGACTAGAACACGGAATCTCATGGCTGACGTCGGGCTTAAAGAACTTCTTCAAGCAGGTGTGCATTTCGGCCACCAGACACATCGGTGGAACCCCAAGATGCGCAAGTACATTTTTGCGGAGCGTGGCGGGATCTACCTCATTGATCTCAAAAAGACGCTCCGCGAACTGAATCGGGCCCGAGAGCTTGTGTATGAGACCGTACAAGCTGGGGGCGGAGTCCTGTTCGTCTGTACGAAGACTCAGGTGAAAGACATTGTTCGGGCTGAAGCAGAGCGTGTGGGCGCTTCTTATGTCACCGAACGCTGGCTCGGTGGAATGCTCACGAATTTCCAGACGATGAAGAAGAATATCCGTCGGCTCAAGGAACTCGAGCGCGGCATGGAAGATGGGGCCTTCGAATTCTACACGAAGAAAGAGCAGCTCCTGATGGAGCGGGAACGCACGAAACTCGATCGGTACCTGTCCGGCATTAAGGACATGAATCGCCTTCCCGGTCTCGTCTACGTGGTAGACGCCAAGAAGGAAGAGATCGCGGTGCGCGAGGCGAATCGGCTCGGAATTCCGGTTATAGCCATTGCGGACACGAACGCCGATCCGGATAACCTGACGATTCCGATCGCAGGCAATGATGACGCAATACGTTCGGTGTCGCTGATCACGGGAGTAATTGCAGAGGAAATTGAGAAGGCTCGCCGGGAACGTCCAGAGTTGGGTGAGGGCGGTGAAGAACAGGGCGCAACGACCTATTCGACCGATGTCGGAGAGGCTAAAGCAGCAGCGGGGTCCAAGAAAAAGCGTCCCAAACGTCGGCCACGCCCCGAGCTCATTCGTCGTCGTCGCCATGCGACGGACGAGGAGGTGGCAAGTCCGGCGAACGCGGATGCCTCAGCAACAGTCGAAGCTGAGAGCAACGAAGCCGGTGATGTATCGGTTGAAGAGACGGTTGAAGAGACAGTTGAAGAGACAGTTGCCGTTACCCCGTCCAGCGAGACACCTGCAGCGCCCGAGGCGGACAGCAGCACGGATGGTGGTGACGCTGCTGCGGTCGAGGAGGAGCGAGAAGATGGGGGCTCACCTTGAGCGCATTCGACGGTGGGCCACCTCGGGGTGGCCTTTTTTTTGGTTGTTAGTTGAGGGACGGGGATAATTATCCGGCCTCGATGGGAAACAAGAGAGACGGAAAATAATGTCGACGATTACAGCAAAGTTGGTGAAGTCCTTGCGGGACCGGACGGGCGCAGGAATGATGGACTGCAAGAAGGCCTTGCTGGAGGTAAGAGGTGACGAAGAACTGGCCATCGACCTGCTCCGTACGTGGGGAGCAGCGAAGGCCGCAAAGCGGGCTCGACGAGATGCGTCTGAGGGCATAGTTCACGTAGAATCCGACGACGGCGGATTTGCGATGGTCACGGTGTCCAGTGAGACTGATTTCGTAGCGCTTAATGAAGCATTCCGCGACTATTCGGCGCGGCTCGCCAAACAGGTCTTGACCTCGGATCTTGCTGATGGCGAGGTGATTGGCGGCGAGGAGTTGCTGAGTCGGGATTCGTTCAAGGTGTTGGAAGATGAGCTGACCGACTTACGCTCCAAGATTGGTGAGAACATCAGCGTGCGCCGGGTCGTGCGTTTCGAGCCGGCCGGTGGATCCAGTGCCGCGGCGTATGTGCACTTCGGCGGCAAAATCGGGGTCCTGGTCGAGTTGACGGGCGCAGAGGGGCAGGAAGACGCTGCTCGCGATGTGGCGATGCATGTAGCAGCGGTGAATCCGGTTGCCGTGTCAGCAGACGACATTCCGGCGGAAGATGCCGAGCGGGAGCGTCAGATCCATATCGCGCAGGCGAAGGAAGACGGTAAGCCAGAGGCGATCATCGAAAAGATCGTCGAGGGGCGCATGCGGAAATTCTATCAGCAGAGCATACTCTTGCGGCAGGCGTTCGTGAAAGACTCGGACGTAACGGTCGAACAGATGCTGCACCAGCGGGCCGATGGCCTTACGGTGCGGCGATTCGTCCGATTCCAGATCGGCGAATAACCAAGCGGAAGCAGGGGGCGGCATGGCCGACCTGAAGTATCCGCGGGCCCTGGTCAAGCTTTCGGGCGAGTCGCTCGCCGGTGAGCAGGGGTTTGGAATCGAGCCCGCCGTAGTGAAGTCTCTGATTGAAGAAATCGGAGCGGTTCACGCCGCTGGCGTGCACCTAGGACTGGTAGTCGGTGGTGGAAATATCGTGCGGGGGACCGTGGCCAGTCAGCAGGGCATGGATCGGGTGTCTGCCGACTATATGGGTATGCTCGCGACGGTAATCAATGCTCTGGCCCTCCAGGATGCTCTGGAAAGATCGGGTGTGGAGACCCGCGTGATGACGGCCATCCGCATGGAGCAACTCGCTGAGCCCTATATCCGACGCCGGGCGCTGAGGCACATAGAAAAGGGCCGGGTAGTGTTGTTCGCCGGTGGCACGGGCAACCCTTACTTCACTACGGATACTGCTGCCGTTCTACGGGCGATCGAGATGGAAGCGGACGTCATTCTCAAGGCGACGAAGGTCGACGGTGTCTACACGGCCGATCCCGAAAAAGACCCGGACGCTGAATTGCTCCCCGATCTCACATATCGCGACATTCTCAACAACGATTTGAGCGTGATGGACGCGGCGGCAATTTCCTTGTGTCGCGAAAACGATCTTCCTGTAATTGTGATGAATATCCGGCACAAGGGATCCATCCTGGCCGCACTGCGCGGTGAACGGATTGGCACCCTCGTAACCTGAGAGGCAGTGAGATGAGCAGCCCGGTACTGAAAGAAGCGTCGCACCAGATGGACCGAAATCTCGAGGCAATCGGGCGGGAGTTCTCAGGTGTGCGCACGGGTAAAGCTAGTCCGGCGCTTCTTGATTCCGTTCAGGTGCCGGCTTACGGTTCAATGATGCCTCTGAAGCAAACCGCGACCGTGACAGCTCCCGAGGCGCAACTGGTCGTCGTACAGCCATGGGATACATCTCTGATCGACACCGTAGCGAAGGCGATACAAACTGCCGATCTGGGTCTGAATCCCAGTGTTGATGGGAATCTGATCCGTGTTGCGATTCCGGCCCTCAACGAGGAGCGGCGCCGGGAGATGGTGAAGTTGCTTCACCGCATGGCGGAAGAAGGCAGGGTCGCCGTCAGGCACGCTCGGCACAAAGCGAAATCGGAAATTGAGCGTGAAAAGAAAGACGGTGACATCAGTGAAGACGAAATGCGCCGCGAGCTGGATGCTCTACAGGATCTTACCAACGAGCATATCAGCAAACTCGACGAACTCTTGCATCGCAAAGAAAACGAGGTCATGGAAGTATGACCGCTGAGTGGCGCCGTGCCCTCCACATCTATGTGAGCGGCAGAAACCGGGCCCTCACGGTTGACGAGAAACGAGATGCCGCCGGAGCCGGACCTGAAGATGCAGGTGTTACATCAGGCTCGGGCTTGACGACCAATGACTCGCCGTTGATCACCATTTCTGTTCCGCGAACCCTTGAATATTACCGAAATGCGGGAACCTGGCGTAATCGGATTGAGGACGCTCGGCAGCGTAAGGCGGGTCTGGGGGCCTGACACGGAAGCGCTGACCGACCTCACGCGACGGCTGGACGCGCAATTGCAAGTGCAGCCGGATCTGCTTCCCACGGGCAGTCGCGTTCTTGTGGCCGTGTCTGGCGGCCCGGACTCCACCGCACTGGTTCACCTTTTGGACAGGCTATCTCAATCGTATGCCTGGGACGTCCATGCGGCCCACTTTGACCATGGTATGCGGCCGGATAGTGCCCGAGAGGCGGAAGACCTGGGTTCCCGCATGCGAAGGCTGGGTGTGCGCTTCCATGTCGGCCGACCGGCAAGGCAATTGCGAGCGGCGCATGAGCCGATGCGTCGGGCTCGCTACGCCTGGTTGGAAGGCATAGCGGGCGAGATTGGTGCGGATCGAATCGTGACGGGTCATAATCTCGACGATCAGGCTGAGACCATCTTGTTTCGTATGTTGCGGGGAACCGGTAATCGGGGACTTACCGGGATTCCAGAGCGTCGCGGATGGATCGTTCGCCCCTTGTTGTCTTTCACCGCAGGCGAGATTCGGGAATGGCTGAAGCAAGCCGGGCTCGGGGCTGTTGAAGACCCGTCGAACCTGGACGTACGCTGGGCGAGGAATCGAATCCGGCACCAACTGCTTCCAGCACTGGAAGCTCACGGTGGTTTCGACGTGCGGGGTCGGTTGCTGGCTATTCGGGCAGCCGCAGAATCCGTCGAGTGGAGGTCAATTCGGGTCGCCAGAATGGCGCTCGCCGCCGCCTCTTGCAGCGAGCCGGATAAATTCAGCCGTGCGTCCGTGCTTGGTTGGCCCGTGCCTCTGCGGGCCGAGATGCTGCGCCTCGCGGCTCGGGAGCACGGTGTGAGCCTTACGCGCGGAGCCGTTATGTGTGCGGCAAAGGACATCGATTCGTTGAGCAGCGGCCAGGGTTTCGACCTTGGAGGCGGTCTCCGGATTGAGCGTGAGTTCGACCAGCTGGTCATTCGGCCTGCGGCGACCAGACTGAGAGGCTCGGATCGACTGATGATTCCAGGGATCAGTTCGGGCAGCGGGACGCTGAGGCTCTGCTCGCGAGCCTACCGCATTCGCTGGGGACTTGAGGTTGTTCCGCGCGGTGAAGCCGAACGCGTTGCTCTGGTCGTACCGGGAGACCATTATCCCCTTACGATTCGAGGGTGGGAGGCGGGAGACCGGATCCGCTTGCCGGCAGGATCACGCAAGCTGAAACGCGTGTTTGGCGAGGCCAGAGTCCCCGTGTCGGCTCGGCACTCCATTCCGATCGTGGTGGACAGCCGGGGAAACGTATTGTGGGTTGCGGGCCTTACCCGATGTGCCGTTGAAGCCGCGGCGCAAGACACAGAACTGGTAATCGAGATCGAGGATGACTGAACTAACCGCGGACCACTGGTTGACCCGTGCCGTGGGACACGAGCCGAAGCGCATCGTGTATTCGGCCGAGGTGATTGCGCACCGTGTTCACGAGATCGCGGAAGAGATTTCACACTATTATCCACCGGACGAGGACCTGCTTGTTCTCGGATTGCTCAAAGGGTCGTTCATTTTTCTCAGCGACCTTGTACGGGCGATAAACAGACCCCTCCACGTCGATTTCATCGTCGCGTCGAGCTATGGATCGGGAACAACTTCGTCCGGAAATGTTAAACTCCTGTATGATCCGATGGCACCGATCGAAGGCCGGCACGTTCTTCTAGTCGAAGACATCGTGGACAGCGGCAACACGATTAACCGTCTTTTCGAAGCACTCAGGAAGAGGGGACCTGAGTCGCTGGAATTGTGCGCTCTGTTGCACAAGCACCTGGCAACGGACCTTGCCCTGGAGCCCCGGTGGACCGGATTTGACGCGCCGTCGGAATTTCTGGTTGGATATGGACTTGATCACGCCGAGGATTTTCGCCACCTGCCGTTTGTGGCGAGCCTCTGACCGAGCATAAGGCTGTCGATGAACTCTTCTGAAGATAAACGTCCGACCCCGGGCGCAAGCCGGTATCTCCGGGCTGCATCCTTTTGGGTGCTTATATTTCTCATCCCGTTGGCGATCTATGAGTTGGTGGCCACGACTAGCGAACCGGAGAAGGAGCTTACCTATACCGAGTTCCGGGAGCAGCTTGCTTCCGACAATATCGTCAACGTCACGATTATCGAAGGCCTGCGAGTCGAAGGTGAATTGAAGAGCCCGTTGCAAGACGGAGGGGAAGTTGTTTCCCACTTCAATACATTGCTGCCAAGCGAGGCGAATGAGACGCTGCTTGGCGCGCTGGAGGAAGCCGGCGTGGATATCGAGGCCAAGACTTCGGGGCCGAACTGGGGCAGTTACCTGGTCAGCTTGTTGCCCTGGATGCTGATCATCGGCCTCTGGGTGTTTTTCTTTCGACAGATGCAGGCAGGCGGATCGCGTGCGTTCAGTTTCGGGAAGTCGAAGGCAAAGATGCTGACCTCCGATACGCCTGAAGTGACGTTTGACGACGTCGCCGGCGCGGATGAGGCGAAGGAAGACCTGAAGGAAATCGTCGACTTCCTCAAGGATCCCGCCAAGTACCGTCGTCTCGGTGGACGTCTGCCCAAGGGTGCCTTGCTCATCGGTGCTCCTGGAACCGGAAAAACACTACTCGCACGGGCAGTGGCCGGAGAAGCGGATCGCCCTTTCTTCTCGATGAGCGGGTCCGACTTCGTCGAGATGTTCGTTGGGGTAGGTGCCTCGCGGGTTCGCGATCTGTTCGCGCAGGGGAAGGCGCACGCGCCGTGCATCATCTTCATCGATGAGATTGACGCCGTGGGTCGGCACCGGGGAGCAGGTCTGGGCGGCGGGCACGATGAACGAGAACAGACGCTTAACCAACTGCTCGTAGAGATGGACGGTTTCGAATCCAACGAGGGAGTGATTCTGCTCGCGGCGACGAATCGGCCGGATGTGCTCGACCCTGCATTGCTGCGACCGGGGCGCTTCGATCGGCAAATCATCGTCGATCTTCCGGATATCAACGGTCGGGAGGGCATCCTCCGCGTGCATACCAGGGAAATCCCACTGGCGGACGACGTAGATCTACGGATTCTGGCGAAGGGAACGCCCGGCCTGTCGGGTGCCGATCTTGCCAACGTGGTCAACGAAGCCGCCCTCCTCGCTGCGAGGATAGACAAAGACCGGGTGTACATGGAGGACTTCGAGGAGGCCAAAGACAAGGTGATGCTGGGGGCTGAACGCCGCAGCATGGTGGTGAGCGACGAAGAACGCCGGGTCACCGCGTTCCATGAAGCGGGTCACGCGGTCGTTGCCTTGCGGGTTCCGGGCCTCGACCCAATCCACAAAGTGACGATCATGCCGCGCGGGCAGGCACTGGGCCTTACGGCGTCTCTGCCGGAAGAAGATCGCCACAACTATACGAAGGACTGGCTCAAAGGCCAGTTAATGATGCTGTTTGGAGGTCGCGTGGCCGAGGAACTGGTTTTCGGCCCCGGCAAGATCACGACCGGAGCCGGTAATGATATCGAGCAGGCCACCGGCATTGCCAGGCGAATGGTCACCCAATTCGGCATGTCGGAAGTTCTGGGACCAATCGCTGTTGGCGAGGGTGATCATGAAATCTTCCTCGGTCGTGAGTTCAGCCAGCGCAAAGAGGTGAGCGAGAGTATGGCACAGGTGGTGGACTCTGAGATCAAGCGGTTCTTGGACGAGGCCTTTGAAGGAGCCAGGACTACCCTGCAGAAGCATCGCTCCCTGCTGGACGATATCGCCAATGCGCTGCTCGAGCGGGAGACGCTGGATGCCCATGAGATCAAGCTGGTGGCCGCAGGCAAATCGCTGCCGCCCATGGCTGCTAAGCCTTCGAAGTTGACGGACCCGCCAGTGCCCGCCGTTCCGCAGTCACAGCCGAGGCAGGAAGAGTCACCGCTCGAAGGAACGGGCGGGGAGCCATCGCCGGCACTCGCCTGATCGAGGCCTGCAGCTTGGAGACCGTAACGTCATGGACCGTGCGTGGCGGTAGCGTGTCACTCGACCGGCCGGTCGTGCTTGGCATTCTGAATATTACGCCAGATTCTTTTTCCGACACTGATCAGTGGCTTGATCCTGCTGCTGCCCTGGACAGGGCATTGCAGATGGTGGACGAAGGGGCCGACGTAATCGACGTCGGGGCCGAGTCCACCCGGCCTGGTGCGCAACCGGTGAATGCGGAAGAGGAGTGGTTGCGCCTGTCCCCAATCGTTCTGCTGCTGGCGCGGCAGGGGGTCAGGTTCTCAGTTGATACGACGAAGCTGGAAGTTGCTCGATGTGCACTCGATGCAGGTGCGGGGGCGATCAATGACGTTTCGGGTCTCCGGTTTTCTCCCGAAATCGCTCCATTATGTGCGGAGCACGGCGCAGGGTTGATCCTGATGCATATGCGCGGCGAGCCACGGACGATGCAGGTTGACGTTGCATATGACGATCTGTTTGGTGAAGTCCGGGAATTTCTGATGGCGCAAGCAACGCTTGCGCGGTCCGCCGGGTGCATGGCAGACCAGATCGTCATCGATCCGGGAATTGGATTCGGCAAGTCGGCCAAGCAGAATCTGGAACTGTTGGGCCGGATCGAGGAGTTTGCTTGCTCTGGGTATCCCGTTCTCGTGGGCCCATCGAGAAAATCATTCATCGGCCAGACTCTGGACCTCCCCATCGAGGATCGACTTGAGGCCACAATCGCGGCCTGCCTGACTGCTCTTGAGGGCGGTGCTGGACTGTTTCGTGTGCATGACGTGGCCCCTGCTCGGCGCGCGCTCGACATGGCGGATGCAATTCGCAGGGTGACACGGGAGGACGAATGAAAGACCAACAGGGCGATCACCGCTAGATGCTGCAAGGAATTCTGGACTATCTGACATTTCTTCGGCTTGACTTGAAGGACATAGTCGAGATTCTGGTCGTGACTTACCTGGTGTACCGTATCCTCGTTGCTTACGCCGGGTCACGCGCCTTTCAAGTGCTTGTCGGGTTCGTCGTTCTTTTTGGCGTATACACCGTTTCCCGGGCCCTGCAACTGCGCCTGCTTCCGTACCTGCTCTCGCAGGTGTTCACCTATGGAGCGTTCGCGCTGATCGTCGTTTTCCAGCAGGAGTTGCGTACCGCGCTGGCACGGCTCGGGCGAACGAGGATGTTCCGCCTGTTTGCAGGTCATGAGAAAGAAGAAGTGGTTGAGGCGATTGTCGACGCGGCCGATCGCCTCGCCAGGGCTAAGATCGGCGGGATCATAGCGATTCAGCGGGAAGTCGACCTGTCGAGTCACGTGGATAACGGTACGACCCTGGATGCGACGATCTCTCCGGAATTGCTGACTACGGTATTCTCTCCTTACTCGCCGCTACACGATGGTGCGGTGATCGTCCGACAGGATCGCGTCGCGTCGGCCGCCGCGGTGATTCTTCGCCTCTCTCAATCCCCGCTCATCGATCGGACGATGGGAACCCGGCACCGGGCTGCAATCGGTCTTTCTGAAGAGACGGATGCACTCGTGGTCGTGATATCCGAAGAAACCGGCCAGATCTCGCTTGCGCACAGAGGCCTCCTGACCAGAGACCTCGCCCCCGAGGAACTCAGGGAGCGCTTGCAAGCGGAACAGCGCCAGGGACCGACGACCGTCAGTCGAACTGAGTCAGTCGGAGCCGATGCCATTCGTTCCGGGCGGCGGTCAGCTAAGCGGGAGCCCGCATCTTGATGCGGT
>SMVB01081903.1_pt1 | contig 27776 bp, 22 predicted proteins | sample 2456461 | NCBI WGS metagenome assembly SMVB01 (sample SAMN11095934, study PRJNA526329) | marine sediment metagenome | biome: Marine sediment; feature: Surficial sediment; material: Deep marine sediment; isolation source: Hadal surficial sediment | place: Pacific Ocean | collected 2014-05 | depth... | reverse complement strand
TTATGCGTGCCGGCGCTGCCGTATTGAAGTGCGTCCGCGAGCCCGCCAAACGGGTCGTACAGCAGCACGGCGTCCGGACCGTTTTGCCAATCGACATTTGCCACGAAGTCGCGGACAGCGAGTAGGGTGCCTATGGCCGACACCGTCGCGATCACCAGAAGCCCGTCTGTTGGGATAACGGCGCCGGTGAGATCGAGCGTGCGATAGGGCTTTCCGTTTGCGCCGTTCACGCCAACGAGCGACCAGCCGGCGAGGGAGGTCCCGGGGCTGCCGTAAAGCTCAGTGAATACGGAGCTTCTGTCGGGGCCGAGAGCGTCGTAGAAAACCTCCTGAATGATGGGCTGAATGACGGGCTGAATGATGGGCGTCGCGGAGCCCGCGCCTGCCCATAAAGACGCGATCAGGACGATAGTGTTGATTTTGATTGTGCTCATCTGTTCTCCTCCTGAAGAGTACAGACGAGATTCGGTGGCGTCGTCCTCCCTCGGCGGAGAAAGAAATCTTCGTGTTACCGGATGCGGAGCTCGATCTCGCTCGCGGCGCGCCGGCCCAAAGAGCGATCCTCGATGCGGATGTCGACGCGGTAGGGGCCAAGGGAGAGCTCGTTCATCGGAATCCGCAAGATGACGGGCGTCCCGCCGGGCAGGTCTTCACGAAGGGCCATCGGGCCGGCTTTGCCGCCCCTGTCGATGGCGTTATCGCTTTCATCGAACAACGTATAGGTGAGCTCGACCTTGCGCGAAGGGCGGTCGACACCGGCGAAAATCTGAAAAAACAAGTAGGCGTCGTCCCCGCGCATCAGGCTCGTCGTTGGGAGGATGGGGATGTCGCCTGAAATCTCGTTCCCGGCATCGGGCGCGACCACCGGTACGATGCTCGAAATGCCGAAGCGCTCGCCGAATCCGGCCGGCACTTGGATCCCGGTCGAAGCTTGGTAAAGCTGTGCGCCGTTCGCGGCCAGGGTAATGCGCAAGAGATAGAGCCCGGGGTCGAGCTCCACGTTCTCGACGAGAAAATAGCGCTGCAAGTTCACCGACTCTTCGAACGTGTGGAGCGTTTTGCCGTCCTGAGAGATGGTTACGGTGAGTTTGCGATCCTCCGTGGCGGAGAGAAGCTCGGGAGGAAGCGCCACGCTGACCGGAACGCGGGAGGATCCCGTGCCTGTGGGCAACACATAGCTCGTGAGCTCGAGCGCGTCAGGAAGTACCTGTGACCGGCTCACGTCGACGTCTGCCTCTTCGCTCTCCGCCTCGGCCCCGTCAGCGACGACGGCTCCGGTAGCGACGCGCTCGCGAGCGACGTAGCCTTTCCGTGCGATGACCTCGACGCCTGGTTTGCGGACCTTGACCTCGATGCGGCGAAATTTACCGTCGAGCTCTGGGTTCGACGGGATATAGCTCAAGAGGTAATAGCGTTTGTTCTCTGTTCCGACCCGCCGGAGGGGCGTTTCGAACGCGATACTGTTACGAAAGTGACGGCCGCCAGTCCCGTTGGCGAGTGGAAAGAGTCCTCCCGAAAGCGACAGGCCACTCTCCGGCCCACGGAGGTCGATGGTGTAGACGGTGGTGTTTGCTTGGTTGAGTGCTGTCACCGCGCGCTCCAAAGTGAGGCCCTCGCTCGATCGGCGCGAGCCGGGACTCGTGAACGTCGCGAGCTCGTTCGAGAGCAGCACGAGCACCTTGCGGCCGGGAATCGCCTCTAGCGTCTCGCCGAGTGATTCCAGATCTCGGTAAAGCTGTCCGGCTGCGCGACCCGCGCCCATCGGGTAGCCGACGACCATCTGACTCAGTGAGCGGACGCTTTCGAGCGTATTTTCTTTGGCGGAGCGGAACTCTTGAATGACTTTGAACGAGTAGCCGTTCTCGATCACCATGGCCTCGTCCCCTTCGGCCATCGACTCGACGATGAACGCTCGAAGCGCACGTTTGCCGCGCGTCAACCATTCGAAACGAGCGCCTTGCCGATTGAAGACGAACACGAAGCGGCGTGGGTAGGTATTGACGGAGGCGGCATCGGTCGCGGAGCGGCCGTCGGTTCTGGCGGCGACGTAGGAGGTCCAGTCGGTCACGTCGAAAGTCGTGATCGTCTGTGGAACCCCGTCCTCGAAGATCTCGAAGTCGTCTCGCGTGAGTCCCGACACGGGGTTCCCGTCCGCGTCGAGAGCCAAGGTATCGACGAGAACTGTAGAGACTCCGGTGCGGAATGTGGGTATCCGATCTTGTTCTTGCGAAAGCGCCAAGCTCGTCGTCAAAAGAAGCAGGATGCCCGCCGTAGCTGCCCATAGACCTCTGCGGCCGGGCGCTTCTCCCGGGCCTCGCGGGAGAGCAGAACTTACGTGTCTGAAAGCGGGCATGGACACCTCCTCGGCGATCGCATTATAGAAACGAATCCGCGGAGTATCCAAACGGCGTTGTCTTTGTCCTCTGGAACGAGTAAGTTACGGCGGTCTCTCGGAGCAAAGCGAGGAGGAAAGCCAGGAGGAAAGTGTGACTGGATTTGGAGTAAACAGCGCCTATGGCGATTTGAAGAGGGTGCTGATGCATCGTCCGGGAGAGGAGCTCGATCTCGTCACCGAGCACACGCTCGAAGAGTTCCATTTCGACCGCAAAGTGGATCGCGGGCGCTTCGTGTCCGAATACGACACGATGGCAGAGCTTTTCGAGGCGCACGGCGTCGAAACGGTCTTTTTGACCGAGGTGTTGCGCGACGACCGCGACGCTCTCGGCTATATCGCGCACCGGCCCAACATGACCTATACCCGGGACATCGCGGCGGTCTTTCGGAGCGGCGCGGTGTTGATGTCGCCTCATTTGAAAGGACGGTGGGGAGATCAAGCGATGATGGGCCGCGCCTTCGAGAAGCTCGGCATTCCCATCCTGGGCGCCATCGAGCCTCCTGGTTTTCTCGAGGGCGGCGGCGTGACGCTCCTCGGGGAGGACACCGTGGTCGCGTCGCTCTGCGACCGCGCAAACGAGACCGGAACGCGCATGTTGCGCGATCTCGTGCTCGGCCGAGACGCTAAATATTTTCTCGAAGTTCCGCTCCCGTTCGGGCATATCCACATCGACGGCATCTTCATGGCGCTTGCCGAGGATCTGGCGCTCGTCTATCAAGAATCGTTCCGCGTGTTTCCATGCCGGCTCTACGAGGCAGGTAAGAACGAGCCGCGTCACGTCATGTTCGAGGATTTTCTCGAAGAGCGTGGCGTGCGGCTGATCCCGCTGACGCGCCAAGAGCGTGAAGAGGGGCATCTCAACGTTGTCGTCACCAAGAAATCGGAGACCGCTATCGGGTTCGAGAGCGCGACAAGAATCGGAGACGAAATGGCCCGTCGCGGCTGGCGCCTCGCGACGTTTCCCGCGGGCGAGCTCTTTCTTGGTAATGGCGGCGCGCACTGCATGACCTGCCCGATGGAGGTAGGATAAGCGTCATGATTGCGACCGCGCTCTTTCAGGCGATCACCGTCCTCGTCCACGGGACGCTCATCGATGGTACCGGAGCAGCGCCGCGCGTCGACGCGGTCGTCGAGATGCGCGATGGCACCATCACCGCCATCGCGCGCGCCGAGAGCTACGTCGTGCCCGAAGGTGCTTCGGTCATTGATGTTACCGGCAAGTGGGTCCTTCCGGGATATATCGACACCCACACGCATCTCCTGGACTCCGGCAGTCTCTATACGAGCCCCGACGATTATGACCTGACCGACCGCGTGCCTCACGAGTCCGAGCGTCGCCGGATCCGCGAAGGTATTCCCGCGACGCTCGAGCACTATCGCTGCTCGGGCGTAACGACGCTTGCCTCTCTCGGCGGGCCGCGTTGGGAGCTCGAGGTCGCGCGCACATCCGAAGCGCCGCGGGTGCTCACCTCGGGTCCGTTCTTCGCGAACTTTCCAGTTCTAGATGTCACTCTCTGGACTCGAGACGATCCGGTGCTCGTTCAGTTGAAAAGCGTCGACGACGCGCGCGCGAAGGTCCGCGATGTCGCGAACCAAGGAGTTGACCTCATCAAAGTCGGCTATGCCGGTCCACCCGGGGCGCGCGAGGCGTTCCGTCCCATACTGGAGGCTCTCGTCGAGGCGTCGCACGCGCTCGGCCTTCGTGTCGCGATGCACGCGGAAGAGCTAGAGACCGCCAAGATGGCGATCCGAGCCGGCGTCGATGTGCTCGCGCATACGATCGTCGACCAGGTCGTCGACAGCGAGTTTCTAGACCTCGCCAAAGAGAGCGGCGTTGTCACGATCTCCGGGCTCGGCCATTTCGATCGCTACCGCGAAGTCCTCGACAGCGCCGTTTCGCTCTTGCCCATCGAGCGGCGCTGCGGCGACCGGCGCGTCATTGCGAGCTGGGACACGCTTGCGGCTATTCCACGAGCCGAGCGGCCACCCGTTCCCGACGCTATCGAATGGGGGAGCGGGGAAGAGGCGCGGGAGATTCTGCTTACGAACATGCGCAAGATGTTCGAGGCGGGTATCCCCATTGCGGCCGGATCGAATGGCGGCAATATAGGCACGTTGCAAGGCCCGTCCTTCCATCGCGAGTTTCACAAGATGGCGGAGGCTGGCCTGCCACTCGAAGCCATCATCGCGTCGGCCACGCGAGATGCGGCGCGTGCGCTTGGCCTCGAGGACCGCGGCACGCTGACGCCGGGAAAACGCGGCGATCTCGTTGTGCTCGGGGAGGACCCGCTCGAGCACGTGAGCCATCTTGCGGCCATCGATTTCGTCATGGCCGGTGGGCAGCTCGTTGGCGCGCCCAAGCGCGTGCCGGCCGAGCCGATGAGCTATCGCGGCGCGCTTTGGCTGGAGCGAGAGGACCGCTATTTCGAAGAGCGTCCCGACCTCGTGCTCGAAGCGATGGCGCTAGAGCCGGGCGATGTCGTGGCGGATATCGGGACAGGCTCGGGATATTACGCGCGCCAGATGGCGCCTCTCGTCGCACCCGGCGGCCGCGTTCTCGCGGTCGACATCCAGCCGCAGATGTTGAAGTTCTTGAGCCAACTCGTCGAGGAGGAAGGCATCACGGGAGTCGAGCCCATCTTGAGTGAGCCGGACGATCCGAAGCTTCCGGCGGGTGAGCTCGACTGGATCCTTCTAGCCGACGTCTATCACGAGATCGCAGAACCCGAGAAAGTGCTCTCGAAGATGCGGGAAGCGCTTGCGCCCGACGGGCGTGTCGCACTTCTGGAATATCGGGTCGAAGACGGTACGGGCGACCGCTTGAAGGCCGACCACGCGATGTCCGTCCGTCAAGTTCTCTCGGAATGGAAGCCGGCGGGATTCGATCTCGTGGCGCTCGACGAATCTCTTCCGATGCAGCATCTGTTCGTCTTCGCGGTGGAAGGCGGCGAGCACACGATCGAAGATGTCGACTTTCTCGACGCTCTCGCCGTGGAAGTCGTCGAGGCGGAGATCGAGAGCTCGGGCGCCGTCCGCATCCGCCGGAAGACGGCGCGGCCCATAGTGGTGACGCTGCCGGTAGGTACTTATCTCGAGGCGCAGGACGAAAAGGGAAGCCTCTTCGCGCGCCGCGACGCCTTCGTGTTTCTCGAGAGCGACGACTGGTACCTGTGGGATCTGCGCCGCGTGGGGCGCGAGCGGACAAAACCCCCAGGCGATAGGTTCGAGATGCGCCGTCCGTCGGCGGTGCCCGCCTTGGCCAACCTCCTGAGGGTCATTCAAGTCGGGACCTATGCGCTCGACGGCCTGCGCTATCCTCCGCGCACCGAGATCATCGAGCAAGCCGCCATTTGGATTGCCGACGAGGACGCGAGCTATGCCGAGATGCTCGAAGATATCGGGGGCACCCGCATCCCGCCGGCATATGTTGCGGCCTTCGCACTCGTCTTTTGCGATGCGGCCGGTATCGACGTTACCACGAGGCGCATTTGGGAGGACGCGGAGCTCATCTTCGAGCCGGTCCGGGAGGCCTGGTTGAAAGACTTCTACGCGCGGCGGGCGGAGTAGTGACTCGTCGCCCTCCGCCATGTGACGTCGGTCCCCGCTTCGAGAGCCAGGCCCAAATGATCCTGCTCGACCGCGGCGTCGGGTCAAGGGTCCAGTAGCGCGGTCGCTGCGACGGGCCAGGATAAAGTCAGCGTTTCACCGGGTGCGACCGTTGGCAGATCGCTTCCACGCGCCAAGAAGAGGGTTCCGTCCGCGAGCGTGACGCCGATCTCCGTGAGCTCTCCCAAAAAGACGCGGTGCGCGACGGTTCCGTCGATGCGGTTCCAGCCCTTCTCCGCGCCGGTGCGGACCACCTCGGGGCGTACTGCGACAAGTACGTGCTCTTTGCGACCCGCCTCGGCCGTGCGTATCGTCTCGCCGGTCGTGAAGCGATACACGCACTCTCCCTCGCGCTCCGCCGGCAAGAGATTCATTTTCCCCACGAACTCGGCGACAAAGCGGTTCGCGGGTTTTCGGTAGAGCTCGTCTGGGGTCCCGAGCTGCTGGAGCCGCCCGTCGTTGATGACGGCGACGCGATCGGAGACCGTGAGCGCTTCTTCCTGGTCGTGAGTGACGAGCACCGTCGTGATCCCGAGCGTTTTCTGGATGCGGCGAATCTCGAGCCGGAGCTCCGCGCGCAGCCGCGCGTCGAGGTTCGAGAGAGGCTCGTCGAGTAGCAAGAGCGTCGGGCGAATGACGAGGGCGCGCGCGAGCGCGACCCTCTGTTGCTGACCCCCAGAAAGCTCGCTTGGGAAACGTGCGTCGAGGCCTTCGAGCCGCACGAGCGTGAGCGCTTCGGCGACCCTCGACGCGATCTTGTCTCGAGCTACCTTGCGCCGTTCGAGACCGAAGGCGACGTTTTTATACAAGGAGCGATGGGGGAACAACGCGTAGCTTTGGAAGACCATTCCAATGTCGCGCTTTTCCGGCGGGAGAGTGAGCACATTTTGTCCATCGACGAGGATAGCGCCCGCATCGGGGTCGATGTAACCCGCGACGAGACGGAGCACGGTGGTCTTTCCCGAGCCGCTCGGGCCGAGAAGCGTCATGAGCTCGCCATCTTCGATCGACAAGTCGAAGCCGTCGAGCACCACGGTGTCACCGAAGCGCTTCGTGAGGTTTTCGATGCGAAGATCAGCCATGGGCGACGAGCTCCCGAATGCGCACCGAGTCCTGCGCGTCCCAAGGGTCGAAGATTCTCTTGTCCCGAGTCATCTCGAGAAATCGGGTCCGAAGCTCCTCGTCGGTAGCCGGATGGTCGGAGCTCCATTTTGCTTCGGAAGCTGCCTCGCGAACGCTACCGTCTTCGAGCACGATGCGCACGCGCGCCTCCCTTTTGCGGGGCAGGGTGTTGACTCCCTCGGCGCGAACGTTGATGGGTGTGTCCGCGTTGATGCCGAGCGCTTGTCTCACCATCGCGCTGACGCTCATCTGATCGGCAATGGAGCTCGCATGTGTGCTGCGCTCCTCGAGCTCGACCGAGAACGGATAGCTCCAGATATCGACGCGCATGATGGCGGAGCTGTCCATCGGCCCGAGCTTCTCGAGTGCCGTGAGCGCCGGATGGCAAGCGCGGCTGCAGGGAAAGGCCTTGAACGTCACCTCGGCGAGCGCCCAGCCTTGCGGCTGGAAGGCCGGCGGCGCGGTCGTTTCGTGCAAGAAGGCCTGGGCGATGCCGCGCGCGCCATCGAGCGTGGTCGAGGCGCCCGCGATGCCCATCCGCGCCCATAGAACGGCCTGGAGGCCGAGGCGCTGGCTCCAAGCTCCATAGAGCCACTTGCCCGTGGCCCCGTGTGAGAACGATGCGTAGTGCGACTGCGGGGCGAGCGCCAGTGCCGTGGCGAGCGCTCCGCTAAAGGCATCGGCGTCGAGCCTGCAAAGCTTGGCCGCCACGGTCGCCGCTGAGAGAGCACCGAATACCGCCGGTGGATGCAGGCCGTGCTCCTCGACGGCCGTTTGAAACCATACGCGCGCGTAGCTCTCGATCTCGCTCGCGACCGCCATCGCGACGTAGAGCTCGCCTAGCGTCGCGTCTGCGACTTCGCCGGCGGCAATACCTGCTGCGGCGACCTCGGGTCCTGCATTGAGCTCCAGATCGTCGCCCGCGAAGCGATTGGCGAGCGCGGCGTCGGGCGCGTGGACCCGCTCACCTGTCGACCATAACGTGGCAGAGGGCTCACTCCGGACGAGCGTTTTCATGGCCTTCGCACCACCGAGACTCACGGCGACTTGATCCATGAGCACCCGGCGGGCCGCGTCATGGACGCCGGACGGTATCGTGTGGGTGCGGACGGCCCAATCGGAGAGCTCCTCGAGCGGCGTTGGCACGCGACCTGACCTGTTAGTGAATCTTGCGCGAGTGATTGTTGTGGCGGGTCATGTGCACGACTTGGCCGTCCTTCATCATCGTTATCACCTCCTCAAAAATGTCCGAGATCCATCTCGTGCGCGACATAGTCGCAAGCCCGCGCCGTGAGAGCCATATAAGTTAGAGATGGGTTGACGCAAGAAGACGACGTCATGCAGGCGCCGTCCGTAACAAACAGATTCGGGATGTCGTGACTCTGGTTGTACCCGTTCAAAACCGATGTTTTTGGATCCCGACCCATGCGGGCCGTTCCCATTTCGTGGATCGTGAACCCCGGATCGGTTTTCTGAATGAACGGGCTCACGTCTTTGGCCCCCACCGCCTCCAGGATCTCCGCGGCCGCGACCGCCATGTCCTCGCGAATCGCGAGCTTGTTCTCACGCCACTTCATGTGGATGTAGAGCGTTGGAATGAGTAGGGATGGTCGCGATCGCTTACGAAGAACTTGCTGGCCCATTCGTCGCAGCCGTAGCAGTCTTTTTGAGTCGGCTTGCTTTTATCGAGTGCTCTGCGGTTCTTCAATCCCCGGTAGCGAAGGTTCCACGGCTGTACGTGCTCGACGTAGTCGTGCTCGGGCGCTATAGAGCGTCCTGCTTCGAGAACGAGAATCTCGAGGCCGCGCTCGGTGAGCTCCTTCGCGGCGAAGCCGCCAGTGATTCCCGATCCGACGACGATGGCGTCATAGGACATCGAGAGACTATATCGCGTCCGGCCGGCGCCCCACAGCCGCACGATGTCGAGGCGCTCACGATGTCAGGGTGATAGAGCCGTACGATCCTGGGAAGGCTCGACAGGTTGGCCGCCGGCCCATTGCTGGAGGACTTCGAGGAGTCTTTCCTTGGTCACCGGCTTGCTGATGTAGTCGTCCATCCCGGCTTTCAAGCAGCGTTCACGGTCTTCCGGGAGGGCGCTCGCGGTCATGGCGACGATGGGGGTGTGCCGCGCTGAGCCTTCTTCGTCCCGAATGGATGCGGTGGCTTCGTACCCATCGAGCTCCGGCATCTGACAATCCATGAAGACGATATCGTAGGAGAGTCGCGACAACATGTTGACGGCCTCTTGGCCATTAGCAGCTACGTCAACGCGGCAGCCAAGCGTCTGCAACATGGCCATGGCGACCTTTTGGTTGACGATGTTGTCTTCCGCAACGAGAACTCTATAGATGTCTCGGGGCCGCTCGCTCTTCGGAGTGGACGTGGCAGCCTTCGCCTCGGCTACCGAATAGCGAGTGACGAGCTGGCGGTCTGGCGATCGAGCTCCGCGAGGCTCTGCTTGAACCGTCGCCAGGACGTCGCGCAAAGTGTCCCCCCTCGCTGGCTTCACCAAGAAACCGGAAAACCCAGCTTGCAGCATGCGTTGTCCGTCGCCCCGCCGCGCCGAAGAGCTCATCAGAACGAGCCGGGTGGAGCTAATCTTCGCGTCCGACTGGATGATTCTTCCCAAGCTCGCGCCGTCCATGCCTGGCATTAGGAAGTCCAAGATGGCCATTTGGTAGGGGTCGCCCGAGGAAGCCGCTTCTCGGAGCCGTTCGAGTCCCTCCTTGCCGCTAGAAGCGGTGTCGGCCCGCATTCTCCAACCTTCCAACTGCTCACGGAGCACGCGACGATTCACGTCGCCGTCGTCCACCACGAGGATCCTGATTCCGGAAAGGCTGATCTCGTTAGGCGCATTTTGGGGTGCCGGTGCCAGGGGTAAGATCAGTGTGAACCAGAAAGTCGAGCCTTGCCCCGGCACACTGTCTACACCTAGCTCGCCGCCCATCAGGCTGACGAGCTGCCTCGCGATGGAGAGACCGAGACCGGTGCCACCAAACTTCCTCGTCGTTGAGGCGTCGGCCTGTCCGAAGGACTCAAAGACCTTTTCTTTCGAGCTCTTGTCGATGCCAATGCCAGTATCGTGGACCGAGAGCTTTAGCTCGGCCTTCTCGTCGTTTCGTCCTAGCTCTTCTATTTGGAGCAGAACAGAGCCCTTCGAAGTAAACTTCACCGCGTTGTCGCCGAGGTTCAGAAGAATTTGGCGAATGCGACCTGGATCCCCAACCAGATAGCGAGCGGCACCCGGCACATATCGCACTACGAGCTCGATACCTTGCTTCTCGGCCTTGGCAGCGAGGAGATCGGCTACTTCACTGGTTGCGATTTGCAGGTCGAAGGGAACGGGCTCGATGTCCAGTTTGCCCGCCTCGATCTTCGAGAAATCGAGGATGTCATTGATGATGGTGAGGAGCGCGTTCGCGGAAGTATGGATCGTCTCGGCGTAGTCGCGTTGCTCCCCCGAGAGCTCGGTGTCCAAGAGTAGCTGGGTCATGCCGAGAACCCCATTCATTGGGGTGCGTATCTCGTGGCTCATCGTGGCAAGAAACTGGCCCTTGGCTTTCGTGGCAGAATTCGCGCCGTCTCGAGCCCGCTTCAGCTCTAGCTCGGCCCAGTGCCTCACGGCGGCCACGCCCAGAATTTCGCTAATCTGTTCCAACATCTCGACGCGAATGTCCTCGTATAGCGCGACCGAGCCACTGTGCCAGAATGCCACGCCCATGCAGCTCTCCGCTTGCATGATGGGAATGATGTAACGTCGGCGGAAGGAAGTGCTGGCAGGGGTTTTATCGAAGTCCCCGCTCGAGACGATGATCTTGCCGACGCGGCCAGCGTGCTCGCATGGGATTCGCTCGTGCTCGATCCACTCTTCGTCCTCTTCGTCATGTTCGGAGACATCGCCCCGAGCACAAAACAACTCGAGGTTCTTTGTCTCGGGATGGGTGAGGAACACGCCGCCTCGATTGGGCCCGTCCGTTCCCGACATGCTAAACAGAAGCTCTAAGGCCGTGTTCAGGCGCTCTTTCAATGGACGAGCTTCCTGCATGACCTTGGCGATGGCAGCTTTCGCTTCGGCCGCGTTGCGCGCCCGCTCCGCCCGCTCCTCTTGCTGGAGCCGCGCGCTGATGTCGCGGACCGTGAGCACCGCTCCTATCAGCTCGCCTTCCTTACTGACCGGCGTACTGGTGTATTCACAACGCAGGGTGGTGCCATCCATCTTCCAGAGAAGCTCGTTGCTGAAGTGATGCAGGCTGCCGTCGGAACACGTTTTCAAGACGGGACATTCGTCGGCGGGATACGGGGATCCGTCCGCATGGCTGTGATGGATGAGTCCGTGTATCGGTTTGCCAATGAGGTCTGAAGGCGCGAAGCCGAGCAGACGGGTCACGGATGGGTTGACGAAGGTCGTTTTCCCTTCCCGGTCGAGCCCCAAGATGCCCTCGTCGGCGGAATCGATGAGGAGTCGCGACAGCGCTTCGCTCTCACGAAGGGCCTCAGAGGCTTCGACGAGCCTCTGGTCTACGATGGTGCCGATGAGCGTCATGCCTACCGCGATCGCCATGACCCCGCAGATAGAAATGACCATGAAAGAGTGCGACAGAGCTGTTCCAGGGACGGCGGTGATATCTGATGGATAAAAGCGAGCCGCCGACATGGCGGTGTAATGCATTCCCGATACGGCGCATCCCATCACGATAGAGCTCAACACCGTGGCCCATGGTTTCGAACCAAGCGACGGCTTGAAAACGAACCCGACGTAAATCGCAACGGCTGCCAAAAGATCGGCCACAACGATGGAGAGCGCGAATATGGCGGGCTGGTACCTCATGACGCCGTCCATGCGCATGGCTTCCATCCCGGTGTAGTGCATCGTGCCGATCCCGACTGCCATGATCAGCGCGCCACGCTGAAGCGCCCACCACCCGATTTGGCGTTCGCTGATTGTGCTCAGGGCAAAAGTGCTGCCGATGATCGCGGGAAAGACCGAGAGTAGGGTCACCCATGGCTCGTAGGTCACCGTCATTGGCAGTGAGAAGGCCAACATGGCGGTGAAGTGCATGGCCCAAATGCCGGTGCCCAAAGTGGTGCCGCCGGTCACCAGCCAGATGAGTCTGGACGAGCTCTTCTTGGTTGCGAGGATCCTATGGACCACGGCCAGTGCAGCATAAGCTGCGAAGGAAGCGATACCGATCGAGAGAACGACTAAGCCGGGGCTGTACGTACCTGATAGGGCAGGCCCTAGCTCCGCATCAGAAGTTACGAACCGCCAGAAATTCATCTGTGCCACTCCGCTAGAGGTCAGGCATGCCGGGTCACCACTGATTCTGGCCTCAGGCGGGCCCAATCGCCGACTCTACCGCGGCCAAGAGCTCGGGCTTCGTAAACGGTTTCGGCAGCGTCACGCCGTATCCTTGCGCGAGAAACGCCGAGGATTCGGGGCTCATCGTATCGCCGGTCATGAAAACGAACTTGGAGTCGTGGTTCTCCACGCGCTTGAAAAGGTCTTGCCCCCCGAGGCCAGGCATTCTGAGATCGGTGATCACGAGCTCGGCTGGATTCGTTCGCATCTGCGACAGTGCCTCGTCAACGGTCGCAACATCGCGCACTTCATAGCCAGAGCCTGCGAGCATCGTTCCTACCAGCTCGCGAATCGGTGACTCGTCGTCGACGACAAGAACGGAATTCTTTCGGATGTGTGCGCTCTCGGACTCGGCTTCAGAAACGAGAGACCAAGGGAGCTCGATTCTCGCCTCGGTCCAGCCAGAAGGATAGGCGGCAAGCGTTAGGCTTCCCCCGTGCGCTTCAATGGCGGCCCGAGCAAGATTCAGGCCGAGGCCAACTCTGGTTTCGGTTTGGGTGGTGAAGAATGGCTTCATCACGCTCCCGACAATTTCGGGCGCGATGCCAGCGCCGTTGTCGAGAATGCGAATAACGAGTTTGCGTGAACCGTCACCGGACGTGATCGGAGCCACTTGGATCCGAACGCACGCATCGGAATCGTTTGGAGCGGCTGCGTCTTGAGCGTTTTTGATGAGCTGCAACAACGCCGTTCGGAGCCGCAACCGGTCGAGCCGGAAAGCTGGGAGATCGGATAGGACTTCTAACTGGACCTCCACTATGCCGGGCTCGACCAACGCTACCGTCTCGTTTAGAAGCTCGTCCCAGGTCGACATTTCCAGACGCGGCGGCGCGAGCGTCATCAGGTTCGACAGGTCGTTCAATGCTTTCTTGCAGCGGAGGCTGGCGTCGTGGATGCGCTCGAGGTAGTCCCGCTGTGTTGTCGCGGAGGTATTGCTTTCTTTCAGCAACTCCACGGAGCCCATAATCGTCGTCAGAGGGTTGTTTATCTGGTGAACGATGCCGGCGACGAGCTCGGTTCCCGCCTCACTCTCGTCGGAGCCGGCCTGCGAGGTTCGGACTGGCCTCGAGAGGGTCGCACCGTTCGACTCCCGCAAGGCGGCCATCTCCAAGTTCCATTGCAGGATTCGAGGGAGCTTCTCGAAGACGTCTTCCGTCCACGGGACGATGTCGCAAACGCCCTGGTCGAGTGCTTTGAGGGCACGTTCTAGCTCCCCTGCTCGAGCAAGGAGGACGAGCGGCAAGGAGTTGCTCTCCGCTGCGGCGATGACGGACGAGAGTTGCCTTTCATTCGTCAGGGCGAGATCGAGCACTACCAAGGCACATTCTTCGGAGGGTGAGGCCAGATGCGCGAGGCCTTGGGATAGGCTCGCGGCGCCAACGATGTGATAGGAAAGCGACTTGGACAGGAGCTGTTCGAGCTCGAGTCCGGTCTCTGGATCCTGCACGAGCAGAATCTCGTTCCGAGCCGGTGTCCCTGTTTCCTTGCGTTTGCCTTTCTTCTTGGATTGCAAATCGGTCACCTCTTCGCTAGCGTGTCCTTTGTCGTCAGGGCCGTCATTCCGTTCAAGCAAGCCGCGCGAGAAAGCTTTTGCGCTTCACTACTACACGATTCTTGCCGCGTCTCTTGGCCTGGTAGAGTGCGTCGTCTGCTCGCTTGACGAGCTCTTCGAGCGTGTCGCCACGAGTAAACTCCGCGAGTCCGGCGCTGACCGTGAAGCTCACCTGCTGGGTTACCCCTGACAGCTGGTATTTGTACTTCGCGGCAGCGATGCGCTTGATCAGCACCTCCATGCGGCGCTGCGCGTCTTTCATGCTCGTTTTCGCGAACATGAGAACGAACTCCTCACCACCGTAGCGGGCGACAAAATCCTCCGCAGAAACCTTGGTGGCAAGCGTCTGGCCGCACATTTCAGCACCCGGTCACCGACCTGGTGGCCGTGCTCGTCGTTGATGCGCTTGAAGTCGTCGATATCCACGAGACTCAGAGCGAATTTGGTCTCGTCCGAAGATTTCATCCACCGGCGAATGGTGACGTCGAAGCTTCTTCGATTCGGAACCTCGGTCAGAGCATCTAGTGCTGCCTCTTTCTCCGAGTGAGTGAGCTGAGTCTCGAGCGTGTCGATGCGTTCGGTGAGCGTTTCGAATCGACTTCGGTCCTTCGCTTGCTGCTCTTCGACCACGTCCCTGAACTTTTGAACTTCCGATAGAAGTCTCGTTTTTAACTTGCGGATGTCATCGAGCTTGGTCAAGAGACTCATGCGAGCACCCGCATCGAGCAGCTCGCTGTGAAAGCTCTCGCTGTCTCCCGCGAACGTTTGCAGCGCTTCGCGCATCATGGTGATCACGTCGTTGAGCTCGGAATCCTTCTCGAGAAGATAGCTTTGCGAGCGCTTGAAGAATTCTTCGCAGAGCTCGACACCAGAGCTTCCCAACCGCCGCACTTCCTCTAGCTCGGAGGCACTCGACAGGGCCTGCCGATACTCCTCGAGCTTTTCTCGGAACTCGTCGGTGGAGAGTTGTTGGCTGTTGGGTGCGACGTCGCCGGCGAGACGGAGCAGTCTGTCGACGAGCCCCACGAGCGGCCGAACTTCGGCGCTTGGGGCGGAGGTCGCCTCAGCTGGCACAGTGGCAGCGAGCTTGGCCGTCATATCGGATGCGTTTCTTCGGTTAAGACCCAGCAATGCAGAATCAGCGACTGGTATTCCAGACAAGTGCCCTAAATCCTGCCGACATGATCGTTATCGGCAGCATTGCCTGGACCTTTAGAGCTCAGGGTGCCGTCTAGTGATCGAGCTGCGGGGAAGATAACCAGCTCTCGGGAATCTTGTTTTGCTTCTCCCGCGCCATTGCGGCCGCGACGAGCGAGGCAAACCGCTCGCTTTCCGACGCGTGCGTTTCGGCGTCGTCGTTCCATCCGACTTGGAGGACGCCGCGCGGGTCTCCTCGGACGTTGACGGGGACACTCACGAGAACACCTATCTCGCTTGGAAGCACGTGGGTGCGGGCGTCCGAGATGGCACTCTCGGCTGCCTCGCGACCGTCCGTGCTGAAAGACCCTTCATCCACGGCCAGCCGTAGCTCGCCTTCGGTCCGAACCCAAAGGCGAACCGCGGACACGTCCTTTCGCGCCAGGAGCTGTCGATACAGGCGCTTCTCCAGGGCCCGGTCAGTCGCGCGGACCAGCGCCTCCATGTCGATCGGTTTAACGAGATAATCGTCCGCGCCTGCTTTCAAACACTCCACCGCCGTTTTGGCCTCTGGTACCGCGGTGAGCATGATGACCGCCATTTCCGGGCACCGCTCTTTGAGTTGACCCAGTAGCCAGGAACCGTCACCCCCAGGCATGCGGATATCCGTGATGGTCAAAGACGGGGGGGAAGTCGTGGCCCGTGCGATGGCTTCACCGGCATTGCACGCCTCGTAGCAGGCGTAGCCGTGTCGGGTCAGGACTTTTGCTACGAAGCCGCGGACACCCGGTTCATCGTCAACGACCATAACGCTGACGGCGTCCTTCGATCGTTCCTGCTTCCCACTCTCTATGTCTTCGTGCGCCGCGGAGGCGGCCAACGTGTGGCTAACTGCCTCTTCGAGCGCACCGCTCGTCTCATGGCTCATCTCGTAACTCCCCGCAAACTTTGCCGTTACAATCCTGCCGCTCGAACGTTGTGCATCACCGCGTAGCTGAGAACCGCGTTGAAACCAAGCCGGAGCCAGAACGCCATCTTGCCGTGGCCATCCCGTTGCAAGCGATTCGTCGCCCAGTGCACGAGCAACGGCACCCCGATATGGGTTGCGATGCGCACGCCCCGATTGACTTGAAGGGGATTCATCTCCTCCATGCCCGGTTTCTGCAGGCTGTACTCCGTGCTGAGCAAGTCTCCCGCCGAAACAACGAATAGACTGATCCCGAGCGCTTGGTAGGTACCGCCCGCCTCAGCGAGGCCTCGGCCCGCGGTGCTTCGGTTGAACGGCGATCGGCCTCCCGTGTTAGCTCCGCTGCCGATTTGTGTTTCGGCACGGGCACGGGCGGCGGAGGAAATCGGAGCGGGCTTCTGGAACATTTTGCCTACTCCATCGTCCGCGAGCTCCCCTTTGTTTCCGAGCTCTCCGGTGATGGCCTTACTCGGAGCAAAGAAGACTCTTTCGTTTCTGCTATTCGATTCCGCTGCATATAGGCTGGGTGCTGCGAGACAACCGAACAGAAACCACGCGGCTGCACTCAGCAATAGAATCCTTTTGGTCACTCGCGTACTCTCCTTCAAATGATTTGTTAGAGCAGAGTGCACGGACTATGCCAGCGAGCGCGCGCAGGAGACGTCCCGGCGGGAAGCCTGCGGGCTGAGTGGGATGGCCGGGGGGCGCGCGCTCGGTTTTGAAAACGAAGCCAAACAGCACGGAATGGACGTCACGTTTTGGAGCTTCTGCGTCAAAAGAGCACAGCGCCAGCGTGGCAGAACTGACTTGCGGGCGTGGTACTCTTTCGCGCCAGGAGCCCTCTGTGCCATCTGTTGTCGATATCCGAGTCCTTTCCCGCTCCTTCACGATCGTCGGCGTCTTCGGCATCTGTGCCGTTGCGACGCTTGGCTGTGAGACCGTCGAGGGGCCTTTTCCGTCGAGGCCCATAGACGTCGTCACCCACGCGTCCCCTGGCGGCGGCACGGATGCGACCGCACGCGCCATGCTGGTCGGCGCGCGGGAGGCGCTCGGGGTCGGAATGGCCGTCGTGCCCAAGGTCGGAGGCGGTGGGCTCGTGGCGATGAGCTACGTGAGCACTCGGCCGCGGGACGGTTACACTTTGATGGGTATCACCCCGACACATCTTTACGCGCTCGCGCGCGGCCAGGCGAAGCTGAGCATCGACGATCTCGTTGGGATCGCGCGGGCGGCGGACGACCCGATCGTCGTGATGGTGCGCGCCGACAGCCCCGTCGAGACGCTCGACGATTTGGTCATGCTCGGCCGGGAGCGTCCCATCAAATGGGGAGCGACGCAGATCGGAAGCGTGGATCACGTGGCGGGGGCCATGCTCGCCAAAGTCGCCGATACCAGGCTCAGCGTCGTCCCGTTCGGCGGCGGCGGGGAAATCGTTACGAACTTGATGGGCGGCAACATCGACGCCGCGGGGTTGAATCTCACGGAAGGTCTCGAACAGATATACCGGGGCGATTTTAGAGCGCTCGCCGTCATGGCTTCCGAGCGTATGGCCGCTATCGCCGAAGTCCCGACGACCGTCGAGCTCGGCTACGACGTCCAGTACTCCACCGTGCGCGGCTACGTTGTTTTGAAGGGGACGCCCGACGATCGGATTCGCGTCCTCGAACGAGCTTTGCTACAGGGCCTTTCGCATCCTACGTATCAGAGCTATTTGGAGGGTGCGGGACTCGATGGAGGCTCGGTGGCAGGAGCGAAGGAGTGGAGCGCCCAGATTCAACAGATGTATGAGGAAGCGCGTCACGCGATGCGGGAGCTCGGCATCATCGAGAACGAAGGCGAGAACGAAGGCGAGAACGAAGGCGAGAACGAAGGCTAAAACTGACGTGCGGGATTCTCGAGACGTCGTCGCGGGGGTCGCGCTTCTTCTATTCTGTGGGACCGCCTTCTACGCGACGACGACGTTTCGTGAGGTTCCGGCAATGCTCTCCCAAAACGTGCCGCCGACGTTTTTTCCGCGCATTGTTTTGGCCGTCCTCGCGCTCTTGAGCCTGGCGCTGCTTGCGTTCTCGAGGAACAAGCGCCATGAGCCGAGGGCTCCGCTCGAGCCGCCTGTCTACGTAACCGCCGGCATCTTCACGGTCGCCGTCGCGCTGATGCCGTATGTGGGCATGCTCGCGACGGTGTTTCTCGTTTCGATCGGGCTGTCGCTTTACTGGGGCGAGCGCCGCGTGATTCGTATCGCGGGTCTCGCATTGGGTCTTCCTCTGGCCGTCTATGTTGTATTCGTTCTCGCACTCGGTATGCGTTTTCCGAACGGCGCTCTCTGGTAGGGGAAGTGCCGGATCTAGGGCTCGTGCTCGCGCTGGTAACGGATCCTGTCGTCCTCGGTCTCATCGTCCTCGGAACGATCGGTGGTGTTCTCGTCGGTGCGCTTCCCGGGCTCTCGTCTTCCATGGCTGTTGCGCTTCTTCTGCCGTTCTCGCTCTATCTGGAGCCCGTTCCCGCTATCGCACTTCTCTCCGCTTTATATTGCGCGGGGACGTTCGGCGGGTCGATTACGGCGATCCTGTTAAACGTTCCAGGTGCGCCGCCTGCGGCAGCGACAGCGTTCGATGGCTATCCGATGGCGCGCCGAGGAGAAGCGGGGAGAGCACTCGGGATAGCGGCGTTCGCGTCGGCGTTTGGGGGTATTTTTAGCGCTCTGGTCTTGCTCTTTGCTGCACCCCTTCTCGCGCGTATGGCCTATGGTTTCGGACCACCGGAATATTTCGCGCTCGCGGTGTTTGGACTCTCAATGCTCTCGTCGATCGGCGGCGAGGCTCCGCTCAAGAATCTCATCGGCGGATGCTTGGGCTTGTTGATAGCGACCGTGGGCGTCGACTTGACCACGGGCGTCGAGCGCTTCGTCTTTGGGGTACCGGATCTCTATGACGGGATCCACTTCGTTCCCGTGCTCATTGGCTTGTTCGGGGTGACCGAAGCGCTGAGCCAATCGCAGAACCTTGGGGCGAGCCTCGAAAGCATCGGAGTGTCTGCGACCCGCCTTCCGTCCCTCGAAGACTTTCGCAAAGTCAGAGGGACGATTCTGCGCTCGAGCTTCATCGGAACGTTCATCGGCGTGTTGCCGGCGGAAGGCAGCACCATCGCCGCGATGATCGGCTACAACGAGGCGAAGCGGTGGTCGAAGGAGCCCGAAGCTTTCGGAAAGGGCGCACTCGAAGGCATCGCCGGTCCGGAAGCCGCGAACAACGCGGCGACGGGAGGCGCCATGGTGCCGACGCTCGCGCTCGGCATTCCGGGGAGCGCGACGGCGGCCGTGATCATGGGCGGTCTTCAAGTCCATGGTTTGCGCCCCGGCCCCTATCTATTCGAGGAACAGCCGAGCCTTCTCTATGGGATCTTCATCTCCATGCTTCTCGCGAACGTGCTCTTTCTCGTCATCGGGCTCGTGGGAGCCAAGCTCTTCGCGCGAATCAGTCTCGTGCCGAAGACGCTTCTCTGGCCCGCCGTGTTCGTGCTGTGTGTCGTGGGCGCTTACGGTGTCGAGCAGTCTATGGTCGATGTTTGGATCATGCTCGCGGCAGGGTTCCTGGGCTTTGCGCTCAAGCGCTTCGGCTTCGGCCCGGCGCCCATTATCATGGGGCTCGTTCTCGGGAGTTTGGTGGAGACTTCGTTAGCGCAATCGATGATCCTGTTCGACCAGGATTGGACTGGCTTTTTGTCGCGCCCGGTGGCGCTTGCTTTGTTCCTCCTTGCCGCGGGAAGTATTCTGTTTCGTCCCACCCGTGCGCTGGTATCGCGAATACTGACGCGCAGCTAAGAGGCAGTGATGTCATCGAAAATCGAGCACTTTACCCCCGACCTGGACTCGCGGCGGGGAGAGGGCCTTACCAGAGAAGTATGCGGGTTCATTGCGGGAACGGAATACGAGGACTTGCCCGAGGAGCTCTTGGAGCTCGGCCGCAAATCTATCCTCGACGGCCTCGGGCTCGCGCTTTCCGGCTCCGTCGCTTCGAGCGGACGCCTCGTTCAGGACTACTTGAGCTCACAAAACATTGCAGGTGACGCAACGGTTATAGGCACCCCGCTCAGAGTGTCGCCTCGATTCGCCGCCTTCGCGAACGGCATCAGCATGCACGCCGACGACTACGACGACACGCAGTTGGCGGTCGGTGCCGATCGCGTTTATGGGCTCCTGACCCATCCCACCGCGCCTTGCCTGCCTGCGGCGCTCGCCATCGCGGAAGCGGCTGATCGGTCAGGACGCGACCTCGTGCTGGCATACCATCTCGGAGTCGAAGTGGAGACCAAGATCTCCGAAGCGATGTCGCCGCGTCACTATCAGCACGGGTTCCACTCCACGGCGACATGCGGCACGCTGGCCGCGGCCGCGGCGGCGTCCAAGCTCTACGGGCTCGACCTCGAGCGGAGCTTACACGCGATGGCCCTCGCGGCGAGTCAGTCGGCAGGTTTGCGGGAGAATTTCGGCACGATGACCAAGGCGTTTCACGCGGGCCGCGCAGCGGAGTCCGGCGTGCTCGCTGCGGATCTCGCGCGGAGCGGATGGACCGCTACCGATCGCATCCTCGAATCGCCGCGCGGATTTTTTCAAGCTCATGGTGGGGGCTACGCGCTCGAGGCGATCGAGGGAAAGCTCGGCAAACCGTGGACTTTCATCGAGCCCGGTATTTCCATCAAACCGCATCCTTCGGGCTCTCTCACCCATCCGGGGATGACGAAACTTCTCGAGCTCATTCTCGAGCACGACATCGACGAGGCGATGGTCGAGCGTGTCGACGTCGGTACCAATCACAACATGCCCAACGCGCTCATCCACCACCGGCCCGAGACGGCGCTCCAAGCAAAGTTCTCGATGGAGTTTTGTATGGCGATAATGCTGCTCGAGCGGCGAGGCGGTCTGAGCGAGTTCAGCGACGAGGTCGTCCATCGAGCCGACGTACAGAAGATGATTCGAAAGATACACTTCGGCGTCCATCCGGAAGCTGAAGAGGCCGGCTACGACAAGATGACCACGATCCTTGATATCCATCTCGCGGACGGTCGCCACATCACCGGGCGTGCCGACTTCGGTAAAGGTAGCCCGTCGAACCCGATGAGCTACGACGAGGTCGCCGACAAGTTTCGAGAGTGCGCGGGCTTTGCTGGCTTTCGAGAGGATCGTATTCAGCCGGTCATCGACGCTGTCAAGCGTCTCGAAGAGCTCACTTCGGTCCGAGAGCTGACCGGTCTGCTCGCGGGGCGGAGTGGCTAGAGTGGGCTTCGACATCGACGGCGACCTCAGCGGTCAGGTAGCGCTCGTCACCGGGGGCAGCCGCAATATCGGGCTCGCGATCGCGGAAGGGTTTCGACGCGCCGGCGCGCGCGTTTGCATCGTCGCGCGCGCCGATTCAGAGCAGCTCGAAGCGGCGCTCGAAACTCTGGACCCAAGCGGCGTCGACGCGATGAGCGCGTTGCTCGACGTGGCCGACGAGGGCGCGGTGATCGACCTGTACGAGCGTATGGCGGATCGTTTCGGGCCGCCGTCGGTGCTCGTGAACGGTGCGGCGACGAGGCCCCATGAGTCCTTCACCGAGCTCAGCCTCGCGTCTTGGAAGGCGGTGATCGACACGGTACTCACGGGCGCTTTTCTCATGTCGCGGGAGCTCTTCCGGAGGCTTCCCGCGTCGCGACAGGGCGCCATCATCAACCTTGGCGGTCTGAGCGCCCATCGTCCCAAGACGGACCGGGCACACGTGATTGCGGCCAAGAGCGGGTTGATAGGTCTCACCCGAGCGCTTGCGGAGGAAGGACTCGGTCGCATCCGGGTGAATGCCGTCGTGCCGGGGCTGATCGATACCGAGCGGCGGCCTGGCCAATCGAACCCACATCACGGGGAGGTCGAAAGCGGCCGCTCTGTCGGTACGAGCGAGGATGTCGCGCGCGTCGTGCTTGCGTTCAGCGATCCGCGGGACGTGTATGTCACCGGCCAGACCGTGCATGTAAATGGCGGACGGTTCATGCCGTAAAACCTAAAAGAGCCGGCGATGCACCCTACGACGCTTTTGACGCGCGGTCGAAGCCTAACCAATGGCCGAGGACAGCGTTGAGCTTGTCACTGTCGATCGGTTTGGTGAGATAGTCATCCATTCCGGCGTCCAAGCATTTCTCGCGATCGCCCAGCATGGCGTTGGCTGTCATCGCGATGATCGGCGTGTGACGCTTGCTGCCCTCGTTCACTCGGATCTCGCGTGTGGCGTCATACCCGTCCATCACCGGCATCTGACAGTCCATCAAGACGGCGTCGTAGGTCTCGAGGCCGACGCTCTCGACGGCTTCGAGACCGTTCCCGACCGCATCGACCACACAGCCTAGTTTGGTGAGTATCTTTCTCGCAATGAGCTGATTGACAGGATTGTCCTCGACGAGCAGAATTTTGGTTCCATGGCCCGAGAATGCCGGAGCGGAAGGCGTCGCTTCGGCCGCGCTCTGAACCGGAGAGAGCTCGAGCGGTAGCTCCACCCAGAAACGCGAACCTACGTCAACCTCACTCTCGACTCCGATGCGACCGCCCATCAGTTCGACCAGCTGCTTCGTAATGGCGAGTCCGAGGCCCGTACCTCCGAAATTTCGCGTTGTCGAGGCGTCAGCCTGAGTGAAATGCTCGAAAATCGTGGCAAGCTTTTCCTTTCTGATGCCGATGCCCGTGTCATGAACTTCGATCCGTACCCACGGGTCACCTTCCAGTTGGTCCTTTCGATCGATCTTCACCTCGGCGGAGCCGCGGCTCGTGAACTTGATTGCGTTTCCAACAAGGTTGTTGATGATCTGCCGGACGCGCCCCGGATCTCCCAAGTAGAAAGTCTCCATATCCTCCGGAAAGCAGCAGCCAATTTGGATGCCTTGCTCGTCGGCCTTCACCCGGCAGATGGCGACCGTTTCCTCGACCGTTGCTTTTAGGTCGAACGGAACCTTCTCAATGGTCAACTTGCCGGCCTCAATTTTTGAAAAGTCCAGAATGTCGTTGACGAGCGACACGAGCGATGTCGCACAGCCCAGCAGCATCGAAGCGTCCTGTCTTTGCTCTTTTTCGAGCTTGCTGTCGAGCAGTGAGTTGGCGAGTCCGACAATGCCGTTCATCGGTGTACGGATCTCGTGGCTCATGTTCGCGAGAAACTCGCTTTTGGCCCTGGTGGCCTCACCCGCCCTGGTGACCGCGTGTTTCAGCTCCGCCTCCTCCTCCAGCTCTTTAGTAACGTCACGGATCACATATACTGTGCCGGACCGGCGCTGATCCCTACCGAATAGAGGCGCAGCGGAGAGCCGCACCGGCAGGTCGAAGCCGCTCTTGGTGTAGCAATAGGTCACCAGAGCCATGGTATCGTCCGCCTGGGTCCAGTCAGAGGCCTCCGGCAGCACCGCCGAAAGCGGCTGGGCGAGTAATTCCTCGTCGTCATATTCGAGAAGCTCTGATGTAGCGCGATTCACACGTTGAATCTGTCCGGTGGCGTCCACGACGATCAGCATTTCAGCCATGTTGGACAGGATGCCGTCGACGTACTCCTTGGACACGGTGCTGCTCTGAAGACCACGCGTCATCACCACAAAATCCCGGGTTAGCTCGCCAATCTCGTCGTGGGTCGTCTCCGAAAGACTTTTCTCGAGGAGGTCGAACTCGCCTCGGGCAACCCGATGGGTGAGGCGGGAAAGCGTACGGATCGGCCCGACGATTCCCTGACCCATGCGCCAAAGAAAGAGCAGGCTCAGACCAAAGGTTACGAGGCCTATCACCATCACGCGAGTCGAGTGGAACTGGGCATTGGCCGAAGCGAGTCTCAGCTGCGAGCTGACCACGCGTTCACGGTCCTCTTCGAGCGCTCGGATGTGGGACGCGGTTGCTTCTCTATGCCGCGAGAGGCGGCCGGCCAGTTCGCCGATGAGCGCATCGTCTTGGTCGGTGGGTTCGCCCAACTCCTGCGCGAGCAACATTTGCGTGATCTGTGCAGCCGAATCGTAGTAATCTCGAAAACTTGTTCTTACGCGCGTTGGTAGTTCCAACTCGTCATCGTCGATCAAGCGGGATAAGTCTTCGAGATCACCAAGAAAGAGATCATGCTGCTCCGCGGTCTGCTCGAGCATGGACTCGTCGCCAGTGAGAATGGCCAGCTCGAACTCGAAGTCGATGCGTCGAAACGTTGGAGCGAGCCCGCTGACAAGGGCTATCTGTTGTATGCCGGAGCTGGCGACGATCTCGACTTGCCGCTCGACGGTCGTAGCCGTCGCGCGCGCCGTCAAGATCATGACGAGCACGGCTAGTCCGACGCCTGCGATGAGCGCGCCGAACTTGATGGGTAGCGTTAAGCGCGGCATATCCTAAAGCGATCCTCGCGCGGCAGACCCCATTTGTTGGATTTGAAGCTTCCCGCCCGATCCGTATATCGGCAGAGAAAGCGGGATCTTTAGCGCGACTCTCCGGGGCCGGGATGGTGGATGGGACCGTCGATCGGGAAGTAGAATCGTTCGCCAGGAGGACTTCCCATGATGCTTACAAGCGATGGAGCAGCTTCACCGCGAGTTTCCCGACGACGATGAAGTGAGCACGTTCTACGCCGTTTCGCTGCTCAGCGGTGCGCGGGCCCTAGAGGACGACACCTTCCGCCTTTCGACGAAAGCCGGGACGATCGCGCTGAACGTGTTTCACCAGAATCCCAAGCACCCGGGCGCCGCTCACTATGTCATTCACTCTTTCGACGATCCGATTCACGCGCCCCTGGCGCTCCGCGCCGCGGACGCCTTTGCCGACATCGCGCCTGCCGTATCGCACGCCATCCACATGCCCACACACATCTTCATTCAGCACGGTATGTGGGGCAAAGTCGCTCATCAAAACGATCGCGCCCACGAAGTCGCCACCGAGCTTTGGGATTCGGGTGAAAGCATGGGCGCTATGTCCCACTCGCTCGATTGGGGTCAATATGGCTATCTCCAGTTGGGCGACTACGAGAAGGCCCGCTATGCGATAGCGCGCTTCGAGGAAATGGTCGCCATGGCACCGGCCTCGAAACCGGATCAACGCGCCAAATCGGGTCTTGCACGCAACCGCGCGCGCTACATCGTGGAGACCGAGGAGTGGAAGGTTCAGCCGATGCCGGAGAGCGCATCCGAGGAAGAGCTTCTGGCGAACGGGTTCAGCGCTGTCCGTACCGGCGATCTCGCCACTGCCAAGGAGCAGGCGAAGCGGCTTGCCGACAAAGTGCACGCGAGCAAAGCTGACACCGAAGACGGCCGGGGCAATCGCGTCATGCTCCATGAGGTCGAAGCGCTCATCACCCTCGCCGAGGGCCACGAGGATGACGCCGTGAAGCTACTTCGCCAAGCCACCGCGATCGAAGAGTCCATGCGCCCACCCGCCGGCGCTGCCAATCCCATCAAACCGTCTCATGAGCTGCTCGGCGAAGTGCTCCTCGAGGTCGGAAAACCCGTGGAAGCCGCGAAAGCCTTCGAGGCGTGCCTGCTTCGAACGCCGAATCGGGCGCGCTCGCTTCTCGGCTCGGCACGTGCTTACGCCGAATCGGGTGACCGCGTGAAGGCGGCCGAGCGCTACAGCAAGCTTCGCGAGATCTGGTCGGGACACCCGGAGCTCGAAGGCTACATGGAAGCGGAGCGCTTCTTGGCCTCGACCGACGATAGGTAAAAAAACTAACCGGCTCAACTCTATACGACGGCTCAGAGGAGGGGAAGCGTTTCACCTAGAGCTGAATCATGTCTATTGAAGCTGGTCGCAAACTCGCACACTACGAGGTCCTCGAGCTCATCGGCAAAGGCGGAATGGGCGAAGTTTACCGGGCGAAGGACTTGAAGCTCGGGCGGGATGTCGCGATCAAAGTGCTCCCCGAGAAGTTCTCCAAGGACACCGAACGACTGGCTCGATTCCAGCGAGAGGCGAAGGTACTCGCGTCGCTGAACCATCCTGGGATTGCGTCCATCCACGGCCTGGAGGAATTCGAGGGGACGCACTCGTCCTCGAATACGTGCCGGGGGAGACGCTGGCGGAGCGGATCTTACGTGGTCCGATTCCGATAGACGTAGCTCTCGACATTGCCGCCCAAATCGCCGTGGCACTGGAGGCTGCGCACGAGCACGGAGTCGTCCATCGAGATTTGAAGCCCGCCAACATCAAGATCACGCCTGACGGCATCGTGAAACTGCTGGACTTCGGGTTGGCGAAGGCGTCTGCGGGCGATACGACCACCAGTGACCTGTCGGAGTCACCAACGATCACGTCGATCGGCACGCAGGCCGGCATGATCCTCGGCACGCCGGCCTACATGAGTCCGGAGCAGGCACGCGCGGGGCAGGTCGATAAGCGGACGGACATCTGGGCGTTCGGCTGTGTGCTGTACGAGATGTTGGCCGGCCAAGGGGCGTTCTCCGGCCAGTCGCTGTCCGACGTGCTGGCGGCGGTGCTCACGCGCGAGCCTGATTGGGCCGCGCTGCCCACGAGCACACCGTTTCTCATCCGGCGGTTTCTCCGTCACTGTCTTCAGAAGGAGCGTCGCAAGAGGATCCCCGACATCGGGGTTGCAACGATCGAGATCAACGATGCGTTGACGGCGGGGACGGCCGAACCCACCGCGGGGGTTGTCGTGGCGTCGCCGCGCGGCTGGCTGCCCTGGGTCGTCGCCGGCGTCATGACAGCTTCGACGGTCACCTTAGTGTTTTTCTGGCCGCGTCAGGTTGACGTTCCACGCCCCATCAGGCGTTTCGAAATACAGCCAAGTAGCTCGCCAGTCTATCCCTATCAACAGGCGGTCGTCTCACCGGACGGCACACGATTGGTGTACCCGTCCTCGACGCCTGAGGGGCGCGTGCTCCTGGTTCGTCGCTTCGATGAGCTTGTAGCTAGACATCATCGCCAGTGCCATTTTGGGTGGTCTGTGGCGAGTCTCCGGCGCAGGGGGAGAGCCTGAGCTCCTCACCACGCCTGACGAAGAGAATGGCGAACTTGACTGGCACTCCCCCCGATTCCTGCCGGGCGGTGAGGAGGTGCTCTTCACCCTCCACGATCAGAACCGCGAATTTCACATCGAGATCTTCTCACTGGCGACACGAGAACGGACGGTCTTGATCGAAGGAGCCTTCGATGGTCGATATGTTCCGACGGGACACATCGTGTATGGCCGGGAAAACAGTGTGCTGGCGGTACCGTTCGACCTTGCCCGGCTCGAGATCACCGGACCGTCGGTCCTGATGCTTCAGAACGTTTACAATTCGGCGATAAACGGTGCTGCGGCCTTCAGTGTCGGAGGGGACGGAACGCTCGTGTACGTTCCCGCGCCGTCTCTAAATGGACGGGCGCTGGTGTGGGTCAGCCGTGACGGTTCCGAGGAACCGCTGTCTTTGGAGCCGCAAGCATTTTCCGACCCACGCCTCTCGCCGCGCGGAGATCGCATTGCGGTGGCTGTGACTGACGGCGACAACCAGGACATCTGGGTGTACGACCTGAACAGCGACTCGCGGCGTCGGGTGACCTTCGAAGGACGGAATCTCAGGCCCGTTTGGTCGCCGGACGGCACGCGCGTGGCATTCGGCTCGAACCGCGCTGGAAAGAGCGACATCTACTCGAAGTCCGCCGATGGCG
>SMVB01055173.1_pt1 | contig 27788 bp, 22 predicted proteins | sample 2456461 | NCBI WGS metagenome assembly SMVB01 (sample SAMN11095934, study PRJNA526329) | marine sediment metagenome | biome: Marine sediment; feature: Surficial sediment; material: Deep marine sediment; isolation source: Hadal surficial sediment | place: Pacific Ocean | collected 2014-05 | depth... | reverse complement strand
CCAAGCTACCGACACGAACCTCTGTCCCCAAGGGCGTGAGGCCGGCATGTTGGACGGGGAAACGTTCGTTCCCCGCGTGGGAGAGAATGGCAAAATCCACCCGGCCGGCCGGGGCAAACCGCTCGGTGAGGGAGACTCGTCTTGAAACGTCGTGCCTTCGTACGGACCGGTAGCCTGATCGGAGCGGCCGGAGCGGCCGGAGCTCTGGGACTCGGCCTCGCCCGAGGCCGAGTCGCTCGTGGCACCGTACCTGGGATCGCGTCTGGGACCAGTCCCGCGGCGGGGATGCGCCCCGGCACGGACCAGGCGGCCGAGCCGGATCTCGTGCTGCGGCGCGCTACGGTGTTCGATGGTACGGGCGCGGCCGGGCTGGAGCTGGACGTTGCGGTCACGGGTGATCGTATCAGCGAGGTGGGAACGATCACGGCAACCGGGGCCGAGGAGATCGACCTGGCGGGGATGGCCCTGGCGCCGGGATTCATCGACATCCACTCCCATGCCGACCTCTCTCTCCTGGTCAACCCGAACGCGGAGAGCCGCATCCGCCAGGGCGTCACGCTGGAGATCGTGGGCCAGGACGGAAACTCGGTCGGCCCGATGTCCGACGCCGGCTTCCGGGCCATACGCGATCGATACCGTGATACGTACGGAGTCGACATCGACTTCCGGGACCTCGGAGGGTTCCTGGATCAGCTGGACCGTACTCCCGCAACCGTGAACCTCGCCACGATGGTCGGCCACGGGACCATCCGCGGCCTGGTGGTCGGCGGTGGGGACCGACCCGCCACGGATGACGAGATTCAACGCATGCGTGCGCTGATAGGGGAGGCGCTCGATCAGGGAGCGGTAGGATTTACTTCGGGTCTCGAGTACACACCCGGTTCCTTCGCTGATGTAAATGAACTGGTGGAGCTCGCAACGGAGCTACGGGGAACGGGTTACCCGTACGCGTCTCACATGCGCAACGAGGACGACCGTCTCTTCGCGGCGGTCGAGGAGACCCTCCATGTAGGCCGGATGGCGGGCGTACCGGTTCAGATATCACACCTCAAGGCCCAAGGTGAGCGAAATTGGTGGAAGGCGAAGGCGGTTCTCCGGTCCATCGAGGAGGCTCGGACCTCCGGCCTCGATGTACACTTCGACCGCTACCCTTACATCGCCTACGCGACGGGGCTATCTAATCTCTTCCCCGCCTGGGCACGGGCAGGGGGAAGCGGCGCCTTCATACGTCGTCTGGAGGATCCTACTCAGCTGCCGGCGATCGAGCGGTTTACGCGAGCAAAGGTGGCGCTCTTGGGTTCGTGGGATGCGGTACAGATCAGCTCCATACGGACCGCCGGCAACGCGTATGCAAGAGGTCGTCGTCTGGGGGAGTTGGCGCAGGAGAGGGGCGAGGAACCGTTCGCCCTCACGGTCCGGCTGATCGTTGAGGAGCGGAACAGCGTGGGTATGATCGGGTTCGGGATGTCGGAGGAGAACACGGCCGAGTTCCTGGCTCACCCGCTCGGGATGGTGTGCTCCGACGGTGGTTCGTATGCTCCGTATGGGGCGCTCTCCGGGGGCTCTCCCCACCCCCGCGGGTACGGGACGTTTCCCCGCCTGATGGGGCACTACGTGCGGTCCGGAGCACTGTCTTTGGAGCTTGCCGTGCACAAGGCGACCGCTCTGCCGGCGCGGAAGATCGGCCTGGCTGACCGAGGGGTGATCGAGCCTGGTGCCTTCGCCGATCTCGTGGCGTTCGACCCCACCACCGTAGCCGATCAAGCCACCTTCGAGGATCCCCATCAGTATCCGGTCGGCATCCCCCTTGTCGTAGTGAACGGCCAGGTGACACTGAGAGACGGTGAGCAGACCGGAGTGCGTGCTGGACGGGCCGTTCGGGGCCGGGGCCGGGGAGCGGCCGCTTAGAAGAGTGATCGGAAAGGCGGGCGAGTCGAGCAGGCCGGAGATCGTGTCGGACGCCTTTGCCAGGCTGGCACACGCTTTGGGTACGGCCTTCAAGGAATCCCCCGGCGAACCCTGGCCGGAGGACGTGTTCGAGCTCTGGGCACAAAAGGTCTTCACCTACCAGTTCGAGACCAATCCGGTATATGCGGAATATGTCCGCAAGCGGGGCGTTACGCCGTCCACGGTGGCTCATTGGAGCGAGATTCCATGGGTTCCGGCCTCGGCGTTCAAAGCGGTTCCGTTGGTTTCTGGAGACCCCTCACGGGTAGAGCGCGTTTTCCGGACGAGTGGCACGACGGGTGCCGGGCGCCGAGGAGAGCACCACGTCCTCGACCTCGGTCTGTACAAGGACTCGCTGATTCCGAACATGAGGCGCCATCTCTACGCGGGAGTGCCGGGAGTGGTGGGTGGGCGGGGAGGGCCGGACCGGCCCGATGGAAAAGAGGCAATACTTCCGATCTTGGCCCTCACACCTGCGCCTGCTGTCGCGCCCGAGTCTTCGTTGAGCTTCATGTTGGGTGCCGCGCTCGATGTGCTCTCGGGGGGGGAGGGCGGATTCTTCGTCACTCGGGATGGAATGATCGACACCGCTGGGCTGAGTGGAGCGTTGGTGGAGGCTGCCGCCCGCGGGACTCCGATCCTTCTTGCCGGAACGGCCTTCGCCTTCGTCCATTGGCTCGACTGGTTGAAGGGGCGCAGCGTTGGATTCGACTTGCCTCGGGGCTCACTGATCATGGAAACTGGAGGCTTCAAAGGCCGCTCTCGAGTTCTGGACCGTCCGGAGTTCTACGCGTCCTTGTCGGAGGCCCACGGTGTCCCCTCCGAGGCGATCGTGAACGAGTACGGAATGACCGAACTTCTCTCACAGTTCTACGATGGCCCTAGGGCGGCGTTGTCCGGTATGGCCCTGGAGGCTCGCCGGCATGTTCCACCTCCTTGGGTTCGAACGCGCGTGCTCGATCCGAACACGCTCTCGGCACTTCCGATGGGGAAGCCGGGTCTGCTCTGCCACTACGACCTGGCCAACGCGGGGTCGGTGATGGCGGTCCTCACGGACGATCTGGGCGTTGCCGTTGACGATGGGTTCCGAGTGCTCGGCAGGGTCCAGGGTAGCGAACCGCGAGGCTGCTCCCTCGCGATGGACGATCTTCTGGCGGGTGTGCCGTCATGAAGACGACCTTCGACGCCTGCCGGCTTCCATACTCTTCGACGGGTTTGGCGACCGCGTCTTCGACGTTCGTGTGGGAGACCATCGGCGTCTCCGAGAGTGTTGCGGTTCGTTATCCGGTGTGGCCCGGTGACGCCGCGGAGCAGCTCCTTGGGGCCCTGAGGGAGGCGGGGGCGCGACTCGCGGAGGTGCCGGTTCGGGACTTGGTGAACTGCATTGGACGGGTGGCGGATCGTTTCTTGGACTCCTCCGATCCGCTTCGCCACGAGGCGATCGATTTGCTCGTGCCCACGGCGGGTATTTCCAAAGAGATGGCCTCGGAGATTCTGACCGGCATGGCTCGCGACTGGACAGCGGATCGGCTTACTGAGCTCTTGCGGCGGGAGCTCCGCGACCCCGGCGTGCTGGACGGATTCCGCCGAGTGGACGAGGGCCGGAGGGTCCGCGCCATGGGTCCCCTCTTGACGTTTCATGTCGGCTCGGGAACGGTCCCCGGCGTCAGCGTCACATCGATGATTCGCGCTCTCCTCGTGAAGTCGGCGGTCCTCCTCAAGCCCGGATTGGGCGATGTGGTCTTGCCGGTGCTCTTTGCTGAGGCGCTCGCCAAGGAGGCTCCCGAACTTTCGGACGCCATGGCCGTGACGTATTGGCCTGGCGGTTCCTCTCCCCTAGAGGGCCTCGCGCTTCAGGGGGCAGAGGCCGTGGTGGTGTATGGTAGCGACGAGGTGGTCACGTCGCTCAGGGCGCGAACGCCCGTGACGGCACGCTTCATCTCATATCACCACCGTCTGAGCGTCGGCCTGGTGGGGCGTGAAGCGCTCACTACCGAGCGCGCGCCTCACGTGGCCCGAATGGCCGCGCTGGCGGTCTCGATGTTCGATCAGCGGGGTTGTGTCTCTCCGCATGCGATCTACGTAGAGGAGGGAGGAGCTGTCGACCCGGAAGAGTGGGCCGCCCTGCTAGCGTCGGCCATGGCGGACCTCGAGGCGGAAATCCCGGGCGGATACCTCACCGCCCACGACGCCTCGGCCGTCCACCAAATGAGAGGATCCGCTGAACTACGCGAGGCGTCTGGGGGCGGTGTCCGCGTATTCCGGGGAGACGGGAGCTTCTGGACCGTGATTCTCGAGGACGAAATGCGCTTCAAGCCCTCCTGTCTCAACCGGGTGGTGTCACTTGTCCCTACCCCTGACCTTGGCGGTGTCGCTGATTCGTTGGGAAAGATTGGGCCCCATTTACAGACCGTGGCGGTCGAAGGTGCGGAAGATCGTCTGCCGATGTTGGCGGAGGCGCTCTGCCGAGCCGGCGCGACACGGATTACGTCGTTCGAAAAGGCGCCCTGGCCACCACCTTGGTGGCGCCACGATGGTGCTTCAGTGCTGGCGGGGTTGATACGCTGGATCGATCTGGAGGAGGTCGATGCGGCCGGCTCCCGAGCCGCAACTCGGGCCGGCGGGGCGCCATGACTATTCTTCGTCTTGCTCTTCCGAGCGCCAGATCACCATCTGTCGCCGACCGTCGGAGGTCTCTTCGACGCGCACCGTGAGAGAATCCTTGGGCGCGAGCCGCAAGTCGTCTCGTAACCCCTGTGGGATTGTGATTCGTCCACCCACTCCGATGGACACATCCGTGTAGTAGAGCGTGCGATAGATGGCCATCTGCCCTCCTGGAATTTGCACGATAGCAGGCGGAATCTACAGCGATTGCCAAGGGCGGCAACCGGGCTGGCTCGATTAGTCCGAATCAGCTCCGGAAATCGGACTCGACACGCCTGCCCGTCGGATTCAGCCTCACTCCGGATCAGGAAGAAGCGAGCGAAGGAGGCTCTGAAGCTGGAAGTCCTGGAGGGCCCGAGCCTTGCTCACAACCGTTTCGTAAGAGTCCTCGATCAGAATGGTGGTCGTGCGCAACGCCGACTCCTCTTCCGCACTGATTGAGGGAGAGAAGCAGAGGAGGCCCCGGTAGCTCGTGGGTACCCTGGGGTCGTCTTGAAACTCGAGGTAGACTTCCCAGAAGCGGCCATCGTGGCTGATGGTCGTAAGGTGCTCGCCGTTCGAGAGAGGCGCTGGGCTGGAAGACTCGTTAGCTGATTTCATTGTACCAACACAGTAGCATCGCTCTTTTGGTCCCGCCACAGGCGGGCAACGCCCGCCACAGGCGGCAACGCCCGCCACAGGCGGCAACGCCCGCTACCAGCGGGGGGTCGGGGCATCTGCCGGTGCACGTGTTCGTCGAAGGGCACGCCGCACGTTGGAGAGGTCGCTCCTCATCTCCTGTCGTTGCAGGGTGTCCAACTCCTGGCCGCCGAATCGGGAGCGGAGATAGTAGTCAACGAGCCTACGGGCTCGTGTATGGGCGGGATGCCTGACACGGGCGAGCTCATCCAGCAGCAACAGCGGCGCCACCCCTGCGTCCGCCCTGAATCCGGCGCGGCTGCAACTCTCGCGGAACCGGAGGTAGAGCCCCACCTCAGGTGCATGCCTTCGGGACCTCATGAGCAGAACCAACGTGCTCAGGGCCATCACCACGACGATGAGCGTCATCCAGTCAACGCCCACCCGCGTGCCCGGTGCTTGATCTGAAGAAATCTGGCTCGCGCGCGACTGCCCTCCGAACAGTTCGGAGAGGCGTCGGTACAGTCCAGATTGCGAGTCTAGGTTGTAGTCGAGCACCCACTTATTCCATCGGTGCTGGAGCCCATCGAACAGGAAGTGGCCGGGCCATAACCAGGACGTGACCGCTGCGGACCCTCCGGCGCCTTCGGGGGTCGGGTCGAACTGGACCCACCCGTAGCCCGGGAACCAAACCTCCACCCACGAGTGGGCCTCGTTCTGTGTCACAGCGAGGTATTGTCCGAAGTCGTTCCACTGCCCACCCAGGAAGCCGTTCACTTCCCGTGCGTGCACACCCAGGCTCCGTAGGAGGACCACCATGGCCGTCGAAAAGTACTCGCAGTGCCCCTCTCCACGCTCGAAGAGGAAGTAGTCCAGAGTAGCCTCCTGGACCGAGCGCGGGAGTTCGAGCGTGTAGTCGAACTCCGTACGGAGGAAGTCGTTGATGGCGGTCACCTTGTCGTAATTGTTATCCAGTCCTTGTGTTAGGGAGTCCGCAAGGTCGCTCACCCGTCGGGGAAGAGGAGGCAGCTGAGTGTAATAACGACGGGCCGGCGAAAAACCGGAGCCCGCCTCCCTTAGGGCCGCGGGCGCGGGGCGGTCAGCTACGGACAACGCCTCGTACGAAGGGGCGCCGGATCCCCAGTAGATATGGTCACCCGCGTTGTCGAAGAGCGGTTCGATTCTGGGGTTGTCCGAGCGCGCCTCCAACAGAGGGTGGAGTGCGAAGAGCACGGGCACGTCCAGGGGGGCACCGTAGATCTGCTGACGCACTCTTCCTTCTCCCCAGGCCTCGTACCATCGCTTGGGGCCGATGGATGGGAGAAGTCTATTCGATCGGCTCCAGCGCACTCCGTCGAAGCGGTCATAGGAGCGGCCGCGCCAGTGGAGGCTGAAGAGGTCTTCGGGGGTGCCGTCCGGGAACTCCACGCGGAGCACGATCTGCGGGTTGGGATAAATTCTGGAGCCGTGCTCCCCGATCGAAACCTGGTCGGCGAATCCGGCGATGGACGTGGCAAGGACCTCTCCGCGAGAGGCCCATCCCCTCGAGAATCTCGGGAAGGCGAGAAACACCAGTGCGCTCATCATCAGCGCGACGCCGGAGAGCCCGGCCATGCCCGCCAGGAATCGCCGGCCCACCAGTTCCTCTCGGACACCATGCCGCTCGACTTTCCGCCGGAGGTGCCCAACCACAAGGGCGACGTTAGCCAACACCACGTAGGTCACAAAGGTAAGAGCGAAGAGAACGCCGGGCCGGTAGGCAGTAGCAGCGAGAATCAGTGCGAAGGTAAGGACGTACAGACGGGCGTCGTTCGGGGCGTCGAGTGATCGGAGAGCTTCTGCGCACAAGAGGAGCAGCAGAAGGTCCACCACAGGGACCACGACATCGTCTCCGATCAGGAAGACGTACACGGCCCGTAATAATAGGACCCCCGCGAACGGCAGCCAGAAGCGCTCGAGCCTCAGGGAGATACCGGAATCGGGTTGCCAGACGAAGGCGAGAGTCAGGGCGAGGGCCGCCAAGGCCGTGCTGATCGGCTCGAAACCGGCACCTCCGGCAAACGCGGCGAGGGCGACAAGACCCATACCCACGACCAAGCGCCGGTGCAGGAGATCGAGGCTCATCCCGCCCTCCTGTTCACTCCACTCGTTCCCGAGCGGAAGTGCGTGGGCCCCCCCGAACTTCCGGCAGGAATGATGTAGGCCCCGTACGATGCTCTTTCTGCACCCGAGAGAGATACGAGGACACAACGCATGGGGTCGGTCGGCGGTGCCAGGTGGGGAGCGGATGGATCGAAGTCCACCCGCGCGAGGAGGTCGAGCACTCGATCGAACTGACCGGAGCCATCACCGGAAGCAAGGTCCGACGTACACGTTGTGATTCCGAACCTGCGTCCGCGTCGGTATGCCCGGGCGGCCACCGCAGCCGCGACCTCGATGGCGGCCTCAGCCGCCTCGCCGGGCTCCCCTCGTGTGTCCAGACAAATCCGTATGGTCTCGTTGGTGTCTTGGTCGTACTCTCTTGTCACCGGCGTCCCGGTCTTGGCCGTAGTCCTCCAATGGATGTCCCTCGGGTCGTCTCCGACACGGTACTCTCGCAGTCCCCGGTACTCGCCGCGACCAGCTGGAGCGCCTTCCGAAGAGTCGGAAAACTGTGGTCTGCCACGTCCTCCGGGAGGCGCCGAAAGGCGTACGGGTCGGTCCACTCTTGGCCAGATGACGAGCTCGCCAGGTAGCGGCACGTCACGCTCCTTTGTGAACAGCCCGAAGGGGAAGGACGTGGAGAGGGTCAGCGTCTCGAGCGGGTAAACGCCGCGCTGGACGAAGTGATTCTTCGAGCCCACGGTCACCGATTGGCCGGCTCCAACGCGACCGATGAAAGCCGGCTCCGGGAGTCCTGTTTCGATCAGGTAAACGGCGAGGGTGGGGAACCACCGCTTCCGATTTGTCACGTAGTACGTGATCCGGAGCGGTTTTTCCACAGTGGCGCCCCGAGGGGTACGCCTACGAATCTCCAGTTGGCGAAGGACGCGCTCAGAGAGCCAGCCGGACAACGCAATGAAGCCGAGCATGGCTCCGAAGAGAAGAAAGAGCAGGTTGTTTCCGGTGTTGACGGCCGCGAACCCGATAGCGAGCGAGCCCACACTGAACAAGGCGCCGCCCATGGTAAAACGGATCCGACGCCAGCCGCGGAGCCTTCTCCAGGCCTTTCGTAGAACGGTCAGCATTACCCGACCTACACGGGGACCGCGATGTCCTCGAGAATGTCCCGCACGATCGCCTCAGCCTCTTCATGAGCTTCGTGGCTGGCAGCAGCAGCCCCCACCGGAAGGATTCGATGGGCCAGGCACGGCATGGCGAGCTTCTGGACATCGCTCGGTACCAGATAATCTCGGCCGCTCAGGAGAGCAAAGGCCCGGGACGCGCCCAACAACCCGATGGCGCCGCGGGGGCTCACGCCCATCTGAAGTCGGGGCTCGACCCGGGTTCTCTGCACGATGGCCATGACGTACCCGACGAGGGAATCGTCCACCTCGACCTGCGACACTTTTTGCTGTAGCCCAAGAACCTGAGCCGGCTCGAGGACCGCCTTGATGCGCTGTTCCCAAGGATCCTCTGTTGTGGATTCTAAGAGAATCTGTCGCTCGGCGCGCTCACCCGGGTATCCGATCGTCAGCCGCATGAGGAAGCGATCGACCTGGCTCTCGGGAAGGGGATAGGTGCCATGATGTTCCAGGGGATTCTGCGTCGCCATCACCATGAAGGGCTGTGGCAGTTGAAACGTCTCGTCGTCCAGGCTGACCTGCCCCTCCTGCATGGCCTGGAGAAGGCCACTTTGGGTCCGCGGGGGCGCACGGTTGATCTCGTCCGCTAGGACGAGGTTGGTGAAAATCGGCCCGAGTCTGATCTCGAACTCCGAGGTGCGGGGGTTGAAGATCGACACGCCCAGCACGTCGGACGGGAGGAGGTCGCTCGTAAATTGGATGCGGCGAAACGAAAGGCCCAGAGCGGTCCCGAGGGCTTTAGCCAGCGTGGTTTTCCCTACCCCCGGGACGTCCTCGAAGAGAATATGCCCGCGGGCGAGGAGCGCCGCTACCGCAAGACGTACGACCTCTTCTTTGCCGTGGAAAACCTGCTCGACCTCACCGATCAGACTCTCGAGCAGATCGAGCGTCTGCGGGGTGTCTGTGAAGGTTGCGATATCGGTCAAACTTACCATCCATCCAACGTTTGGGAGGCCCGTCGAGGGCGGGGAAAGTAAAACACATGTGCGAAGGAAAGGTTCTCAAAGGTTCTATATATATACCGTTTTCGTAGATTATAGCACGTTTTTGTGAGTGTGCGGCAGCGTTGACACCCTTTGGAGGCTCAGATAACTTCCCGACCGATCGACACCAACAAAACCTTACTCCCACCCACTCCCATCCTTGCGGCAAGGCATATGACGAAGCGATGGATCCGTGCATCCGTCGTCGCTCTCACACTCCTGGTTTCACAGGCGTTCGTACAGGCATCGCTCGTACAGGCGCAGGGCAGTGGTGGGACGGTAGCGGTCACCGACGCTGAGGACCCCAGGGTCCAGCCGATCGCGTTCCCCCATACCATTCACGCCGGCGTGGACCAGATCGACTGCCAATACTGCCACTTCTCGGCGGAGCGGTCAGTCGATGCCGGCATGCCACCGGTCGCGACCTGCTGGGGGTGCCACCAGATCATCCTTGGGACCGATGAACGGCAGCAGGCGGAGATCCAGAACGTCCGGGATTACTGGGCGAGGCAGGAGCCGATTCCATGGGTTCGGGTCTACAAGGTCGCGGACCACGTCCATTTTCCGCACATGAGGCACATCGCCGCTGAAGTCGACTGCACGACCTGCCATGGGGAGGTCCAGGAAATGACGGTTATCGAGGAGGTCAACCAGCCGCTTGCGATGGGTTGGTGCGTCACTTGCCACATAGAGCGCGGCGTTTCCCGGGACTGCGCCGTCTGCCACTACTGATTCCGAAGCCGACTGACATGACAAACGGACTGAAGAGACGTGACTTTCTGAAGGTTGTCGGCGCCAGCGGTGCGGGTGCCGGCGTGTTGGGCTGCTCGACCGAGAGGGTCGAGCATCTCTTGCCCTATGTGGTGCCTCCGGAGGAGATCACCCCGGGCGTTGCAACCTGGTACACGACGGTGTGTGGAGAGTGCGAGGCCGGGTGCGGCATGTGGGTGCGCACACGAGAGGGGCGTGTCGTGAAGGTCGAGGGCAACCCCGAACATCCCGTGTCGCGAGGAGCGCTTTGCTCGCGTGGCCACTCGAGTCTCCAGGCGCTCTATAACCCGGATCGTTTTACGGGTCCGATGCTCCGGCAGGGTGAAGAGCTCCAGCCGATTTCATGGGAGGACGCGGAGCAGATGCTGGCAGATCGCCTGGCATCTGCGGGCGAGTACTACCTGTTTACGGGATCAGTCGGGCCTTCCCTGGCGGGTTTGATGTCAGACTTCGCTGGGGCGACCGGCGGGCAGGTCGTCCGCTACGACCCTCTGGCCGAGGCACCGCTCCGGGAGGCGAGTCGGATCGTCTTCGGGCGGGATGTTGTTCCCTGGTATGATTTGGAGGAGGCCCGCTTCCTGGTGTCGTTCGGTGCGGACTTCCTGGAGAGTTGGCTCTCGCCGGTTCGAGATGGACGGGGATTCGCGCGCATGAGCGGCGTGGACGAGGAAGGCCGTAAGGGCCGCTTTGTGTTCGTGGGGTCCCGCCTCTCCCTGACCGGGCAAAACGCCGACGAGTGGCTACCCATCCAGCCGGGGAGCGAGGCTCTGGTTGCGCTCGCGATGGCGAACGTCGTGGGTGGGGGACCCAACGCAGGGCCCTACCGCAATATCGTAGCCGCCTACAACCCCGAGAACGTTGCGGGCATCACGGGAGTCGCAGCCGAGAGCATCCGCGAGCTCGCTGAGCGGTTCGCGGAGGGCCCGAGCCTGGCCTTGGGCCCGGGCATTGCCGGGCTGCACCGCGGTGCCACGGCGGCCAACGTTGCCGTGGCGATCTTGAATGCTGTTGCTGGAAACGTGGGGCGCACGGTCCATTACGACGCTCCTCAGCTCGATGCACCGTCGGCTGGCTTCGCTCCGATGCAGCAGGCCATCGAGGCGATGCGCGGAGGGGAGGTGGGCGCGGTGCTCGTTCACGGAAGTAATCCCGCCTATGCTTTGCCCGCTTCGTCTGGCTTCCGGGAGGCGTTCGGCAGCGTTCCCTTCAAGGTGTCGTTCGCGACCGCGATGGACGAGACGGCCGCAGAGGCGGATCTGATCCTTCCGGATCGGCATTTCCTCGAGTCGTGGGGGGACGCGTCCTCCCGCCCCGGTCAGTGGGCGGTACGGCAGCCGGCCATGCGCCCGGTTCCCCATTTCGATTCGAAACAGACCGGAGACGTCCTTCTCTCCGTTGCAGCCCAGATGGGACAGGACCTAGGGGCACAGACGTTCTACGAGTATTTACGCGGCCGCTGGGCCGACCTTGCCGCGTCGGCTGGGGCGGCCGACGCCGATGCCTTCTGGCACGAGTCGCTTCGAACGGGGCTCGCACAGGTCGGGACCACGCCGTCCGGTTCGTCAGAAACGCTTCGTCAGCCCGATCGCGGCCTCGTGTTCGATCCTCCGGCCTTCGACGGGGCAGGGGATCTTTATCTGATGGTCTACCCCTCCTCTCGCTACGGCGACGGCGCTCTGAATGCCAATCGGCCCTGGCTCCAGGAATTGCCGGATCCAGTGAGCAAGATCACCTGGCATTCTTGGGTCGAAATACATCCGAACCGCGCGGAGGCCCTCGGCGTTCGGAGCGGAGACGTGGTGGTACTGCGGACAGAACACGGGTCGGTCGAGGCGCCCGTTTGGACATACCCCGGAATCCGCGAGGACGTAATCGCGATGCCTATGGGCGGTGGCCACACGAGTGCAGGACGCTTCGCCGACGGAAACGGTGTCAACGTTATGGATCTTCTCCCGAGTGAGGCCGAAGCCCTCTCGGGCGGGTTGGTGCACTTCGTGGCGAAGGTGGACGTGACGCCGACCGGTCGCTACCGCCGACTCGCGTCGATCTCCGGGTCGGACTCGCAGAGCGGTCGGCCCATTACTCCGGCCATCGCGCTCGCGGACCTGGGTGCCGAAGCTGCCGGCGACGAGGAGGGTGACCACGGTCCACTGAAGGAACTGCAGGGGGTCGGAGGTTTCGTGCCGGTAGAGACAGGGGGTCGCCCCGAGGACTTCCCGCTCGAGGGTGCTCGCCACGGTGAGTACGGCGATGAAGACCAGCCCCGGTGGGCGATGGCCATCGACCTGGACAAGTGCACCGGCTGCAGTGCCTGCGTGACGGCTTGTCAGGCCGAGAACAATGTGCCCTGGGTCGGCGAGGGCCAGGTCACGATGGGCCGTGATATGGGGTGGATCCGGTTGGAGCGCTACTACGAGGTGGTGGAATCGAGCCATGCGGGACCGGTGGACGTGCGCTTCCTACCGATGATTTGCCAGCACTGCGGGAACGCCCCCTGCGAGCCTGTATGCCCAGTCTTCGCTACGTATCACACGCCCGACGGGATCAACACGCAGGTCTACAACCGCTGCGTGGGGACCCGGTATTGCGCGAACAACTGCCCGTACAAGGTCCGGGTCTTCAACTGGTATACTTTTACGGACGAGGAGCCGGTGCGCGAGGGCCTGGGCCACATTCCTGAGCCGCTCAACTGGCAGCTGAATCCCGACGTGACGGTCCGAGAGAACGGGGTCATGGAGAAGTGCTCCTTCTGCATCCATCGGATTCGGGCGCACCAGGACCGGGCGGCGGTGGAGGGAAGCACCATCGTGGACGGCCAGGTTATTCCGGCGTGTCAGCAGAGTTGCCCGGCCGAAGCGATCGTGTTCGGTAACATCCGCGACTCCGGTTCGCGGGTGGCGCAGGCCTCACTCGATGAGCGTGCGTATCGCGTCCTGGACGAAATGATCAATACGCAACCGGCGGTGAGCTACTTGAAGAAGGTGACGTTCCACGAAGTGGATTCCGGGGACCATTGATGAGTCCGGCCACCGAAGTCCAGCGCGGTGCGCTCCCGCATCCGGACGTCCAGTCACTCGCGGAGGTCAACCGCGCCATTCTGAAGCCCCTCGGCCGTCCCGGCCTGGGCTGGTGGGCGCTCCTGGCGCTGTCGATCGCCGGGATCGGGCTCTTGGCGGTCTCGTGGCTCATTCAGCTCGTGTACGGGATCGGCGTCAGCGGGCTCACGAGCCCCGTGGGCTGGGGCGCCTACATCACGACCTTCGTCTTCTGGGTCGGGATCGCGCACTCGGGGACGCTGATTTCTGCGATCCTCTTTCTGTTCCGCGCACCGTGGCGGCAGTCCATCTACCGTGCTGCCGAGGCCATGACCGTTTTCGCGGTCATGACCGCAGGGCTTTTCCCGCTCATCCACATGGGACGCGTCTGGCATGGATATTGGCTGATGCCGTATCCGAACAGCCGCTTCCTGTGGCCCAACTTCCGCTCGCCTCTGGTCTGGGACGTCTTCGCCGTGACGACGTACTTCACGGTTTCGGCGGTCTTCTTCTACCTGGGCACCATTCCGGATCTGGCCGCCGCTCGGGACGCGGCGAAGGGCCTGCGGAAAAAGCTCTACAATGTCATCTCGCTCGGTTGGCGCGGCACGGACCGCGAGTGGCACCACTTCGGGAAGGCGTACATTTTCCTGGCTGCGCTGGCGACGCCTCTGGTCCTCTCGGTCCACTCGGTGGTGTCCTGGGACTTCGCCGTTGCCATCGTGCCCGGCTGGCACGCCACGATTTTTGCCCCCTACTTCGTAGCCGGGGCCATCTTCTCGGGCATTGCGATGGTGATCACGCTGACGGTGCCGCTCAGGAAGGCTTTTGGGCTCGAGGCGTACCTTACGAACAAACACTACGACGCCATGGCGAAGCTGTGCTTGATGACGTCATTGATCGTCTTTTACGCCTACCTCTCAGAGTTCTTCATGGCGTGGTACAGCGGTGAAGAGGTGGAGCGGGCGACCTTCTGGGAGCGCCTCTTCGGCCACTACTGGTGGGCCACCTGGATCATGCTCGTCTGCAACGCCATGGTTCCCGTCATGCTCTGGTTCAAGAGAGTCCGGTATTCGATTCCCGCGCTGTTTACGATCTCGATCTTCGTCAACATCGGCATGTGGTTCGAGCGGTACGTGATCATCGCCACTTCGCTCCACCACGAGTACGAGCCGTTCGCCTGGGGAGTCTACCGGCCATCCCTCGTGGAGATGGGCATCGTGGTGGGGAGCTTCGCCTGGTTCGGGTTCTGGTTCCTGCTCTTCACGCGGGTGATTCCTCCGGTGGCCATCGCCGAGCTCAAGGAAGTGCTTCCGACGCCGATGCGATTCAGGGCCACGTTGGGCGCGGGTGGGGGCGCCGGTGGGCGGGGGGGTGACCGATGAACAGACCGATGGTCATACGTCGTAAGGTTCGTTTCGCGCACGGTCGTAACGCGCGGATGGCGTGGGTCGGCGCGTTGCTCATCACATCGGGGGCGTGTACGCCCCTGGACGACTTGGCCGTTCTTGTTTTCGGCCGTTCCATGCGTGATTCGAGGTCGTTCGATCCGTACGAGAACACGATCGCGCCGCCCGAGAACAGCGTGCCCTTCGCTTCCGGGAACAACACCCCGGGACCGGGACGCTTGAACACCGGGCAGCCGGAGATGGGTCTCATGCCGGCCCCCTTTGCGCAGGCGGATCTGCTCAGCCCCGTGGTGCAGAACCTCCCCAACCCGGTCCCGGCCGACCAGGCGTCGCTCGAACGCGGCGAGGTGCTCTTCAACCGGATTTGTGCGGTCTGTCACGGTCCGACCGGTGTGGGTGCTCAGGCCAACATCATCGAGAAGTGGTCGCTGCTCATAGCGTACAACCTTTCCGGGCCGGTCGTGGCCGGATTCAGCGACGGCCACATCTACGGGATCATGCGCGTGGGCCGGGGCCTCATGCCTTCGTACGGGCACCAGATCAGTCACTTCGACCGCTGGAACATCGTGAACTATATCCGCGTGTTGCAGCGCCAGGCCGGTAATACCCCGGCGGGCGCGGGGGCAGAGTAGTCCGATGAGTCACATTCACGTCCCCTCCGAGATTCCCATTCGGTATCTCCCGCGCTCCAAGAAGTGGGACGCCGTGTTCCTCGGGATGTTTGTGGTTGGCCTTGCAGGTTTCCTCTACGTACGGTCCATCGATCCCGATCGAGCGTGGCAGTCGTACGTCTCGAATTGGCTGTTCTTCACGAACATCGCCATGGGCGCGATGCTGTTCACCGTGGTGACGTGGATCACGAAGGCGAAGTGGAACTGGTCGGTCCGCCGGGTGAGTCTGGCGTTCGTGGCCTTCCTTCCGATTTCGTTCGTGATGTTTCTGCCGATGCTGGGCCTTGGGGAGTCCTACTTTCCGTGGATCGCGGAGATGGCCAACGATCCGATCCTCCAAAAGAAGGCGGCCTACCTCAACATGCCGTTCCTTTTGGCGAGAAACGTGATCGGGGTGCTCGTCCTGTTCGGGGTGTCGCTCTACTTCGCCTACCTGGCGCTCCGACCCGATATGGGCTTGACCGGGGGACACCCCGATGCCGACCCCGGCCGGGAGTGGTGGCGCGAGCTTCTCTCGCGAGGATGGCTTGGTCAGGAGGTGGAGGAGGTCGTTTCCTACCGGCGCATGACGCGTCTCGGTCCGGCGTTCGTGATCATATACGCGCTCATGATGAGCATCCTCTCGTACGACTGGGTGATGTCGCTCGAACCCCACTGGTACTCCACGATGATGGGCCCCTGGTTCTTCATGGGTGCCTTCTGGAGCGGCATCGCGGCGACGGCAGTTGCGGTGACCTTCCTGAAGGGAGGGGGCGACGTGCTCGACAAGGCGATGGGCCGCCAGCAACTCCATGACCTCGGTAAACTCACCTTCGCCTTCTCCGTGTTCTGGGCGTACCTGTTCTTCGCCCAGTACCTGGTCATCTGGTACGGAAAACTTCCTTGGGAGCAGATCTGGATCATCCACCGGGCTGAAGAACCCTGGGGCAGGTGGTCGGCGCTCTTGATCGTGATGTGCTTCGTGGTTCCGTTCGCAGGCCTGCTCGGGCGCAAGGCGAAGATGAGTCCCGTGATCTTCCGGTCGGTCGCGTTCGTGTTGCTCGCAGGATTGTGGCTGGAAAAACACCTCATGGTGGCGCCTTCGATCCGTAGCCCCGATACCCCGACCTTGGGCGGTACGGAGCTGCTCGTGGCGCTCATGTTCCTGGGGATCTTTCTTTACTCGGTCCGGTGGTTCCTTTCCACTTTTCCGCTCATCCAGGTGTGGCAGCCGATGGAGGATCCGGAAACCTTCGAGGTGGAGATGGCCGCCTCGGCGATGCGGTACGAGTGATTTGTTAGAGGCCCGTCAACGGGCTCAACGTTTGGCTGCTTTGTTCTCGTACATGCGCCGGTCAGCGGCCTGGATGAGTTCTTCGAAGCCCACGGTCTGGCCGGAATTGAACTCCGCTATTCCGGAACTCACCGTGACCCCGTGAGACGCCAACAGCCGGTTTCTTTTGACACCTGCGTGGAGCCGCGCCACGTACCTGTGCGCGCCGAGCTCATCGCCCTCGGATAGGACGGCAACGAACTCGTCCCCGCCGTAACGAGCGACCAGATTCATGGCCCGGTTCTCCTGCATGAGAACTTCGCCGAACGCCCTCAGGATCTGATCCCCGACGACATGCCCGAGGGTGTCGTTGTAGTGTTTGAACGAGTCCAGATCGAACAGCACGAGCGCCAGTTTCCGGCCACGTTGAGCCGCACCGATTTCTCTCTCGAGGTGGAGTTGGAGATGCCGGCGGTTGGGTAACCCCGTTAATGGGTCGGTTAGGGAGAGTGCCTGGACGCTGGCGTGCAGCTCGGCATTATCCAGTGCAACGGAAGCTTGTCCTGCCAGCCGCCCCAGCATCCGCACGTCGTACTCGGTGAACCGCCTCACCTGCTTGGATCGGGCCGAGAGGGTGCCGACGACCCGGTCACCCACAAGAATCGGTGTCAGAATGGCGCTCCCCGTCTGGAAGCAACTCCTGATGATGTCTGGAACGTCATCATCGGTGGCGACGTCCTCGATCCAAAGCGGCTTGGCCTGAACCATCAGCAGCTCGGTGATGGCGTCCGAGACCGTGCCGATGGTTCCGACGGGAACCGCGACCTCCCCTACGGACGTTCGTACGGTTGCACACGCGTCCTCAAACGTCCAGACCTCAGCGCCGTCGAGATCGAGAAGGTCCATCGCTGCGTGGGAGACTCTCTCGAGGACCTCCTCGAAGTCGAGGGAACTCGTCAAGACACGGCCGATCTCCTCCAGTCGTTCCGCTTCACGCGATCGCCGCTTCAACTCTTCGACATGACGCATGTTCTCCAGTGCGACTGCCGCGAGGTCGGCCAAGCCTCCCAACAGCTCGAGGTCGAGGGCTTCATATGCGTCGGCGCGTGACGTGTATACGGTGAGGACACCGGTCACGCGTTTCTTACACAGAAGGGGGACGGAGAGGGTCGACCGCGCGACACCGGACCCTCCGTCCTCGGGGAACAGGACCGCGCAGGTATCGGTCTGATCCTCGATTGCCGTGGGGGTGCCGGTCCGAAGGACTTCACTGTCGGAGCCACGGTATGTGAGTCCCGACTCGCTCTCCCTGCCATCGTCCACACTGAAGACGACGGTAGCGACATCACTTTGATCGTCGTAGAGGGAAAGCAAGAACCCCGCAAGTTCGACTACCTTGGTAGATCCGGCGTAGATCGCTCGGTGAAGCTCGTGCGAGTTCGAGCTTCCGAGGAAGGTGCTTCCTAGTTCGAGCAACGCGCGATAGCGCTCGGCAAACCGGGCGGCGGTGTTCGGCTCGGCTGAGTTCATATCGGGGGTCTCGAACGCCGCGGCAGGAGCCCTAAACATTTGGTCCTTTTCCGCGAACCCTGTTAACTACGCCACGAATGTTCAAGATATGCGTGAATAACGGAGGTTTCCAAGAAAAAAAGCCCTGAAACCGTCAAGTACCGGGCTCGCTCCCCGCTCCCTCTCGGTCAAAATAGCGCTCCATCTCGAACCCCATGGCCCGCACCAAACGTGCTTCCCGGAGGTCCGGTTCGGCTCGCGACAGGATGGTACGCAGAAGGCGCATGACACTTTCGGGGTGCCGATCCCCTTTGAAAAAGTCAATTCGACGCAGTCCCCGGTCGAGGGCGGAGTACATTTCCTCGAGGTCTTTTTGGGTGGCAGGCCCCTGGTCCCGCTTGCCCCGTGGTAGAGGAGCTTCCTCGGTCCCTGCGAGATAGATCTCATAACAAAGAACCAGACAGGCCTGAGCAAGATTAAGGCTCGGATATTCGGCGGCCGTCGGCACGATAGCGACTGCCTGACAGAGGTCGAGTGCGTCGTTGGTGAGCCCCCGATCCTCTCTGCCGAAGACCAGTGCGACGAGGCCGCTGGCGGTACTCTCGACGATTTTTGGCGCGACTTCCCTGGGCCTGACATAATTACGCTGATCTGTCCGGGGGCGAGCGCTGGTTCCGACACTGAGCACCACGTCGGACAAGGCATCCGGGAGGGTTTCGAAGATCTCCGCCGCTCGCGTCAGATCTTCGCTTCGGTGGGCGATACCGCCGATACGGTACGTGTCGAAGTCGTCCGGGCTCACCAGGCGTAACTTGGACAGACCCATGTTCATCATGACGCGGACAACGCCGGCTACATTAACAACGTCCTTGGGCTCGTCCAACACGATGACGACGTTGTCGAGGGCGCCCTTCTCCATCAGGGGAGCCGCGGGGAAGATCTGCTGTACTCCTCCAACAGCTTCCTACGCCTTGTCGTTATCCGGGGGTTCCTCGAGCGTGCGGTCGCTCGGGGGGCCGTCGTCTTCACGGAGCGCACTCTTGAAGTTCCGAATGCCCGCTCCGATGCCGCGGCCGATCACGGGAATCCTCTTCGCCCCGAAGAAAAACAACACGATCAGGAGGATCAGGATCAGCTCCCAAATTCCGAGACCGGGAATCATCCTAGAAGCCCCCTGGCGATGGTTTGGAGTTGCATGTTTGTCGTGCCCTCGTAGATCGTGCCGATCTTTGAATCGCGATAAAACTTCTCGACAGGGTATTCCGTGGTGAATCCGTACCCGCCGAACAGATCGATACACAAAGAAGTCACCTTCTGTGCCATCCGCGAGGAATGTAGCTTCGCCATCGCTGCCGGCACCAGGAAGTCCTCGCCTGCGTCCTTTAGCCGAGCTGCGTTGTAGACCAGCAGTCTGGAGGCCTCCAGGTCTGTCGCCGCGTCCGCCATCTGGAACTGTACGCCTTGAAAATCACCGATAGCACGGCCGAACTGCTCTCGTTCCCGTACGTACCGCAAGGTGTGATCGAGCGCCCCCTGCGCGGTGCCAACCATCTGAGCACCGATTCCGATTCGGCCTTCATTCAGTGTCTCGATGGCCACCTTGTATCCCTTCCCGACCTCGCCCAGCACTTTGCCGCTCGGAACTCTCACGCCGTCGAGAATCAACTCCGTCGTCGAGGACGCCCGTATTCCGAGCTTGTCCTCCTTCTTGCCCACGGAGAACCCGTCGCTGTCGCGATCTACCATGAAGGCCGTGATGCCCTTATACCCTGCGTCGGGATCCACCGTGGCGAAGACGATGTACGTAGAGGCCTCCTGTCCATTCGTGACCCAGAGCTTCTGCCCTGCGATCACCCAATCGTCGCCGTCTGGAGTGGCTCGACAACTCAGCGCGAAGGCATCTGAGCCGCTTCCGGCCTCGGACAAGGCGTAGGCCCCTATCCACTCCGAAGCGAGTTTGGGAAAGTAGTGAGCCTGCAGCTCGTCGGATCCCCACCGACTGAGGGCGTTGTTGACCAGCGTGTTCTGGACATCGACCAGGGTACCTACGGACGGATCGGTCCGTGACAACTCCTCCACGACCAGGATCGACGTGAAGAAGTTGGAGCCGGCTCCTCCGAACTCCTCTGGAATTTCGATCCCCATGAGACCCAGCTCGAAGAGTTGGGGGAGAAGACCGGCATCGATCTCCTGGTTGTGATCCATACGAGATACGAGCGGAGCGATCTCCGAGGTCGCAAAATCCCGGACTGCCTCTCGAAACATTTGCTCCACGTCGGAGAGGGAAGTCAGGGCGGGATGGATCGCGCAATCGGTCTTTGTGGACGTATCCATGTTCTCTATCTTTTTCACGCCGCGATTATTATTGAATCGTTGAATGATTCCGGTTGAAAAGTTATCCGAATACCTGGGACGCGAAAAGACGAACTCTTGATTGTCCAAGACACTCGAACCTGGAGAAATGGTGTCCGAAATACCCGATGGACTGCGATATACCGAGGATCATGAGTATGTGACGGTGACCGATGAGAGCGGCGTATTTCAAATCGGCATAACGGACTATGCCCAGGGGGAGTTGGGGGACGTCGTGTACGTCGAGTTACCCATGGTCGGGGAGATCTTTGAGAAAAAGGCCACCTTTGGGACGATCGAGGCCGTAAAGGCGGTGAGTGACCTGTGCTGTCCGGTCGCCGGCGAGATCGTTGCTGTGAACGAGTCCCTGGACGATGACCCGTCGCTCGTTAACAGCGATCCCTACGGTACGGGTTGGATGATTCGGCTGCGGGTGGGTGACGAAGCCACGGTCGACGCTCTCATGGACGGGGCGGCCTATCAGGCCTTGGTTGGCGAGTAGCTGCTCGGATGTCCCCCGACATAGATTCGGAGAGTCGGTTCGCGACCCGCCACATCGGGCCGCGGCCGCATGACGTCGAGCGGATGCTGGCGTCCATGGGCCTCGGCAGCGTTGACGAGCTCGTCGGTCAAACCATCCCCGAGTCCATCCGGCTCAAGACCGACCTGGACCTTCCAGAAGCGTCTACCGAGCAGGAACTCCTCGGGCAACTCGAAGAGATCGGTGCCCTCAATCGGGTGTTTCGGTCGTATATCGGGATGGGGTACCACGATACGATCGTTCCCGGCGTCATTCTGAGGAACGTCCTCGAAAATCCAGGCTGGTATACGCAGTACACACCCTACCAGGCCGAGATTTCACAGGGACGGCTCGAGGCACTCCTGAACTTCCAGACGATGGTGATCGACCTCACGGGGATGGAGATCGCCAACGCCTCGCTTCTGGACGAGGGCACGGCGGCTGCCGAGGCGATGACCATGCTGTTCGGCGAAGTGAAGGATGAGGCCCGTAGGAGATTCTTCGTGTCGGAGGTGTGTCATCCGCAGACGATCGAGGTGGTTCGGGGCCGGGCTGAGCCATTGGGCATCGAGGTTATGGTCGGCGCCCACGACAACCTCGATCTCAAGACCTTCGGGGATGAGCTCTTCGGAGGCCTGGTGCAGTATCCGGCGAGCGACGGCGCGCTTCACGACTACAGCGAGTTCTGTAGCACCTTCCATGAGTGGGGTGCGGGGGTGGTCGTGGCCGCGGATCTCATGGCGTTGACCCTTCTCACTCCCCCGGGGAAGTTCGGCGCCGATGTGGCCGTGGGGAACACTCAGCGATTCGGCGTTCCCATGGGGTACGGCGGCCCCCACGCCGCTTATTTTGCTGCGGGGGAGAGGTTCAAACGTAGGCTGCCCGGCCGCATCATCGGCGTGTCGGTCGACGCGGACGGGGATCCTGCGCTCCGGATGGCCCTCCAGACTCGTGAGCAGCACATCCGAAGGGAAAAGGCGACGTCCAATATTTGTACTGCCCAGGTACTTTTGGCCATCATGGCCGGCATGTACGCCGTGTATCATGGGCCCGACGGTTTACGCGGCATCGCGAAGAGGATCCATCAGTTGACCGCGACCCTGGCACATGGAATACGCGAGCTCGGCCATACGATCGTCCACGATCGCTTCTTCGATACCATCCAGGTGGTGCCTTCTGAGATATCGGGAGAAGATGTACTACGGCGCGCGTCGGACATAGAGATCAGTCTTCGTGACTTCGGGGACGGGACGGTGGGCATCGCCCTCGACGAGACGACCCAGCCGGAGGACATCGATGATCTCTTCGCGGTGTTCAGCCATGGTGGTCCGCGGGGAGGTGGTGTGAAGCTCAGTGCGGAGAAGGTGTCCGAGGCAGCACCGTCCGCCATCCCTGAGCATCTGATCCGCACATCCCCGATTCTCGAGCACCCGGTCTTCCACCGGTATCACTCCGAAACCGAGATGCTTCGGTATTTGCACCGCTTGGAGGGTCGAGATCTGTCGCTCAACACGAGCATGATCCCGCTAGGATCGTGTACGATGAAGCTCAACGCGACCACGGAGATGGTGCCGGTGACGTGGAGGGCCTTCTCAGGACTCCACCCGTTCGCACCGCCTGACCAAGCCGAGGGATATCAGCGGATCTTCTCGGATTTGGAGTCGTGGTTGGCGGAGATCAGTGGCCTCGATGCGACGTCCCTCCAGCCGAACTCGGGTGCACAGGGGGAGTATGCCGGATTACGGGTGATCCGGGCGTTCCACGAGAGCCAGGGGGAGGCTCACCGGAGCGTCTGCCTGATCCCGTCGTCAGCGCACGGAACCAATCCGGCAAGCGCCGTGATGGCTGGCATGAGGGTGGTGGTCGTCCGGTGTGACGAGTCCGGTAACATCGACGTGGACGAGCTCGCCGCAAAGGCCGAGGCGCATTCTTCGGAGCTTGCGGCCTTCATGGTCACGTATCCGTCGACCCACGGGGTGTTCGAGCCCCGAATCCGTGAGATCTGCGACATCGTGCACGCCCACGGGGGCCGTGTCTACCTCGACGGTGCGAACCTGAACGCCCAGGTGGGGTTGTGCCGGCCGGGTGATTACGGTGCCGACGTCTGTCACATCAATCTCCACAAGACATTCGCAATCCCGCATGGTGGCGGAGGGCCTGGCATGGGCCCGATCTGTGTCACCTCCGAGTTGGCACCCTTCCTTCCTGGGCATCCCGAAGTGATGACAGGTGGCGAGAACGGTATCCGGGCCGTGTCGTCGGCTCCTTGGGGGAGCAGCAGCATCCTCCTGGTCTCCTGGGCGTATATTGCGCTTCTCGGAAGGGACGGCGTCCGGAGGGCCACGGAAACGGCGATTCTCAACGCCAACTACATGGCGAACCGCCTCGGCGAACGGTTCGATATCCTCTATCGGGGGGAGCACGGCCGCGTCGCGCACGAGTTCATTCTGGACCTCCGTCCGCTGACGAAAACGAGTGGGATCACGGACGAGGATGTCGCCAAGCGGCTGATGGACTACGGATTCCATGCGCCTACCATGTCGTTCCCGGTGGTCGGAACCGTCATGATCGAGCCTACGGAGAGCGAATCCAAGTACGAGTTGGACCGGTTCTGTGATGCGCTGTTTGCGATTCGAGATGAGATAGAGGAAGTCGCGTCGGGTGAGGCCGACCCGGAGGACAATACGCTCAAGAATGCTCCACATACGGCCGCAATGCTCTTGAGCGAGGTGTGGGAGCACGGCTACTCGCGCGAGCGGGCGGCCTACCCGGCTCCTTGGACCCGAGAGCATAAGTATTGGCCCCCAGTTCGACGGGTGGATAATGCCCATGGAGACCGTAACCTGGTGTGTGCGTGCCCTCCGATCGAAGCCTATGCTGAGGAAGCCGCCGCGAGCGACTGAGTCTACGGTTGCCTCGAACGGCCGAGGTCTATCCACGCATGCATACGAAGAGGTGCTAAATGGCAACGCTCGACTACTACGGTCACTCGACGTTTGGCATTACGACGGACGACGGGACCCGAGTGATCATCGACCCGTTCTTCGAGGACAATCCCTGGACTGAGGTTGGTCCGTCCGAGGTCGAGGCCGACTTCATCTTCTGTACGCATGGCCACTTCGACCATTTCGTGGACGCGATCGCGATCGCCAAGAACACCGGCGCCACGCTAGTCGGGACGTTCGAGCTAGTCGAGTATGTGCAAAGCCAGGGAGTGGAGAACACTCATCCGATGCACATCGGGGGTGGCTGGAACTTTCCGTTTGGGCGCGTGAAGATGACCGTTGCCATACACGGGGGCAGGGTCTACGGAGAAGGTGCCGAGGGCTTCACCACGAACCCTGCGGGGCTGCTCTTCGACCTAGGTCCGGGAAAGCGGTTGTACCACGCGGGTGATACCGCCCTGACCATGGACATGCGGCTCCTGAAGGGAAAGGTCGATGTGGCCCTGCTTCCGATGGGCGACAACTTTACCATGGGTCCCGAGGATGCGGTGACCGCGATCGAGTTCATCGAGCCCTCGGTGGTGATCCCGATCCACTACGACACATGGCCCTATATCAAGCAAGATGTTGAGGCTTTTCGCGTCCTGGTCGGCGACCGCGCACGAGTTGAGATCGTCGAGCCCGGAAAGGGATCGTACGAATTTTGACCATCACCTCGGGCTTCGCCCCACTTCTTCAACGGGCCTCTATCCACCTCGACCAGAATTGTGGCGGTCCAGAGCGGAGCGCGCTCGGTACCGAGACTCTCAGGTGGAGAATCCTCGTCGACCCGCCCTCTTCCGGACCGAAGAACATGGCTGTGGATCACGCGCTCGCATCATGTTCGAGTCCGGGCGAGGCGGTGCTCCGCATCTACCGGTGGAGTTGCCCCACCGTCTCCTTTGGCCGCAATGAGCCTGCTCTTGACCGGTACGATCTGGCTGCGGGTCGCGGCGCCGGAATCGAGTTCGTACGCAGGCCGACGGGTGGACGGGCCGTGTTGCACGACCGGGAGCTCACATATGCCGCGGTCCTTCCGTGCCCGAAGCCGGGGGGCCTCAGGGCGGCGTACAGGCTGATCAATCGGGGGTTGGTAGAAGCCCTTTGTTCCTTGGGAGTCCCAGCCGCGATGGCCGCGGGCCGCGGTTTGCCCGCGGGTCCGGATTCTGGGCCGTGTTTTGAGGAGCCGGCCCCCGGCGAGGTCACGGTGGCGGGAAGAAAGCTCGTCGGGAGCGCGCAGGCTCGGCTGGAGGGGGCGTTACTCCAGCATGGTTCGCTGCTCCTCGGTCCGGGCCAGGAGCGACTAGTTGGGTTGGGCTCAAGATCTGCAGGAGTCCTAACGGGTCGGTGGGGCGGAGGTCCTGAGAAGTACGGGCGCGCTCAGGCGCCAACCTCCCTCGAGGAAGTCCTCGGCCGTGTCCCGCCCTGGAACATTCTTGTACAGGCAGTCATCTCGGGCTTGAGCAGTGTGATAGGGGGTGACTGGCATCAGGGCGAACTCACGGAGCCCGAGCGGGTCAAATCCATGGCACTGATTGAGCGGTACACCTCAGCAGAGTGGACGTGGCGCAGGTAACGGAGGGAGCCATGACGTGGGCATCTTGGCACTTAGGCATCTTGGCACTTAGGCATCTTGGCACTAGAAGAGGAGACGAACATGAGGGACGCTCGGTTGGCGAGGTCGATTCTGGCGGCTGGGATGGGGGCAGTAATCGTGGGAGCATGCGGGGGCGGTGACGGTGGGGCCTCCCGTGAGGCTGGACCCTGGATGCTGGAAGCCTCGTTGGCCGAGGCCGGGGCGGGCATCCCGTTTTGTGAAAACGCCACAGCTCGCGTCGCGGAGTTCATGTCTCAGTTCGAAGGCCAGATGCCCCCGTCGGCGCGTTATGGCGGCGCGGCTGTGGTCGGTTCGATCGGCGAGATCCCGGCGGGGATGAATAGCCTCATCTCGACGGACTACACCGCGTCGCAGCATCAGAACTTCGTCAACCTGATGACCCTGGTGCAGTACGACGAGAATCTGAATCCGATGCCCTATCTAGCCGAATCCTGGGAGGTGTCGGACGACGACACCGAGATCACGTTTCACATCCGAGACGACGTCTATTGGCACGACGGTGAAGTGACGGATGCATACGATGTAGCGTTTACCTTCAAACGTGCGATCGACCCGGAGACGGCCTTCCCCAACACCGCGTTCTGGACCCACTATGAAAAGGGGCCTGACGGCGTGGAGGTGGTCGACTCGTTTACCGTGAAGTTTCGGATGCGGCCCCATGCAGACTTCATAGACCCGTGGCGGGCCACGGCGATCATGCCGGAGCATCTGCTCAGGGACGTCCCCGCCACGATGTTGAGGCAGCATCCTTACGGTACGGTCTGTCCCGTGGGTAATGGACCCTTCGTCTTCGTGGAGCACCGGGAAGACGCGAGTTGGACGTTCCAAGCGAATCCGGCGTTTCCGGCCGCCCTCGGTGGCCGTCCGTATCTCGATCGCTACATCTACCGGAGCATCACCGAGCAACCGACGCTGCTCACGGAGTTGTTGACCGAGAGGCTGGACGTTTACATCCGCCCCACGCCCGATCAAGCGAAGTTCATCATTGACTCGGATGCCGTCGACCTCCTCCAGTATCCGTTCCGGGACTACGTGTTCGTTGGGTGGAACGCACGCCGCCCACAGCTCGCCGACAAGAGGGTACGCCAAGCGCTTACGATGGGAACCAACCGGCAGGAGATCGTGGACGCTCTGTTGCAGGGCTACGGGAGGGTGGCGAATGGGAGTGTTCCCCCGTTCCACTGGGCGTACGACCCGTCCATAGGCAGGGACGCCATGTCCTACGATCAGGATGCTGCCAGGGCTCTGCTCGACGCTGCGGGTTGGGTGGACCGGGACGGAGACGGGGTGCGTGAGAATGGAGAGGGCGAGCGGCTCTCCATCTCCATCAAGTACAATGACGGGAACGATCTACGGCAGGGTATCGCGGAGATCATGCAGGCGCAGCTGGCCGAAATCGGCGTCGAGGTCGCGCCGACCGTGGTCGAATGGGGTACCCTACTCGACCAGATCAATGACCCGAACGCTCGCGATTTCGATGGTGTGGTCATCGGTTGGGTGGTCGAGTTCAAGTTAGACGACACCGACCTCTTTCATAGCCGTAACGTGGACGCGACCTACGGATGGTCCGGGACCCAGCGCCCAGAACTCGACCGCCTCCTGGAGCAGCTGCCGTTGGTCGTCGATCGCGACGAGGCCAAGCCGCTGTGGAAGCAATATCAGGAATTTCTGGTGGACGAGCAGCCTTATACGTTTTTCTACTTTCCCGAGCGGCTCGACGGCGTGAGCAGGGGTCTCCACGATGTGCAGATGGACTCCCGTGGCGAATGGGTGAACATCAAGGATTGGTGGATTCCTGCCGAGCAGCGATGACGAACGGCAACTCGGCACCCAGGAAGGCCGGGTTCAGGAAGGCTGGGTTGTAGAGGGCGGGCCATGACAACGTTCATCGTGAGGCGGCTCCTCGGCGCTGTCCCCCTCGTCCTCGGTATCGCCACGATCATCTTCTTCGTCGTGAACCTCGCCCCGGGCGACCCCGCCACGAGGTTCTTGAACCCCAACATGTCGCCGGAGGCTATCGAGCAGGTCCGGGTCAACCTGGGCCTCGATCGGCCCATTCATATCCGCTACGTGCGGTGGCTCGGGGCGCTTGCTCAAGGGGACCTCGGCGTCTCGTTTTCGCACAATAGACCGGTTCTGGACGTCATCAAGGAACTTCTGCCCAACACGCT
>SMVB01178068.1_pt1 | contig 27810 bp, 26 predicted proteins | sample 2456461 | NCBI WGS metagenome assembly SMVB01 (sample SAMN11095934, study PRJNA526329) | marine sediment metagenome | biome: Marine sediment; feature: Surficial sediment; material: Deep marine sediment; isolation source: Hadal surficial sediment | place: Pacific Ocean | collected 2014-05 | depth... | reverse complement strand
CGGCTAACATCAAGCAACGCCACCACGCAAGCTGATACGCAAACAGCGTTCTTTGCTGATGCGGAATCCGCAGGAACCGACGAAAACAACGCAGCGCATGATGTGTTCACATTGAAACAAAACCGCCAAATCCGTACCGGGCGATTACAGTATTTTGATACACCCTTCCTCAGTGCCCTGGTGTACGTAACCGCGATCCGTGAAAATTAGTTGTTTATGAAAAAGGCTAGCTCGCTCAGCCACCCGGAACTCTATGCGGCGCTGCGGAACGGTGACCTGGACCCGGAAAGTTTCGACCACGAGGCGCACATCCGCCTGGCCTGGTACTACCTGAGCCAGCAGGAGTTTGATCCCGCTGCACAAGCCTTTGGAACAGATTTTTACCGGTTTATTGTCCGTGCAGGTGCACAAAGCAAATATCACAAAACCATCACCTGTGCGTTGCTGCAACTGATCGCCTCGCATCTGGACGACGAGCGTTGCAAAACCGATTGGGAGTATTTCAAACGCGACGCTGAGCCACTGTTCGCCGACGCGCTGGGTCTTCTGAAACGATTTTATTCTGAAGAACTGCTGTTCAGTGATGACGCGCGCAAACATTTTATACACCCTGACCTTAGCGATTTTCCTTAGCACTGAACACACTGCTGAAGCTTTAACTGATGTACCGCATGCCGCCGCAATTTGTCAGACAGGGTAGAATCAGGATAGTCTTACAAAACGTACGCAAAATGGAGTAAGCCCGCGTGAACTTTGAAAAAGTAATGTTTGCCTTTTTTATCGTGTTGGCACTTACGCTGAACTTCGGGTTTTTTATCGGCGACATCGATAATCCTGAGCACCATGACGGTTTTGAACTCGCTGCTGCACTGGTGGTGAGCCTGATCGCAACCATCATGAAATTTGGTGACCGATCCCAGATGGGGGCTGTGCTGATTGCCACCAGCCTGGTCGCCGACCTGCAATTGCTGATTGCCGCAGGCGTCTGGACATGGGCGGTCAATATTTCGGACGCTGGTACCACCAATGATGTCATTTCCCGCATCGTTTCATTATCAGGTGGTGCCTTGCTTGCGAATCTGGTCTCGGTGACCTTATTGATCGCTGAAACCATTAACATTCGTCGCTAAGAACCGATTAGACATCGACATTAATCCAGAACAGTGATGCACCGTCAGTCCCCAGTAAACGACATTGTGTGGCTGACAATGCGGCGTATGCGCGTGCCGTTGATCATCATGTTGCTGGTGTATTCTTTCTCCACCGTGATTATGGTGCTGGTACCGGGCCTGGATGAGGCCGGTAACCGGGTTCATATGAGCTTTCTGGATGCCACATATTTCATTGCAATACTTCAAACCACGATCGGTTTCGGCGAAATTCCATACAGCTTTACCGCAGCCCAGCGACTGACCGTCTATCTGTTGCTGTTCCCGAATGTGGTGGCCTGGCTGTATTCAATTGGCACCTTGTTGAGCCTGTTCCTTGATGGTGGTTTCCAGGCCGTGCTGCGGCGCAACCGCTTCACCCGGCAGGTGAATCGGCTAAAACAGCCGTTTTATATTGTTTGTGGATTCGGCAACACCGGCTCTTTGACGGTTTCTGGTTTGATGGCACGTGGCTTTCAGGCCGTAGTCATAGAAAAGGAAGAAGCGACGGTTCACAGCATGTCACTGGATGACGATTTTGCCCACATACCGGCACTGGTCGGCTTCTCCAGTGACCGGCGCATGCTGGAAATGGCGGGTCTGAGCCGCGATAACTGCCGCGGTGTCATTGCCACCACAAACAACGACCACAGCAACCTGACGATCGCGATAACGGTAAAATTGCTTCGCCCCGAACTAAGCGTTCTGGCGCGCAGTGAAAACAAACGGGTCAGCGATAACATGGCTTCCTTCGGCACGGATTCCATTATTGATCCCTACCGGATATTCGCAGAAAGACTGAACCTGGCCTTGAGCTCACCGATAAAATACCTGGTCCAGGACTGGCTGATCAGCGTGCCAGGGAGCGATTTGCGCAAGGTCATCAAGCCACCTTCCGGGCACTGGATCGTTTGCAGTGCGGGACGTTTTGGTTCGCGCATGCTCGAGCAACTTGAAATCAGTTGCCTGCCATTCACGGTCGTCGATGTGCTGCCGGAAAGGCTGGTGCCTTATGAAAACACGGTACTCGGCAGGGGAACCGAAGCGCACACGTTGATAGAAGCCGGTGTCAACGACGCGGTTGGGATCATTGCAGGGACCGGTGATGACATCGATAACCTGTCCATCATCATGACCGCCCGCAACCTCAACCCGGACCTGTTTGTGATTACCCGCCAGGAATTGAGGCAAAACGAGGAATTGTTTGATATATCCGGTGCCGACCTGATCGCCCGCCGCAGCCTGATCGTCGCACGACGGATACTGTCAGTGGTATCAACACCGCTGCTGCAGTCTTTCCTGCAACACCTGGTGAGGTCAGACGAAAGCTTTGCAGAAAGAACAGCCGCCAGCCTGAAGCAGGTTTTGAGAGATCGCGCGCCCAATATCTGGATGCTCGATTTATGCAAGGAGCTCGCGGTGAGTCTGCGCTATGTACGGAAAAAGTCGCGTAATGTGAGGCTCAGACACATCACCCACAGCAGCCGCAGCGAAGCGCGTGAAGAATTGCCCTGTGTCTGTCTAATGCTGGAGCGCGGGGCACAAAGAATCTTCCTGCCGGATTCCGACACCGAATTGCAACAGAATGACCGGTTGTTATTTGCCGGGCGCGCCGATGCACGGCAGCAAATATTGTGGACGCTGCTGGACACCCATGCATTGCTCGGCAATGTCAGCGGTAAAGACCTGCCGCGCGGCGCTGTCTGGCGCTGGTTATCCGAACGCTGAATCTGGCTGCCAGAATATCAACTACCAGAACATCAATTAAACAAACTCGTACTTATCACCATCTGCCTGAAACGGCAGTTTTTGCCGCAGTTTTGAAACCACATCCAGTTGCAGCACTGCAATCGCCTGCCCTTCCTCATCACCCAGATCCACCACCGTTTCACCCAGCGGGTCGTAAACCGCGCTGCTACCGGCATAGTGCAGACCCAGCTCATCATCCCCCACACGGTTCACACCGATCACATAGCACTGGTTCTCGATCGCCCTGGCGCGCAGCAAGGCCGACCACGCGGAAGTTCGTGGTTGCGGCCAATTGGCGACAAACAATAAAACATCATAATCATAATCTTCACGGTTCCGACACCAGGCCGGAAAGCGCAGGTCGTAACAAATCTGCGGCGAGATGCGCCAGCCACGATAATCAATGATTTTCCTCTGCGCTCCCGCCTGGTAACGCTGCCCTTCCCCGCCATATGCAAACAAATGACGTTTGTCGTAATACTGCACTTCGCCATCTGGCTGTACCCACAGAAACCGGTTCGCAAGACCAGACCCGGTATCAATGATTAAGCTGCCGCACAATACGCAGTCAAATTCCTGCGCCAGTGCTTTCATCCATTGCAGCGTCTCTCCCTGCATGGTTTCCACCGTCGCATCCGTATCACCGAGAAAGCCGCTACTGAAGGTTTCAGTAAACACCACCACGTCACAGCTCGCACCTTGTTGGCGGACAATTGATTCCAGGTAGCGCCGGTTGGCTTCCACATCGGACCAGCAAACATCGGCTTGAACCAGCAAAACTTTCAATCTATTCAAGTATGAACCTCCCAGAACCACGCCCACGTATTACAATAACCGGGCAATCATTCTATCAGGCGACAAACAGGTAATCCTGTCCTTCGATTTTCGCGTACTTATGCATAAAATCAGCAATTTCTTCCCGTGCACCCGCTGAACCTACCGCAACCAGAACCATTTCAGTTGTCTGCTGTTTGATTTTGTCGCCGGCCCAAACCGGCAGGTCACGCTTTTTACCACCGATTCGTCGCGGGTGTACTTCGATAAAACCATCGATCTTTCCACCTTCTGCGATCAACAGGTCATGCATAAGGCGCCCCGTTGGCCCCGCGCCCCAAATAATCACAGCACAGCCCTTAAGCCGGTGCTTAACCAAAAAATGTGCCTTGGCCTGCATAAACCGCTTCCTGCTGTAGCGACTGTCGGTATGCGTAAGCCGGTGTTCATGCTCACGCCACTTCAGTAACACAGGATCGGGTTTGCCCATTCGCATACCTGCGGCATCAGCACGCAACAACAGGTCATAATCTTCAGGCCATTGCGTATCCCGATAGCCTTTCAATTGTTGCAAAGCAGTTCGCCGGAACAAGATTCCTGGGTTCGGTAGCGGGCTTTCAATAAAAATCTGCCGGTGTACCTGCTCTGGATGACGGACAGAATTCAGCCACTGCTGATAACGCCTCAAACCACCCTCGATCCCCGCGCTGGAGAAGATCTCCACACAACTTCCTGCAATATCCACTTCGGGGTGAAGATTGAGATAAGCCAACTGGCAGGCAAGCCGTTGCGGCATGGAAACATCATCCGCGTCCATTCGCGCAATATAATCGCCTTTGCAAAGACCCAGGCCGGTGTTAAACGCGTTTACAACACCGGCACCCACGCTTTGGTAAATTTTCAACCGTTGGTCAGTTTGATCAAGCTTTTGAATCGAATCATCGCTGCTGCGGTCATCGATCAATATCAGTTCAAGCTGGCTGTGTGATTGGGATAATACGCTGCGCACCGATTCTTCAAGGTATGGTCCGCCGTTATGGACAGGCAAAACAACAGAGATCATGGGCAGCGGTTCAGACACAATAGTTACCAATTCCGGATGCTGTATAGCAACAGAATTTCAACACCGCTGCAAACATAATCCACAGCAACTACAGTAGCTGACCCTTTCTCGACTTGCTCAAATCTGCATCTTGAAGCGGGATGGGTATACACAGCTCAAGATCAGATAATAGGCTTATTTTACAAGACTGATTGACGGTAATCCCCATTCTCCTGTTTGAATTTTTTCAGCGAAAGCGAGGAACTCGAATCGATTGAAGATTTTCACCATGTGCAAAGAACGGTATAACAATCAGTGCAGGGCTTGGCTGTCATTGTTTCTTTTTTTCTAACGGACCGGCAAACATCGCTGATTGGCATTGAGAGACCGTATAAATTTCTGTAAGTCCCTTGTTGGCAAATCTTGCCAAAGTTGCCAATATCTATAGGTCGAGGTGATCCACCGTGAAGGGTACGCCGAGTTCGATGTGGGTTTCAAGGCGGAAATGATCCGCGCCCTGGTCCCGCTGGGCCTGATGCGCGTCGCCGAGTTGCTCTATGACGAGGTCACGGAGTTGGCCGGTGCCCGTCACGCGCGCAAGGAATCGTCAATGGGTGGGAGACGTCACGGGAGCAACCCCGGAACGGCTAAAAGAGTGAAGACGTGTGTCATATCAAATCACCTACACGTATTGAACCGTTATGCTCTCGGCGATTGGGTATGAATGGAATATTCTATAAAAGGGATAAACATAGCAATCACCAGGTCTCTCTTAGGTCCAGGTCTGAAGCTGACAATGGCGAGTTGGGATAGTGTGTATAATGAGTGTGTATTCAAACATGAGAGATTCTGACATGAGCCATCGAGTCAATATTTTGCTCAAAGATGAAAACTGGAAGATTTTTCAGTCTATCCCAAAGGGCAAGCGCAGCACCATCATAAATGCTCTGCTCAATGATTGGGCCGTTCGAAAACAGCGTGAAACGGCCTTCAGGGGCATTGAGAACCTGACTAAAATCATGAAGGACTTGCCCGGGTCTGCTGAAGACTGGGTTCGGTATGACCGGGATGGGCACTAATACAAAAATAGTCCCTGATGCCTCGGTCATCCTGAAGTGGGTTCTACCCGCGGAACGTGAGCCCTATTCTCAACAGGCATATTCAATCAGCCAGGCCTTCTACGACAATGAGATTGAATTGATTGTCCCCTCATTGTGGGTATATGAAGTTGCAAACATACTAACCCTCAAGTACCCGGAATACGCCTCAGCGTTGATGATTTTATTAACTAACCTGAACATTCCGGTCTTTCATCCCGGGGTTCGGCAAGTTGAATTGGCCACTCGGCTGGTTGCACGGCATTCAATAACGTTTTATGACGCCAGTTACCATGCACTGGCTATCACCAACGATGCCATATTTGTTACTGCTGACGAAAAATTTCTACTAAAGGTAGAAAGTGACGAGCATTGTCAGCACCTCCGTGATTGGGCTTAGATAAGTAGAGATACACAGAGGTGGCCCCGAAAAACCGGACAGCGCTATAAGTGAATTTCCAGCCTGATTTAAGCCATGTTAATGGCAACAATATCAGGGGGCAATCATGCCAAGAAGACCGCGCCGGAATCACTCACCGGCATTTATGTCAAAATTGGCGTTAGCCGTTGTTAAAGGCGACAAGACGATCTCGAAATTATCCCAGCAGTTTGATGTGCACCCGAATCAGGTTTGGGCGATGGACGTCACCTGTATTCTTGTTAAGCGGCTTCTTTACGAGGTTTCACTGTTTTTTCAATTACATCTCCGGTTTTATCTTCGGCTGCACGCAGTTCATACGATTTCTGCAAATTTAACCAAAACTCTGCCGTTGTACCAAGATACCTTGAGAGCCTCAATGCGGTATCAGCCGTAATGCCACGTTGACCGTTCAAAATTGTCGTGATGCGATTACCCGGCACATCCAGCGCTGCAGCAAAAGTATTCGCTGAAATCTCCAATGCCTCCAACTCCTCACGCAGAATTTCACCAGGGTGTACTGGTCGCATACCGTTTACAAAAGTCATTTCGTTTACTCGCTTAGTGATAATCCACTATTTCAACATCATAAGGGCTATCTTCTGCCCAACGGAAACATATCCGCCATTGTTTATTGATTCGAATGCTGTACTGGTTTATTCGATCCCCAGAAAGAGCTTCAAATCGGTTACTTCGAAGACAGACCAGGTCTTCAAGTGTTTCTGCGTTGTTCAGTATGGTCAAACGCCGAACCGCCTGATCTGTGAACGCCTGGAACTGTCGAACTCGATTACCTTCAAAAAGGGCTTGGGTCTTCCTACCCTTGAAGGTTCGAATCATGGCAATATCATATCAGGTGATACGTATTACGTATAGCATATCCAAAGATGCCATTACCGTTGAGCGGGACCGCATACGCTTGCACTATTGGCCGCGCCGTTGCAAAGTGACAGCAATGAACAAACTGACAATCATTGGCGACGCCACCGGCCAACAGGAAATCCTCACCGACGAAGCACTCGAATTTCTCACCGCCATGGTGGAGCAATTCAAACCTGAGCGTGACCGGCTTTTAGCCCTGCGTGAACAACGGCAGGCAGCCATCAATGACGGCGAATTACCTGGTTTCCTGGATGAAACAAAGACCATCAGGGACGGTGACTGGGTGGTTGCAGATATTCCCGTCGAAGCGCTTGACCGGCGCACTGAAATCACCGGCCCAGTCAGCCGAAAAATGGTTATCAACGCCCTGAATTCCGGTGCGCAGGTGTTTATGGCTGATTTTGAGGACGCCACCACGCCAACATGGCCAAACCTGATCGAAGGGCAACTGAATCTGCGTGATGCAGTCAACGGCACGATTGAGTTTGACAGCGGGCCGGATAAACACTACCAACTTAACGCACAAACCGCGCTGCTGATGGTGCGACCCCGTGGTTTGCATTTGCCTGAAAACCATGTGCTGATCAACGGTCAACCCATACCCACCCCAATACCTGGTGCTTTTTTCGATTTTGCGATGTTTCTGTTTCACAATCACGCACAACTGGCCAGCAATGGTGTGCACCCGTTTTTCTATCTGCCAAAGCTGGAGCATTACCTTGAGGCCCGTTTGTGGAACGACGTGATCAGTTGGTCGGAACAACAACTTGGTCTGCCGCCCGGCACCGTCAAAGTCACCGTTCTGATCGAAACTCTGCCTGCGGCGTTCCAGATGGACGAGATACTTTTTGAACTGAAATCACGCATACAGGGGCTCAACTGCGGCCGTTGGGATTACATTTTCAGCTATATAAAAACCCTCAGGGAGCACCCCGATTACCTGTTGCCGGACCGTGCGCAAATTACCATGGATAAAGGCTTTCTGAACGCCTATTCAAGCCTGCTGATAAAAACCTGCCACCGCCGCGACGCCATGGCCATGGGCGGAATGGCTGCGCAGATCCCGATTAAGGGTGATGAGGCAGCCAATGATAAAGCGCTGGAAAGAGTCAGAGCAGATAAAGAACGGGAAGCAGGCGCCGGTCACGATGGCACCTGGGTTGCACACCCGGGGCTTGAGTCGATCGCGCGGGATGAATTTGACAGACTTATGCCAACGCCAAATCAACGTCACGTCAGTCGCGATGATGTAATCGTCGAAAGCAGCGACTTGTTAAGGCCGATACAAGGCACGATCACGCAAGCCGGTTTACTCACCAACATACGCATCGCGCTTTTATACCTGTCGTCGTGGCTAGGGGGCAATGGCTGCGTGCCCATCGACAACCTGATGGAGGATGCTGCGACCGCAGAAATCTCGCGTGCTCAATTATGGCACTGGATCAGACACCCGGATGCAAGACTGGAAAATGGCGCTGATATTGACCCCGACTGCTACCGCAATGCAAGGACAGAAATAATCGCTGAATTATCAGCCGGTCTCACGGAGCAGCAACGAGCTTTGCTGGAACAGGCCGCAACGCTACTGGACAAACTGACCCTGGAAGATGATTTCGCTACTTTCCTGACCCTTGATGCTTACGAACAGATCGTCCAACCCCGCGCATAAGCTCACCTGCCCGCCGTCATCATGGTCCAGGCAGCCTGTCGGCCGCGGCCCGGCCTCACCTTCTCCTGAATACCGGTGAAATATGCAGGTTGCATTTTCAAAGGGCGGGGAATCAGATGACTGTTCCAGACTTTTGTCACAGTGGACGTAAAAAGCACGCCGCTGAACCAAGACGTTATGCACCGGCGTGATTGCAAAAGGCACACAATGTGCTAAATTAGTCGCGTGAGACACTTTGCATGGAGTTCTGAAAAGAACGCGCAATTGGTAAAGGATCGAGGAATTTCATTTGAGCGCGTGATTTATCACATTGAGCGCAACGAGATCTTGGATATTATCAGGCATCCAAATTCCTCCAAATACCCAAACCAACGAATGTTTATATTGGACATCTCCAACTATGCGTACCTTGTACCATTCGTTGAAACCGATTCTGAGATATTTCTTAAAACCATTATTCCCAGTCGCAAAGCCGCTAGAAAATATTTAAGGTGAAATGACAATGAGTATTAAGTTGAGTAAAGAAGAGAAAGACATCCTGGAGTCATATGAAAATGACGAATGGGTTTCTGTTTCCAAGCCATCTGATATTGCGAAATACAAAGCGGCAGCAAAGGCTACCTTTAAGAAGGACAAGCGGGTAAACATTCGAATATCACAATTAGATTTGGAATTATTACAGGAGAGAGCCCTCATCGAAGGTTTGCCATATCAAACACTGATGTCCAGTGTTTTGCACAAGTATGTAACAGGTCGGTTTTCGGAGAAAAACGTATAACAAATCATACAACCGGACGCGGGACAGCAAAATACCGGACAAAATATCGGACACCCATAGAAACTAACCCACCACATTCACATGAGCGGAATAAGAAATAGTGGATTTTCACTAAGTGAGTAATCGAAATGACTTTTGTAAACGGTATGCGACCAGTACACCCTGGTGAGATTCTGCGTGACGAGTTGGAGGCATTGGAGATTTCAGCGAATACTTTTGCTGCAGCGCTGGATGTGCCGGGTAACCGCATCACGACAATTTTGAACGGTCAACGTGGCATTTCTTGCTCACTTGCCGCCTCCTGAAACTTTAGTTACTAACAAAATGAACACGACAACTATCCTGACACAGGGGGTGACACTAGAATCAACTATTAGGGACAACCTGAAACACAAAGTCCGCAACTGGATTTTGGGCCTGGTGAAATTTCAGGGCGGAACATTGAGCAACACATCTCCGGAAATACGGCACTCCTCAAAATTTCCGCCGTTCCCGTAGCGGTCGATAACCAGGTAATCGGATTCCTGCCCGAGACTTAGCTGGTAGTGGTGCCAAACACCCGCGTTGATATTGATTCCCTGTCGACCATTGCTGATAAACGCACGTATTTCTGCGGGACCAGGGCTCTCGCCAGGCAAGGCAACGACGACGGGGAAAGGACGCCCGTGAAGCGGGTAAAATGCCTGGCTACCCAGTGGGTGACGCTCCAGGATCTTGATTCTGAACGGCAATTCGATCGGCTTGCTGCGGTAGATGCTGAGTTGCACCTTTCCCTCCTCTCCGGTGACGATACTTGCCAGGTCAGCGAATTTCTGTGTATTCCCGCAGTTGATTAACTCGCTGTGGTCAGCCTGCGCTTCAAGCACATCGCCAAATGGCAGAAAGCTTGCTTGTGTAAGTGGTTCCGGTTTGATAATCATTACTGTGTACGCATTTCAGAGGGCCTCGCCGCTGTTGTCAGGAACACCCAGCAAGCGTAAACGGGCAACACCGCCGTCAGGATAAATATCAAATCGGACGTGACTGACCGCCGACATCTCATTGAGCTGGTGTTCAAACACGTGTAACTGGTCGGGGCCGAGTGCGACAGCAGGCAATATTTCCTTCCAGCCTTCCGAACCACTACTGATATCTTCGCCAGGATCAGAACACGTGCCTTTGAGCGAACACCGCGCCGGATAGTTACCCCTGAAAAATGCCGTGTCCACTTCCACCCTGAAAATTTGACCAACGCTACCCAGTTTCAGGATCACCCAGTCGTTACCGGGTTTCCGTCGTCTGCGTGTTTCCCAGCCATCCCCCATATTGGCCACCGGTCGCGCAGACAGGAGGTTGCTCATGTGCCCGAAATGCATATTATTACATTCAAGCGCCTGACCACCCGCGTCAGCTGAGGCAAGGTCGATCCATCTGTCACGCGCTGCCTGATCTCCAGCAAGTTTAGGCTCACCGTAAACCCGCAGTCGTGCAATGCCGCCATCGGGATAAATATGCAAACGCAGGTGGGTCCAGCAATGTTCGTCAACAATGTCAAAGAAATGGTGGTTGTCGCCTAGCAGGTCTGATTTTTCAATCAACTCGGTCCAGACCGTATCCTCATCCGGTTCAATCGCAACCGAACAGGCCTCAAGCGAGGTGGCAGGCGGAAAATTACCGGTAAAATGACTGGTATCAATCTCAATACCATGAATCACACCGGCACAAATCCGCAAGGTACACTGGTCGTGCCCGCTGACACGTTTACGCCGGCTTTCCCAACCATCCATCCACTTTCCATGCTGGTCAAACTTGTCTGGAATAAAAACCGGCTCACTGGATGCCAGCATTCGTTTGGCCGGTGCAAAAAAATCATCGCTGGCACTGACGATAGCCCCGCCGTGCTCGGGTAATGCGAGGTTTATAAAATCCCGGGTAAATGCCGGCCGTTCAGCCATCTATAATTTCCTCAACCCTGAATCTTGCGATCCGGCACACCTGTTCAAGCGCGGTGTTGAATTCTGTTTCAGGATCGTTGTTTAAACGCTGACCCATAATGTCGAGGATTTCAGCGCGTGCACGACCTTTCACGGCAATGATAAACGGAAAACCAAATTTGTTGCGGTAAGCTGCGTTCAACTTGCTAAATTCTGCAAATTCATCTTCTGTGCATTGATCCAGGCCTGCACCTGACTGCTCATTACGCGACGCGTTGCTCAAAAGACCATGTTCGGCACGAGCGCAGGCCAACTCAGGGTGAGCCCTCAGAACAGCCAGTTGTACATCGGCTCCGGTCGCCATAAACTCCGATTCAAAGCACACGATCATGGCATCCGGATCGGACAAAAAGCCATTCCCTCCACGGTCAAACACATTATCAGCAATCCACGCCGAGTGTTCGTAAACGGCACCGAACTTTTGTCGAAAATCGGCTCTATGCATTATTCATTTCTTCTTCGTATTCAAACTTGTTCGGGCGGGTGCTGCGCAGTCCAGTGCTTGGCGATATCGATTCTGCGGCATAACCAGACGTCATCGTGTGATCTGACATAGCGCAGAAATTCTTCCAGCGCCGCAAAACGCCCCGGTCGTCCTGAAATACGGCAATGCAATCCCACCGACATCATCCGTGGGGATGTAGCGCCTTCTGCGTACAACACATCAAAGCTGTCTTTGAGGTATTGCAGAAACTGCGCGCCGCAATTAAAACCCTGGGGTGTGACGTAACGCATATCGTTAACATCCAGCGTATAAGGGATCACCAGGTGCGGACGCCCGTATTGCCGGTCCCAAAATGGCAGGTCGTCGCTGTAATCATCCGAATCATAGAGAAAACCCCCCTCCTCCACCACCAATGCCCGGGTGTTGGGGCTGCTGCGACCGGTATACCAGCCCAACGGACGTTCACCGGTTGCAGCTTCAATGGCCGCAATTGCCTTGTGCATATGTTCGCGCTCGGTGGCTTCATCGACGTACTGGTAATCGATCCAGCGATATCCGTGACTGCATATTTCATGGCCAGCGGCGTGCAGGGCCTGTACAGGCTCAGGATTGCGCTCGACGGCCATTCCGACCGCAAACACGGTCACAGGTACCTTGAAGCGGTCAAACAGACGTTTTAGCCGCCACACGCCTGCACGTGAACCGTATTCGTAGATCGACTCCATACTCATGTGGCGGACACCCTCACGCGCCTCGGCATTGACAATTTCCGATAGAAAGGCCTCTGACGCTGTATCTCCATGCAGCACGCAGTTTTCTCCGCCTTCTTCGTAGTTGAGCACGATTTGCAAGGCCAGCCTGGCACCATCCGGCCATTGCGCGTGCGGAGGGTTTCCGCCATAACCCGCCAGGTTTCTGGAATAAGCGTTTGTCATCAAATATTGTTACCTGCTATTACATTCAGGCGGGAAATAATAACCACCGTTGAACTGGTATACTGATTCATGCGTAACAATAGTCCATTACTGACTGCATCTACAAGAAGCAGCATGCAAATCTGCGGAGGGCCGTGAACTCGATGGGACGTCTAACAACACACGTGCTGGACATTGCCAGTGGCTGCCCTGCTGCTGGAATTCGTATCGAATTGTTCAGGCAGGATTCAACGGGGGCCTGTATCTCCAGTGCGGTAACCAATGCCGACGGCAGATGTGACGCCGCAATGCTTGAAGGTGACGATTTCATCGCTGGCGAATATGAACTGGTTTTCCATGCCGGGCCTTACTTTGATGAAAAAGGGCCCGCAGATGCCAAACCCCGGTTTCTGGATCGCGTGGTGATCCGCTTCGGCGTCAACCAGCCGGATGATGATTACCATGTGCCCCTGCTGCTCTCCCCGTTTGGCTACAGCACCTATCGCGGCAGCTGAATAAACAAACAATGCGCAATACCATTCGATTCATACTGGCCGGCCAGATCGAGGAAGTAAGCGATTGCGACCCCACCACCACGGTGTTGGATTATCTGCGCGATATAAAAGGTCTGAAAGGCACCAAGGAGGGCTGCGCGGAAGGAGATTGCGGCGCCTGTACGGTGGTGCTTGGCGAATTACACGACGGGGGTATCCGCTATCGGGCGGTCAATTCCTGTATTCAGTTTTTGCCGACGCTTGACGGCAAACAGGTACTCACCGTTGAAGATCTGGATCTGCATCAGAATCTGGGCGAAGGCAGCCTGCACCCGGTACAGCAGGCAATGGTGGACCAGCACGGATCGCAATGCGGTTTTTGCACACCCGGTTTTGTCATGTCCCTGTTTGCCATGTTTCACCACCAACCAGAAAAGCCCATCTCAAGAGCAGATATCGACCTCGGTCTGGCGGGCAATCTATGCCGGTGTACCGGCTATGCACCGATCGTCAAAGCGGCTGAGCAGGCGTTGACAGCCAACAGGACGGATTGGCTGCAGAAGCAGGAAAGTCAGTACCTGGAACAACTGCAGACCATCGCCCCCAGCGAAACCCTCGAAACTGGAGATGGCCAAAGACGATATTTCTCGCCTTGTTCTGCGGATGAACTTTGTGACCTGCTGCGCACCCACCCGGATACCGTGATGGTCGCAGGTGCAACCGATGTGGGTTTATGGGTCACCAAAAAATTGCAGTCGCTGGAAACCGTCATTTACCTCGGTGCGATAAAGGAATTGGCAGAATTGCATAACAATCCTTTTACCGACTCTGGAGGTCGTGAGTACTGTCTGCGTATCGGAGCGACAGTGAGCTATACCGATGCGATACCGGCCATTACATGTCACTACCCCGGCTTCAGGACCTTGATAGAAAGGCTCGGCGCCGCCCAGGTGCGAAATGCAGGCACAATCGGCGGCAATATCGCCAACGGCTCACCAATTGCTGACATGCCGCCCGGACTGATCGCCATCGATACCAGCCTGGTTTTGAGAAGCTCTGAGGGGCGCCGTCAAATCGAGCTTGAGGATTTTTTCCTCGCTTATGGAAAGCAGGATTTGCGCGCCGGCGAATATGTAGAGCAAATTTTGCTGCCAGCACCGGTGGAAAACCAGGTTTTTGCCACCTACAAGATAACCAAACGGTTCGAACAGGACATTTCTGCTGTTTGTGCGGCGTTTTCCGTTGAGATCAGCAATGGAATTGTCATGAATGCCCGCGTTTGTTTTGGTGGCATGGCGGAGATACCAAAACGAGCCACAGCCTGTGAAAAAGCATTGAACGGCAATTCCTGGAATCAGCAGACGATCGAACAAGCGATGAAGGCGATGTTGAACGACTTCACACCCATTACAGATATGCGCGCCAGTGCGCAATACCGGATGCAGGTCGCACAGAACCTGTTACGGCGTTTTTACCTCGAGCAGGTCGATACCGCCTACCCCGTACGACTTGGTGGTCGTCATGGTGAGCTCTACGGGCAGGATGTTTCCAGTGTCTGACACGGACAACATCAAACCAGGTCAGAAACTCCGCAGCGTACATTCTGCGGTTGCCCATGACAGCGCCGGCAAGCATGTTTCGGGGACTGCACTTTATGTTGATGACCTGCCTGAGCCTTCAAATTTACTGCACTGCTACATCGGCACCAGCGAATGTGCCCATGGCCGGGTGCTGAACATGGACCTTTCCGAGGTGCGCCGCACCCCGGGTGTTGTCGCAGTCATTACCGCGGCCGACATTCCCGGAACCAACGACATCAGCCCGATGCACCTCCACGATGAGCCCGCGCTGGCAATCGACCTGGTCCAGTTTGCAGGGCAACCTTTATTTGCAGTGGCAGCCAACAACCGGGATGCCGCCAGACGCGCAGCACGACTGGCCAGCATTGAATATGAGTCGCTTGCGGCAATACCCGATATCGAAACAGCACTGGCAGAGCAATCGTTTGTGCTTGAGCCCCACATCATGCACCGCGGTGATTCACAAACCGCCATTGACGCGGCCCCGCACCGCTTGCAAGGGGAGATCCGCACTGGCGGGCAGGATCATTTTTATCTTGAAGGCCAGGTATCCATGGCCCTGCCACAAGAAGATGGCGACATGCTGGTGTACAGTTCATCGCAGCACCCTTCTGAAATCCAACAACTTGTGGCACGAAATTTAAACAAACCGGACAATGCAGTGACCGTTGAAGTACGCCGCATGGGCGGTGCTTTTGGTGGTAAGGAAACTCAGGCGGCGCAATGGGCTGTCATTGCGGCCGTTCTGGCGAATGTAACAGGCCGACCGTGTAAATTACGCCTGGACCGGGACGACGATATGTGCAGTACCGGCAAGCGGCATGATTTCCTGATCCGCTACGATGTCGGTTTTGATAGCGACGGCCGGATAGTCGGAGTTGAATTTACCCAGGCATCCCGGTGCGGTATGTCTGCCGACCTGTCAGGGCCCATCAGCGATCGCGCCATGTTCCACAGCGACAATGGCTATTACCTGCCGAATGTCCAAATCACCTCTTACCGTTGCAAAACCAATACGGTCTCCAATACGGCATTTCGGGGCTTTGGTGGTCCACAGGGTATGATGGGTATCGAGCGCGTAATCGACCAGATTGCCTGCCATCTGGACATGGACCCACTGGCGGTTCGAATGCTGAATCTTTATGACGCTATGGGCGACAAAGACCCGAAACGCAACACCACCCCCTATCACATGCTTGTTGAAGATAATGTATTGCACGAATTAATCGCAGAACTGGTGGCTTCTTCTGACTACCAAAACCGCAGGCATCAGATCACTGAGTTTAATAAGGACAGCCCTGTTATTCGCAGGGGAATCGCGCTTACGCCGGTCAAATTCGGCATATCGTTCACCACCTCATTTCTGAACCAGGCGGGTGCGCTGGTGCATGTTTACAAGGACGGTAGCGTGCACCTGAACCACGGCGGCACCGAGATGGGCCAGGGGCTGAATATCAAGGTTGCGCAGATCGTCGCAGATGAGTTCCAGATCGACCTGGACCGCATCAAGATCACTGCAACAAACACCGGCAAAGTACCCAATACCACTGCCACTGCCGCCTCAGCCGGTACCGACATGAATGGTATGGCGGCACAGCAGGCGGCACGCAAAATCAAACGACGATTGATCGACTACGCCAGCGAGAAATTCAAATTGGATCAGGCAGAGATTCAGTTCGTTGATAACCACCTGCAAATCGGCGAACGGAAAATCTCCTTTTGTGAATTGATCGAGCAGGCATGGTTTGCCCGGATTTCATTATCAGCCACCGGTTTTTACAGAACCCCGAAAGTTCATTACGACCGCGAAACGGCTTCCGGTCGCCCGTTCCTCTATTTCGCCTACGGCGCGGCGGTGTCTGAAGTTGAAATCGACTGTCTCAGCGGCGAATATCGCGTCACCCGCGTGGACATCCTGCACGATGCCGGGCGTTCAATAAACCCCGCCATCGACATCGGGCAAATCGAAGGTGGCTTTGTGCAGGGCATGGGTTGGCTGACGACCGAGGAATTGAGCTGGGATGCGGAAGGGCACTTGAGCACCCATGCCCCGTCCACCTATAAAATCCCGACCTGTGGTGACATGCCTGAAATTTTCAATGTAAGGCTGTGGGACAAAGGACGCAACCAGGAGAAAACCATCCACCGCTCCAAGGCAGTCGGTGAGCCACCCCTGATGCTCGCCATTTCCGTCCACAGCGCGATCACGCAAGCAATTGCCAGCGTTGACGCCGAAGGCCGCTTGCCCGCGCTGGACGCACCGGCGACCCCCGAGGCAATTCTCAACTGTCTGCACAAAGCCGGTTGATGCGTTCCATGTGGTACCAGACACTCCAGCAGACCCTATGCAAACAGGATTGCGTGCTGGTCACCGTCGCGGAAATCAAGGGTTCCGCGCCTCGTGCGATTGGTAGCCGGATGCTGGTGACCAGCGATCGCTTGGACGGCAGTATTGGTGGTGGAAACCTGGAATTTGAGGCCACCCTCAGCGCCCGCAAACTGCTGGCAGACGCATACAGGCCTGGCGCATTGAACGAACTTTACGGCCTGGGCCCCAAGCTCAACCAGTGTTGCGGCGGCGCCGTTACATTGCTTTATGAAGTTTTCAACGCGGCAGAGTTCGATTGGCTGGAAGCATTACAAAACCAGCAGTTGCCAGACAGCGCGGTACTGGTCACAGCCATTGATAATGACAACGTTGGCAAGTGGATAGTGATTCCCACCGGATCCCGACCGGCAGAACTCCCGCAACAGGTTCACATAGCTGCCCTGTCGCTTACGCGCGAAGAGAATGCGGTCAACCAGCTTGTGCCTACACGCGATGGCAGGTACCTGTTGGAAGTGATCAGGAAAAATAAAATCAAACTCTACCTGTTCGGTGCCGGTCATGTCGGAACGGCATTGGTCAGATCGCTGCAGCCGTTGCCGGTGGAAATTACCTGGCTGGATAGCCGACCGGACCAGTTTCCGGCCAATACCGGCGACATTTTCAGAAAAATCACACTGGAAAACCCCTCCTCATACGTCGATCGCTGTGAACCGGGCAGCGTTTTTCTGGTAATGACCCATTCACATCAACTGGACGAGGATATCTGCTACAAAGTACTCAGTCGTAACGATATGAAATGGCTGGGCTTAATTGGCTCGGTCAGCAAACGTCGACGTTTCATCAACCGCTTAAAAAAACGTGGGATCGATGCACGCACACTGGAGAAACTGATTTGTCCAATCGGACTTTCTGGCATTAGCGGAAAGCGCCCTGCTACCATTGCGGTCGCGGTCGCAGCACAGTTGCTCAACGAGGTCATACCGCAAGCCTGGCGCTAGCGTTTTTATAAAGGATGCTCAAACGATGAACAAGCAGGGCTGATGGAAGCGCATTTACAGATGTGGTTAGGCCTGCTGGTACGCTGGGCGCATTTTATCGTCGGTATCGCATGGATCGGCGCGTCATTTTATTTCAACTGGCTGGAAAACCAACTGCAACGCCGCAACAAACCTGAAGGCATCGCTGGTGATCTGTGGGCGGTACACGGCGGCGGCTTTTATTACCTGAAAAAATTCTCACTCGCACCGGACAAACTCCCTGCCACGCTGCACTGGTTCAAATGGGAGGCCTATATGACCTGGATCAGCGGCATGGCGCTGCTGATCATCGTGTTTTACTGGAACGCCCAGACCTACATGCTGAACCCGGCAATGACCGGCGTCACACCAGCGCTGGCAATCAGCATTGGCTTAGGCTCACTGCTTTCCAGTTGGGTATTTTACGACCTGTTGTGCCGTTCACCGCTGAACAGGTACGAGTGGTTACTGGCTTTATTGATCCTGGCCTGGTTTTCATTGCTGGCCTGGCTACTCGACAGATGGCTGAGCGACCGGGCGGCCTATATGCATGTGGGCGCCGCGATAGGCACGATCATGGTCGCCAACGTATTCAGGGTCATTATCCCGGCACAAAAAGACCTGGTGCGCGCAGTTGTTGAAGGCCGCAGGCCAGACCCGCAAAAGGGACCCAACGCGCTGCAACGCTCGCGGCACAACAATTACTTTACACTGCCGGTGCTGTTCATCATGATCAGTGCGCATTACCCGGCGACCTATGGGCACCCTCACAACTGGTTGGTGCTGTTGGTGTTTTCACTGGCCGCGATCGCTGTCAGACATTATTTCAATATCCGTCACCTGCCCGGCTTCAAGACCTGGCCGCTAATCATTGCTGCACTGTTATTGATCGTTTTGGTGATGATGACCGCGCCTGCCCCGGCACCGCATTATTCATCAGAGGAGTCGATACCACCTGTAACAACAGCAGAGGTATTTGAAATCGTCCAGCAGCGCTGTGTGGCCTGTCACTCACCAGACCCCAGCATGGCAGGATTCGTCAAACCGCCACTGGGTGTTGAGCTTGAAACCGAAAGCAAATTGATGGAGCGAGCCGATCGTGTTTATCAAACGACGGCAGTGTTACGTTCTATGCCACTGGGCAACCTGACACATATGACCGAAAACGAACGCGCTACCGTACGCAACTGGTATTCAGGACTCGATCCGGCCAATTAGAACAAATCCAATATCAGTGCGAGTATTTTCCCAGTATCCGTTGGTATTCACCGGTTTCTTTCATTTGTTCCAACGCTTTATTAAACGCCATCACGGTTTCCGGATTAACACTTTTCCTGCTAAAGATTATGGAAACACCTCCGCTGTGGATCTCAATGGAATGTGGCTCGATCTGGCCATCGAGGCCTTTACGCCGGATGGTGTAGGCAGCCACGAACGGGTCTTCCAGAAAACCATCGATTTGATCCTGGATCAGGTTGTAATAATTAACTTCGGTAATCGGAACGCTGACGATCTGCGAACTGAAGTTTTCATTGTCCTGCAAGGCATCGACCTCTTCACCGTACAGGTAGTCTTCGGTAACACCCAGCCTGAAACCGCCTTCAAGCAATTCGCTCAGGGTCGTACCGCCACCGGATAGCGGTTCATCTGTCCTGATATACAGAAGGAATGATTCGTGCCGGTAATTGTCCGAGAACAACGCAAACTTTCCCCTGGCTTCAGTTATGGTAGCGCCGCCCAGCATTTCTATGCTGCCATTGCGGATGCCATTGAGCAGGTTTACCCAATTGTCCTGCACGAACTCGACATTGCAACCCGCCCCCCTGGCCATGGCGGTGACCAGTTCAATATCCAGGCCCTTTACTTCATCTTCCGGTGTCAGGTATTGATACGGTTCCCATGGGTCCCAACCATATTTGAGGGTGCACTGCTCTGCCGTGCTTTCCGGCTCGGCTTCGCCGCTATTGGTGTTGGTATTGACCGGCAACGGACTGTCGCCGCAAGCAGTCAGAATGAGAAGAAAAACGACGAGTGGACCGACCAAAGTTTTTCTGTTCACCATGCCCTCCAGTTATGAAATTAACCGCATGTGTAGTCTAATTGTAGTCCACTCACGCGGGAATTAAAGCAAACAACGAAATATCACATCACGCCATACCGCAATGACGACATAGATTTGTTATAAACAGGGGCTTGAACGTCGGATTACATCACCAATAACCGGTACTTGTTTATCAGGTTTCGGAGTTTATCAGGCCTCGGGACGCATATGCGGGAATAGCAGAACGTCGCGGATTGAAGCAGCATCGGTGAACAGCATGACCAGACGATCGATGCCAATGCCCTCTCCTGCGGTTGGCGGCATGCCGTATTCGAGTGCGCGGATATAGTCGGCATCAAAGTGCATCGCTTCGAGATCACCGGCATCTTTTTGTGACACCTGTTCCCGGAAACGCGCGGCCTGGTCTTCAGGGTCATTGAGTTCCGAGAAGCCGTTGGCGATTTCACGACCGGCGACGAACAATTCAAAGCGGTCGGTGACCAGCGGATTTTGATCATTGCGTCGTGAAAGCGGTGAGACTTCGGTCGGATATTGGGTTATGAATACCGGGTCCATGAGTTTTGCTTCAACCGTTGCCTCGAACAATTCGATCAATGCTTTCCCTGCACCCCATGCCTGGTCCACGTGGATACCGCGTGCGTCACAGATTTTTCTCAAGCTTTCGATGTTCTCTAAATCAGCGTCTGCGAGATCCGGGTTGAATTTCCTGACTGCCTGCTCGACCGTGATGCGTTCAAAAGCCGATCCGAAGTCGATGCTCTGACCCTGGTATTCGATCACCGTGCTGTCGTTTACTGCGACAGCGAGTTCGCGCAGCATGGATTCGGTCATGTCCATCAGGTCGTTGTAGTCGGCGTAGGCCCAGTAAAACTCCAACATGGTGAATTCGGGGTTGTGGCGGGTTGATATCCCTTCATTGCGGAAACTGCGGTTGATTTCATAGACCCGATCCAGTCCGCCGACGATCAGCCGTTTCAGATACAATTCCGGCGCTACCCTGAGGTACATAACAAGGTCCAGCGTATTGTGGTGGGTCACAAATGGCCGCGCGGTTGCACCACCGGGAATCGGATGCATCATCGGTGTCTCCACCTCCAGAAAGCCCCTGCCCTCTGATTCCATAAAATCACGGATAAAACGGATAATTTTTGAACGGGTCCGAAACAGTTGCCTTGATTCATCATTGATGATCAAATCAACATAACGTTGGCGATAACGGGTCTCGGTGTCGGTCAGTCCATGCCATTTCTCAGGCAGCGGTCGCAGCGATTTTGTCAGTAAGCGCAAGGCATTGGGTTTGACCGACAACTCGCCTTTCTGGGTTCTGAAAATTGCACCGGTACCGGCAATGATGTCACCGATATCCCACTGTTTGAATTGTTGGTAAACGCCATCAGGAAGGTTGTCGCGCTGCACCACAAACTGGATATAACCCGAGCCGTCCTGAACTTTTAAAAAAGCAATCTTGCCCATCACCCGTTTGGCCAGCATTCTGCCTGCAAGCGCAAATGTCTCGTCTACCTCGGCCAGCGTTTCAGTATCATCTTCGGCAAAACGCTGCTGCAATTCAGCCGCGCTGACATTGGGATGGAAATCGTTCGGATATGCGATGGTTTCCGCCTTGATTGCATGCAGTTTTTTCCGCCGTTCTGCGATCAGCCGATTTTCGTCCACTGTACCTGCGTCGGTGGCGCCTTTGTTGGCAGTATTTCTGCCGCTGTTATTCGGGTCTTTTTTAGTCACGCGTCTTTTCCTGTTCCTGTCAGTCCCTGTTTCAGGGCTGCTTCGACAAATTGATCCAGGTCACCGTCCAGTACGGCCTGGGTATTGCTTGTTTCCACGTTGGTTCGTAAATCCTTGATACGCGACTGATCCAGCACGTAGGAACGTATCTGGCTGCCCCAGCCAATATCTGATTTCGAATCTTCCAGCAACTGGTTTTCTGCGTTTCGTTTCTGTAATTCAAGTTCATACAACCTGGCACGTAATTGCTTCATCGCATGGTCTTTGTTCTTATGCTGCGAGCGGTCATTCTGACACTGTACAACGGTATTGGTCGGCAGGTGCGTGATTCGGACCGCAGATTCAGTCCGGTTCACATGCTGCCCACCTGCACCTGAAGCCCGGTAAACATCGATTCGCAGATCAGCCGGATTTATTTCGATTTCAATGTCGTCATCCACTTCCGGCGAAACAAACACCGCTGCAAAAGAGGTGTGACGCCGGTTGCCCGAATCAAATGGCGACTTTCTGACCAGGCGGTGAACACCGATTTCCGTTTTACACCAGCCGAAAGCGTAATCTCCGGTGATGTGAATGGTCGCGCTCTTGATACCTGCTACCTCGCCGGAAGAAACCTCGATCAGTTCTGCTTTCCAGCCCCGCCTCTCTGCCCAACGAAGATACATACGCAAAAGCATTTCCGCCCAATCCTGCGCCTCGGTGCCACCGGAGCCCGATTGAATATCAAGGTAACAGGCGTTGGCGTCCATTTCCCCTCTGAACATACGCTGAAATTCCAGCTTGCCGACCTCGCTTTCCACCACTGCGAGCTCGGTCACAACCGATTCCACGATATCAGCGTCGTTTTCATCGATCGCCATATCCAGCATCTCGCAATTTTCTGTCAGGCTGAGGCCTACGCGGTCAAGTGTGGTAACAATGGCTTCCAGTTGTGCCCGCTCCCGCCCCAGCGCCTGTGCTTTTGACGGGTCGGTCCAGACATCGGGGTTTTCCAGTTCGCGGCTTACCTCTTCAAGGCGGTCTTTGTTGCCAGCGTAGTCAAAGATACCCCCTGAGCGCTTCTGAACGGCGCTGCAAATCTTCTAGCTGGTTACGTATTTGGTTTGTTTCCACTGTGATGACCTTGCTTACAAGCGATGCATTTTACACCAAGGCGGCAGTCATTTATTCAACAATTTGCTCGACCATCAACTGGCAGGATTTGCGGCCACGAAAATGATTGATATCCAGCTTGTAGACCAGGCCCACTGTATCTGTCGAAGGCAGGTCTTCGGGCAAGCGACCGAACGCGATGGCATCGATCAACTCGCCACCACCCTCTGCCCTGACCTCCATCTTCAGATGCGCTCCACCGACCACCCGTTGCTGTTCAACTTTAAAGCGGCCCTCAAATACCGGCTCCGGAAAATGTTGACCCCAGGGGCCCAGAGCCCGCAGTTCAACAGCCAGTTCAAGGTTGATTTCATCTGCTGAAAGCACACCGTCTGTCAGAATTTCGTTTTCCAATGTCCTGCCGTCCAGGAAGTAAGTGACGGCCTCATCGAAGGCCTGCGTGAAGGATTCAAGCCCGGCGCCCGGCAGTGTCAGCCCTGCGGCCATTGCATGACCACCGAAGGCCGTGATTAAGCCGGGGTGAAGCGCATCAATGCGTGCCAGCGCGTCCCTGATATGAATACCGCTCACAGAGCGCGCAGAGCCCTTCAGCATTTCCGAGCTTTCTGACTCGGGCGCAAATGCAATTACCGGCCGATGGATGGAGTCTTTGATTCGGGATGCCACCAGGCCCACAATCCCCTGGTGCCATTCGGCATCGTACAAACACAAGCCTGCAGGTAACGTGTTCTGCTCCAGATCAGCCATCAGTACCTTCAATTTATCCTGTGCATCCTGCTGCATTTGCGCTTGCCGTGCACGTCTCTGGTGGTTTAATTCATCCAGTTCACCGGCCAGTGTCATGGCCTCATCACGATCATCGGTGAGCAGGCAACGGATACCCACGCTCATATCTTCCATCCGGCCTGCGGCGTTCAGTCGGGGTGCAACCGCAAATGCAAGGTCGGCGGCCACCAGGTGGCGGTAATCTCTTTTTGCCAGTCTCAACAACGCAAGCAGACCGGGGCTGCACAGGCCGTGGCGGATTCTGTCCATGCCCTGCCGGACAAGAATGCGGTTATTGGTATCCAACGAAACAAGATCGGCCACCGTGCCCAGGGCAACCAAATCCAGCAAGCGGGCCAGTTTTGGCTCCTGCCGGGGGTGGGTGAACCAGTTGCGTGCACGCAAGGCGCTGCGGACCACACCCATCAGGTAAAACACCACACCAACGCCTGCCAGCGCCTTGCTCGAAAATTGATCACCCGGACAGTTGGGGTTGACGATCGCATCTGCATCGGGTAACACCTCGCCGGGTAAATGGTGGTCAGTGACAATGACCTTGCAGCCCATTGAACGGGCCAACGACACACCATCATTGGAACTGATGCCCGAGTCGACCGTTACCAGCACGTCCGGTGGTGTTTCGGCCAGCGTTTCTACCAGTGCCACGCTGAGACCATAGCCAAATTCAAAGCGGTTGGGTACGCGAAAATCAACGTTCTCCGCAGCCATCAGTTCCAGCGCGCGCACCGCAACGGCTGTGCCGGTTGCCCCGTCGGCATCAAAATCACCGACAATCAGGATGCGCTGTCCAGCCACCACGGCATCTGCCAAAATTTCTGCTGCGTGGTCAATTCCGGACAATTTGGCGGGCGACTGCAAACGGCTGATTTTCAGGTCCAGTGATTCAGCGCTGGTGATATTACGTGCCAGCAGCACGCGACGGGTTACAGGGTGGAGTGACTCCGGCAGTGTGTGGGAGTCGGCTACGGCCTCGCGTTGCCTTACCTTGCGGTTGGCATACACGGCCTAAATATACTCGACACAGACAATTTCATAGGCCAATTTGCCACCCGGTGCATCAACCTCGATTTCATCGCCTTCCTCGCGGCCTATCATTGCCCGGGCAATGGGGGACGTGATCGCAATTCGGTATTGCTTAATGTCCGCCTCCAGATCCCCAACCACCTGGTAAGTCGTTTCGGTTTCCTTATCCAGGTCAAACAACGTAACGGTTGCACCAAATACCACCCTACCGCGCGCATTCAGTTTGGTCACCTCAATGATCTGTGCGTTTGAAAGCTCGCTATCCAGGCGCTGGATACGACCTTCGATAAAGCCCTGCTGCTCACGGGCAGCATGATATTCAGCATTTTCTTTCAAATCGCCATGTGCACGCGCTTCAGCAATGGCTGCAATTACCCTGGGCCGCGCGACCTTTTTCAGGTGCGCCACCTCGTCACGCAATCTTGCCGCGCCGCTGTGGGTTAATGGTGGTCTTTTCATTTTCTGTTATCCGGTGAAGCGTCAATTCGCGTCGGTTGATGTTTTGTGCAGTTCCTGAAGGCTACGCACTTCCAAGTCAAATTCGTGGTCGATGGCCTGCAATGTGGCCCAACCCCGGGAGATCGTTGTGGTATAGCTTACCTTGTACTGTAACGCTTCTCGACGAATTGAGAACGAATCGGCAATCGCCTGCCGGCCTTCTGTGGTGTTGATGATAAATACGATCTCACCGTTTTTGATCGCATCAACAATATGCGGGCGCCCTTCGTCAACCTTGTTAACCCGTTCGCACTGGTAGCCGTGATCCTGTAAATACTTGCAGGTGCCCCCGGTTGCGACCAGGTGATAACCACGTTCCAGGAGGTCTTCTGCAAGTGGAAGCAAGGGCTTCTTATCGGCATCACGTACACTTAGAAATGCACGACCCGGCTTCGGTATACCGTACTGTGCCGCTTTCATTGCGCGCGCACAGGCACCGCCAAAACTGCGGCCAACCCCCATCACCTCACCGGTCGAACGCATTTCCGGCCCCAGGATCGGGTCTACACCAGGGAATTTCAGGAACGGCAGAATGGCTTCTTTCACAGAATAGAATTCAGGTATGATTTCTTCTGTAACACCTTGTGATTTAAGCGTTATACCAACCATACAGAGCGCAGCAATTGACGCCAATGGCCGCCCGGTTGCCTTTGAAACAAACGGCACGGTGCGAGAAGCGCGCGGGTTGACCTCCAGCACATAGATATCATCACCACGTAGCGCAAACTGGGCATTCATCAGACCCACAACACCCAACTCCAGACCCATCATTGCCATTTGCCGGCGCATTTCATCCTGTATCTCTGCTGACAGCGAATGCGGCGGGATGGAACAGGCGGAATCACCGGAATGCACCCCGGCTTGCTCGATATGCTCCATGATGCCGCCGATCAGCACATCAGTGCCATCGCAAATGGCGTCTACATCAACTTCGATTGCATGGTCCAGAAACCGGTCCAGCAGTACCGGTGAATCATTGGAAACACTTACCGCCACGCGCATATAACGGCGCAACTCCTGCTCGCCGTGCACCACATCCATGGCGCGCCCGCCCAGTACATACGATGGCCGGACCACCAACGGGTAGCCGATCTCTTCAGCCAGTACCACCGCTTGCTCCACATTGGTCGCTGTGCGGTTGGGTGGTTGCCTCAAATCCAGTTTATGCAACATTTTCTGGAATCGTTCGCGGTCTTCGGCGAGGTCGATGGAATCCGGCGAGGTTCCGATGATCGGTACGCCAGCAGCCTCCAGTGGGCGAGCCAGGTTTAACGGTGTCTGCCCGCCATACTGGACAATGACGCCCTCCGGTTGCTCACGATGGACGATTTCCAATACATCCTCTAGTGTCAAAGGCTCAAAATACAGGCGATCCGATGTATCGTAATCGGTGGACACGGTCTCCGGGTTGCAATTGACCATGATGGTTTCAAAACCTTCATCACGTAAAGCCAATGCGGCGTGGACACAACAATAATCAAATTCAATACCCTGCCCGATGCGGTTTGGACCTCCACCCAGTACCATGATCTTGCGGCGATCGGTAGGCTCAGCTTCGCATTCTTCCTCATAGGTCGAATACATATAGGCGGTTGTGGTCGCAAATTCGGCAGCGCATGTGTCAACCCGTTTATAAACAGGTCGCACACCAAGCTGATGGCGGCGGTTGCGTAAACTGTTTTCATCAGTCTTTAAAAGCGTTGCCAGGCGTCTATCTGAGAACCCCTTGCGTTTGAGCGCGTACATTCGATCCCGGTCGAGCGCGTCAAGGCCCTGCTCCGCCACCTCGGCCTCAGTTGAAATCAAATCTTCGATCTGAGCAAGAAACCACGGGTCTATGAACGTCAGCGAATGAATTTCTTCCGCGCTCATGCCTTCCCTGAACGCGTCCGCCACATACCACAAACGCTCTGCACCGGCCTCGCGCAATTCACGCTTTAACTCGGCTGCACGTTCCTCCGGTTCTACCGCTGTGAGCACAGGATCAAACCCATTCATACCTGTTTCCAGGCTGCGCAGGGCTTTTTGTAGAGATTCCTGGAAGGTGCGGCCAATCGCCATCACCTCACCGACAGACTTCATCTGGGTGGTCAGGCGTGAATTGGCTGCTGGAAATTTTTCGAATGAAAAACGCGGAATCTTGGTCACCACGTAGTCGATACTGGGCTCAAACGATGCCGGGGTCGCGCCGCCGGTTATGTCGTTTCGCAGTTCATCAAGCGTCAGGCCAACCGCCAGTTTGGCGGCCACTTTTGCAATTGGAAAACCGGTCGCCTT
>SMVB01369484.1_pt1 | contig 27819 bp, 28 predicted proteins | sample 2456461 | NCBI WGS metagenome assembly SMVB01 (sample SAMN11095934, study PRJNA526329) | marine sediment metagenome | biome: Marine sediment; feature: Surficial sediment; material: Deep marine sediment; isolation source: Hadal surficial sediment | place: Pacific Ocean | collected 2014-05 | depth... | reverse complement strand
TGATTCACCAGGGACGGAGGGAAGTCTGACCATTACTCCTCTGCCGAATGGTCCGGTTCTTCTGCAGGGACCCTTTGTGCTGACCAGCGCCGACGGATCGTGCGTGCTCCAGGGTGAAAAGGCCGCTCTCTGTCGCTGTGGCGAGTCAGCGAATAAGCCGTTTTGCGATGGCGCACACGCCAGGATCGAATTCCAGGCAGAGTGAGATACCGGAGTATTGTCATGTCCCCTATTGTTCAGATCACTTTCAAGGTCCTGCTGTTTCACCTGTGCGTTGTCTCCGCCGCCGTTGCGGCCCCGGCCCAGATCAACGCGGACACCGTCTACCGGACGGTCTTGTTGCGTGCCGCGCCCGGGTCACTCAATGCGTTATTGGAACTCTACGTGAATCGCCGCCCGGTTTACCAGCAGGCGGGTGTCGAACAACCCGTCTTGATGCGGCATAGCCAGGGAGATCAGTGGGACTTGATGGCCCTGTTCCCGATCGGGAGCATGTCCGACTACTTCGGTGAAGATCGGGCATCCAGCCTGGATCAGGCCGGTCGCGCAGCCGGACTTTCGGAGGAAGCGTTTCAAGACTCGGTTCGCAATCTGGTAGCATTTCGTGAGGAGGTGTTTGTTGCGGGGCCGTCAGTGGAAGTCCTCCGCGAGCAAGCCAAAGGTGCCGGCTTGTACCACATTGAAATGTTCGTCGCCGTTGCCGGAAGATACGATGATCTTGTCGATCAGCGACAAATGGAAAACGCCTATTATCATGCGACCAACCGGGATGGGAATCTGATCTTCATTCGGCTGGCAGGTGCCAGATGGGATGTCATAACGATCGGCTTTTACGACGACATGCAACAATTCGCGGCGGATCCGGACCTGCCCCGGGAGGTACTTGAGCAGGCAGCGGTCGACGCGGGTTTCCAGTCCCGCTCCACGATCGGAACGTATCTGCGTGAACTTATCCATCACCATAATGACACGCTGGCTGTACCGGTGCGGTAACGGAACTACCAACACCTCCCGGGGTTCGCGCTAACAGTGCGTTGGTGGATCTTCGATGGTCTCGGGAGGTGAATTGAACGGTCGCAGCCGGTCCTTCGTCGTACTTGTTCTGGGACTCTCCGTCCTGTTGGTCCTGATCGTATCCGCGGTGCCAACGGGTGGAGCCCGGTCGGTGTCTGTTGCAATGCCGGAAACGGTCTCGGACCCGACGCCTCAGCTCCCGTCGCCGGACGGGCCTCTTGATCCATTGCGCCTCGACACCTTGCGCGCGCGCGCTGCCGGCATGCGACCTTTATCCAGTCTGCTGGTGTGGCATCGCGGGGAACTCGTAGTCGAGGAGTACTATCGGGGAATGCGGGCTGACCGCGTTGTAAACGTGAAGTCCGTGTCCAAAACCCTGCTTTCACCCCTGGTCGGAATCGCCTTGCGTGACAGTCTGTTTGAGAGTGTCGAACAACCGATCCGGGAATTGCTGCCGGGATACTATGCCAGGTTGGATGCCTCGTCGGCCGACGATCCGCGTAAGGACGAGATCAGACTCCGACATCTACTGGACATGTCCAGCGGTTTACAGACGACGAGTTTTGGCAACTACGGGAGCTGGGTGGCATCGGCAGATTGGGGCTGGGATCAGCTGAGGCGACCACTCGAGTGTCAGCCCGGTCGTTGTTTCGAGTACACCACAGGAGGGACACACCTGATAGCAATCGCTCTGGCAAAGGCTGCAGATACTGATCTCCGCCGCTATGCTCGCAGGGTCTTGTTCGATCCGCTGGGCATAGAGCTGCCTGCCTGGGACCGGGATCCACAAGGCAATTATCTTGGTGGAAACAACATGGGGTTGCGGCCTCGAGACCTGTTGTCTTTTGGTGTATTGCACCTTGATGGGGGCCGGTTCGAGGGTAGACAGATCGTTCCGGAGGACTGGATCAAGGAGTCCTGGAAACCCCGGTTCCAATCGCCCTGGAACGGGCATGGATACGGACATCTCTGGTGGAGTGAGTCGTGGGGTGGGGAGACGGCACGATTCGCCTGGGGCTATGGCGGGCAATACCTGGTGATTGTTCCCCGGCTGGAATTAGTTATCGTAGCGACCTCAGCGCTCGAACGGCGAGAAGCCGGACACACAAGAAGAATGCGTCGGTTCTTCGATCGGTATGCGATCCCAGCATTCCGTCCAATGACCAGGGGGATTCGATGACCGTATTCAGTAATCCTGCGACTTCCGCTGGCAACGATCCGGATGCGTACATCGAGGCCATCCTCGCGTTGCTCGGTGACCGCATGCCGATTGACGTACTCAGTCACACGGCGGATGCTCTGCGTGACATGATCCGGGGAGTAGGCAAAGAGGTGCTCGATCGTCCAGAGGCCACGGACAAGTGGTCAGTTACTGGCGTTATCGCGCACCTTGCCGATTCGGAGCTCGTATGGTCGAATCGTCTTCGAATGGTGCTGGCCGAAGATCGGCCGGAGTTGATCGGTTACGATCAGGAATTGTGGGCCGTGCGCCTCGGTTACGATGATCGCGATGTTGGCCATGAGCTCCAGCTGTTCGAGGTAGTCAGACAGGCAAACCTGGGATTGGTAGAGCGTGCCGAAGAGACGGACATGCAGCGTCTGGGGATTCACCAGGAGCGCGGAGAGGAGACCGTGGAGCACATGGTACGGCTGTATGCAGGACACGATCTCGTGCATCTCGCGCAAGCCCGGCGCATCCTGGGCTCGATGGCCCCGACAGCACAATGATCGACTTCAGCCCCTGGATCACTCCGCTGTTGCTCATGCCGGGTGTTGCGCTGCTCATTCTGTCGACGGCCGTCCGGTACAACCGCCTTCATGGCGAAGTTCACGAAGCAGAAAAGCGTCATGTAGGACACGCTGTTATCCATGATGCGACGTTGGCGTTTCGCGCTCGACGCTTCTGCAATGCGCTGGTAGGTCTATATGTGGCCGTGTCCCTGATCGCGCTCGCGGCGCTGTCGGGCGTAGTCGCTGTCGTCGGGTTCGAGTCAGGATCCCGGGTGGGGATAGGTCTGACAGGACTGTCTGTTGTGGCAATCCTGTATTCGAGCACGCAGTTGATTCGTGAGGCAAGGCGATCGCTGGAGGTCCTCGAAGACCACCTGAATCGTGATGCGAGAGGAGCAGGATATGGCTAGCGAACGTGGAGCCGTCCGTCCCGCAGACGGCGTGGATGCCGTGAAAGTTGGAGCCGGCCGGCTGACGATCCGCCGCGACTTGATCAACTCGACGGAAGGTCCTCACTTTGCGTTGCGGTTGTTCTCAATGGCTCCCGGTGGCGGTATGCCGCGTCACACGAACGCCGTCGAGCACGAGCAGTACGTGTTACGCGGGCGTGGCCGAATCGGGATTGGCGACGAGGTGTTCGAGGTCGGAGCCGATGACGTCATTTATATCCCGGCCGGGATTCCTCACTGGTACGAGACAGTAGGTGACGAACCGTTCGAATTCCTGTGCGCGGTGCCGAATCATCCCGACGAGATCGAGATTCTGGACAGTTGACCGGCTGCGTGTCTATGTTCGCCCGGATTCGATGGTAACCCACTAACGACATCTGTCCTCATCGACGGGTATGCGATGACTGACTCAATTCTGACAGTAACTCTTCCTGATGGATCTTCCCGCGAACTTCCGGCGGGATCTTCTTCTGCGGACCTGGCCATGGCCATTGGTCCGGGACTCGCTCGCGCCGCGATTGCTGCGAAGGTCGGCGGGGAGCTGCGTGATCTGAATCGTCCGCTTGCTGATGGGGATTCCGTTGCCATCGTCACGCGCAGCGACGACGATCCTGATGCACTGTATGTGATGCGTCACTCGGCCGCACACGCCCTGGCAACAGCGGTCCGGCAACTTCGACCGGATGCGGGCATCGGGTTCGGCCCGCCGATCGAGAACGGGTTCTACTACGATTTCGAGGTGGACGAACCGTTCACTCCCGAAGACCTCGAACGCATCGAGGCAAAGATGCGGGAGGTGGTCAAAGCCAAGTACGCGTTCGAACGCGCCGAGGTTGATGCGGCCGAAGCGGAAGCATTGTTCGCCGATGATCCCCTGAAATTGGAACGCCTGGCGGAGATTCCCGAAGGTGAAACGATTTCCGTGTACACAGACGGTCCGTTCACGGACCTTTGCCGCGGGCCTCACGTAGCGAACACGGGAGAAATCGGGCAATTCAAGTTGCTCTCTGCCGCCGGCGCATACTGGCGGGGGGATGAATCCCGCCAGATGCTCCAGCGAATTTACGGCACCGCGTTTTTCGAAAAACAGAACCTCGAGGAGTACCTGCACCGATTGGAAGAGGCCCGTCGCCGCGACCACCGGAAACTCGGAAAGGAATTGGACCTGTTCAGCTTCCAGGACGACATTGGCCCTGGACTCGTGTGCTGGCATCCGAAAGGCGCGAGAATTCAAATGCGCCTCCGGCGTTGGATCGAAGACCTGGTGATGGCCCAGGGCTACGAGTTGGTATATACCCCACATGTGAGCAACGAATCGCTGTTCGCACGGAGCGGACATCTGCAGGCCTATGCAGAGCACATGTATCCGGCGATGCAGGGTGAGAGGGAAGGGGAGACATATCGTTTGAAGCCGATGAACTGCCCCGGCCACGCGCTGATCTTTGCGGCCAGACCTCGAAGCTACCGGGAACTGCCACTGCGGTTATCGGAAATCGCCAACGTCTATCGCTACGAACGCTCCGGAACCCTGCATGGTCTGCTGCGCGTCCGCATGCTGACCATGGATGATGGCCACGTGTTCTGCACGCCGGAGCAGGTGGAGGACGAGATCTTCACGTGCATCGACCTGATCGATGAAGTCATGGGCACACTGGGTCTGGAGTACCGGCTCGATCTGTCTACGCGACCCGAGAATCGCATCGGTGAGGACGAGGTGTGGGATAGAGCGGAGATCGCGCTTCGGGAGGCGCTGGATCGCACGGGCCGGGAGTACGGGTTAGACGAAGGTGGAGGAGCGTTCTACGGGCCAAAAATCGACATCAAGTTTAAGGATGCGATTGGCCGCGAATGGCAGGGTGCGACGATTCAGCTCGACTTCAATCTTCCGGAACGCTTTGAGCTGGAGTACATCGGGCCGGATAACAAACCACATCAGCCGGTGATGATCCATCGGGCGATCTTTGGAACCCTGGAGCGGTTTATGGGCTTCCTGATCGAGCACTTCGCGGGAGCATTTCCAGTCTGGCTCGCCCCGATTCAGGTCAGGGTGTTGCCGATTACAGATGCGCATACTGAAGGTGCCGCAAAAATCGTTCAGCGGTTGCGCCAGGAACGGTGGAGTGTCGAAATCGATAGCCGGTCGGACACGCTGAACTACCGGATACGGGACGCGGAGCTCCAGAAGGTGCCGTACGTGCTGGTCATAGGCGATCGTGAACTTGAGGCTGGCACGGTAGCAGTCCGTGCCCGTCGGGCAGAGAAGAAGCAGGAAGTCATGTCCCTCGAGGACTTCGTCACCAGGGCACATGAAAAGATCTCTACGCGGGCGCTCGACCTGTGAGTCATCGCTTGCACCTTGATGACCTGCCCGGAACGTAAGCGGTCAGCGCCGGTCAGGCGGAGCTTATTTGTCTCCGTCCCACCACTCTTTCAGCGTCTTGACCCGCACGTGTCGATGCGACGCTTGGCGTACGGCCTGGCCGGCCTCTACGAGGATCACTTGGGGCGTTTCGTGACGGACTCCCAGTCGGCTCTCTGCCTCCAGCGACATGGAGCGATTCTCGATCACGTTGATCACGAATACCTCAGCAGCTGGGCAGGTCGCCACGAATTTCTCCACTTGGCGCCAGGCTAAGGCGCTCAGTTCACAGCGCGAACTGTGCTTGAACAGGATTGCTCGCTCAGCATCGAGCAGGGTCGATAGATCCTCGGTTGCTTCTATGGTCCGCATGAACTTACCTGTTATTGTTTCACTCAAGCTTGGTGGCTTTACCAAGTTTCCCCCAAATTACAGTCACGGCTGATCCATTCAATAGCACCCGTTTCCCCTTGCATTCGACCCCCACGATTCCTCCCCGGGCGGAGACCTGCGCCCCCATGAGTCCATTCCGACCCAATCGGCTGGCCCACCAGGGTCCCAGCGTACAGTGGGCCGAGCCCGTGACCGGATCCTCGGCCACTCCCACGGCCGGCGCGAAATATCGAGATACAAAATCCACGCCGATGCTCTCGGCGGTCGCCGTACCCGCTCTGCTTGTCACGATCACGCCTCGAACGTCCAGTTCTGCAACAGCAGGAATGTCAGGTGTCAGAGCCCGGACAGCCGCTTCGTCGATCAGCTCGATGAGCATGTCAAGACGACTTCTGCCAATCGCCCGCGGCGGTTCGGACAGACGCAGAGCCTGAAGGAGCCCCTCGGGAATGTCTCCGGACGGCAACTCAACAGCTGGTTCCGCCGGAAAGTTCATTTCGATGCCCGCGTCGGTCTTCCTTACCGTCAGTTCGCCCCCCAGAGTCTTGAACAGAATCACGGTTGCGGGGTCCGCCGCGCCTGTCTCAAGAAGAATGTGGGCAGCCGCCAGCGTAGCGTGGCCGCACAGATCTACTTCTACAGTCGGTGTGAACCAGCGCAGCCGCCAACCGTTGCCGTCAGGCCAGACGAATGCGGTCTCCGACAGGTTCATCTCGGCAGCCAATGCCTGCATCCAGCGATCGGGGGCCGGTTCCGAACATACGCATACGGCAGCCGGATTACCGGTAAACGGCCGGGTCGCAAAGGCATCGACGATGTACAGAGACTGTGAGTCGGACACTGTGCCACCCCGTGTGTTCAACGGACTTCTAGTCTAAAGATAGGGAGATCCTAACCAGGCCAGACCGTTGCGAACGCGTCTCGCCAATGACCAGGCATCAACTTCTTCTATCGTGAGGCGCCGTGCCCGGCCAATCTTTTCCCACACCACCATCTCAGCGCGAGCCGCGAAGTCCGGATCGTACGCTTCGACATTGAACTCGAAATTCAGGCGCAAGCTGCGCGGATCCCAGTTACCAGACCCGAACAAAGTCCAGGCATGGTCCACGATCATCAGCTTGGAATGGTCGAAGGGATGAGGAGTGAGCCAGACCCGACATCCGAATTTCAGCACCTGGCGAATCTGTCCGAGCATGGCCCAGCCGACGACGCGCAGATTGCTGTGTTCTGGTATGACGATGTCGACCGTAACGCCCCGCAGAGCCGCCAGGCTGAGAGCGGCTACGAGAGTCTGGTCCGGAAGAAAATAAGGCGTCAGGATTCGAACGCTGTGCTCCGCAGAGGCAAGGGCAGCGAGGAGTGTCCAGCGCAGCGTTTCGAAATCTTCATCGGGTCCGTCTGAGACACCGCGCGCCGCAATGTTGCCTTGAGGATCCAGGGCGGGCAACCACGCCTCTCCCTCCAGGAGCTCACCCGTAGTGAAAACCCAATCGCCTGCGAAACTGGCAACCAGGTGGCTGACGACAGGGCCCTCGACCAGGAAGTGAAGATCCTGGATGCGGCCATGAGGAGCCGTGGACAGACACCCGGCCCGGATGTTGATTCCACCCGTGAATCCGGTGCGACCGTCCACAACCAGGATCTTCCTGTGGTTGCGCAGGTTCAGGTACTGCGCTCGCCAGGGCAAGAACGATTTCAGGAATGAAGCGGTCCGAACGCCACGTGCCTCGAGGAGTCTCGGTGCCGGCGGTGAGCTGTACAGGCCGCCTACCGCGTCGATCAGCACACGCACACGAACATCCCGTCGCACCGCGTCAGCCAGTGCCTCAATAAACGGTTCGCCCGCCTCATCCGTGTCGAAAATATAGGTGGACAGCCCGATCGATTCCCGGGCAGATCGAATGGCCTCGAGCATCGCCGGATACGTCTCGTCACCGTCGATGAGCAGTTGGATCCGGTTGCCCTCAACGAGGGAGAGTCCGGTTACTTCACGCCCAGTGCGCAGCAGCCCGGCGAGGCTCGGATGATGGTCCGGTGGTCTCGCAAGGATGCTCGTCTCCGGTGATACCGGAGGTGCCTCTCGATGCGTGCCGAATGCCATGGGAGGGACTGTCGAGTCCGGCTGCAGCGAGTGCATCTGTCGGCTGATCCGACCCCCACGGCGCGTGATTCGATTGACGCCCAGGAGCGCGTAGAGCGCGGCCCCACCGAAGGGTACCAGCCAGATCAATCCCATCCATCCGATTGCACCGCGGACTTCGCGCTTCGTAGAGATCGCGTGCACAGAGGCTATGACTGACAGCGTGATTCCGATCAATCCCACGGCGATCGGCCGAATGTGCACGAAGATGTCCAAGCTTCTTCCGCATCCGTTGACGGGGTATGGGCACGAGAGGTTAGCTTACGTCATGACGAACGGTAAGGTAGCCCGGTTTGGGCCGGGTCGGGAATGGCGCGCCGCTCGATGGTTGCTCAGCGCTGCGGCGTTTGTCGTGCTGGTAGCGGGGGCACGCGCATCGGCCGATATCATCGTGCCATTCCTCCTATCCGTGATTCTGGCTGTACTGTTCGCCGGCCCGATGTCGTGGCTTCAAAGCAAGGGTGTGCCTCGCTGGGTGGCAGTCAGCTTGATCATCATCATGTTGCTGGGAGTAACACTGGCGTTCGGAACGGTAATCGGTGCTTCGGTCATCGACTTTTCACAGAGTCTACCGTTCTATCAGCAGCGCCTCGACGAAGAGGTCGGGGGGCTCCTGATCTGGCTTGCCTCTCACAGGATCGATGTTTCGCGAGACGTCATCGCGGACAACCTGGACCCGGCGGCAGTGCTGACGATCGCGGGTCGGATTTTCACCGGCATTGGCGACGTACTCGGTCGCGTCGGCCTGATCCTCCTTACCATGACTTTCATCCTGCTCGAATGGTCCGGGTTTCGGCACAAGGCGCTCGTAGCGTTTGCCCACTCCGACCAGCACCTCGCCCGGTTTGCGGAGATCAGCGAGAATATCAAACGCTACCTGATGCTGAAGACTTTGATCAGTCTTGCTACCGGTGTACTGGTTACCGTCTGGTTGATCATTCTGCAGGTAGACTTTCCGTTCTTGTGGGGAACGCTGGCATTTGTTCTGAACTACATCCCGAACATCGGATCACTCATCGCGGCGGTGCCTGCGATCATGCTCGCCTTCCTGCAAATGGGCATTGGCGGGGCGTTGTTAACCGCATTGGGTTACCTCGTAGTCAACTTCATCCTGGCGAACCTCATCGAGCCGCGGGTGATGGGGCAGGGTGTGGGCCTGTCGACACTCGTCGTGTTCCTGTCCCTGGTCTTCTGGGGTTGGGTGCTCGGGCCCATCGGCATGCTGCTGTCCGTGCCGCTGACCATGATCTTTCGCATCCTGCTTGACGCGGTGGACGAGACCCGGTGGATCGCGATCCTCATGGGTCCACGACCGCCGGATCCGGTTGCGGTAGAGTAGGGCCAATGCAGGGAAGACTGATCCGGTTATTTGAAGGCCATTTTGGTTATAGTCCGAGTTCCGTCGTAAGCCTTTCAGGGGACGGATCCAATCGGTCTTACTGGCGCCTCGTGTCAGATGATGGATCCTCGGCGATTGGCGCTGTCGGTCCTGATCGCGAAGAGAATCGTGCCTTCCTGTCGTATACCCAGGCGTTCTGGACCGCAGAACTGCCGGTCCCGGAATTGTATGCTAAAGAAGATGATAGCGGTATATATCTCATCGAAGATCTCGGGGATGTGACGCTGTTTTCTGCGCTCGAGGAGGCGAGGGCGGGGGAAGACGGCGAGTTTCCCACTTCGATGGTGGCTGTGTACCGACGCGTGATCGGATGCCTGCCGCGATTTCAGGTGGAGGGACACCGCGTAGCGGACTACACGGTCGCCTACCCGCACCCGGAATTTGATCGGAGATCCATTGCATGGGACTTGAACTATTTCAAGTACCATTTTCTCAAGCTTGCCAACGTTCCGTTCAACGAGTCCCGGTTGGAGCGCGATTTTGATACGTTGACCGATCTGCTTCTGAGTGCCAGCCGCGAATTTTTTCTCTACCGCGATTTCCAATCCCGCAATGTCATGCTTGTCGGCGGGGAACCGAGGTTCATCGATTACCAGGGTGGTCGTCGTGGGGCTCCCCAATACGATGTCGCGTCGTTGCTTTACGATGCGAAGGCAGACATACCAGGAGTGATCCGAGACGAACTTCTCCAGCACTATCTCACCGAGCTCGAAACTCAGGCCGAGGTGGACCGAGCAGAATTCATGGCATCGTATTCGGGGTTCGTGATCATCCGGATCGCTCAGGCGCTGGGCGCCTACGGCTATCGTGGATTTTTCGAACGCAAGCCCCGCTTCCTAAGGAGTGTACCATTTGCCGCCAGAAATCTGGCCGGGCTGCTGGAGGACGGGCTTCCCGCCGTGATGCCGGAGTTGGAGTCTGTATTCAGGCGGATTGCCGACACCTGGGGTGGTGACTTCGCTGCTCACGAGGCTGATCAAGGGCTGACAGTGCATATCCGCAGTTTCAGCTATCGTTCCGGCTATCCGGAAGATCAATCAGGTCACGGTGGAGGCCATGTGTTCGACTGCCGGGCGATTCCGAATCCGGGCCGGAAGCCGGAATTCCAGGCGCTTACGGGTCTGGATGCTCCGGTCGGCGATCATCTGGCAGACATGTCCGAGGCGGTCGCCTTCTTGAATCACACCACCAGTTTGAGTCTTGTCCAGATCGACGAATACCGGCGGCGCGGCTTCCGGTACCTGTCCGTTTCGTTCGGCTGCACGGGTGGGCAGCACCGATCAGTCTATTTCGCGGAACGCCTCGCTGAGAGGGTGCGGACTTCCTGTCCTGATGTCCGGGTCGTGTTGGAACACAGGGAGCGGCCAATGTGGCCGACGGCTTTCTAGCATGCAGGCTCTTGTGTTGGCGGCGGGTAGGGGCCAACGCCTGCAACCTCTGACGGATCGGATTCCCAAGGCGCTCGTCGAGGTTGGTGGCGTCACGCAACTCGAACGGACGCTATCCGTCCTGGAAGCTGCCGGCGTGCAGCGAATCGTAGTCAACACTCACCACCATGCTGAGCAGATCGAGTCGTGGCTCGCCGACCACTCTTCTGCGGCCGAGATCCTGGTGTCGCGAGAGAAGGAGGAGCCGCTGGAGACGGGCGGGGGCCTGGTACATGCGCGCCACTTGTTTTACGACGATGCACCAATTCTCGTTCATAACGTCGATATCATTACGTCTGTCGACCTGAAGGCATTGCTCGAGATGCACGACCCGTCTCGCTGCCTGGCGACATTGGCGGTGCAGGAAAGACGAACGTTCCGACACCTGTTGTTCGATGAGGTCGGACTTCAAGGTCGACTGGACGTTCGTGAAGGCCGTCGAGCGGATACGAGACCGGCTGTGGGTACCGTGCGTACACTTGCTTTCACCGGAATCCACATCGTATCCGGCACGATATTCGAACTCGTGGAAGAAAGTGGCGCCTTTTCCGTAATCGATCTCTATCTGCGCCTGTCGGGCGAGGGGTGGTTGATCGAGCCGTTCGATGTCACGACAGCCGAGTGGCTCGAGATCGGCACGCCGGAGCGATTGCGTGCTGCACGTCAGACTCTGAGTAACTGAGTTCGGGTGGCCGGGCTATTGGGTGCCCGGGCTTCCGATGTCTGCTTCGACGTGCCAGGTTCCGTCCTCAAGGCGCCGCCAGACCGTGAGGTAACTGCCGGTTTCGGTTACTGGACCCGACTCTCCGCTACGCGTCATTTGATAGCTGCCGACCGTATAGCCCAGGTTTCCGCTTCCGACGGACGCAAAGGTAGGATCCCAGGTAAGCTCGAACGCCGGGTCGGCAAACATGGGCAGAACAACCTGTCGAATTCCTTCCTGGCCGATATGCACTACACCTCCGGAGATCATCATGCCGTTGGACCCGAACGCATGGAGCCAGGTTCCAAGTCCGCCGGACTGAACGGAACGCTGAAAGCCGCGATCCGCCTCTATGAGCTCCACTTTCCATTGCTCCATGAGAACGGTATCTCCGGCGAGCAAATACGGGCCTGTTGTACGGTCGGTCGAATCCGATCCTGTACCACAAGCCATGGCGGTCACGGCCGCCACCATGAGGAGTGCCCCTCGCATATCCTGTCCCTCCATTGATCTGCACGGAAATGGGCGACGATAGCCACGCCCAGCTGCGGCCGATACTTACGCCGTCTACACACCCCGTGCAACATGACCCATCCGGCGGCGCCCAGCCAAGGGATGCCGTTGACTTGCGATGTGCTCATGCCTAACTTCGCGGCAACAATCTAGGGAAGCGGGGCGAAGTTGCTCCCACCTTTCGGCGTGGCGAAGTTTGGTGCTACAGCCGCCGGGTATGAGGACGCAGTGGTCGAGAGGTCACTGTGTTCGCGTACGTATCGCCCGGTCGGCCCCAGCCGAACCGGGCGTTGTCGTTTGGCCAGGTTGCGTCAGCGATATCAGCGAGATCAGCGTGGCCCGTGCCCGATGAAACCATTCAGGAAAGAGGTGAAGTGAGCCAGGACGATCTACGCGTAAACGACAGGATCCGAATCAGCCCGATCCGCCTTATCGACCAGCACGGAGAGCAGGTCGGTGTCATTCCGGCGGACGAGGCACGTGAACTTGCCCTGGATGCGGGCCTGGACCTGGTCGAGGTCGCTCCGAATTCACGGCCGCCGGTCTGCCGAATCATGGATTACGGGAAGTATAAGTATGAGCAGGCGCGGAAGGCTAAAGAGGCGAAGAAGAAGCAGCATACGATCACCGTTAAGGAGATCAAGCTTCGGCCGAAGATCGAAGAACATGACTATAGCTTCAAGATGAGGCACGTCCGCCGCTTCCTGGAGGAGGGCGACAAGGTAAAGTTCACGCTTCGGTTCCGAGGCCGGGAGATGACACACCCGGAGCTCGGCGAGCGGGTGCTGGCCAAAATTAAGGCCGAACTCGGCGAGTCCATCGTCGTGGAAGCTGACATACGCAGGGAGGGGCGGACGATGACGATGCTTGTCGCTCCACGGACTTCCTGAAGAGGGGTACGAGATGCCGAAGCAAAAAACCAACCGATCCGCCGCCAAGCGGTTCACAAAGACGGGCACGGGGAAATACCGCCGCAACAAGGCGTTCCGTAGCCACATCTTGACAAAGAAGAGCCCCAAGCGGAAGCGCAAGTTGCGCCATTCGACTCTGGTGGCAAAAGCGGACGTGAAGCGCGTCAAGCGGCTGCTCGGCGGCTGACGGAAGACCGGAGGAAAGATACATGGCACGCGTGACGAGTAGCGTCGCCCGCAACAGGCGAAAGAAAAAGATACTGAAGAGCGCCAAGGGCCAGTTTGGCGCCCGGTCGAAATTATACCGTACAGCGAAGAATGCGGTCGAGCGCGGTTGGTCCGATGCGTACAGGGACCGGCGCCGAAAGAAGCGCGACTTTCGTCGTCTGTGGATTGCCCGAATCAATGCGGCGACCAGGCAGCACGATATGTCATACTCGCGCTTCATCCACGGCCTCAAGATCGCCGGTGTTGAAGTGAATCGAAAAGTGCTGGCGGATCTCGCGGTTCGGGAACCGGATGCGTTTGCCGAATTGGCGCGGATCGCCAGAGAACACAACCACTGACGATCTGATGACGTCCCGTGACGTCTGACGGCACGTCGCTGCAGGAGCGCCTGGAAGCCATTCGGTTGAACGGCCTCGCAGCGTTTGCTGGGGCGACGGATGAAGTTGCCCTCGAGGCCGCGCGCGTCCGCTACCTGGGGCGAAGCGGGGAGCTATCGGGAGCGATGGCCACTCTGGGTAGCACGCCCCAGGAGGCAAGACCCGTTGCCGGGCGCCTGGCGAACGAGGTGAAGAGAGTACTCGAGGCCGCCATGGCGGATCGGCTCACGGAACTCGCGGCTGAGTCGACGGCCGCAGGATCGGGGCAGGATCTGACCCTGCCCGGCCGTCAGATGTGGCGCGGTGGTTGCCATCCGGTGACCCAGGTCATTGATGAGATCTGTGAAATCTTTCGTGAGCTTGGGTTCTCGCGAGCCGCCGGTCCCGAGATCGAAACCGAGTGGTACAACTTCACAGCGCTCAACATTCCGCTCGACCATCCGGCAGCCGACATGCACGACACGTTTTATCTGGATGACGGGGTTTTGCTGCGTACCCATACGTCCCCCGTTCAAGCGCGCGTGATGATGGCCAGCAAACCACCAATCCGAATCCTCGCGCCAGGTTTGTGCTACCGGCGCGACCCGTTTGACGCGTCGCATGCGCCTGCTTTCGAGCAGATCGAGGGGTTGGCGGTGGACGAGGGGATCGACTTTGTCGAATTTCGGGCGGCGATAGACTTCTTCGTCCGGCGGTTCTTTGGTTCGGGAGCTCGTACGCGATTTCGGGCGTCATATTTTCCGTTCACCGAGCCATCGGCAGAAGTTGATGTGTCGTGTTTCCTGTGTGACGCCTCCGGTTGTTCGGCCTGCAAGGGAACCGGGTGGATCGAGATCATGGGTAGCGGCATGGTAGATCCTGCCGTGTTTGAGGCTGTCGGAATCGATTCGGAAAAGTATTCGGGATACGCCTTTGGCATGGGTCCGGCACGAATCGCAATGTTGCGTTACAGGATCCCTGACATTCGCCTGCTGTACGAGGCCGACGTTTCGTTCCTGGAGCAGTTCCTGTAGTGGACATCTCCGTTGCGTGGATACGATCGCTCGCTCCGACGATCTCTGCTCCGGCAGAGGAACTCGCCCGACAACTGAGTCTGCAGGCTGTGCCTGTGGATCGCCTGGAAGTGCTCGGCGAGGGTCTGGACGATGTCGTGGTGGCCCGGGTTCTCCGAGTCGAAAGACATCCCGATGCCGACCGACTCACGCTGTGCCAGGTCGATGCCGGTGGCGAGCCGCTCGAAGTCGTTTGTGGCGCTCCCAATGTCGTGGAGGGCGCCCTCTATCCGTTCATTGCACCGGGCGGGTGCCTTCCGGGTGGCTTGGTCATCGAGCAACGGAAGATCAGGGGCGTCGTCAGCAACGGAATGTTGTGTTCTGAGGTGGAACTCGGCATCGGCCGTGACAGCGATGGAATTCTACGGCTCGACGATGGTCATGAAGTGGGTGCCCCCATTGCACAGGCTCTTGCCTTACCCGACACCCGATTCCTGCTGGACCTGACACCGAACCGGGTGGACCTGGCGTGCCACGTTGGAGTCGCCCGTGAGCTGGCACCGGGCGGTGTAGCTGATATCACGCTTGCTTCGTTTGGTGCAGCCTGGAATCCCGCATGGACGGATGGCAAGGATTCGGCCAGTGCGGCGGGAGTCAAAGTCAGCATCGACGATGATTCGCGATGCTATCGTTATCTGGCGGGCGTCGTGCGTGGCGTTCGTGTTGGACCCTCACCGGACTGGCTGAAGGCCCGGCTACGGGCCACGGGTGCGCGGCCGATCAATAACATCGTTGATGCCACGAACTACGTCTTGCTCGAGTTGAACCAACCGTTGCATGCGTTCGACCTGGCGCGTGTCGAGGGTCAGGAAATCCGTGTACGTGCGGCGAAGACGGGCGAGTCTCTTGTGACCTTGGATGGTACCCACCATGACCTCGAGTCGACTGCCACGGTTATTGCCGACGCGTCCAAGCCAATCGCTCTCGCCGGCGTAATGGGTGGTGCGAATAGCGAGGTCTCTGATGTGACGACTGATGTACTCGTTGAATGTGCCTGGTTTGATCCAGGCCATACCCGAAGTACCGCATCTCAAGTAGGCGTGTCGACCGACGCTTCGTACCGTTTCGAGCGGGGAATCGACGAGCGGGGCATGGGAATGGCCCTGCAGCGGTGTGTCGAATTGATCGTGGCCGTGGCCGGGGGAACCGCCGACCCCGCAGCAATTCGGGTTGGCAGGCCGGAGGGTCCACCCTCGATCGTAGGACTCCGGCCGGGCCAAGTGAAGCGTATTCTCGGGCTGCGCCTGTCGGCTGAGCAGATACTCGGCTTGCTCCGACCCATCGGATTCGAGGACGTGGCAGAGAGCGAAGAGGGTTCGGAGTCCAAACTTCAGATTCGTGTGCCCTCCTGGCGTAGTGACGTACAACGGGAAGCGGATCTTCTCGAGGAAGTCGCACGCTGCTACGGATACGACAGGTTCCCGAGCGAGAGCCGATCGTTCAGACCGAGTACGGTTCCCGATGATCCGATATGGGGAAAACGGGAAACGATCGCTCGATTCCTTTCGGCACGCGGGTTTCTCGAAGCACGAGGATTGCCGATGGTGGCGGAATCGTTGGCTCGGGAAGATCACATTGCGTTATTGCACCCACTGTCGGCCACCGAAGCTGTTCTGCGAACGGATCTCGTGCCGCCGCTGATCGAGAGGCTTGAGCATAACTTTGCCCGTGGTCATCGTGCGGTGCGACTGTTTGAAATCGGAACCGTATTTCGCCAGGACTCGAAGTCGCTGTCCGGTGGTGAGGGACGTGAGGCCTATCTGGAAGATCTTCGGGTCGGGCTCGTGATTACAGGAAGGCGACAGCCCGAGCACTGGAGTTCTGTCGGTGAGGACGCTGACTTCTGGGATCTGCGCGGCCTCGTCGAACAACTGGCAGATCTCCTTCCGGGCGTCGAGCTCCGAGCCGGTCAGCCGGAGACCGATGAACCGGGCTTCGGGTTCGGCCGCTGGCTCGGTGAAGACCGGATCGCCATGTTCAGTGGTGAGGAGTTGGTTGGTGCCGCTGGCCGGGTTAGTCCTGATGCCGTGGATGGACCGCTATGGGCTGGCGCTGTATTCGCCGCGGAGTTTCGTTTGAGTGCAGTCGGGATCGAAGATACCCGACGATATGAGAAATTACCGTCCTACCCGTCATCGAGTCGGGACGTGGCATTGTGGCTACCGCAGGGCGTAACGGCTGCTGCGGTCGAACAAGTGATTGGCAAGGCCGGTTCGGCGGAACTCGTGTTTGTTCGACCGTTTGACGTATATGAAGCTGACGATGTCGCGGACGGCCGACGCAGCATAGCGTGGCGACTTGTATTTCGTGCCACAGATCGGACGCTCACGGATGCCGAAATTGAGGCAGACGTCGCGTCGATTGTGAGAATGCTCAGGGAGGAACTTGATGTCCGAGTCAGGGAGTCCTGACAACGCTGCCGTAGCCCAGGAGCTCGAAGCACTTGAGCGGGCAGTCGGTGCTCTGATTGAAGAACTCGATGAGATGCGGCAGCGTGTAGCGACGGCCGAGGATCGCAGTGGGAAGCTGGAGAAGACTCTCAAGATAACGGGCGTAAAGCCGGGAGAGCCGGCACGGCTGGAGGAGCGGCTCGGGGAGCTGTCGGAAGAGAATGTCAGGCTTCGCGAGGTGATCAAGGAAGCCCGCGAGCGTGCAGCCCGAATCCGTGGGCGGCTTGTCGTCATGGAAGACGAGACATCTTAACCGGAGGAGCGCGATGACCGACTCATCGAAGACCGCCGTCCGCGTAACGATTTTCGGCGACGAGTATGCGTTGCGCTCGGAGGCGGGTGCGGACTACACCCGCGCATGTGCTGAACACGTCGATGAACGAGTCCAGTCTGTGCACGTATCAGGGCATGTAGCTGAGCCGCACAAGGCGGCAATCCTGGCCGCCATGCAGATTACTGACGAGTTATTCCGGGTCCGAGAGGATCAGGAGGGTCAGTCGGAATTCGTACATCGACGTATTGGCGAGTTGAGGCAACAGGTGGAGCAGGCGCTGAACAGAGGGGCGACACAGGCGGAATTAGGATCCTGACGGTTTGCGTGTTGCTACTACATGAATCGGGAACCGCGAAGCGGCATCCCTTAACGATAGATGCGATGGAGTCGGCCCATGGACCTTGGAACGTTGGGTATAGTGGCGGTAGCGGTCCTAGGGGGTCTGTTCGCAGGAGTCGGAGCCGGAAGACTGCTCGAATCCCGGCGCGCAAGCAAGTCACGACATGGCGCCGAATCCGAGGCGGAGGTCCTGCTCAAGACCGCACGCGAGGAAGCGGAAACGATCCGTCGCTCCGGGGCTCTTGAAGGGAAAGAGGAAGGCTTCCGGCTCAAGGAAGAACTACTTGCCGAGTTGGAAGGCCGCCGTGTAGATCTGGAAAGACTCGAGAAACGCCTTTCTGAGCGAGACGAAGGAGCAGCGGCAAAGCTCGAGCAGATCGACCAACGGAGTGAGCGCCTGGCGTTGCGCGAGGAAGAAGTGCTGAGCCGGCGCAACGAGCTCGACTCCACCGAGCAGGATCTGGGGAAGCGCGCTTCAGACCTTGAGCTCAAGCTTGAGAAAGTGGCTGGCCTGTCGGCCAAACAGGCTCGAGAGGCACTGATCAGCCGCATCGAGGACCAGGCTCGGGCTCATGCGGCTCAGACCGTGCGAGAGATCCGAGAACAGGCTCTGCGGGACTCCGAGCGCGAGGCGCGGAAGATCATTGCCATGTCCGTTCAGCGTCTCGCCGTCGACCATTCTTCCGAAATCACCGTCTCCGTAGTGGCGCTGCCGAGCGACGACATGAAGGGTCGCATTATCGGTCGGGAGGGACGCAATATCCGCTCGTTCGAGGCCGCGACTGGCGTAGACGTCGTTGTGGATGACACTCCGGAAGCCGTGATCCTGTCCAGCTTTGATCCCATCCGTCGCGAAGTCGCGAGGATTGCCATGGAACGCCTCGTAACGGATGGGCGGATACACCCGGGCCGGATCGAGGAAATTGTAGAGAAGGCAGCGAGCGAGGTAAAAGCGAAGATGCTCGAAGCTGCCGAAGAGCTCCTGTACGAGTTGGGCATTCATGACCTCAACGAGCAACTCGTTGAGGTACTCGGCAATCTTCGCTACCGGACGAGCTACGGACAGAACCAGCTGGCCCACTCACGCGAGGTCGCATTGCTGTCCGCGACGATGGCAGCTGAATTGGGCCTGGATGCGGATCTCTGCAAGCGCATGGGCTTGCTGCACGACATCGGTAAAGGCCTTACACACGTGCAGGAAGGAAGCCACGTAGAGATCGGCTACGATCTGTGCAAACGGGCGGGCGAGAAGGACGCGGTCCTGAACGCTATCCGTGCCCACCATGGCGAAGAGCCGGCCCGCTACCCCGAGACGTTTCTCGTTACTGCTGCCGACGCGATCAGCGGAGCACGGCCCGGGGCTCGACGGGAATCGTTCGAATTGTATGTGAAGCGGCTCGAAAAACTGGAAGAAATTGCGCGCTCCCACACAGGGGTGGCCAAGGTATATGCGATCCAGGCAGGGCGTGAGATTCGGGTGATGGTCATACCCGAACAGGTAGATGACGAACAAATGTCGGAGATCAGTGAGCAGACGGCTCGAATGATCGAAGAAGAACTTCAGTATCCCGGGCAAATCAAGGTCGTGGTCGTTCGTGAATCACGGTCTGTGAATTTCGCCCGTTGAACAAAGCGGAGGTAATGCGTGTCGGCTCAACTCATCGACGGTAAGGCCATCGCGGCGGATGTGAGACGGAAAGTTCGCGAGCGCGTCGACGAACTGAAGACTGCTGGTATTCAACCTTGCCTGGCTGTGATGCTGGTCGGTGAGAATCCAGCGTCGCGGGTCTATGTCGGAATGAAGCAGCGTGCCGCCGACGAGGTTGGAATGAAAGCGATCGACCTGAGGCTGCCGGCGGACGCTAGCGAAGCCGGTATTCTCAGTATCCTGGATGACTGGAATGAGGACCCCGGGGTTCACGGAATCCTGGTTCAGCTGCCGCTTCCGGATCATGTCGACGAGCGAACCGTGATGGAGCGCATCCATCCGGAAAAGGACGTCGATGGATTTCACCCGATGAATGTTGGTCGCATGACGAGTGGAGATCCCGATGCGTTCAGACCGTGTACGCCTGCCGGAGTACAGGTCATGCTGGAGCATATCGGATTCGACCCGGCCGGAAGACATGCCGTGATCGTGGGTCGATCCAACATCGTAGGCCGCCCGATGGCAACGATTCTTTCCCAAAAGGGTCCCGTTGCCAATGCGACGGTTACCATGGCACACAGCCGTACCGCCGATCTGGCGGCCATAACCCGCGAGGCGGACGTACTCATCGTGGCAATTGGTCGCCCGGAGTCTGTTACGGCAGACATGGTATCCGAGGGGACGGTTGTGATCGACGTGGGAGTAAATCGCGTGGATGATCCGTCGGCAAAGAAAGGGTACAGGCTTGTAGGTGACGTCGCCTTTGATGAGGTGGCCGAAAAAGCATCATGGATCACACCTGTGCCGGGTGGCGTTGGACCGATGACGATCGCCATGTTGCTCAGCAATACGGCGACAGCCGCGGCCCGGCTCGGCCCGGCATAACCGGCGCCAGACCTTGAGCCCGGGCCAGATTCCCCTGTTCGGTGATTCGCCGCCCGCCGAATCTGGACAGCCCGAAGGGTCTGAGCACGTTCCGGGTGGGGCTCCGGATACCGCCGTCTCGGTGGCCGAACTCAACGAGCGGGCTCGGCGTCTCATCGAGGGTGCGCTGGGTTCGCTGTGGGTAGGTGGCGAGGTGTCCAACTGGCGTCCGCACCGATCTGGCCATTGCTACTTCAATCTCCGCGACGATACGGCCCAGATCTCCTGTGTCATCTGGCGGTCAGATCTGGGGCGACTACCCGCCCATCCTGAGGAGGGGATGCGGGTCGCGGCATTCGGACTACCTACGATCTATGGTGCGCGGGGCAGCTACCAACTTGTCGTGCGAGACCTGCGTGCCGAGGGCGAGGGTCTCTGGCTCCTGGCATTCGAGCAATTGAAAGCCAAGCTGGCTGCCGAAGGACTGCTTGATCCGGAGCGGAAGCGCACGCTTCCGAGCGTACCGGCGCGAATTGGGGTGGTGACCTCGCGTTCGGGAGCTGCGCTGCGTGATGTGCTGGCCGTCGTGAACCGCAGAGCTCCGTGGGCCCGTGTATTGATTTCCGATTGTCGGGTTCAAGGGGACGGTGCAGGTGAGAGCATAGCGACAGCGCTCGACCGGCTGGTCCGACATGGGGCCTGCGACGTCGTTCTTCTTACGCGTGGAGGCGGGTCAGTAGAGGATTTGTGGGCATTCAATGAGGAAGTGGTTGCGAGAGCGATCGTGGCCTGCCCCATTCCTACGATCTCGGCCGTCGGCCACGAAATTGACGTCACGATTTCGGACCTGGTAGCTGATGTACGTGCCCCGACGCCATCGGCCGCTGGCGAAGTAGTCGTGCCTGATACAGCTGTCCTGCTGGCGGAACTGCGTACGCGGGCCGGTGAGCTTGTTGAGACACTCCGTCGCCGCACGAGTAAGGGACGTGAGAGAGCCCGGGCTGGGGGAATCGGGCTCGACGATCGTATCCGAAGAGGGCTGAGGAACCGGCACGAGCGACGGATCAGGGCCGGCGGCCGGTTGGAAGCGCTGAGCCCGCTTGGAACACTTGCTCGAGGATACTCCGTACCGTTGGACAGTGAAGGTCGCGTGTTGCGGGACACGACAATGTTCAATGTCGGTGAGGCATTTGATCTCCGGGTGGTGGACGGCAGCGTGCAGTGCAGGATTGAAGCGAAGGAGACGTCGTGTGACTGAGTCGGAACAGGGATGTACGACATTCGAGGAAATGCTGGCCGATCTGGAGGCGATCGTCGACCGGCTTGGCGCCGAAGGCCTTGAGTTAGATGAGGCCCTGTCACTGTTCGAACGCGGCATTTCTCGCTTGAGGGATGCAGGGAGGATGTTGGACGCAGCAGAGGGCAGGGTAGAAGAGCTGATTGAGGCTGCCTCTGGTGATCTTGAAGCCATCGGATTCGAAATTCCCGTGCGCGCAGAGAGCGATGGGCCGAACGGCTCGTGACATCAGCCGTCGTTGGGCAGGACACGATCGGTTGGTACCAGCGTCAGGTCGACGCGGCACTACCGGACCTTCTTGACGATCTGTTGAGCGGTGTAGCCGAGGTAACTGCAGCGCCGATCCGTTATGCGGTGCTCGGACACGGAAAGAGGATCCGGCCGCTCCTTCTGATGGCTGCCTTCAAGGCGACGGGTGGCCGGGCAGAGGACGCAGCAAGAATCGCGTGCAGTGTAGAACTCGTACACGCGTACTCGCTCGTCCATGATGATCTGCCGTGCATGGATGACGATGTGCTTCGCCGAGGTCGACCGACGCTGCACGTCAGGTTTGGCGTGAGGGCGGCGGTACTGGCGGGCGCTGCCATGATGCCGCTGGCCGTGCGTACGATCGGTCTGTCACGCCACGCGCTCGGCCTCACGGCTAGCGCAGCTGCGCAGCTGGTCGTGAGGCTCACGGCGGCATCGGGTGGAGCGGGTATGGTCGGCGGTCAGTTGTTGGATTTGCGAGCCGAGGGGCGGTCGGTGATGCCCGACGAGCTGGAGAGGATTCATACTGGTAAGACAGCAAAGCTGATGGCGGCAGCCGTAGCAATGGGAGGAATCGCGGCGCGAGCTCAATCCATCGACGTAGACCGCCTCGAGCGCTTTGGTTTGCGGTTCGGACTGGCCTTTCAGGCGATCGATGACATCCTCGACATGAGTGGTACGACGGACGAGCTTGGCAAAGAGAGTGGACGAGATGAAGTGCTCCGGAAGGCCACGTATCCAGCCGTGTACGGACTGCCCGAAGCCGAACGTCTCAGCCGCGAACTGGTTCGGAGCGCGGCAGCGGAACTCGACGGGTTGCCCGAGCCGGATGATCTTCGAATGATCGCCAAGTGGATCCTGGCGCGGAGGCATTGATATGCGATTGGGACTTGTAGGATCACCGGGATACCCCGAGTTGGCCGTGATTGTCAGCCGCGTGCGGGTCATGGCTGACGAACTCGGAATGCAACTGTATGGTGATGACGTCATTCAAGACGTGGCCGGTCCTGACTCTTTGGACCTGAAGGATCATCTCGCTGATCTGGACGCGATGCTGACGCTGGGTGGAGACGGTACGCTGCTGCGGGGCGCCCGCACTGCGGGACCGCACGGAGTCCCCGTACTTGGCTGTAACCTCGGCAAGCTCGGATTCCTTACCGCTGGCCCGGTCGATCGCCTCGAGGAAATGATGCGCCTCCTGCACGCGGGCGACTGCGTAGAAGAGGAGCGACTGACCCTGGAGGTCGAGGCGGCCGGAAGCTCCTGGTATGCCATCAATGATGCGGTAGTCCATAAGAGCGGTGCGGCGCGCCTGCTGCGTGTGCGGGTCTGGGTGGATGACGATGCGGTAGGGCAGTACAGTGCGGACGGAATCATCGTATCGACGGCGACCGGTTCGACGGCCTACAGCCTGTCCGCCGGTGGACCCATTCTAGTGCCGTCCCTGGATGCGCTCGTTGCAGTGCCGATCTGTCCGCATACGCTTGCCATACGGCCGCTCGTTGTGGGCGCGGACTCCACGATTTCGATCGAAATCCTCAGCGGGATGAAGGGTACCCTGGTGACGATCGACGGCGAGGCGCGTGGAGAGCTTACGGCCGGAGACCGTGTGACAATCCGCCGTTCTCCGCACCCGTTACGGTTATTGCGCCTGCCCGGCGACAATTTCTTTTCGGTGCTGCGCCGCAAGCTCCGCTGGGGTGACGTGCGTCCGGACGAGGAGTGAGGCGTTGCTGAGAGAGTTGCGTGTTCGCAATTACGCCGTCATACGCGATGTCCAGCTGGAATTCGGGCCGGGACTTACCGTCATCACTGGTGAGACAGGCGCCGGAAAATCACTGCTCGTGGGTGCGTTGTCGCTGCTGCTCGGAGAGCGGGCATCGTCGGATGTGGTACGAGCGGGCGAGGACCGAGCCTCCGTTGAGGGTCGGTTCGATGTTACTGAGTTACCCGATATCGTGCACCGTTGTGATGAAGCTGGCATCGAGACGAGCGAAGGATGGATGATCGTCCGTCGGGAGGTTCAGCGGGAAGGCCGTAACCGGGCCTGGATCAATGGCACGCCGGTGACCGCAGGACTGATCCGGGATCTCGCTGCGAGCCTGGTCGATCTTCACGGTCAGCTGGAGCATCAGGCGTTGTTCTCCCGTCCCGCGCAGAGAGCGATGCTTGATCGTTATGCGGGGGCGGCAACCGAGCAGAGTGCAGTAGAACAAGCGCACGCACGCCTTGCTGAATTGAGTGTGGCGCGGAAGGCAATACAGGAGCGAGTCGCCGAGATTCGAGAGCGAGCCGAATTCCTGCGATTCAAGCTCGACGAAATCGATGGAGCCAGCCTTCGCATTGGCGAGGAGGCAGAGGCAGCGGGAGAGGCTCGACGCCTGGAGCACTCCGAAGAATTATTGGAGCTGTCGGGCGGTCTGGCCGAAACTCTGTATGGCGGAGACCAAGCACTGCTCGACCGGCTAGGCGAGCAGGGTCGTCGGCTGGGAGATCTCGTTCGTATCGATCCCGCAGCAGAAGATCTGATGGATCTTCACGAGACAGCCATCCGGGCTGTGGAGGAATTGGGCCGGCGTCTCGCCAGCTACCACGCGGGCATCGAGCATGACCCTGACCGGTTGCAACTGCTGCGAGAGCGACTGTCGGATATTGATCGGTTGAAGCGGAAGTATGGACGACCCGTCGAGGAGATATTGGCAGATGCAGAGCGGATCCGGGAAGAACTTGACCTGGCGGATGCGTCGGACCTGGAATTGAAGCGCCTTTCCCGGGATCAGGAGTTGGCCAGGATCACACTCGTAGAAGCCGCCGGGTTGCTTCGAGAGCGTAGGCTGGCGGCAGGGTCTCAATTGGCGGACGAAGTGATGATCTTGCTGCCTGCCCTTGGGATGGCGGGTGGTCGCTTTCGGGTTGATCTGGAGCCGCTGGCGGAACCCGGTCGATTTGGCTCAGAACTTGTAGAATTCCAGGTAAGCTTGAATTCGGGATTCGATCCGACCCCGCTTGCTCGCGTCGGTTCGGGGGGTGAACTGAGCCGCGTAATGCTGGCACTGAAGACGGTTCTGGCGGCGGTAGATCAAATCCCGAGCCTTGTGTTCGACGAAATCGATGCGGGCATAGGGGGACGGGTGGCGCACCAGGTAGCGGCCCGGCTGGCCGAAGTGGCAGGCAAGCATCAGGTATTCGTGGTAACGCATCTGGCGCAGATCGCCTCGCGGGCCGATGACCACCTTCGGGTGGACAAGACGGAAGTGGATGGTCGAACCGAAACACGCGTGACTCGATTGCAAGGGAAGGAGAGGGTGGCGGAAATTGCACGATTGCTGGGGGGAGATCCCGAAAGCGACACGTCCAGGCGGCATGCGGAGGAATTACTGGCCGCAGGGATCCCAGCGCCTCACGGTACAGATGGATGAGCCCGTAGCGCTGGCTGCAACGCCGTCTCTTTCCGCCGCCACGTTGCTGAGATACCATTGGTGCCCGTTACAAGTTGGACAGGGGTTGGTGCCGTGGCCGAGCGGTTAGGCAGGGGCCTGCAAAGCCCCCTACTCCGGTTCGAATCCGGACGGCACCTTTCCTTTATCATCCGTTTATTGCATCCGTTTGCGCCATTGAATATCGTCCGTTAACCGGCCCATGCCCCGGGCCTCGACGCCGACGACAGGAGTCTCCGTGGCCCGCTGGTTCCGCCTTGAAAACGTTCTCGCGCTTCTGCTGGTATTCGTGCCGATCACACTCGCTCTCGAGTTCGTATTCGGCATCGGCGGTACACCGATCTTCATTTGCGCAGGAATCGCGATCGTCCCTCTTGCCGGCTACATGGGGCGGGCGACCGAACGGCTTGCGGAGCATGTGGGTGCGGGTCTGGGAGCGCTGCTCAACGCGACGTTCGGCAATGCCGCTGAGTTGATTATCGCAGGATTCGCTCTGCATGCGGGCCTTCAGGACGTCGTGAAGGCGTCGCTCACCGGATCGATCATCGGCAACATCCTGCTCGTGTTCGGAATGGGAGCCCTGCTGGGGGGACTTCGACACCCCGTGCAGAGGTTCAACCGAACGGCGGCGAGTCTCGGCGCAACTCTGCTCGTTCTTAGCGTCATCGGACTCGCCATTCCTGCGATATTCCATGCTGTGGCTGATGTTTCGCCTGCCACTGAATTCACGTTGAGCCGCGACATTGCGATTGTCCTCATGGCCACGTACCTGCTCAGCCTCGTGTTCAGCCTGCATACGCATTCCCATTTGTATCGCGGTGGATCTGAGGCAGCGCCGGGCCACACTGAGGAGTCCGACGGCGTGCCCGTGAACATCAGGGGCGGCACCGCCCGGGGGGCTCTCACCCTCCTGATCGTCTCTGCGGCGCTGGTCGGATTGATGTCGGAGATGCTCGTGGGTGCGATCGAAGCGGCGTCGAAGGATCTCGGGATGAGCGAAGTGTTCGTGGGTGTGATTCTCGTAGCGCTCGTCGGGAACGCGGCCGAACACTCGACGGCCGTGCTGATGGCCATCCGAGACAAGATGGACCTGGCCGTGAACATCGCTGTCGGGTCGTCGATGCAGATCGCATTGTTCGTCGCACCGCTGCTGGTGTTCCTCAGCTACTTCATCGGTCCAGCTCCAATGGACCTGGTATTCACACCGTTCGAGGTCGTGGCGGTTGGTCTATCCGTGGGCATAATGACGCTGATTTCACTCGATGGTGAGTCCCACTGGATGGAAGGCGTGCAGCTCCTAGCCGTGTACATCATGCTGGCCATGGGATTCTGGTTTCTTCCGGCGTGAACTAAGGATGCAACGATGAGGCTCGCGCGTATGTCATAGTGGACGACTGGCGTAAGCGGGTTGACGCCGTGTTGACCGGACATGCTGATGTTACCGGCGGAGTCGCGAGTCGGCCTGCAGGTGTGCCACGAACCCGAGGACCGGACGGTTGTGCATGAAATCGCGTCATCTGGTGACAATTGCCGTATTCTTGCTCGGGGCGACTCTGCTGGGTGGCGTGTACCTGAAGCTTCGAGACACGCAGGCTGCCGATGCGGAGAACAGAGGATCCGATGAGTCGGCGGTTGTCGACTCCGCCCGTACCGCGGCCTCGTCAACTGTGGGCGCCGCGTTTGCAGCGGGAATAGCCGTTCCGGTTGAGGCTGCCCGTGCCGACCGAGGAACTTTTACGATCCGGGTATCGGCCGAAGGCCAGGCAACGGCTCTTCGCTCGGCGCCGCTGCAGGCAGAGGTCGTGGGATCCGTGACGGCAGTGACCGTCGTGGAAGGCCAGTTTGTACGTCGGGGCCAGTTACTCGCCAGTGTCGACCCACAAGTCTACCAACTCGATCTCCGCGAGGCCCAGGGGCAGCTGGAACAGGCGGAAGACATGACCACAGCGACGATGGTCATGGCCGACGATCTGGCTTTCACTCCCCTCGAGGTTCCCGGCTTTGACTCGGGAATGGAGATCGCCGGGCTGCACGGAGATTTCACTGCGGAGGGCCCGTACACTCTGCGCATTTCATTCCCCGACGGCTACCGTTTTCCCGCCCACTTCCATCCCCTGGACGAGAATTTTACCGTCATTTCAGGCATTTTGCTGCTGGCCATGGGTGACACGGTCGATGAGAGTCAGCTGGTCGGCTACGGACCCGGTGATTACGTGAACGTCCCGGCTGAACATCCCCACTTCGGGGGAGCGACGGGCTATACAGTCATCCAACTCCACGGCATAGGTCCGTTCGAGATTATTCTTGTGGAAGAGACCGCCGCCAGCAAAGGATACTGACGCGGATCCTTGGCAGGTCATCCCTTGCGGCGCCCGGTTCACGCCGGGCGCTTCGCAAGGTCGAGAACCCTGCTCACGGCGGGATCATTCTCAACAGCTGACCAGCCGAATATAACAGCCCAATGTAGCATAGGACCCGAGGCGCCTCCGCCCCGGACCCTCAGAAGTACTGTATTTATAACGGCTAACACAATCGGGGCGGCGAGATTCGAACTCGCGACCTCCT
>SMVB01120710.1_pt1 | contig 27824 bp, 25 predicted proteins | sample 2456461 | NCBI WGS metagenome assembly SMVB01 (sample SAMN11095934, study PRJNA526329) | marine sediment metagenome | biome: Marine sediment; feature: Surficial sediment; material: Deep marine sediment; isolation source: Hadal surficial sediment | place: Pacific Ocean | collected 2014-05 | depth... | reverse complement strand
CGCCATCCAAATACTTGTCGATCGTGGACTTCCGCCACCCGACTGCTCCGGCTGAAATTCGGACCGGAGGCGGAAGTACTTTCCGCCGCGCCCACAGCCGCCACAGCGTCGGAAGCGATATCCCCATGTAGCCAGCCACCCACCGGGGACGGACGATGTAATCGGTATCTTTTATATCCGGTCGAAACCCCATGTAATCAGTCTAGGGATTTCTCCTGGTTTCTTCTTGTCCTAGACCCCGTGACTCCTACACGATGTTTCTACCAATAGGCCACCGATTACGATGCCTTGGAACATCCCTAGGCGTATAGGTCACAAAGCCTGCCGGGCTGCGAAGCGATCCCACGGCAACACGAACGTCGCTCGCTTGCTGTCGCGCTCGATAATAGCGGCCAACGTGCGTCCCCAAACCTCGAGTGCTTCGCGCTTATCCGATTCGTAGCGGCCCTGGTCGTAAATTAACGTGACTCCTGGATCCGCATGGTTCAGAATTTTCCGAAGAACCACGCGTGGGACCTTCAGCTTGCCCATGAACGTGGTGGCTGTTCTCCGCAAATCGTGCCCGCGGAAGTACTCGAGGCCGATGAGTTTCTTGGCGGCGATACGCAGTCGGTTTCCTCGCGCGCCGGCGCACACATACTCATTGAAGTCGAAAAATTCTTCTTCCAGTTCCAGAATAGTTTCCTGTGCAAGCGTCGACAGCGGCACATCGTGTTGCAACCCATTTTTGGAGACTTCTTTCGGGATGGTCCACACTAGCGCTTGTTCGTCCGCCGTTGCTGTAGTGTCTCGGCCGATGTCTCCCCAGCGCATGTCCTTCACCTCGACAGCACGCTGTGCCGTGATGAGCCGCAACCGCCAGAACGCTCGCATCGGGGGTTCCATATTCCCGGTCGCTTCCCAAAAGATGCGTATTTCATTCTCGCTGAGCACGCGGCGCCGCTGCCGCGCCTTTTCACTTCCTCCAGGCATCGGAGTCCCTGACACGGGGTTGTGCTCGACGATCTCCTTGTCGACAGCGAACTTAAACACTGTGAGCAATAGCGAGCGGATTCGGTTCGCCTGAACCGGGGCTCCACGAAGAGCGATAGCGGATAGGAACTCGTTAACCTCGCGCCGGGTGATCTCCCGAGCTGGCCGGTTGCGCCACGCCGGCAAGACCTCCACAAGGAGCTTGCGCCGGTCCTCCCCCCACTGACGCTTGTACGGTTTCCCTTCGATGATTGTGTACTTCCAAATGTCAGCGAGCTTGCCGTCAGCGTCGAGTAGGCGTCGCTCATTGTTACAAACGTCTTGACTGCGGGGGCCGACGTCGCCACCGAGCGCGTATGAATCGAGGTATCGCGCCGCGAGCTCCTTGAAGGTGTGGGCTTCTCGTCTTTCCTTCTTGGCGCGTGACGGATCCTGCCCGAGGTCGACTTCGCGGAGCGCGGCTTTCGCTTCTCTGCGCGCGTCAGCTAAGCTCAGGTTTGGGAATCGACCAATTTTCATCCGGCGTTGTAGCCGGCCGACACGGAACCGGACGTTCCACGTCTTGGTCCCGTTCGGATTAACGCGGATACCCAGCCCAATGGTCTTTGTGTCCCATACGTCGTACTGCGTTGGAGGCCGGGGTTTCAGGCTGGCGACTTTGCGGGCGGTGAGAACCTCAGGCATGTCACGCTGTCTCCATAGGTCACGAGTAGGTCACACTCGGACCGCAATGTAGTGAAACAACATGAACACGATTAAACCACCGAAAGGCCCTCAGAGCAAGGATCTAAGGGTTTGTTTCGGTTCAAGTGAAATTGATTGAAACCGTGTGGCCTCGTGAGTGGTAAACGCGGGTGTTACGATCGGCGCGTGAGTTCTGCCGCACCATGCCGCTGACGACACCCCGGAGCTTGTAAGCAGGCGGCGCAAGGAAACGACCCGATGCGCACGATTCGGATCCGGATAGCCACCCTCCTGCTGCTTTCCGTTCTCGTCGCTCCCGTCGGGTTCGTGGCCGGCCAAGAGGGAGAGGCACCGCAAGCCTTCTCCCGCTCCGAGTGGATTACCCGCAACCGTCTGCCGTACCCGGGGATGCCCCGCCCGGCGTTGGGAGCTGCGCCGGAGCCCGGCCCGGTGCCGGCGGATTTCCCTCTGCTCGTCGCTTCGGCGGCGTTCGTTGATCCCGGCGTTACACCGCCGACGCGGGTGAACAACGATCTGTTGCTCCCCGGAAACGGCACGAACCCTTGGTCGCAGGCCGAGCCGGACCTCGACGTCAACCCGTTCAACGAGAACAACATCGTCGCGGTGTACCAGGAAAGCCGTTTTCGCGACGGCGGCGCGCGGGCGCTGAACTACGCCACCTCGATGGACGGTGGGCTGTCCTGGGTCGAAGGCAGCTTGCCGAACCTGACCCAGGAACTCGGCGGGCCCTGGGAGCGCGCCTCCGACCCCTGGGTCGCGTTCGGTCCGGGTAACCGGGTTTACTACGTTACCCTCGACTTCAACGAGACCACGCCGGCGAACCAGGTCGGCGTCAGCGTCTCGACCGACGGCGGCCTCAACTGGGGCCCGCCGGTCAAGGTGTTTCGGAGCGAGCTCGACTTCAATGACAAGGAAGCCATCGAGGTCGACACCCACGCCGGCAGCCCGCACTTCGGCAACGTCTACGTCGCCTGGGACATCAATATCGATCCGGCGAACGGTGGACCCGCCCAGCACCTGGTGGTGTCGCGCTCGACGGACGGCGGCGCCAGCTACCAGGCGCCCCTCGTGCTGCGCATCGCCCGCACCAACATCGGCGCGATTGCGCGCGTCGGCCCGGACGGCACCGTGTACGTCATGTGGGCCGGCAGCGGCGGCCCATCGGGTTTCTCGATCTTCCTGTCGACCAGCACCAACGGCGGCGCGTCGTTCTCTTCGCCGCGTGTGATCCAGACGCTGAGCGGCCGGAGCGTGCCGTTCATCCGCGACGGCTCGATCCTGCCGTCGCTGTCGGTCGATCGGAAAACCGGTGACCTGTATCTTGTGTGGGCCGACTCGCGCTGGACCGGGGTCGACCAGACGACGATCTCCTATTCCCGGGACAAGGGCGTGACCTGGTCGGCGCCGATGCGGGTGAGCGACGGCCCGGCCGATGCGCCGACGTTCACCGCCGCGGTCGCCGTGAACGGCCTGGGCGAGGTCGGCGTCAGCTACACGAGCCTGGAGAACGACCCGACGCGGACGTTCGGCATCGACCAGTACTTCAGCGTCTCGCGCGATCGTGGCGTGACATTCGAGACCCGCCAGCGTCTCAGCCCGGTGACCAGCGACATCCGTTGGGCAGCGTGGGCGCGCGAGTTCTTCCTGGGCGACTACACCGGTATCGCCGCCGGCGCAAAGACCTTCCACATGTTGTGGATCTTTCCGTTGCTGCCGTCCCCGACGGCCGTACCGCCGCCGCCCGACATCATCTTCGGGCTCGACCCGCTGCCCGGTGTACCCGCGCCGATTCCGGTAGCGCCGTTCCGGCTGCAGTCGGACGTCTTCTTCTCGAGCACGCGCTGACCCACACCGGGCAGCGTACCTTGGGCCCGCATCACGATGTGACCGACGATTTCGTGCGCGGGTGGGCGATTTCCGGTGCCGACTCGCTCAAGGGGTGTGAACCTCGAAGGCGGTCTCGAACTCGATGTCCTCGCGCAACGAGTGCCACACCGAACAGTAGGTCTCGCGTGACATGTCAATGGCACGAGCGACGTTCTTTTCGGGAACCTCGCCGACGACGGTGAACCGCATTTCCGCGGCGACGACGCGGCGCGGGTCTGTTTCCGCCCGCGTGACGGTCAGGTCGATCGCCAGCGACTCCGCCGGCGTCCGCATCTTGGCGAGGATGTGCACGATGTCGATGGCCATGCACCCGGCCAGAGCGGTGGCGAGCAGTTGGACCGGCGAGGGCGCCGCTGCGGAATCGCCGTCGACGCGCACCGGGGCCCCATCGATATCCCCGCAGAAGCGCAGCTCGCCGTCCCAGTCGAGATGGACTTTCATCGGCCGATCGAGAGATGCGGGCTAGCGCCCGCCAGACCCATCACACGTTCCCCATGCCTGCTAGGCGGCGCCGCTGGGCTCAGCAACGGTCTCGGGGGCGAGCTCGTCGCTTTCGACGACCCAGCCGTCGAGCAGGTTGATGATGCGATCGCCATAGCCGGCGTACTTCTCGTTGTGGGTCACCTGGATGATGGTTGTGCCCTGATCGTTGAGACCTTTGAGCAACGCCATCACCTCTTCGCCCTGGCTGGAGTGGAGATTGCCGGTCGGCTCGTCGGCGAGAATGAGCTTCGGATCGCCGATGACGGCGCGCGCCACAGCGACGAGCTGCTGCTGGCCACCCGAAAGCTGACTCGGGTAGAGGTCCTTCTTGCCGACGATCTGGAAGCGATCGAGGATGTCGGCGACGAGGCTCTGGCGTTCCTTGCGCCGCACGTTCCGATACGACATCGGAATTTCGATGTTCTCGTAGACGGTCAGGCTGTCGAGCAGGTGGAAGCTCTGGAACACGAAGCCGATGTATTGCTTGTTGAGCTCGTTGCGGTGCTTCGGCTTCATGTCGTGCACCGGATGATCGTAGAAGTAGAATTCGCCCGCCCACACACCGTCGAGCATCCCCAGAATGCTCAGCAGCGTGGTCTTGCCGGCACCGGAGGGGCCCATGATGGTGACGAACTCGCCCTCGGCGACGTCGATGTTCACGCGGCGCAGGACGTAGGTGCGCCCGTAGCCGGTTTCGTAGAACTTGTCGAGGTTTCGTACTTTGATCATGGTCGGTATCCGGCGTTGCGGCTCCTCGACGATACATCGCGTATCGCCGTCGAAGCGGGTTCTGCACCTGGCCTCGTGTCGCCGCAACCACGCCCATCACACAGCGTGCTAGCTTAGCATCGCTCTCGAGCCGGCTGCCGCGCTGTCACGCGGGCACAAGGAAAAGAGACGATCGGGGGTGCGCCAGCCTCAGCCCCAGGCCGCTCCCCAGTTTAGTCCACCATAGGGACGGGACTGGCGCGCCGCCGATCGCCTCTTGCCTGTTACTGAAAGCAAGCACCATGCCAACCCGGGGCGAATGGCCCACCCTCGCGCTGAACGGTTGCCGGAAGGCTCCCCGGGGCGTGGGTGCGACGCGCTGGGCGCGCAGATGCGAGGCGGCGCGCGACCGCGCCGATACGGTGTCTCGAGGCGGCGAGACTGTTCGGTTGTGGGAAGCGCCTGTCGCGAAACCGGACAACGCTGCCTGTGGCTAGCGTCCTGTGCCGACCTGCTAGTCTGGCCTCGTCATGACCCGGTCGATTGATGATTTGAAGCGTTTGGCAGCCGAAAAAGCCGCTCTCTTTCTCGGTGGCGTGCGCGTCCTCGGGCTCGGCACGGGCTCGACCGCGGCGTTCTTCGTCGACGTCGTCGGCGAGATGTTCCAGCAGGGTGCTCTCGGTGACCTCGTCGCGATTCCGACCTCTATTGCCATCGAGAATCGGGCCCGGGAGCTAGGAATTCCACTCAGCGACCTGGAATCGCACCCGCAGGTTGACGTCACCGTCGACGGGGCTGACGAGGTAAGCCGCGAGCTCGACTTGATCAAGGGTCTGGGCGGCGCCCTGGCGCGCGAGAAGATCGTTGCCAGCGCCAGCCGCGAGCTGATCATCATCATCGATGATTCGAAGCTCGTGAACGCCCTCGGGGCGCAGTCGCCGTTGCCGGTGGAGGTGCTGCCGTTCGGTTGGAAGACGGTCGAGCCGCGGTTGCAGGCGCTGGGCGCGGAGCCGCACTTGCGTCGCGTGGACGGCGAACCGTTCGCAACCGATCAGGGAAACTACATCCTGGATTGCATCTTCGCGGCCGGCATCGCGGACCCGGCCGCCGCGGCGCAAGCGATCGACAGCATCCCGGGCGTTATCGCCCAGGGGATGTTCTTGCGCATGGCCGACCGGGTCATCGTCGCCGGTAAAGGCGGCGTCAGGATCCTCGAGCGTCCTTGACCCGCAGCGGGGTCGGTTTGTTCGTCCCCATCTCGCCGTGAGGCGGTATCGTGGGAACTGCAAGAGGCGCCGGCGCGGCGGCGGATCGGATCAGCGCAGCTCGGCGTCGAAGACGGTCACCGCCTGGCCACCGAGGATGACGCGGGTGTCCTGGAGCTTGACGCGGACGGTCCCGCCGCGCCGGCTGGCCTGGTAGCCGACGAGCTCGTCCCTCCCCAGGCGGCGGCTCCAGTAGGGCGCCAGGCAACAGTGCGACGAGCCCGTTACCGGGTCCTCGGGGACGCCCGACTGCGGAGCGAAGAAGCGGGACACGAAGTCGTACTCGTCGGCAGAGGATTTCGCGGTGACGATGATGCCGCGCGCCGACGCCCGCTCGATCAAGTTGAAGTCGGGGTTGACGTCGTGGACGAGTTGCTCCGAGGCGAGCTCGACGAGAAAGTCGAAAGCGCTCTTGCCGACGTACGTCGGTGTCTCGCCGAGGGCGCGCTCGAGATCGATATTGCAGCTCGCTTCCTCCTCGGGGGTGGCGGGAAAGTCGAGCTCGATCCAGTCACCATTGCGCGCCGCGGTCAACACGCCGCTGCGGGTATCGAACTCGATGCGGTTGCCGGCGTCGACGGCCCCCGTTTCCCACAGGATGTGGGCGCTCGCCAGAGTGGCGTGGCCGCACAGGTCGACCTCGACCGACGGGGTGAACCAACGCAGTCCGTAGCGGCCGTCCGTGGCCTCCACGAAGGCGGTCTCGGAGAGATTCATTTCGACGGCGACGGCTTGCATCCAGGCGTCGTCTCGAGGTCCGTCCAGAAGGCAAACGACGGCCGGATTCCCCTTGAAGCGCTCAGCGGTGAAGGCGTCGACCTGGTAGAGCTTCATTCCTCTCCGTCGGCGAATAGCTGCAGGAAGTCGGACTGGGTGACGATGCCAACGAGGCGCGATCCTCCGTCGGTCACGGGGATGCACCCGAACTTGTTGTCCAACAACAATCGCGCCGCTTGGCGCGCCGCGTCGTTGGGCTCGAGCGTGACCAGCTCTACGGTCATGATCGACTCGACGAGCGTTTCCGCCATGACCGCCTGGCGCACGCTCAAGGGAACGTCGGCCTGGTCGGTAAGAATATTGCGTAGGAGGTCGCGGTCGGAAACCAAGCCGACGAGGTCGCCCTCGTCGTCGACAACCGGCACGTGACGCACATCGTAGCGATCGAAAAGATCGGCGAGGTCATGGAGATTACGGTCCGGAGTGATGGACTGGACGGTCTCGGTCATGAGGTCGGAAACGAGTTTGTCGGCCATTCTTCAGCTACGTCCTTCCGCTGCATTGCGTCGGGGGCGCCGGCTGCGCACGAGGAGAAAAAGCTAGCACAACGGGGCCGTGGACGCGCCCGCTGCCGCTGCCGTTCCGATGGCCTTGCCACCGGGGTAGGGGCGGCGGAAACTATGAGGGGAGAGACGGACATGGACATCAAGCGCGACACCTCGGGCAAGAGGACCAAGCAGATCATCTATGGCGTCGTCGGTGCCGTAGCCGTGGTCTCGCTCACTGTCTTTCTCTCCACTCTCGAGGCCGCCGCACCGACCGTGCAATCGGCGGCGTTGTGGATGGACCAGGTGCATCGCGGTGAGATGTTGCTCGAGCGCCGCGGTGCCGGGACACTGGTGCCGGAAGAGATTCGCGCCGTCGCGGCGCGCTCGGCCGGCCGGGTCGAGGAGATCCTCTTGCTTCCCGGGGCTTCGGTCGAAGTCGATACGGTGTTGATTCGTCTCAGTAACCCCGACCTCGAGCTCGCGGCGCAGAACGCGTCCTGGGATCTCGCGGTCGAGCAGGCGAATTTCCGCAACCTCGTGGTGCAGCTCGAGACGCAACGGCTCCAGCGTCTGTCGGAGGCCGCGGCGATTTCCGCCGGCTACGAAACGGCGAGGATCAGATACCAACGAGACCTCGAGCTCTTCGAAGAGGAGCTTGCATCAGAGCGCGACATGCTGGTGTCCAAGGCTCGCGCCGAGGAGTTCGAGGAACGCAACGCCCTCGAGCAGGAGAGCCTCCGGATTTTCGATGATTCGATCGCCGCCCAGCTCGACGGCGCCCAGTCGCGACTGCATCAACGCGAGGCCGGTTATGAGCTTGCCGCCACGGATCTGCGCGACCTGAACGTCATCGCGGGAATCCGCGGCGTGTTGCAGGAGATGCCCATGGAGGTCGGTCAGGCGGTGACGCCGGGCACGGTGCTGGCCCGGGTCGTACAGCCCGAGAAGCTCAAGGCAGAGCTCCGTATTCCCGAGACCCAGGCCAAGGACATCGTCGTCGGGCAATCGGTGATCGTCGACATGCGCACCGCCACCATCCCGGGGCGGGTCAGCCGCATCGATCCCTCGGCCTCCCAGGGGACGGTGACCGTCGACGTCGAGTTGCTCATGGATCCATTGCCGGTGGGCGCCCGGCCACAGCTCTCGGTCGATGGCACGATCGAGATCCAGCGACTCTCCGACGTTCTGTACGTCGGCAAGCCGGCGTACGGCCAGCCAAACAGCCAGGTCGAACTGTTCAAACTGGTGGACGATGGCGACTACGCGGTGCGCACGATCGTCCAACTCGGCCTCGGTTCGGTCAACCTGATCGAGATCGTCGAGGGGTTGAACGAGGGTGATCAGGTGATTCTCTCCGACATGTCGAAATGGGACGCCGTCGATCGGGTGAGGATCCGCTAGTCACCTCGGCTCGAGGTCGTCACCGGGACTGGCAGGCAGGTGTATCCTGTGCCCATGAGCGAGACCATCGAGTCCTTCCGCATCGAGCGTGATTCCATGGGCGAGATGGAGGTTCCCTCCGACGCCTACTGGGGGGCCCAGACGCAGCGCGCCGTCGAGAATTTTTCGATCAGTGGGCGGCGTCTGGCGCGCGGGTTCGTCGCCGCGCTGGGCATGATCAAGCATGCCGCGGCCGAGTCCAACAACGCGCTCGGGCTCCTCGACGACGAGACCTGCGGGGCGATCCGTAAGGCTTCCGACGAGGTCATTGCCGGGGATCTGGACGCCCACTTCGTGCTCGACATCTACCAGACCGGCTCGGGGACGTCGAGCAACATGAACGCCAACGAAGTGATCGCCAATCGCGCCACCGAGATCCTCGGCGGCGAGATCGGCAGCAAGCTCGTCCACCCGAACGACCACGTCAACATGGGGCAGTCGTCCAACGACGTGATTCCGACGGCGATACACATCGCCGTGTTGCAGGCGATCGAGAACGACCTGTTGCCGGCGCTGCGGACGCTACATACGAGCCTCGCCGCCAAGGCGGCGGCGTTCGATGGAGTGGTGAAGATCGGTCGCACCCATCTGCAGGACGCCACACCGCTGCGAATGGGGCAGGAGTTTTCCGGTTACGCGCGCCAGGTCGAGTTGTCGATTCGCCGGGTTGGCAGTTGTCGTGAAAGTGTGGCCGAGGTGGCGCTCGGCGGCACCGCCGTCGGGACGGGGTTGAATATGCATCCCGAGCTCGCCGGCCGCGTCATCCGCAAGGTCAACGAGATAACGGGCCTCGAGTTCTGCGAGGCCTCCAACCACTTCGAGGCCCAGGGCGCGCAGGATAGCCTGGTGGAGGCCAGCGGCGTGCTCAAGACCGTTGCCGTCAGCCTCATGAAGATCGCCAACGACATTCGCTGGCTGGGCTCCGGTCCGCGCTGCGGCATCGGCGAGATCATCGTGCCCGCGGTGCAACCGGGATCATCGATCATGCCGGGCAAAGTCAACCCGGTGATCGCCGAATCGGTCATTCAGGTGGCGGCTCAGGTGATCGGCAACGACCTCGTGGTGACGCTGGGCGGCCAGTGGGGGAGCTTCGAGCTCAACACCATGCTGCCGGTCATGGCGTCGAACATCCTCGAGTCGATCGACATCCTCGCCAACGCCTCAACTAACTTCGCCGAGCGCTGCATCGACGGCCTGGAGATCGACGAGGAGCGCACCGCGTCTATGATCGAGAAGTCGCTGGCGATGGTGACCTCCTTGGCGCCGGTGATCGGCTATGACAAGGCCGCGGCGATCGCCAAGGAAGCGCACCAATCGGGGCGCACCGTGCGCGAAGTGGCGCGCGAGCAAGAGGTGCTTCCGGACGAAGACCTCGACAGACTTCTCGACCCGATGCGCATGACGGAGCCTGGTGTGCCGGGTGCGTAAGAGGAGCCTCTGCGTTCTCGACTGCCCCGACTCGTGTAGCCTCGAGGTCGAGGTCGAGGACGGGCGCCTCATCGACATCGACGGCGACTCGCGCAACCCGCTCACCGGCGGTTACATCTGCGCCAAGGTGCGCTCACAGTTCAAGGACCACCTCTACGGCGAACACCGGCTCCGGCGGCCGCTGCTTCGGCGCGGCGCCAAGGGCGCCGCAGATTTCGAGCCCATTGGTTGGGAGGAGGCGCTGCGCACGATCGCCGAGCGCTTCAACGCGATACGCGATGAGTATGGCGGCGAAGCCATCCTGCCGCTGTCGTACGGCGGCTCCAACGGCCTGCTGTCACAGGACAACACCGACGCCCGCTATTTTCGCCGGCTCGGCGCCTCACGATTGGCGCGTACGGTGTGCGCCGCACCGACCACGCGTGCGGCGGAGGGGTTGTACGGCTGGATGCCGGGCGTCGGTTTTCCGGACTACGCCGACGCCGCCGGGATCGTCGTGTGGGGCGCGAACCCGTCGGTTTCGGGAATCCACCTCATGCCGGCCCTCCAGGAAGCCAAGAAGAAAGGCGCCTGGATCGCCGTCGTCGATCCGCGGCGCACCCGCGTCGCCCGGATCGCCGACCTGCATCTGGCGGTGCGGCCGGGCACCGATCTGCCGGTAGCGCTCAGCATCATCCGCTGGATGTTCGAGAGCGGCGCCGCCGATCGTGACTTCCTCGCCGGCCACGCCGCCGAGGTGGACGAGCTCGAGGCGCGCGCCGCGGCATGGTCGTTCGAGAGTGCCGCGGAGGTCGCAGGGGTTGACGCCGCGGCGATTGCCGAGCTCGCCGCCCGCTACGTCGCCGCCGAGCCCGCCGTGATTCGCTGTGGTTGGGGCCTGGAGCGCAATCGCAACGGCGGGTCTGCGGTCGCCGCGGTGCTGGCGCTGCCGGCGGTTGCCGGCAAGTTCGGGGTGCGGGCGGGCGGCTACACGATGAGCAACTCCAAGGCCTGGACGCTGGACGCGACGATCGCCGCCGCTACACCTGAGGTTCCAACCCGCGTCGTGAACATGAACACCGCCGGCGAAGCATTGCTCGCTGGAGATCCGCCCGTGATGGGCCTGTTCGTGTACAACTGCAACCCCCTCGCGACCCTCCCGTCGCAGGGTAAGGTACGCCGTGGGCTGGCGCGGGAGGATCTATTCACGGTGGTCTTCGACCAGGTGATGACCGACACGGCGCGCTACGCCGACGTCGTTTTGCCGGCGACGACGTTTCTCGAGCGCGCCGAGCTCGCCCGCAGCTACGGCGCGTACACGCTGCAGCGCAGCGAGGCGGTGATCGACCCGGTCGGCGAGTCGCGTTCGAACCACGAGGTGTTTGCGTCGCTGTGCGACCACGCCGGGCTGGCCCGGCCGGACGATCCGTCGAGCGCCGACGACATCATCGACACCATCCTGGGCAACGAAACGCGGGGTGCGGAGATGACCGCGTCACTGGCCGACCAAGGAGTTGTGTTTCCGGAGTTCGGGACGACGCCGGTTCAGTTTGTCGACGTGTTTCCGCGCACCGATGACGGCAAGATCCATCTCGTACCGGCCGAGCTCGACGCCGAGGCGGGCGATCGCGGCGGCCTCTATCACTACGAGCCCGATCCGGCGTCGGAACCCCATCCGTTGGCGCTGATCTCGCCGGCCCACAAGCTGACGGTGAGCTCGACGTTCGGCCAGCTACGCCGCGGCCTTGTTCCGGTCGAGGTCCATCCGTCGGATGCCGCCGTCCGCGGCATTGAAGAAGGCGTCGAGGTTCGGGTGTTCAACGAGCTCGGCGAAGTGCGTTGCCTGGCGACGATCAACGCGTCGATGCGGCCGGGGGTGGCTTGCATTCCCAAGGGCACCTGGGACCACAACACCCTGTCGGGCAACACCGCAAACGTGCTCGTGCCGGACACCCTGACCGACATCGCCGGCGGTGCCTGTTTCAACGACGCCCGGGTGCAGATCGCTTGCACCAAATGAATCGGCCGGCGGCGAGGCTTGCCACCGCCCACGGAAAATGACTACAACCGGCGACGACTTTCTCGATCGAGCGAACACTCGAACGCCGTCGCGTTTCCGCGATCGCTTGCGCCACGGCCCGCCTCTGCTTCTGGACGGTGCTACGGGCACCGAGCTGACCCGTCGTGGCATCGACACGGGCTTGCCGATGTGGTCGGCAAAGGCGCTGATCAGCGCGCCGGATACGCTCGTCGCCATCCACCGCGACTACGTCGAGGCCGGCGCCGACATCGTCACCGCGAATACGTTTCGCACCCATCGACGATCACTCGCCGCCGCCGGACTCGGCGGCGAAGCTGCCACGCTCACGACGCGCGCCGTGCAGCTCGCCCGGGAAGCGACCACAATGACACCGGCCGGCAGCGGTCGAAGCGTCTACGTCGCGGGCTCGATAGCACCGTTGGAAGACTGCTACTCGCCTGACCTCGTTCCGGACTCCGAGGCGTTGGCGACGGAGCACGGCGAGATGGCGACGGCGCTTGCCGCCGCCGGGGCGGATCTGCTGCTGGTCGAAACGATGAACACGATTCGCGAGGCCGCCGCCGCCGCGCAAGCCGCCGTGGCCACCGGATTGCCGGTCCTGGTCGGCTTCGTCTGCGGCCGCGACGGCAAGCTGCTGTCGGGAGAGAGTGTTGAGGCCGCTGCCGGCGTGCTCGGCAGCGCGGGCGTTGACGGGCTTCTCATCAACTGCTCGCCGATGCCCGGCCTGGCGGCAGTGCTCGCCGAGCTCGCCGGCGCTACCGACCTGCCGATCGGCGCCTACGGCAATGTCGGCTACGCCGACGACGTGGCTGGGTGGGTCAACACGGACAGCGTCGACCCGGCTGCGTACGCCCGCCACGCCGTGGATTGGTTGAACCTGGGAGCCCGCATCATCGGTAGTTGCTGCGGTACGGGACCGGCGCACACGGCGGCGTTGCAGGCGAGCATCACGGCGTGGTGTGCATGACAGGCCGTACCGAAAGGCCTGCCGATGTGCTGGAGCCGGGAGGCCGGCGAGTGTAACGTAGGCGACGCTATGAAAACGTACCCCTCTCCAGTTTCGCTGAAGCTCATTCTGCCGGCGGTGTTTCGTATCGAGGCCGCGACCGTGAGCCTCCTCGACGATGCGTCACGCGTCGGGGTCGTCGGTCCGCCAGGCCCACCCGCCAACCCCATCACACGTTCACCACGGCGTGCCAGGAATGGGCACGAAGAGCAGTAGGCGCGCCCGGCGAGAGCGCAGGGAGAAGAGCCGCCAGGGCGCCGAAATGGTCCCGGAGCGTTCGTTGCGCGTGTTCTGGGTGCCCCTGGCGCTGACGCTGGGGCTCGGCCTGCTGTCCCTGGTGCCCCGCGTCTCGGGAAACACGGTCCTTGAACGCTCTTTCCAGGGCGCTGCGCTCGCCTTGCTCGTGTGGCAGGTGGTGCTTTTCCTGACCCTCCGGCGCGCCGGCGAAGCGCGGTCGCTGCGCGTTGTGCTGCGCCCGGAGCACTACCTTCAGGCCGTGGTGCAGCTCGTGGTGTTCGGCTACTGGGGCTATTACTGGCGACCGGTGTACGACCACGCCTGGCTCATCGTCGGTCAGCTCGTCTTCGCCTACGCCTTCGACATGCTGCTCGCCTGGTCGCGGCGTGACACCTACGTCCTGGGCTTCGGGCCCTTCCCGATCATCTTCTCCACCAATTTGTTCCTCTGGTTCCGCGACGATTGGTTCTCCCTGCAATTCCTGATGATCGGGGTCGGGTTCCTGGGCAAGGAGTTCGTCCGCTGGCAGCGCGACGGCAGACGGACGCACATCTTCAACCCGTCCGCGTTTTCGCTCGGGTTGTTCTCGCTCGTTCTGATCGTCACCGGCACCACCGACATGACCTGGGGTCGGGAGATCGCCACGACCCTGACGCTGGCGCCGCACATCTATCTGTTTCTGTTCGCCATCGGTCTCGTTGTTATGTACTTCTTCAAGATCACACTGGTCGCCGGCAGCGCCGCCATCGTCCTGTTCGGGTCAAGCGCGCTGTACGCGGCGGCCACCGGCGTGCCCTATTTCATCGATTCGGAGGTCCCGGCAGCGGTCTTCCTCGGCCTCCATCTGTTGGTGACCGATCCTTCGACCTCACCGAGGACCGGGCTGGGCAAGGCGATGTTCGGCGCCGTCTATGGCTTCGGAGTGTTCGGCCTCTATGCGCTGCTCGGGCTCGTGGGGGCGCCGGCCTTCTACGACAAGCTCCTCTGCGTACCTCTCCTGAATCTGAGTGTGCAGTGGATCGACAGGGTGGCGCGCCGGGTGCAGGATATTCCGGCCGTGGCTCGCTGGGGCGAATGGGCGCCGGCGCGCTCGAACCTGGCGCAGATGGCCGTGTGGGTGGTGTTTTTTTTATCCATGGCGGCTCTCGGGAAGACCGACGGAACCCACCCCGGCGACGCGTTGCCGTTCTGGGAGCAAGCCTGCGCCGATGACCGGCGCAACGCCTGCGAGCACCTCCTGCAGATCGAGACCCTGTTCTGTGGCGATAACGCCGCGTGGGCCTGCAACGAGCTCGGCGTACACTACAGGGAAGGGACGAAGGTCGCGGCGGATCCGCCGCTGGCGTGGTACTTCTTCGTGCGCGCCTGCGAGCTGAGCTACCAGCCGGGCTGCTTCAACCTTCTCGAGCCTGCACGCGGCACCGCAGGTTATCCCGGCGGTTTGGTGCGCGTGGACCCACGCGTTTTCGACCTGCGGCTGTTGCTGCGCGAAGGCGGCAAAAACCTGCTCGAGATGCCGGAGCCCGAGCTCTATGAGCGTGCTTGTCGCCATGGCTGGGCGTATGCCTGTGAACGGCAGGTGCGTTGATGCGAGTGTCTGCGAGGAAGTGGCCGGCAGTGCTGCTCGCGGTCGGGTGTGGCGGCGGCATTGCCGGCGGGACGCCGGGGGCGACCCACGCCTCGGTGGTGGCACCGTTCGCTTCGCCGGCATTCCTCGCCGCCGCAGCGATGGCCGCGCCGCAGCAGGGCCCGAGCTTTCTGCCGGGCGCCTGGTTTCTTCCCGACGATGATCTCCTCGGGTTCGTCGAGATCCCGGCCGGGCCGTTCACCATGGGAAGCGACTTCAGGCGCGACCGACTCGCATACGGCAACGAGCGCTGGTCGGTGGACCGCGCCCAAGGGCAAGTGGTGCTCGAGGCCTACTTCATCGGTCGCTACGAGGTCACCGTGGCGCAGTTCCGCGCCTTCGTCGAAGCGAGTGGGTTCGGCGTCGATCCGGCGGCGTTGCAAGCGCCGCCGAACCACCCGGTGACGTCGATATCGTGGCCGGATGCGCTCGCCTATGCCGCCTGGCTCAAGGGGAGGCTCGTCGAGTGGCCGCAAACCCCGGCGCCGCTGGCCCAGGCTCTGAGCGATGGCTGGCGTATCGGATTGCCGAGCGAGGCGGAGTGGGAAAAGGCGGCGCGAGGAACCGATGGGCGCATCTATCCCTGGGGCAATGCGCCGGGATCCGATCGAGCCAATTACCGGCGGGCGGCGACGATGCCCGTCGGTAGCTTCCCGTGCCCGGAATGCCCCTTCGGCCTGCTCGATATGAGCGGCAACGTCTGGGAGTTGACCCGCAGCCCCTACCAGGACTACCCGTACGACGAGGCCGACGACCTCGCCGATCTCGACGTCGATGCCCTGTGGGTGAGGCGCGGCGGCCACTTCGCCGCCAACGAGGAAGACATTCGTACGGCTGTGCGCGGGGGTGTCGCCCCCGGCGCCCGCCGCCCCTTCATCGGGTTTCGCCTGGTCATTTCCCGCTTCTGAAGCGAAGATCCCCGTAGACGACACCCGCCGGAAAGCAGCAGCCATGTCTCTCGCACGGTTCAATCGGTCGAACTTCTCTCGCGTCGCCCTCCTGGTGGCGGCCGGCGTCGCCGTGAACGCGTGCGGCGGCGACCCGGAGGGCATGTCGACCGCGGAGTTTCCCGCCGCCCCGGACCTCGCCGCGATGCGCCAGGACCGTCCGTTCAACGTGTTGATCGTGACGCTCGATACGACCCGGGCCGATCACATCGGCGCCTATGGCGCCAGCGATGCCGACACACCCGTCATCGATGCGCTGGCGCGCGGCGGCGTGATGTTCGAGCGCGCCTACTCGCCGGTCCCGCTGACGCTGCCGGCGCACACGTCCTTGTTCACGGGCACCTACCCCTTCGACCACGGCGTGCGCGACAACGGGAGTTTCATCGTGCCCCCGGAGCTGACGACCGCGGCCGAGGCTTTCCGGGAGGGAGGCTTCCAAACCGCGGCGCTGGTGTCAGCGTTCGTGCTGGATTCCCGATGGGGGCTGGATCAGGGTTTCGATACCTACATCGATGATTTCGGCGCCGGCGCCGAGAAGGCCATTCTCTTCAGTGACGTTCAAAAGCGGGCCGATCACGTCGTCAATGACGCGCTCGCCTGGTTGGATGCCAAGCCCGACGGGCCGTTTTTCCTCTGGGTGCACCTCTACGATCCACACGCTCCGTATGATCCTCCCGAACCCTACGCCCGTCGTTTTGCGAACGATCCGTACGCCGGTGAGATCGCCTTCATGGACGCCCAGATCGGACGCCTTCTCGACCATCTCGACGAAACCGGCGAGCGCACACGAAGCTTCATCGTCGTCGCCGGGGATCACGGCGAGAGCCTCGGGGAGCACGGCGAAAACGAGCATGGATTCTTCACCTACGAGGCCGCGACGCGCGTTCCCCTGATCTTTTGGACGCCGTTCGCGGGCCTCCAGGGGCGCTCGTTGACTCCATTGTTCAGTGACGCTCCGCCGGTGGCGGGGATGATCGCCTATGTGGAGACGCTCTACCCGCGGTTTCACTACGGCTGGAGCGAGCTGACTTCGGTGCAGGACGATCGTCTCAAGCTGATCATGTCCTCGGACCCCGAGCTCTACGACCTGGTCGACGATCCCGGAGAAACCGTCAACCTTGCCGCCGAGCGTCCCGACGACATCGATCGCCTCACGGCGATCGCCGTGCAGTTGCTGGCTACAGCGGGTGCCCCGGGCTCGCAGACCATCGCCTTCGAGCGCCTCGGCGAGATCTATACCGCGCTCGGTCGCCTCGACGACGCGGCGGCGGCTTTCCGGCGCGTCGTCCCGCTCAAACCCAACTGGGCGTACTCCTACACCAACCTGGCCGAAGCTCAGATCGCCCTCGGGCAGATCGAAGCTGCCGAGCAGACGCTGCTCGACTCCTTCGATCTGGCCGAGCCGGTGTCGCATACCTACTGCCTACTCGGCTACTTCAATGAGATCAGAGCGGATTTACGTGGCGCCATCGACGATTACGAGGCCTGTCTCGACCTCGACCCGCGGTCAGCGGGGGCGCTGGCGCGTCTAGCGATGTTACGTCTTCAGTCGAACGAGCTCGACATTGCTGAAGCGCACGCCCTCGCCGCGATCGCGATCGACCCGGCGGTGGCGGACGCCAACCTGGCTCTGGCGCGCCTCCACATGATGCGTGACGAGACCGAGCCGGCCCGCAGCTACTACCAGGACGAGTTGCGCGGCAATCCCGATAATCTGCTGGCGCACTTCGACCTGGCCGTGCTCTACCGCCAGGAGGGCCGCGTCGCCGAGGAGGAACTTCATCTGGTGCGCGTCCTCGAGATCGATCCGACGCATTCGCGTGCCGCCTTGTTTCTCGCCCGGCTGTATGTCGACAACAACAAGAGCTATCAGCAAGGAGTCGACGTCCTGAGCGCCGCGGTTCAGGGACCGATGAGCAGCGCCGACCTGGTCGCATCGTACGAGATACTCGCCGAGCTTCATCAGCGCCTCGGCAACAGCGCGCTGGCGCGCGAATTCCGGCAGAAAGCCCGGGATCTACGGTCTCCGTAGGGGTCTCGAAACCCCGTCGAGCAGTCGATCTATTCCTCGTCGCGAGGGAGGCGCTCGACCCGTGTGGTCGCGCGGCCGCCGTTGTCGGCGCGCCAATCGCGATAGCCCATGAAGAATCTCTGCAGCTTTGAGGGGCCGTTGGGGTCGCCGGCCGGGGTCAGCGGTGTGCTGCCGTCGGTCCGTGCGCGATGGTGACCGGATTGGCGACGAGATCGCCCGGCAACAACACGCCGGTCATGAACCAGTTGTACATCCAGTAGCCGAACACGCCGACCACGCTGTCGCGCCGCCACCTCGGGTCGCTTCGCCGGCTGGAGCCGGCGGGATCCAACGACTCTCGGTGCCGGTCGCGTCCCACAGCACCGGGTGGAAGGTTTGGCGCTCATCGTCGATCGGCAGGCCGTAGACGTCGACCGTGTCCCAAACGCCGATGAACTCGATATCCACATCGGCGCGGAAGGCCCCTTCATGCAGCCCGCGTGCCTTGCCTTTGGTGGCCCGGGCAGGAACGTATTGGGAGTCCTTGAAGGCAAACCGCACGTTGACCACCGCCGAGCGTGGCGAGCAGCTTGTTGCGGCTCGATCCGACGCCATCGTCGTGAATGGCGATCTGCTCGACATCCTCGTGTTCGCGATCAAGCGCGTGATACAGACGCCAGACGTTGGTGCCATCGGCACTGCCGGCGCGCATGCCGGTGCCGTCGGAGCAGGCGACGAGATTGCGTGGGGACTGTCCGGACGCGGACAGAATTCCCTCCCTGGTCCCCCATGAGCATCGAGCGAGAATGACGCCGGATTATAGGGTCGGAAGGGCGACCGTCACAACCTTGCGGGCAGCGCGCGACTGTGCTCGAAAGCCGACGATCCTGCCTCGACGGGTTCGGCTTCCTCCACGAGGGTCGCGCCGCAGTACATACAGGCGCCGGTGCGACTGACCACCGTGCGCCGCGTAGCGCCGCTGGTACTTTTCACCCAGGTTCTCGTCGATTGGCTTCGCCATGATCGGGGACCTCCTCTATTCCCGTATAACAGCAGGCATCGCCCCCGAAGGGGGTTTCACCGCACGGGCAATCACGAGGTCACCCCGTAGGCATGATCTGGAAATCCGCACCGTCGGCACGGCAAACAAGCTGGGATGCGTCTCGGCGACGTTGCGTCGGATGGAGAGGCGCGAGAAGCTCCCTCCGCGGGTTTTTAATGCACTGAGGAGATTTCCCGATGCCGCTGAGTTCGCGCTGCACCACCTTTGTCGTCGCGCCGATCATTGCCGCCTTTTTTCTCGCCTCCTGCGCATCACCCCCCGAGCCGTTGGCCTGCGCCGACATCCCCGGCCTGGTGGTTGACGGCGTGCAGATCCTTGCCGCCGAGGAGATCCCCGCCGGTGACCTCGGGCGGGCCCATTGCAAGATCACCGGCGTCGCCGACCGCGCGATCACGATGACGCGACCGCTTTGCCCCTATCCACAGGTAGCGATCTACGACGGCTCGGGCGATCCGAATGCCGCCGCCAGCTTCTCTTGCGGCATGCGGGGCGAACGGTGATGCGGCGGGAACGGTGTGTTCTCGGTGGAGTCATCGCGATAGTGGCGTTCGCCTTCTTTCCGTCGACCGGATCACCGACCGAGCTCGAGATCGGCTTCGATCAGGCCGACACCCGCGTGTCGTTCTTCGAGCTCCAGAGCCGTGTACCGTCCACCTGGACGAATATCGAGCCTTCGAGCTCGATGCGGCTGCTGCAAATGTCTGCTCCCGGTGCCGATGCCGATGCTGCCGCCGAGTTGGTGGTGTATTTCTTCGGGCCGGGGCAGGGGGGCGACTTCGAGTCGAACGTCGAACGGTGGACGGGCCAGTTCTCTTCGCCGGGCGGCGGATCGGTCGAGCCAATAGTCGAGCGCTTCGACGTCGGCGACCTGGCGGTCACGGTGGTCGAGCTCACCGGCACCTACCGGCGCGACGCCGGCGGGATGCCCGGGCAACCGGTCGCCGACCGGACTCTGCTCGCCGCGATCGTCGATACCGGCCGCGGAACTCTCTTTGTGCAGATGCACGGCCCGGCGCAGACGGTGGCCGCGCAGCGCGCCGCCTATGACTTGTTTCTCAGGGCATTGAGGCCTGTGCAGTAAGTCGCCGGCGAACCGCAGCGCCGGAGTTCGGAGAAGAAGAGTGGCCGTCGGAGAGAGCAACGGAACTGGCGCGGCGCAAGAGCAGCGCTGCGGCCGCCGCGAATTCCTGCAGTGGATGGCGAGTTCTACTGCCGGGCTGGCTCTGACGGCGGCAGGCTGCGGCTCCGGCGCCGAGTCTCAGTTCAAGCCCCCAGCCGATTTGAGTAGCTCCGTGCCGCGACGGGTCATGAACTACCTTGCAGTTGGTGTCTCGGATTTCGCCCAGAGCATCGACTTCTATTCGAAGACCCTCGGGATCAAGATATTCGAACAATCGGGTGAGTGGGCCGAGCCGGTGAACGGTTGGCACGACTACCAGACGATGGTCTGGGAGGTCTTGGGCGCCGCGCCGCCGGCTCCCGCCGCGCGCCGCTGGGGATCCGGATGCAACCTGCGCCCCGTCCTGTTCGTCGACGATCCGGACGCCGTCGTCGCTACGCTCGCGGGTAAGGGCGTCGAATTCGCCGGCGACTTCGTCGACGAGGGCTGGCGACGGGTCATCGAGTTCCAGGATCCGGACCGGATTCCGTGGGCACTGGGCCAGGCTGCCGGGTTTCCGAAGTCTCCATCGCTGGAGGTTCCATGCGTCTGCGGGATCGATATCAAAGCCGCCGATCTCGAGGCCCAGGTCGCGTTCTATTCAGAGGTGATGGGCATGACGGTCGCCCGACGCGAGCCCCAGATCCTTCTCGTTCAGGACGGCGGCAAGGCTTTTCTCACCCTTCAACCGGGTGGCCGGCGCATCGAATCGGAGTCACTCGACGCGACGAGCTCGGGGCTTACAGTTGACTCGCCCCTGTACTTGTCCTGGATGGTCGACGACCTGGACGACGCCGTTGCCCGGGTGACAGATCTCGGCGCGCCGGCGCTCAAAGGGATCACAGCGCACGAATTCGGTCGAGTCTTCGTCACCGCCGACCCGGATGGGAACCTCCTGAAGCTCGTCCACTACAACAGGAGCCATTCGCCCGATTGACCCGCCCGGCGGTTCGGTCAGGCCGGCGATCGGGCAACCACGCGCAGCGCCCGCTTGACGCATTGGCCGTCGCCGCTGGTGGACCCGACGTGCTCGACGAGTTGGAACGTCCAACCCGGCAAGAGCCCGCGCACGTCTTCCTCGGACAGAAACCGCATGGTCTGGCCGCCACGCAGCTCGTAGTAGCCCGGGGAGATCTCGCGGACCAGGCCCTGGGAGCGAATGCGGGGCTCTCGGTCGCGATCGGAGTTGACGTGAAAGACAAACAGCCCGCCGGGAACGAGCACCCTCCGGACCTCCTGGAGGATCGAGTCGACCACCCCGTCGGGGAACATGTGCACCACCATGTTGCTCATCACGGCGTCGAACGAGCCGGAGGGATAGTCGAGGGGATCGGCCGCGTCCGCGACCCGGAACCGGACCGTGAGACCCTCCTCTTTCGCGCGCGCTTCGGCGGCCTCGATGGCGCTCTCACAATAATCGGAAGCCTCGACGGCGTACCCGCGACGGCTCAACTCGAGGGCGTCGAGGCCCCGACCACAGCCCAGGTCGAGGATCCGGTGAGCACCGGCCGACTCCAGGTAGGGGAGGAAACAAACCATCCACTTGCACGCGTTGGTCGCGCTCCACCCCTGCTCGACGTCCCGTTGGTGCCATCCCGCCCAGAAATCGGGCGGGCCGTAGGTGGTCGGTTCCGACATGCGCTTCCTTTCAGCCGCGGCCTCCCAGGTCGTTTCACTGAGAAAGCCGGAGGCGCTGGATTTCCACACGATGCATGATCGAGTCAGCCGGCCTTCGTTTCAAGCGCCGGGTCCGATCATTCCGCGGGCCGATTGGCCTCCTCTGCCTCGATCGCGAGCCAGCAGATGAGCTGGATGTCGCCGTATTGGATCGGAGGGAGCGGCTCCGGAGGCTCGAAAGGCTCCGCGCCGATCCGCTCGACCGTCTCCACGAGCTGCTGGCTCTTCTCCTCCGCTGCGGCGAATTCGAGCGACCACGCCGCGCGGAGTTCGTTCTCCTCGCGCCGCGGCCAGGGTGCCTCGATCGCGTCCAGACAGCGTTGCAGGCGCTGCTGGTCGATCTCCGCGGGTGGATGCGTGCGCAAGAACTGCGCGACTTCCCGGTTGAGAAGGCGCACGTTCGGTTGGAGATTGGCAGGATCCGTTTCGAAGGTCCAGACCTCGAAGATGCTTTCCCGAGCCCGCTCCCATGAGACGAAGGCATGCGTGGCCATTTCGGCGCTGAGAACCGACGGGGTCCCTTCCGCGCATTCGATGAGCCGGAGACAAGTGCCGATCTCGCCGGTGATCACCTCGTCCGCGGCCACGGGGACGAAGCGCAGGTAGATCCGGTCGCCCACGCTGGCGCAAAAAACATGGCCCGGCACAAGACCCCGGGCGAGGCCGGAACCGATACGCCACGGGAGCATGTCGATCCGCTCGCCACGCGCCAGGGCCTTGCGTAGCTCCTGGCGGTACTCCTCGCCGGTCTGCGCGGCTCCGTCGGTGCCTCCGGCCTCGTAGAGGGAGGAGTCCTCCCGGCGCAGCTTGTCGATCTCCTCCCGCGTTTCGGCGAAGGAACGGTTTGCCTCGGCACCGAGTTCGATCGACGCTACCTCGACCCCACCGACGCGGCCGCCTGGGCGAGCTTGCGGCGAACGCGCTGCTCGAGGTTCAGGAGCGCGTCAAGCTGGCGGTCCGGGAAAAAGGTGCGCAGGTAGACCTCGCGGTGGGGGCTGCCGATCCGATCCACGCGACCGTGGCGCTGGATCAAGCGCATCGGGTTCCAGGGCAGGTCGTAGTTGATGACGTTGCGGCATTGCTGGAGGTTCATCCCCTCGGCGAGGACGTCGGTGCACAGAAGCAAGTCGTAGAGATCCTCGTCCTCGGGCGGTAGCGCGCCTGTTGAAACCGGCGCGAAGCCGTGCAGCGCCTTGTGCCGGGCGATTCCACCGCGTGAGTCGGCGCCGCTGACCGAGGCCATCCGCCCGCGGTAGGCGGAAAGGCGATCGTCCCGCTCCAGGACGCCGCGCAGGTACTCCTCGATCCAGTCGATGGTCTCCTCGTAATGCGAGAACACCAGCACCTTGCGCTTCTGTTGCTCGTCCTCGTCGTCGGTCGCTTCGCGCCGAGCCTGATCGGCAATGCAGGCCAACTCGTCCACCAGGGCCGCGAGCTTGGGATCATGCTCGGGCTCGACACTCGCCGCTTCCCCTTCAAGCTCACGGAGTAGCTTCAGATCGGACTCCACCGCCTCCCGCAGCCGGTCCGCGTCGAACCCGTCCGCGTCCTCGACATTCTCGCTGGCCTCGAGGATCTCCTCGATCTCTCCCTCGTCGCCGGCCGACGAGAACTCGCGGAAGAACTCCTTGCGTACCACCTTGCCGCCGGCGAGAGCCTCCAAGAACACCTCGTGCTGGGCGACCATGCGGCCGAGCGTCCTGCGGAAACCGTAGACCGAGGACTCGAAGCGCTTCAGCAGGCCCGAGCGCAACAGCCCGACCAGAGCCGTGTCCGTGTTCGGTTGGCCGCCGCCCAGCGGATACCGTTCGGGCTGGTAGCGGGCCAAGGAGAGCAAAGGCGGGCCCACCGGGGGCATCAGCACCTCCTCCAGCCGAGCGAAGAATCCGGGCAGGACCTCGTCCAGGTCGTAGGGAATCGTCGAGGCCACCGGCCGCGGAAAGCGGATCGGCACCAGCCCGTCCGGACCACCGATCATGTCGCCCTGGTAGTGGCGCATCACGAAGCGACGCGTACGCTTGACCGTGGTCGCGTCGATGATCGGGTAGAGATGGTCGGGGTTGAGATCGAACGGATCCACTCGCAGCGCCTCCTCGATCCGGGTCAGCGAAGCGCGTAGCCGCCGCTGCGTGAATTCGGGCTCAGGAGGGTCCTCCGGCCGGCGCCGGGGTAGCAGCGCTTCCGGCGTTGGGTCGGCGCCGAGCAGCAGTCGGATGTGCGGCACGTGCCGTAGCTCGCGGGAGAGCAACTCCTGGCCCTGTGGATTGAAATAGGCCCCTCGCTACGCACAGCTCGGCGGGCGTTCTGCCAGCCTTGCGCAGCGCCTCCAGATGGGCCGTGATCGCCCGGGCGAGAGTGTTGCCATCCTGGTTGTCGACGAACAGCGACCGGCTTTCGATCTCCTTCAATCTAGGAGCCCTCGGTCTTCTTCAACGCCACGCGGCCGGCGGCGGTGATTCGGTAGCGCTGCAGCCCTGCTCGCGGGCTTCGCCACGCATGCGCCGGATACCGGTGCCCGCTTTCTCGATGAACTCGATGCGATGGAGAAGGTCGGCGATGAGCGCGTTGCGGCGGATGCTCTTGTGGCCGAGGTCCGAGAACTCCATCCCCTTCGGGAGACCGCCGGGGCCATGTTGTTCCGCCCGTCGTCGAGCATGATGCTGGTCACCGAGGCCCTCATGTTTTTCGCCTTCATCGTGCTGGTGCAGGGCATGGCTACGCCCAACCCGATGACCACTGCGGCGGAGATGAGCGGCGAGTACCCTGAGAAGGCGCGCGGCATCCAGCGCATCACGCGCCACCCGGGTAACTTCGCCTTCGCCCTGTTCGGCATCGCGAACATGCTGTCGAACCCGTACGTCGGCGACTGGATCTTCTTCGGCGGCTTCGCGGTCTTCGGCCTCGCCAGCTCGATGCATCAGGACCGGCGCACGCTTGCCGGCGGCCGCGAAGAAATCGCGCGCTTCCAGGCCGATACCTCGGCGTTTCCGTTTGCCGCCATTATCACCGGCAGGCAACGGTTGGCGCTGGGGGAGTACAGCAAGGGCGCCTTGATGGTGGGAATCCTACTTGGCGCGGTGCTCGGGCACTTCCACGCCAACCTGTTCGGCGGCGGGTAGCGACAGCCCATTGCGCCCACAAGATCTCGGGCTGACGTGGCAGGACGGGCAGAGCCAACCCGATGAGATATCCGGGTTAGCTGCCGGGGTCTCCCCAGCCGCCACCGCCGGGCGTCTCGATGAGGATTGACGTGCCCGCTTCGACTTGGCGGCTCACCTTTCCGGGAATCTCCTCTTCGTGGCGCTCGCCGTCGGCGTCCGGAACGCTCAGGACGTTGCGGCCGGGCTTGCCGGGCTCGCCGCCGTGGAGCCCGTAGGGTGAATGCACACGCCGGTCGCTCAGGATGGTGATTTCGGCGGGGCAGAGCACCTCGATCTCGCGCCGGATGCCGTCGCCGCCGCGGAAGCGGCCGTTGCCGCCGGAGCCGCGCCGGATCTCGTAGCGGCGCACCAGATACGGATAGGCGTGCTCGAGCGCTTCGATCGGCGTGTTGAGGCTGTTGGTCATGTGGCAGTGGGTGGCGCTCATGCCGTCGGCGCCGGGTCGGGCGCCCATGCCACCGGCGGTGGTCTCGTAGTAGGCGAACGGCTCGCCGTTGCGCGGGTCGATGCCGCCGATCGTCAGGTTGCTCATCGTGCCGTAGCTCGCCGCCGGTATGACGTCCGGGATCGCCTTGGAGAGGGCGCCGAGAACGACGTCGACGATGCGCTGCGAAGTCTCGACGTTGCCGCCGGCGACGGCTGACGGGGGCAGGGCGTTGACGATCGTGCCCGCGGGGGCGATGAGCTCGAGTGGTCGGATGGTGCCGGCATTGGAGGGCACCGCGAACGGGACGATGACCCGGAAGCAGTACATCACCGCCGAGAGGGTGATCGAATCGACGGCGTTGACGGATCCGGCGACCTGCTCGTGGGTGCCGGTGAAGTCGATGCGGGCCTTCTCGCCGGCGATCGTGATCGCAACGACGATCGGCAGCGGCCCGGTGCCGAGGCCGTCATCGTCGAGGCAATCCTCGAAGCCATAGGTGCCGTCGGGGATCCGCTGGATGGCCTCGCGCGTCATACGTTCGGCGTAGTCCTGCTGGTGGCCCATGTAGGCGACGACGGTGTCGACCCCGTACTTGGCCACCAATCCGAGCAGGCGGCGCGCCCCGGTGCGGTTGGACGCGATCTGTGCGGTCAGGTCGCCCTCGCGCTCGCGCGGCGTGCGAACGTTGGTGAGGATCAGCTTCATGACCTCGTCGAGCATCTCGCCGCCACGTACCAGGTGAATGGGGGGGATACGTATTCCCTCCTGATAGATCGACCGCGACAGCGGCATCGACCCCGGCGTGATGCCGCCGACGTCGGAGTGATGGGCGCGGTTGGCGACGAAAAACGACGGCGAATCGGCGTCCTCGAGAAACACCGACTCGACCATTGTGATGTCGGGCAGGTGGGTGCCGCCGCAGAACGGGTCGTTGAGCACGACGATGTCGCCGGGTCCCATCGACACGTTGTCGATTGCCGCCGCCACCGACATCGGCATCGAGCCCAGGTGCACCGGCATGTGCTCGCCCTGGGCGACCATGCGGCCGGCGCCGTCGAAGATGGCGCAGGAGTAGTCGCGGCGCTCCTTGATGTTGGGGGAGAACGAGGTCCGGCACAGGGTGACCCCCATCTCCTCGGCGACGGAGTAGAAGAGATTGCGGAAGACCTCGAGGGTGACCGGATCCCAGGCGCTCATCCCGATGCCTCCGCGGTGTCCGCCGCCGGCGCCGCCGGCGACCCGTCTTGGGTCAATTCCAAGATCAGGTTGAACCATTCGTCGACACGGCACTCGACGCCCTCCGGGACGACGGTCGTCGTGCTGTACTCGACGACGAGAGCGGGGCCCGAGAAGCTGTTGCCCGGGCCCAGGAGATCTCGATCGACGAGCTTCGCCGCCATCTCGCGACCGTCACAGAACATCGCCTGCTCGCCGATCACGGCCCCCGAGGCGTCGGCGTCGCCAAGCTCGGCGCGGGGCAGATCGATCGTCCGCGCAGCGGCGACGGCGCGGACCCTGACGTTGACGACTTCCGTCGCCCTTCCCGGGTCGGCGTAACCATAGCGTTGCTCGTGCAGACGGTGGAACGCGGCCTCGTAGTCGGCGCTCACCGGCAGGTTGAGCTCGTAGCCCTGGCCGCGGTAGCGGACGTCGACCGATCGGGCCAGAACGAGATCGGCAGTCGTTTCGCCCTCGGCCGCGAAGTCGACGCGGGCGCGCTCCTCGAGGGCGCCTACCGATTCAGCCAGGTCGTCGGCGCTGACGTCGGCGCTCGGTCGCAAGAGGGTGCGCGAGTAGTCGCGCACGTAGTCGGCGAGCAACATGCCGAGGGCGGACAGCGTTCCGGCGCCGCGCGGCACGAGGACACGCGGGATGCCGAGGTCGCGAGCCAGATCGGCGGCGTGCATGGCGCCGGCGCCACCGAAGCACACCAGGGTGAAATCACGCGGGTCATGGCCGCGCTCCAGGGAGATGACGCGGATGGCGCGCTCCATCGTGGCGTTGGCCACGCGCAGCACGCCCGCGGCGGCCTCGACCGGCGACATCCCGAGGTCTTCGGCGAGGCGCTCGATGCCGGCGCGGGTCTCCGCTGCGGCGAGCTCCTGCTGCCCGCCGAGAAAGTGGTCGGTCGACAGGCGGCCGAGAAACAGGTTGGCGTCGGTCACCGTGACCGCCGTGCCGCCATGGCCGTAGGCGATCGGCCCGGGCTCGGCGCCGGCGCTCTGCGGCCCGACCCGCAGCGAGCCACCCTCGTCGCGACGGGCGATCGAGCCGCCGCCGGCGCCGACCGTATGGATGTCGATCACCGGCAAGCGGATCGGCAGGTCGCCGACGGT
>SMVB01359715.1_pt1 | contig 27827 bp, 26 predicted proteins | sample 2456461 | NCBI WGS metagenome assembly SMVB01 (sample SAMN11095934, study PRJNA526329) | marine sediment metagenome | biome: Marine sediment; feature: Surficial sediment; material: Deep marine sediment; isolation source: Hadal surficial sediment | place: Pacific Ocean | collected 2014-05 | depth... | reverse complement strand
TACACCCGAAGATAGTGGCATTCGCTTCGATGAACAGGAGGTCGAGGTTAAAGTCATTGAGTTACCCTGTCCTGAGCTTCAAGGTGCAAAGGCTGATGAGTATGAGGTCATTGGCAGTCAGGTCGATTATCGTCTGGCGCATAACACCTGGGGTCGGGGTAAAGTGCCGGAGTAAATATCTATTTTAGACGTTTACTGATTAGCAAGCACTCCGGCCAGGTGTTCAAACTGAGGACAAGTCGGGGGACATATTTGGACACTCCCTCTAGATCAAGCACTTTTTGATGTTTTTTATTAACTTTCCTTTTTTCAGTTAATAGTTTCTCGTGCTGTACTTGATTTTGGCAAACGGTACTCGCCGTCGTATCTTGTAGCCATTTGATTTTCAAATAGCGATGAGTTTTTTTACCGTCGCCTCCTCATCTTGCTAACAGTTTAACTGGTGCGATTCACGGTTGTTGACATATATCCGGCTTCTTAATAATGCATTCATTTACATTGAGCCCTAATGAGTTCCAAGAAGACTCTGCCTCCTATTCAGTTTAAGGTCTCTAAGACCTCTGTCCCCGCAAGGTTCTGGCAAAGTCGATACCGTTTAATTCATCACTGATTACACCGTTGGCGGGATTCCTTTTGTCGTTAATAGATTTTTCGTTGAATTTCTGATTATGCGGCCTTAGGTGCTGGTGCCCGATAAGCTTCCGCTTTCGACAGGACTGCCCAAATCATTCGCGCAAGTTTGTTGGCAACCGCCACGACAACTTTGCAATTAGGCATGCGCCGCTTTAGTGCTTGAATCCAGAGGCTCAAGCCATCTGTTTTCTTCTCACTCCAGTTGACAACCGAACGTGCACCATGGATCAGTAGTCGTCTTAATGCCTAGTTACCCCGTTTACTCATGCCGCCCATTCGCAATGTATCGCCGCTGGCATACAGCCTTGGCGTCAGGCCGATCCAGGCGGCCATAGCCCGGCCATTTTTAAACTGTTTTGCATTACCCACGGCTGAAATGAATGCGCTGCCCACAATAGGCCCAACCCCTGGCACGTCGCATATTCGATGATAATCTTCGTTTGATTTCATCAACCCCCTCATCTTATTAGCAACTGCAGTTCGGGATTTTATGTAGCGATCACGAATTCGGTGCAAGGATTGAACATCTTGCTGCTTGATCGTTTTGACAGGGACAAAAACTGTAGTGCTGCGAAAAGAAGCTTCAGCAATCACCAGTGCATCGTTGTGATCAGTCTTATTGCCAACAACAAATGGTTTCACCTGATGCGGCGGAATAAGATCTACTACACATCCCATTTTCTTGAACTCCCGACCCCAGTAGTTCGCGCTATAGCAAGCTTCCATCACGATGCGAGTGGGCTTGAGCTTCCTGACACTATCGAGCAGTTTTGCTCTTCTAACTTTTTTATTCGATGTAGGTTTGTGATATTGATTGAATTCGCAAACCTGAAAGACATTTTTTGCCAGGTCAATACTAGTTACGCTATTGTTCATTTTGGACGCTCCAGTTACTTGTTGTTTGAAACTCAAGTTTGGCACGCTGTGATGCCTTATCTGGAGTGTCCATCTCATCAGATTATCTAATTGTTCTCCTATATTGATGAGACCTTTACAATCGTTGTGCCAAGAATTTGAAAGGATGGTTTTGGATTGGGGGAAATGTGTAAACTGTCCCCCGAATTGCTGTCCCCCGAATTGACTGTCCCCCGAATGCCACGCGAATTGAAATGAGTAAACTGTCCCCCGAATTGAGCGAATTCCACGCGAATTGAAATGAGTAAACTGTCCCCCGAATTCCACGCTAGTGGCGTATCCCGTCTGGTGGTTCTAACCAGTGATCGGGCGTTGCGGGCGGCGCGGTGAGCGACAGAAGAAAAGATTCCAGCTGTTGAAGTTCGCGGTCACTCAACTCGAGCGGTTTCGCCTCGTTGTGGCCTATCATTGCCGAGGGCGCACGATTATAGTGATCGAGTACATCCGCAATTGTGGCTAACTGGCCCTTGTGCATGAAAGGACCTGTACCGTCGAGATTTCGTAATGAAGGTGTCCGTATTGCGCCAAGCAAGTCCCGGCCCGTTCGTACGAAGCGTAGCTCCATGCAGTTGTTAGCGGAACGATCATTTGCCGGTGAATCAGCATAGGATCCAAGACAATTAAATGGATCCAATTGCACGGTGCGTACACCCTTGATGCGCCCCTGGTCTGGCACTTCTCCCGGAAAACTGATGACGCCTGTATTGTGAAATTCGTTGTTCGTGAAAAGAGGCCCGTTGTGGCACTGTGTGCAATTGGCTTCTCCCAGGAAAAGTCGCAGCCCCATTACTTCATCTCTGTTGAACAGCTGGTGCTGGGAGGCTTCATCTCCGGATGTGACCGCTTCAACATAGGCGTCAAATCGAGAAGAACCGGGCATTAGAGTGCGCTCGTAAGCGGCAATTGATTTTCCAATGTTCGAATAGATTCTGTTGACGAGTTCCCTGTCTTTTTCAGCCATCGCAAGCCAGGCAGAATTCCAGGTTGGATTGGCAACGGGTGCCGCCATCTCAGGAAAGCGGTCACGGTCAGAGAGATCAGGCAGGCGCCCGAAGAGTTCTTCGTAGATTTTTCTGTAACCTGGATCCGACGCAATCAGGTGAACGTACTGCATTCGTGTGCCACCATGCTCATTAGGATCTTCAAGTGGTGAGATGGCCTGTGACCACAAGCTATCTCTCCGCCCATCCCAATACAACCATGGGCTATAGGCCGCGCCAATGATGCTCGGCGTGTTTCTTTTTGATTCGCCTATTGCGCGCCCCTTGGCTAACCCATCGGTAAATCTTTGTCCAGGCCGGTGACAGGTTGAACAGGCAATCTGCCCGTTACCGCTCAACCTTTTATCAAAGAATAGCTGTTGGCCGAATTTTGCTGCTTTTTGATCATCTGCCACGGAATTAGTTGGGTCTGGGGGCAAGGGGTTCAGGTTGCCAAGCCAGAGCGAGTGAAGCATGTCGATCTCGGACGCTGTCCATTTTGGGGGATCGGATAAGTATTCGAACCACAATGCTGCCAGCGCCACGATCACAATGAGGGGAATGGCGGGCATTAGAAAATTTAGTGAATTTGGCCGTCTTCCCAAAATTATAAATCCAGGGGAATCAGCACGGTATCGACATCCGTCCCTGTACTGATTTTAATTTCAAGCTCCCAGTAGCCTCTCATGTGAAACCGGATGCCCTCAACCAGATATTCGTTGTTGTCCCGGGCAGATATTTGTGGGCTGGTAGGCAGACCGTGATCGTGCTCCGGCATCCCGCCCTCAATTGTGATATCCGCTCCATGAATAGCTTGCCCGTCTGCGGTCTCCAGGTAGATTACCCAGGTATGAATCTGATTGATAACAATCGGTACAATTTCACTTCGGTAACGCAATCGATAATGTCCAGAAGTTGAATTGAAGTACTGCGTAATTCCACCGCTGTCTACACCGGTATCAGCGAGTTGATTTTCAGAAGCGAATGATTCACTGGCAAGACTCATTAGCGCCAGAACAGTTCCCAGGGTAAGTGCAAAAATATGACTAGGAAGCATGTATTACTCGCGTCATATCTGCCTTAAATTTTTCGCGCCATCGTGTGAATGATCCATCGGTATGCCAGTAGAAGAGTTGTAGAAGAATGATCAACAGGACAAGCAACGGCCAGTAACCGAAACCTGTAAAACCTACTTCAAATGGAAACACGGCGGTGTAGATCTCGTTTGGATCCTCTGTGGTGGCGGTGATGATCCCGATATACCAACCGGGTTCATCAAAGTGCTGCACGATTGTATAGACGTCAGGCTCGATGACTGCGGGTTGATGGAACACCGTGGCTGATTCCAGATCTTCAATCTGCTCGATATCCACTTGTTTTGTGAACTTGCCCAACCCTGTCACGTCCCTGATAATTCGAAAATCAATCCACATCTTGCCGAGAGCGTTATGTGCATATTCCATGACAAAGAGACTTTCTGTTACTTCCGGCAAGTCTTCGCAAAATTCTTCGAATTGCCGGGTGCGCGGTAAATATATTTTGAAGTGAGCTCTGAGGTAACCAATTTGAATCAGGCACGCATCATCTCCGGCCGCTACGCTTCCATGAGCAATGGCACTTTGTAAATTGGACGTCAGGCAAAAAACAATCGAGCAGCACACCAGGTGCCGGGCCGTCTGCACACTGCGTTTTAATGTAACAGGAAAATGGCGAAGCAAATACACTATTGATGGTCCCCGTCTATCCTGTTTGAGTATACAACACAGAATCACTGTAGCTGCATGCAAAAGCTGCATGCAAACACTCGTATCGTCACGGGGATAGTATTAACGAGTAATATTGAAAGACGAGTGTCAATCTATCGAAGACTGCGGATCGCCAGACCGAAAGATGGGTAGGCTGTTCAGGTAGGGAAGGGGTAGACAGCACCATCCGGCAGAGGAACATTGAACGTATTGAGCGTCATGGATACCATGGTGTAGTAACCGGCCAGATTGATCAGTTCGGCCACGCCTTGTTCGCCAAATTGGGTTACGGCAGCATTGTAAGTGACATCCGAGACGCGATGATTCTGGTGTAGTTCAGTGCACAGTGCGTGGCTGATTCTGTCGGCTTCGTGCTCAAATACCGGTAATTCGCCTGCTTTGATGGCATCAACTACCTGTTGCGGAACCCCGGCCTTGAGTGCCATGGGTTCGTGGGCATACCATTCGAACTGTGCTTGCCAGAATTGACCGGTCACCAGGATGGTCAATTCCACGTAACGGCGATCTACCGAAGTTTTAAACCTGAACATGCCGCCGAGACCGACAATCCGACTACCCATTTCGGCGTTAAGCAGCCATGCATCGAAAGGACCCCCGATCTGGCCAGCAGGTGTAATTTTTCGGGTTTCTATAATTTGGTCAAAAAGTTTTTTCTGTTCGTTGCTGAGATCATCATAAGTTTTCTTTGCTAATCTGCTCATCTAATTACCCCTATTGAACACACCTATCTTTTGTGGCGATGCCACCATCGACTATTTTCCACCTGATCATTCCGTCATGCGACGATAAAAGAAAATAAAAGTACAATAAAAGGGGCCAGGTACAATTATGTAGAAAATGTACCTGGCCCTTTTAGCCTGGCCCTTTTAGTTCAGCCCCTTTTGTTGTTCAAGACTATAGTTGTTCAAGACCATAGTTGTTCAAGACTATAGTAGTGGTGCAATCACCAGGCTGACAATCGCCATCACATTGATAAGAATATTCATGGCGGGACCTGAAGTATCCTTGAACGGATCGCCAACGGTATCACCCACGACGACCGCTGCATGGACATCAGAACCCTTTCCACCCAGGTTGCCTTTTTCGACATATTTCTTGGCGTTATCCCAGGCACCACCCGCATTGGCCATCATCAGTGCTAGTAACACACAACCCAGCAGGGCACCAGCGAGCATTCCGCCGAGGCTTTCGGCGCCGAGGCCAAACCCGACTATGGCTGGCATGGTAATTGCGATCATACCGGGTAAAATCATTTTCTTAAGTGCCGCTTTGGTTGCAATATCAATGCACTTGGCATGGTCAGGATCAGCAGTGCCTTCCATTAAACCCTCTATTTCACGGAATTGACGACGAATCTCTTCTATCATTTCCATTGCCGCGTCGCCCACCGCGGTCATCGTGATTGAGGCAATGAGGAAGGGCAGCATGCCGCCGATAAAGAGGCCGACCAGTACCTTGGGACTGGAAAGCTCAAGTGAAAAATGAGGATTGCTCGCCGACATGGTTTCCACGAATGCCGCAATAATAGCGAGTGCTGCGAGCGCTGCAGCGCCGATGGCGAATCCCTTGCCGATGGCGGCTGTGGTATTACCGACTTCATCCAGGCTATCTGTAATTTTCCTGACTTCTTCACCCAGACCGCCCATTTCCGCAATACCACCAGCATTGTCAGCCACAGGACCATAGGCATCGAGTGCCATTGTCATGCCGACTGTTGCAAGCATGCCTACCGCGGCAATACCAACGCCGTACAGTCCGGCAAGTTCGGTGGAAGCATAAATAATTGCTGCGATGACGAGGACGGGTATCACAACCGATTGCATGCCCACGGCAAGGCCGGTGATCATGACGGTTGCCGCTCCGGTTTTACCGGCTTCGGCAATCTTTATGACGGGCCCTTTCGATGTGTAATATTCTGTGACCAGGCCGATCGCGATTCCGCCAATTGTGCCTGCGACAACTGCCCACCAGACTTCGATGGCGATTCCGGCATAGTCGGTGAGGAAGTAAGCACCGGCAATCAACGCCACCGCTGATATCTGGTGACCCATTCTGAGTGCCGTCTCCGGTGCTCTGTTGGACATGCTACGAACAATAAGAATACCGATAACAGAGCAAATTAAGCCGATAGAGGCGAGTGCCAGGGGCAGGAACATGAGCGCGCCCTGGTCCGAACCTGGTGCCAGTTGATTGATACCAAACGCTGCATCGACTGTCAGGGTTGATGCTATAGCAATAGTGGCAATCATCGCCCCACAGTATGATTCAAAGATATCTGAGCCCATGCCGGCAACATCGCCCACGTTGTCACCCACATTGTCGGCAATAACGCCCGGGTTGCGGGGATCGTCTTCAGGGATACCGGCTTCAATTTTACCCACCAGGTCGGCGCCTATATCAGCACTCTTGGTAAATATTCCACCACCAACTCGTGAGAACAGGGCAACACTTGAGGCGCCCATGCCGAATCCGTGGATAGCATGAACAGTGTGTGGATCGCCTCCGAAGTACCAATACAAGGATCCGAGACCGATCAAGCCAAGGGAAGCGACGCACAGACCCATAACCGAGCCGCCATAAAAAGCGACTGTCAGTGCCCCCGCAGTACCTGTGGTTTGCGCGGCTGTCGTGGTTCGTACATTTGCTTTAGTGGCGGAAAACATGCCGAGATAGCCCGCCGCCGCTGAGGAAACAGCGCCGACCGCAAAGGCGAGGGCAGTATTCCAGCCCAGCGGCGAGACCAGAATGATGATAAAGAGCGGTGCAGCAAACAGAAAGAGCATCATATATTCGCGATGCATAAATACCATCGCTCCTTCATGGATGGCGTTTGCAATCTTCCTGAGCTTCTCTTCCCCCTCAGGATATCTCATCATCAGTAGATAGATAATGTAGGCACAAACTAGTCCAAGCACACCAAGAATTGGCGGCAACTGTGTGAAACTACTCATAAGCGATTCCGGTTGGATTGTTATTGGTTTTGTAAATTGTCGGTAGGGTGGTTGAAACCCATAATTGAAGGCGCATATGGTACAAAAAATGCGCGTGAAAGGAAAACCCGTTAAGTGCTTTGTCGCGAAATTTATCCTGTACAGTCAAATCAAAGATTTCTCAATAGAGGCCAGATACATCTTATTGCAGAAAAATATTCCTGGTGCGCAAATAAAGGTCGAACTTCATTTTTTAATTGGAAATTATACCCGCGCCTTTTTGAGTTTTTTCACGGACAAATGTACCCGGCCTTCTTTCGTGGCCGGGTGAATTGTTTTCAGTTGTTTATCCGTCTTCCAGTAGGCGCCTTAGATCGATTATTGCTGCATTTGCACGAGAGATGTAGGAAGCCATCACCAGGGAATGATTGGCGACAAGACCAAGACCATAACCATTGAGGATGATAGGGCTCCACAGCGCATCCTGGGTTGGTTCGAGCTCACGAATAATTTGTTGCAGACTCACCCGGGCATTTTTCTTGTCGAGCACATCGCGGAAATCTATTTCTACGGCTTTTAACAGATGAATCAAGGCCCAGGTCGTGCCCCGGGACTCGTAGAAGATATCATCCAATTCCCTCCAGGGTGTCTTCAATTCCAAATCACTCTGGGTTCGGGTAGATTGGCGAGCGGCAGGGTCACCCGCGAGCGATGTATCGAGTTGCCGTTTACCGACACTGGCACTGAGCCTCTGGGAAAGGCTGCCCAGGCGAGTTCCAACTTCACTAAGCCAGGCCGTTAAGTTGTCAGCCCGGGCGTAGAATTGAGCGGATTGCTGATCAGGGTCGCCTAGTCGCTTCAGGTAATCACGTAATGAAACGATTCCCTTCCTGTACTCGGTTTCAGTTTCGGGTAGAAGCCACGAATCCATGTCAAAGTAAAATTGATTTTCTGTGGTAACCAGACCCTTGTCTTCAGTCGACTGGGACTGTGAGCGGCTCATATTTTTTCTCAGGTTTCGTGCCATATCCCTGATTTGCCCCAGCACGCCAAACTCCCAGTTCGGAACATTATCCATCCAGGCGCCGGGTGGCATGATGTCATTCGTCAGGTAACCGCCACGCTTGTTCAGGAGCACATCAGTTATTTTAATCATCGTTGCAACTGTTGCACTACCCGTGACCCGTTCTACCTGTAGTTGTTCGACCTGTTCAGTTGTGTTGCCGATCACGTCAAATAAGTCAGGCTCATCGTCCCAGATATAACCAGTGACGCCGATTATACCAAGCAATCCCAGCAGCATACCTGCGGATGCCTTGCCGATATTGGCAGCGGTGGTAGAAGTCTCCATCGTATCGGAGAATGTGTTTTTCAACTTATCCAGTATGGCCAAAGGTCAAATCCAAGGGGAAATCATTGTGAGTATATTAACCTGCTTTGAGGTGATACAAAAATAATGATTCGTGGTTCTGCTATCCAACAATCGACAATGGAGTGCAATCGAAGCATTATAAATTGCTTCTCAGTAGTATAAACGAATGCGTACTCTGCTGGTCATTTCGAACCTGGCGCGGACCCGGCGCTCTGCAGATTCATTGAGTTGCTGGTATATCCATCGTCCCATTTCGTCAGACGGGGCTTCTATCACGATGGACGCGTTATATTTCGTAATATCACGGGCGATGGCTTTAAGTTCTGAAAGGACCCCTGGGTCCTTTTCCCGGACAGCTTGCCTTGAGAGCCCGAAGGATTTTTGATGACCATTGATATGGTCACGAATCATGTTTGCTACTGTGGCGATATTCGGGTGATTTTCATCCACCGACCTGGCCTTGTTCAAATAGTCTGTTGCCCGGTGGTACCGTCCCATCTCTACATTTTGGATGGACCAGTCCAGGTATTTATCGACGATATTGGCGATCCCCTGTTCCGCTGCTTCATTTTGGGGATCAATTGACAGAACTTGAAGATATCGGAAGTAGGCATTGTCATCCAGTGGCGTCGTTAACTGGTCATTCATCAGGGCTTCATGTGCTGCTGTAAGCCAAACAGGGATCCGCGGGTCTATACTAGTCATACTGACGGTGGGTTGCAGGACAACTGCCGGTACAGTGGTTATCTGGCAGCCGGTAAGCGCGATCAGTGCGGATAACATGGACCCGGTAACTGATAGTGACCAGCTAAATGTCAGTGATTTATCCGTTGCGGTGTAATAACTTTGCGCCATAATCTGATGGTAATGCCGAAGCGGATGAGTTTAAAGAGTTACAATTCAATTAGTCAGGAGGCAGGGAAGATGAAATTGCGACAAATTTGCCTGATCATGGTGTTGTCATTGATGTGGGAGGGCGCTTATGCCGGTGATGTATTATCTGGTGGTGGATCATTTGCTGAACCCCAATTCCTGCCGGTGGACCAGGCATTCGTGCTGACGGTGATAAGGGAAGGGAATCGGATTCAGCTCCATTGGCTGGTACAGCCAGGCTACTATCTTTACAAGAACCGGTTAAGCTTTACGGGGACGAAAGATATGGTTGGCCCCGAACTACCTGCCGGGAAGCAGAAGATTGACGAGTTTTTCGGGGAAGTGGAGGTCTACTACCATGAACTTGCTGTATCCTTGCCTTTTAAGTCAGATTTAGTGGAAGATGCCGACAAGATTGTGATTGGATATCAAGGTTGTGCGGATGCGGGTCTGTGCTATCCACCGCAGGAGAGAGAATTTCTTATCAAAAATTTGTAGATAAAATCTAGAAAATCGCAAATTTTGTAAAGCTACAAAGTAATCCGTGTTTTTGCAATGAAACTTGATGAAACCTGATGGATGTGCAGTAATATCTTGCAGCTATCTTCTGCAAAATAGTATAAAATCTAGCCTAATTTCGCGGAAAATAGAGATATGTCCAAATTACTGGTGATTCATGGCCCCAACCTCAATCTGCTGGGTGTCAGGGAACCCGAGGTTTATGGAACCGACACGCTCGATGATATTAACAGTCGATTGCAGACCCTCGTTGAAGTAAACAATCATGAGTTTGAAGCCTTCCAGTCCAATGCTGAACATGAGCTTATTGAAAAAATCCACAGTGCCAGGGGTACTGTGTCATTTATCGTGATTAACCCTGGTGCATTCACCCATACCAGTATTGCGCTTAGAGACGCATTTCTGGGTGTGAGTATCCCATTCATCGAAATTCACTTATCAAATGTGCACAGCCGCGACGCATTTCGGCAGCAATCCTATCTTTCGGATATTGCAGTTGGGGTGATTACGGGGCTGGGCTCGCTGGGATATGAGATGGCGATACAATCGGCACTGACAAAAATATAGCCTGGGGAATTTATGGATATTCGGAAAGTAAAAAAGCTGATTGAACTCATGGAAGAATCTGACATTACTGAAATAGAAATCAAGGAAGGTGAAGAATCCGTTCGCATTGCCCGTTATGCCGGGGGTAGCCAGGTTACCGCCACGTCACAATCCACTCCGGTACAAGCTGTCCCGGTGCAGTCTGCGCAGGTTCATCCTGCCGGATCTCCTGCGCAAAAGTCGGGTAAGCAAGGTCACGTTGTTCGTGCGCCGATGGTGGGTACGTTTTATATCTCTCCGTCTCCCGGCTCGCCGCCATTTGTGGAAGTGGGCAGCAGGGTAAAAGTCGGCGATACGCTTTGCATCATCGAATCGATGAAAATGATGAACCAGATCAAGGCAGATAAATCCGGTCGCATTGAGGCAGTGCTTATCGACAATGAGCAGTCGGTGGAGTTTGATCAACCGCTATTCACCATTTCCTGAAGTTATTTTTTCGTGAGCCACTTCGTCAACGATGAAGGACGCCTGGATTGAGTCGCTAAGTGAGTCAATGATGTTTGAACGAGTTCTGATTGCAAATCGTGGTGAGATTGCATTACGTATTCTCCGGACATGTCATGAGTTGGGAATAGAAACAGTTGCGGTGTACAGCAAGGCAGACGAGGGCCTGTTGCATCTGAAATTTGCGACCGACATTGTTTGTATCAGTAAAGAGAGTTATCTCGATGCCAGGAGTTTTATCGTTGCCGCTAAGAATTCTGGATGTGATGCCATTCACCCCGGCTATGGTTTCCTGGCTGAAAATGCTGATTTTGCAGAGGAAGTTGCGCTGGAAGGTATTACTTTTATCGGACCTGAGCCCGGGTCGATTAGATCAATGGGTGACAAATCGAATGCACGAAACCTGGCGCAGTCCTTCGGGCTCAATCCGGTGCCGGGATCTGAGGGAGTGCTTGATCAACTCGATGATGCGAGACAGGTGGCGGACAGAATTGGTTATCCCCTCATTATAAAGGCGGCCCATGGCGGTGGGGGTCGGGGCATAAGGATAGTACAGATAAGAAAAGATTTTGACGGTGCATTTACTGAAGCGCAAATGGAAGCGGAAGCTGCTTTTGCATTCGGTGGTTTGTATATTGAAAAATTTCTCAATCATGCCCGCCATATCGAAGTTCAGATAGTCGGCAATGGTGCCGGTAGGGCAATTCACCTGGGGTCGCGGGAATGTTCGATCCAGAGGAAACACCAGAAACTGATTGAGGAAGCCCCCGCCCCAAATATTCCCGATAGCTTGCTACAGGCGTTGTGTTCCAGATCATCGGAAATGGCCGCTGGTCTGGGTTACAAGGGAGTAGGAACAATAGAATTTCTATACCAGGATGGTGAATTTTATTTCATTGAGATGAATACCCGGATTCAAGTGGAACATCCTGTGACAGAATTTGTCACAGGTATTGACCTTGTGAGGATGCAGATTCAAGTGGCTGCATCAGGGAGGCTTGGGCTGGTTCAGGAAGATGTCCAGATTAAAGGCCATTCAATCGAATGCAGGATTAATGCAGAAGATGAAGATTTCAATCCAAGCCCGGGTTTAGTATACGATCTCGTTTTCCCCGGAGGGTATGGAGTGCGTGTTGATTCCCATTTGTACAATGGGTATAGAATTCCACATCAATACGATTCGTTAATTGCGAAAATAATTACTGTTGGAGGATCGCGGCATGAATCTATTGTTAGAATGAAGCGGGCCCTTGATGAATTTTCAGTTCGTGGAATAGATCATAATGTTGAGTTGCACAAACGAATATTCAATCACGATAGTTTTATCAGCGCTACGGTCAGTACTAATTTTTTAGAGACAGAGATTATTTAGACAGGTAATTTTGTTGCATTGGAAAAAGATTACTATTAGGGCGAGTTCGGGGAAATTGGAAGTGTTGGAGAATCTTCTGTGGGGCCTTGGTGCGGTTTCGGTCACGGTAACCGATAGTGAAGACGAGCCCATTTATGAACCAGCCCCTGGAGAAACGCCTCTCTGGTCAAATCTTGATGTCTGCGGTTTATTCGAGCAGGTAGTGGATCCGGAATTCGTTGTTCATGAGTTAGAAGGCTCTGGATTTCGTGTCTTGTCTACCGAAAATCTGCATGATCGGCACTGGGAAAGAGAGTGGTTGTCACGTTTCCACGCGATGCAATTTGGTCGTCGGTTGTGGGTATGCCCAACCGGTCAGGTAGTGCCAGATGCGAATGCTGTCGTAATAAGCCTGGACCCGGGCCTGGCCTTTGGTACCGGGACCCATTCTACTACCCGGTTATGTCTTGAATGGCTTGATGCGAATGATTTGTGTGGAAAACGCGTAATCGACTATGGCAGTGGTTCAGGCATCCTGGGGATAGCAGCTTTATTACTAGGAGCGGAAAATGTGTTGGCAGTCGATAATGATCCACAAGCGCTTCGTGCCACCAGGGACAATGCAGAAAGAAATAAGGTTGACTCCAGATTGGTTACCAGTGAACCAGGAGAAGTTGATTTTGCAGAAGCCGACATCGTCATTGCGAATATCCTGGCACAACCTCTTGTAGACCTATCGGACTTGTTGGTGTCCATGCTTAAGAAAGACGGAGATCTATTGCTATCGGGTATCCTGGAATCCCAACAAGTCCTGGTCGAGTCTGCTTATGAGCAAAAGGTCAAATTTAGTAATCGGTCACATCATGATGGCTGGTTGTGCCTCCAGGCAATAAAATGAACGACCGGCCAGACTTGGTTACCCGCTGTCCGTTTTGTGAAACAACCTTTCGAGTTACTCTTGAACAGTTGGATGTGGCATCCGGAACCGTGCGTTGTGGCGCTTGTTTGAGAATTTTCCAGGCGGCTGACTCAATCGTTGAAGGCGCGGCAGATGGTGCTGTGGACCTGACAGTGGAATCAATCGAAGTAACTGACGAAGAGTTTAGCGTCGAAGATACATTTACCAATGATACAAGCACTGAAAAAACAGATTTGCTTGAGAACAGGAATGAGTGGTTCGAACTCCGGCAAGATGAATCAGACTACTGGAGTGATTGGGAATTCTATGTCACGGAACATCTCGTTCCATACCCTGGAAGAGCGGATTCGCATGCACTCGAGCAGATGCTGTATTCGGACTATCTGGAAACAGATGTCGGCGTATTGGAAGCAGCTGAAGCGGTTGAAGAATCCGAAGAATCCGAAGAACCTCAAGAATCCGGAGAAGTCGAAGCAGTTGGAGAAGCCGCCGAATCCGCAGAGGTCGGTGACTCTGAAGTAGCCGGAGACGCCGAAAAAGTTGAAGGGATCGAAGAAACTGAAGAAGTTGAAGAAGCAGAATTCGAAGAAGCCACCCTGGATGAACTTGTTTCAGGACTCAACCTTCAACATGATCCGGGCGAACTGGTTAGGGAATATGTTGAAGTAAAAAAACAACATCCTCTCTGGGCTATTCTAGCCCTCTTACTACTCGCGACCGGGTTGTTGCAGTATGTCTGGTTCAACCGGGATATTTATGCACAAGATGAAGAGTATCGACCATTATATGAGACCCTGTGCAATTGGGTCGGCTGTCAATTACCGGATTATTCGAATTTCTCAGTGATCTCTACCACAAATCTTGTCGTGCGGCCGCATCCTGAAGTTGAAGATGCATTAATGGTCGACGCCATCATCCGTAATTCAGGCATTTATCGTCAACAGTTCCCGGTAATGAAACTGCAATTTAAGGACATTGAAGATTCCCTCGTTGCCATCAGGTACTTTTATCCCCGTGATTACCTGGCAGGAGAACTCAGGGGATTGCGATTAATCCCCGCTAATACCGAAGTTCACTTTTCACTTGAGATAGTTCATCCTGGTGAGCAAGCACTCGGATATAGCCTGGAAGTGGCAGAGATTCGTTGGTGATTGAAATTCTTGCTGTTATTATCTGCATTCGTTCTTGCTGCCCAACTAATGCTTCAAATGCTAAAAATCGGCTCATTTGTTCGAGCAAGTCATGTCATTGTTGCACCGATGGCCGGTGTGAGTGACCAGCCTTTTAGAAACCTGTGCAGAGAGTTTGGTGCACAGTGGGTTGTCTCGGAAATGGTGACTAGCGATAGTCGTCTCTGGAATACCGTAAAATCTCAACAACGTCTTCGTTTCCATGATGAAATTGAGCCAAGGTGGGTGCAGATAGCCGGAGCTGAGCCGGCTGCAATGGCGAATGCGGCAATGATGAACGTTCAATTGGGTGCACAAATAATTGACATCAATATGGGATGTCCTGCAAAAAAGGTTTGCCGTAGAGCAGCTGGTTCTGCTCTGCTCAGGGATGAGTTGTTGGTTGCATCCATCCTCGAATCAGTGGTTGCTGCTGTTAATGTTCCGGTGACTCTAAAGATTCGTCTTGGCTGGTCAAAGGAAGAAGTGAATGCTGAAACCATCGCTCGTATCGCTGAAGATTGCGGTGTGGTCCTGTTGACTGTGCATGGTAGAACTCGCCAATGTAGATTCGGGGGGGAAGTCGATTACGAAGCAATTGCAAGGGTCAAGTCGTCAATCAGTATCCCGGTGATCGCCAATGGAGATATTGTTGACGCCGGGCAGGCGAAGAGAGTGCTGGATATCACAAAAGCCGATGGTGTGATGATCGGTCGTGCAGCCCAGGGCCGACCCTGGTTACCTGCCATGATCAGTGAGTATCTGAATACAGGTAAATCGGTTACTGAACCAACAGATGAAGTGCTTCAGCGAACAGTGAAAGCGCATATACAGGCATTGTCAGCTTTCCATGGAGAAGTCTCAGGTCTTCGTATCGCGAGAAAACATATTGGCTGGTACCTTGACGTGTGGCCAGGGGGAAGCGAGCGTGCGAGGAAATTATTTAATGAACTTGATTCCTCAGATGCGCAACTACGTTTTGTGGATGAGCTTTTTTCCCGATCCGGGTTAGCGGCATAGTGGGCCTGTAGTGGAACGGCGATCAGAAAAATCACTCGCCGTGTCCGTGGAAAATGCTGTAAACGAATACCTGAAAACGATGGACGACCAGAAGGTTACAGATCTGTATGAGCTGGTGATAAGGGAAATTGAGGCGCCACTCATTGAATGTGTATTGGAATTCACCAGTAATAATCAAAGCCAGACGGCAATCATCCTTGGGCTCAACCGTGGTACGCTGCGAAAGAAACTAAGAAAGTATGGGCTCCTGTGATTGTAATTTCCGCAGCTGAAAATGCGGCTCGCCGTCCTTTTTCATTTCTGTCGTTAACGCACAGGCGGCGCCAGCCGATATCAGTCTATGTCTAGAGTACCCATAAATACTGCACTACTAAGCGTATCCGATAAATCCGGACTCGTTGAGTTCATTCGTGAGCTGTCGAAATTTGAAATTAATTTTCTGTCAACAGGTGGTACCCACAGACTGCTTACGGAACAGGGGATTGAAGTCCGGGAAGTGTCCGACTATACGGGATTCCCAGAGATGATGGATGGCCGCGTGAAGACCCTGCATCCTCGAATCCACGGGGGCTTGCTCGGTAGGCGAGGTCCCGATGGTTCAGGAGTTGATGCAGGTGTCATGAAAGAGCATGGTATAGAACCGATTGATCTGGCTATCGTCAATCTCTATCCATTCGAAGAGACAGTTGCAAAACCGGACTGTGATCTTGCAACTGCTATTGAAAATATCGACATTGGCGGGCCGGCCATGGTGAGGTCTGCAGCCAAGAATTTCGAAAGTGTCGCAGTGGTTGTAGATGCAAGTGATTACCCTGCGCTTCTTGAAGAACTTAAAGAGAGTCAAGGTATGTTAAGCCGGGCTACTCGTTTTCGCCTGGCGGTGAAGGCATTCGAACATGTCGCAAAATATGACGCTGCTATTTCGAATTACCTTGGGGCGATTGGTCATCTCGATGGTGCCAGTCTTGATCTTTTCCCGAATACAATCACCATGCAATTTGTTAAAAAACAGGACATGCGCTACGGGGAAAACCCACACCAGGCAGCGGCTTTTTACGTTGAAGCAGATGCCTCTGGTACCAGTGTTTCGACTGCCATTCAGTTACAGGGCAAGGCATTGTCTTACAATAATGTTGGGGATACGGACGCTGCGCTGGCGTGTGTTATGTCTTTTACCGAACCTGCTTGCGTAATCGTCAAACATGCAAATCCGTGTGGTGTGGCGGCAAGTGAAAACCTCATCGAGGCCTACCAGTTAGCATTTGCCACGGACCCGACTTCCGCCTTCGGTGGAATTATTGCTTTTAACAGAAGTCTCAGCCGAGAACTGGCAGAAGAGATTACCAAAAAGCAATTTGTCGAAGTGGTGGTGGCGCCGGGCATTGATAAGGGTGCAGTTGAGGTCTTTGCACGGAAAAAGAATGTTCGTGTGTTAGATTGCGCGTCCATCAATCCTTCAAATTCAACGGGACTTGATTACAAGCGTGTCAATGGCGGATTGTTAGTCCAGGAAAGAGACCTGGCATTGTTAGATCAGTCAGAACTGAAAATTGTAACGCAGCGTTCGCCATCTGAAGATGAAAAACGTGACCTGTTTTTTGCCTGGAAGGTAGCGAAATACGTTAAATCCAATGCGATAGTGTATGCAAAAAATTGCCAGACAGTGGGTGTAGGGGCTGGCCAGATGAGTCGTATTTATAGCGCGAAAGTGGCGGGAATCAAGGCGGCCGATGAAGGATTACGGGTCGAAGGTTCTGTCATGGCGTCAGATGCTTTCTTTCCATTTCGTGATGGGATTGATGCGGCAGCAGAAGTGGGTATCAGTGCTGTCATCCAGCCAGGGGGTTCCATTAGGGATGAAGAAGTCATTGCAGCGGCAAATGAAGCAGGCATGGCAATGATGTTTACCGGTATGCGTCACTTCCGTCACTAGTACACCATTGGTACTGTTAGACCAGCGTACAGGCACTCGTAGGGGGCTTATGAAAATATTAATAACAGGTAGTGGTGGAAGAGAGCATGGCCTTGCATGGCGGGCTGCGCAATCTGAAGGTGTTGAACGTGTCTTTGTTGCACCCGGTAATGCCGGCACCGCGATGGAAGAGAAAATGGAGAACGTCGATATCGATGTAATGGACTTCGACGCGCAGATTGATTTTGCCCGGGCAAACGACATTGGCCTGACGATCATTGGACCTGAAGCGCCACTTGTTGCCGGCGTGGTTGATCGATACAAGGCTGCAGGCTTGAAATGTTTTGGACCTGGTGCCTGGGCTGCCCGGTTAGAAGGATCCAAAACTTTTACCAAGGATTTTCTAAAAAAATATGACATTCCAACGGCACATTATGGAAGTTTTAAGGACCCCGACCTGGCGGTAGAATTTGCCAGGAGCATGCCGGTACCAGTGGTGATCAAGGCTGATGGTCTTGCGGCGGGTAAGGGTGTGGTCATTGCCCACACTCGCGAGGAAGCAGAAAATGCCATCCGCGATATGCTGGATGGCAAATCCTTCGGCGGAGCAGGTGCCAGGGTGGTCGTGGAAGGATTTCTTAGCGGGGAGGAGGCCAGTTTTATCGTGATAGCGGACGGCAAAAACTTCTTGTCCTTTGCCTCTTCCCAGGACCACAAGACGGCTTATGATGGGGATTTGGGGCCAAATACAGGTGGTATGGGTGCCTATTCCCCGGCACCGGTCGTGACATCAACGGTTCACGAGAAGATAGTTGAACAGGTCATTAAACCAACGATTGCGGGAATGATAGAGGAAGGACATGCCTACACCGGGTTCCTCTACGCCGGGCTGATGATTGACAACAAGGGCAATCCCAGGGTTATTGAATTCAATTGCCGGTTTGGAGATCCTGAAACCCAACCCGTGATGATGAGAATGAAATCTGATCTGGTCGCTTTGTGTCTGGGCGCACTCGAGGGGGAACTCGACAAAATGCAAATCGATTTTCTTGATGAAGTTGCACTCACCGTTGTTATTGCAGCCGGTGGATATCCCGGGCCATACGCTACCGGCCGGGTTATACGGGGCCTTGGGAAGGTTAACGGCGGAAAAGTTTTTCATGCTGGAACAAGCCTTAAAGGTGAAGAGATCACGACTAATGGCGGCAGGGTGCTTGGTGTAACGGCATTAGGGAAAACGGTGGCAGAAGCCCAGTCAGCTGCCTACAGAATAGTTGATCGCATTTCGTTTGAGGGTATGACTTTTCGAACCGATATCGGTTATCGCGCGGTGCAGCGGGAAAAAACTGGCGACGTGTGATTACGGCGAAATCCTCAACCAACCCAGGGCATGGGTTCTGGCCGAACAAGGATGAAAATTTATATCACAGATGTCGCTGAGTCTGGATCCATAACAGCCAATAATGATCATTATTCTGACATACCTGCCCTGGTGATGTACGAGGATGGTACACCGCTGATCATTGATGTAGTTGCCAATGATGTGACCTACGTCACCCCGTTCGTAAGGTATCCTGGTTGAGATCACGCCTGGCACCACAACCTACAATCGTCACTCTAATCGTACCGATTGCGTGACCAGCGAAACCAGTTGTACGTACGATAAAGAAATTCAAAACTTTGCTAACTGGTTTGCCTACGATAGGACTCGTGAATTGACTGTAAAGGCAGCTTTGGGGTTGGTGGTTTAGGGTGCGGAAAAAATTCGCCTTGATTATGGTGTGATCAATGTCCCTGCCGGAGATACCAGTGGTTTTCGCCGTATGGCATCAACGGAAGAACATTATCTGATTATATTTGGAACGGGTAGCGATATCAGTAATGTTGATGGAACAGACACCAGGATCCAGTCAATATATGGCTTGTGGGATCGTTTATCAGCTGATTTAATCGACATTGATGTATATGGTTCAGCAACGATATACAAACGTGGTTGACCAGGAATTTGGGCACATCAGGGTGTTAACCAGCAATGACGTGGACTATACAGCGACGGGTGGTAAAAAAGGACGGTACAACCATTTGGATTCCGTCGCAGCTGGCCAGACCCAGGGAATCATGCCTGCAGAGTTTCCGGGTGAGAAGGCGATTCGATGATGCGATACCCGCAGATTCCACCTTTGTGGGTAATGCTCGTGTTACACAGAAGAGTGATGAGTCGTTAGATAATGTCAGGACAAATACGAACTTTGGTGTAGACGTCGGACGTTTGTCCTGGAAGCAATTGTCCACTACTAATTAGGATGAGTCTAATGAAAATATTTTATGCCGCAGTTTTACTGGCAATCGCATACAGTTCTTTGGCTGAGGCAAGTGAAACAGACTATTTTACGATAATGGATTCCATGGCTGAAGTGGCCCCTGAGAGGGTCGGGTATGGCAGAATTCAAGAAATCGATTTGGATAACCGCACTATCATTGTCAGTGGTTTTATGTACTTCTTTGGTCCTGAATCTATTGATAAACCGTTGGTGGTCAGGATGATGGGTGCGAACTACGGTGCTCTGGGTATGTTGGAGACGGGTATGTTCGTAGAAGTTCACTACCTGCCAAGTCCTACCTACAGGGTTGCCAGGAAGTTGATTCAGATTGAGCCACAGGAAGAATTTTAGAACAGGCGCCTTTCCCTTTGCTTATTGGGAGTGTCGTTAGCGATATTGCCGGACGGGTCTGCAGCCCGGGAAACGTACTGGAAGATGCTTGAAAAAGGATGGCACCCTGGTGGTGCACCTCTTTAAAATAAGAACCTGGATCTGATTCCAGTGGTGATGCACCATCATCAAAAGGGCGACAGCCTCCCGGGGCTCTTTTATTAGCCTGGCTTTAGGTCTATTCGTCATCTAAGTCTCCTGTGAGCCATTAGTCGATGGCCATAAAAAGGCACTGGTAGACGAAAGACTATCCTGACATAGGGGGGGCAGGAACTAACTAAGAGACCTGCCGCCATCTACAGACAGAATCTGGCCATTTATATAAGGTGCATCCCGGGCAAGGAAAAGAGCAGTATTAGCGACATCTTCTGGCGCCCCCTGACGTTTCAGTGGGATCTGGCGAATAATTGTCGCCTTGATTCCCTCGCTTACTTCCGCTTGTTCTTCAGGCCAGAGAATGGCACCCGGCGCAATGCCATTGACTCTCACTTCAGGTGCAAGCTCTTTGGCTAGACTCCTGGTCATCATGGCGAGTCCCGCTTTGGCAATGCTGTAGATGGAATAGTTTTTTAACGGCCTGCCACCATGTATGTCGCAGATGTTGATGATGTTCCCTGCAAATTCTTTCAGGCAGGGAGCAAGCGCCTGGCTAAGGAAGAAAGGTGCTTTCAGGTTAGATCCGATGAGATCATTCCAGTCTGAATCCGACGCTGAACCAATAACGGTCGGATAGAAAGTCGATGCATTGTTAACCAATACATCAAGGCGGCCCCATGTATCCATGCATTGGTCTTCCAGGTTTTCCCATTCGTTGTAGTCTACCAGGTCAAGTTCAAGTAGTGAGACCGAGTTGGGTCGTTTGGCGTTAAGTTTCTTCTGGAGCTCGTGTGCTTCATCTGCGGAATGGTTATAGTGCACAATGATGTTATAGCCCGCCTGGTGGAAGGTGCGGGTAATCCGGGCTCCGATTCGTTTTGCAGCCCCAGTCACCAGGACAACTTTAGTTTTCATTATTTGACCTCACTGCCTGAATCTGAAGTTTTTTTATGGCTTTACCCATTTCTGCTCCGGTTACACAAGCTTCTACATTTGCTGAAGAGATGTTCGAAACGACGGAATAGAAGTTTATCAAGGTTTTCTTTTGGCCAGATTCCAGCCCTCGTCGCATCACAACATGATGACAGGTGTCACAGAATTCTGTAAATCTGGCTGGCCTGCGGATGGCGTCCAATTGATAGAGAAACTCAACGACCTGTTCAGGGTCGAGTTCCTGAACCTTAAGGAAAGAATCCTGATGTTCACTACATATAGCGGCAAGTTCCCTGTAGCGGCGTGGTGTTCTTAGCAGATGGCTTCGAATATTGATTTTATCCACTGATGTTTGAAGAAACAGCAAGGCGTAACGTTGCGCGTTGTTCGTACTTACAGCAGAATTATCGAGCGACTCCAACAGACTGGAATCCAGTTCTGGCCAGAGTTGGCTTGAGGCAGAAATCTCATGGAGGAAATTGAAGAAGATTTCAGGATTGTCGGTTGCCAGCGCTTTATCCATTTCCTGAAAAATTCGCTCCGGTGAGAGTTCGTTGAGATCACCGCGGACCACCATGGTCTGGCACAGCTTGCGAGTTTCATCGGCAATATGGAATCCCAGGTGCGAGAACCTGGCTGCAAAGCGGGCGACGCGTAGAATCCTGAGCGGATCTTCCGAGAAGGCATCGGATATATGGCGCAATGTGCGGGACTTGATGTCAGCGCAGCCGCCGTAAGGATCAATCAGGTCACCCTGCTGGTTCTGGGCAATGGCATTGATGGTCAAGTCCCTGCGGCCAAGGTCTTGCTCCAGGGTGATTTGCTGGTTGGCGTCGCACTCAAAACCACTATGTCCTGGCCGAACCTTTCGTTCGGTGCGGGCAAGGGCATATTCTTCCCGGGTTTCAGGATGCAGGAAGACTGGAAAATCCTTGCCCACCTGCGTGTACCCCGCTGCCTTCATCTCGGCAGGCGTGCTGCCGACTACGACCCAATCGCATTCGGTAACCGGAAGTTCGAGCAGCATATCGCGAACTGCTCCGCCTACCAGGTAGGTTTCCATTAACTGGTTCGTCCATCCCATAGAACATTAATAGCACATATCGGCAAAAAATAAGAACCGGGATGGTTGATAATCAAGAACCGGAGTGAAATTCCCGAATCAGCAAGGAACAAATCCTTATTGCTGGCTGGTTACGGAGGGTGTTGTGAAATACTGCCCATCTTCCAGATGGAATGCCGTCAAATAGCGGCCCCACACGCAGCCAGTGTCGAGTGCGATGGCGGATTCATTTTCGGTCAAGCCTTCCACTTCTGCCCAATGCCCAAAGAGAATATGCAGTTCCTGCCCAGCTGGTCGTGGTAACTCGAACCAGGGTGAAACTCCATCGGGACGAAGTATAGATACAAAGTCGAATTAACCACGTTTTCAGTGAAAGCAAACTCTAAACTTCCTCCTAAAAAATACCATCGAAGTCCGGCTGTTATCCAAAAGTGTGGGTCCGACAAGTCTGTGTTAACGCTGGATTTAAAATGACTGGTTCCGGCCGTAATTTGAAACAACCAGGAAAAATTAGGGCGCCATAATTGTTCGTAACTTCCGGTTACAGAGTGCACCCAATCTCTGGTGGCGTTATCAAATATATTATCTTTTCCCATGTATACTGAGTTCACGGAACCATACCAATGGTGACAGTAAGGGCACCATCGAATAAATATACTTCACCCGGTAGGGCCAACAACTCGTCTATATCAGCGTCAGACAAACGCCGGCCCGGTGTCTCTCTCTGTTCCAGATAGCGTTCAACATTGTCACTCATGATAAGCGTGTTGGCATGAGAAACACCTACCTGAAAATCCCAGGAACCTGGCGAATTTCGCTTTGTTCTGGCTTCTTTTAGATCTAACCGGCCAACACTAATGGGTGACATATCCCGAATAGAAACTGGGCCGAGTAACTCCTGTGATAGTGCCGAGCCAGAATGAAACAAGGAGACTAAGAGGACCAGTAACTCCATTTTTGTCGTGTTAACCATTCAGTTCTTCTCTCACCGAGAATTTCCATGAAGATAACTTCATTTTCAAACACTCGATAGTGAGACTCACGAACATCGAATCCGTTACTTAATCGCGCTTTGGTTGTTATCCTCAACCTTTACCTGCCCTATTTCATAAAGAAGACCATTCCGACTCAAATGAGGAATCGCCATCAAGCTGGCAGACATCATTGGCTGGTAACTTTGAAGCCTCTTCACTCAAACCAGACCATGGTCTTCCACGTGGCTGGAGTTCACAGTGATTCGATTGCCACCAGGCTCAATGACTGTAAATGAATCGTGAATGTCGCCTCGATCAATCTCACTCACATCAAGCCCCAACGATGTGAATGATCCATGGGTCGCGTCAATATCTTCCACCATAAAGTCGAAGCCCGCATCACCACCCTTCGCAGCTTCATCAAGGATCATAATCACATGGGTCCCTCCCCGTAATTCAAAAATCGAAATTTCCTCATTCTTGAAAACAGGGCGTAAACCGATTTTTGAAAAGAACTCGTCGGTCCCATTCAAGTCATGCGTCCTGAGTGAAATATGACCAATCCAGATATCAGGTCTTTTATCTCCCATGTCACTCTCCTCCGTCTATATCTGTTTCAGTTAGTGTTCTTCTAACTTGCCACAATTTGCGACCGAATGAGCAAGTAGAGCATGCCAACGATTTCACCTGGACGGTTCTTGTAAAACTCATCGGCGTAATCGACGCCAGCAGATATTCCTGCCAGAATCTTTGGTTCATTTAGCCCCACTATGCTAATTAATCTGTGCACGAGGTCGCCAACCTCTTTCGAATGACAGAACGTCGAGGACAGCTTACAAAATAGATCAAGTACTGCTCAATTGTGTAAACTGTGTACATCATTACACAATTACGTAAACTCTCCCCATAACTACAGGGCCATAAATCGGGCTGGATTTTCGAGCACTATCTTATTGGCAATATTCTCTCCAACGGCATCAAAGGTTGACTGAGCCTTGGTATAGGCACCAGGATAGGTACAGTCAAAGTGCGGGTAATCAGAACCCCACAAGATGCAGTCCAATAACCCCTTCTCCTTCATCCATCGCAAACCTGTTTCCTCATCGGGTTCCATGGAAACAAAACACTGTTCTCTGAAAAGCTCACTGGGACGACGCTTCAGCCAGGGAGTGTGGTGTCCCATGATTTCAAAATGTTCATCCAGTCGATCAATCCAGTATGGAATCCAACCCAATCCACTTTCAAAGAATCCGACTCTCAACCGCGGAAATCTATCCAGTACCCCACCGGCGACAATATCCATCACCACAGCCATTTGCCCAAAGGGATGGGCAATCATGTGGTCGTAAAACACATTGCCCTCATAGCGCTCGGATGAAAATCCTTTCATACGTGAGCCAAAGCTACCGTGGATTCCTACCGCTAAATTGTCTGACTGGGCCACTTCCCAAATACGATCACAACGCTCATCGTACAGGGCCAAATCGTTAAACCGCTCTGGGCGAATAACCAATCCTTTCAAGCCTAACTTCGCAAGGCGCCTGGTTTCTGCAACAGCTAGATCCACATCTTGCAGCGGAATAATACCCATACCAAATAATCGCTTGGGCTTCTTTTTACAGAAATCACTTATCCAATTGTTGTACGCTCGACAAGTTTCGGCAGCAATTTCAGGATCTCGAATATCACCCCACAACAAGTGTATCGAGGGGAAGAACAAGGCCTGGTCGATACCCTCCTCGTCGAGGACAGCTATTCTTGCATCCGGGTCAAAACCGCCGGGTAATATATCATCCCAAGTTAATTTTTGGCCTGGCGTCATGCCACCAGGAATACATGCTTGCGCAGGACCTGGTCCGTCTCCCGCCATCCGGGAATGGCCTTCGACGACGATGCTACTGCGACCATTTTCAGTACGGATTTGTAACACTAGATCCCGATATTTCGAAGAAGTGTATTCCGTCCATACCAGCTCAGGTTCGCAGATATGTCCGTCTGCATCAATAACTGTTTCTGGTCGCATAAAAGATCCTTCCTGCGATGATATGGCGGCAGTATGCGCGCTTAAAATAGCCAATGCCATAAGCTTAATTCGATCAGTTTGGTTCAACCAGTTCCATATCGTTGCATCGGTTCGCTGATTGCGCGTTCTGCATACTTACAATCGAATCCATCATCACTTCCTGTTGGTGTCAGGGACGCCAATATTCCATCAACTATTGGCTTGGATTTGATGGGCTGGTTGCTGCACTGGTAAGGTGGACTTGCGATTCGACAGGTAATGGGAGATACATGAAACAATTACAGGACAAAAACGTCGTCATTACGGGTGCTGCGTCAGGATTAGGTGCGGCTGTTATTGAGGCGGCAGGAGCTCAGGGTGCAAATGTTGTTGGCCTTGATATTGATAACGAAAGAGGTGAGGTTGTTGCAAGAGAACACGGTGCAATCTTTTATCACTGTGATGTGAGTGAAACCACTTCGTGGGAATCGATAGCGAAATCGCTGCGCCTCGAGTTTGATGGAATCGATCACTTGCACTTAAACGCGGGAATTCAAAGCGCTCCGCCCGAGGCTGACTTGAGGCAATATCGGTTCTCGGCGATGACACTAACGCGTTATCGTCGACTGATGGGCGTTAACATTGATGGTGTCGTACTGGGATTGCACTATCTATTACCCATGATGAAGGAGGGTGGTAGCATCGTCGTCACAGGATCCTTGGCAGGGATTGTTCCCTATGATATTGATCCGCTCTACTCAATGACAAAACATGCCGTCACTGGACTTGTTAGGAGCCTGGAGCAAGAACTCCGGGAACGTGACCTTCGGATCAATGCGCTATGCCCCGGAGGAATAGACACGGGCATCATCCCACAGGCACAACGAACTGATGATGCCGTATTCATGCGTGCGGAGCATGTTGCGGAAGAAGTAATCAATCTTTTTCTAACTGAGGAAAGTGGTGCAACCTGGGCTAAAGTCAGCGAGAACAAACCGGCGTGGATAATGTATCCGCCAGGGCGAAAGTGATTTGTGTTGAAGCATGCGTCAACACAAAGGCAACTGCTCATTACCGGAATCGTATTGAACAGGTGTACCGGCTCCTCTTTCTACGCAATACTCGATCAGCTACCTACTTTGATAAGAAAAACACTGCTGAAACCAGGGTATCAGGAGTAGAAGTGATACACGCTGTTTTTACACTTTATACCGTTGAGGAGATCGATATGAGTGCGATGGAAGTTGGTCAGAAATTGGTTGAAATGGTGAACGGGGGTCGTGACAGCGAAATCTAAATTTTCCAGAGCATTTAAATGACCCAAGAGGTGCTTACGTGATCTGCGGAAGCTGCCCGATGAATCCTTGACTGCTGAGTGCCGACCCACGTTGCAACATAACACCCCCATCACCGGTCTACTATCACGTACACGTAACGATGTATGAGGCCCATCGAAAAACAGGAGCCTTCAGCATAACCGTGATCATACCGCAGTTGTTCAAGGAACAGGAATGAGTTCGGCCTTACCGATCGGGATCAGCGTTAGATTAGAGTAGTGGTTGCTTGATCAAATAGGCCATTGGTATCTGTGGGCGGGGAGCGGATGGCCGCCCCGACAATGCTCAACATAGCATCTTCCTCATCGGTGTACAGATCCAGCGTCTCTTATCAGGTAACCTGCTTTCTCAAGATAACGAGACACCCGTTCTGCTATCTTCTGTGCAATCTTTTCAAGATCATGTGAGGTCGGTGACTTTATTGGATAGAAGATTCCCTGCTTGGTATACACCCCATCAAAGTAAAGCATGTGATAGTGCAAGTTTGTGGGCCGCATCCGGATTCAAAGCAGAACCAAATCTCTGTATCAATGTGACTGCGCCGGTTTGTGCACCAGGCATCACGGTCAACCCTGCGCGCTTGATAAGGTAAGTGCTGATGACCCGGTGAACAATGGCGAGTACTTTGCTCATCACTTCAGGCTGAATGGCGAACAGGTGGGGTCGCCGAGGTAGCGAAGTTGCAATGGAACACTTAAAACCCAATGCCGAATGGGTTTCTCTGGCAATACTTCATCGACGAACAATACCCTACTACTAGATTGGAGCGGTCAACTGCGGTTTCCAGGTTATCGTCTTTTACCGCACCGATTCGACATTCATCTGACCATTAAAATCATCTGAACATTATAATCATCTGAACATTAATGATAACTTGCTGTGAAGAATAAAACCTCAACGACAATGCAGATGGCAGCTATCAACCGCACTTCATACTCTGTATTGTTGGGAACAGTTTTATAATCTGTGAATTTCAAAAAGGACCGCCTTGAAAACCTGCGTCATCATGCCCGCCTACAAGGTCGGTGCTCACGTATTATCGGTGCTTGAAGCCATTGGTGATGAAGTCGATCGGATTTATGTGGTGGACGATTGTTGCCCCGGTGGTTCGGGTGATCTGGTGGAATCACAGTGTACGGACGACAGGGTTTTCGTGTTAAAGAATGCCACCAATCTTGGAGTTGGTGGCGCTGTGATGGCTGGCTACCGGCAGGGTCTTGAAGATGGGATGGACATCTTCGTGAAAATCGATGGCGATGGGCAGATGGATCCCCAGCTGCTGCCAAAGTTTGTGGCGCCGAT
>SMVB01406285.1_pt1 | contig 27834 bp, 27 predicted proteins | sample 2456461 | NCBI WGS metagenome assembly SMVB01 (sample SAMN11095934, study PRJNA526329) | marine sediment metagenome | biome: Marine sediment; feature: Surficial sediment; material: Deep marine sediment; isolation source: Hadal surficial sediment | place: Pacific Ocean | collected 2014-05 | depth... | reverse complement strand
CAAGGGGCTGTATGCGGCGAACTTCGGTGGCGGTCAGGTGGATATCACCTCCGGCAAGTTCGTGTTTTCCACGAACGAGAGTTACCTGATCGAGAACGGCAAGATCGGTGCGGCGGTCAAGGGCGCAACGCTGATCGGCGATGGTCCGTCGGTGCTGCAGAAGGTGTCGATGGTGGGCGATAATCTCGAGCTCGATACCGGGGTCGGGGTCTGCAGCAAGGACGGGCAATCCGTCCCGGTCGGTGTCGGCCAGCCGACGCTGCGCATCGATGGGTTGACGGTCGGGGGGACAGGTTAAAAATTAATCGGGCCGATAGTGCGTGCGGGGGGCTTGTGTGGGAGCGGCTTCCACAGCAGCCGCCCCACAATAGCCGGTCTGCGCCTATTTATTTCTTCAAAGGCGGCTGATCGAGGATCTCCTTTGTCTGCGCGGCACGAAACTCATCCAGCGTGGCGCGAATTTTCTCATCTGACAGTGCCAGGATTGCCGCGGCCAGCAGCGCTGCGTTGACTGCGCCCGCTTTGCCGATTGCAAGTGTGCCGACCGGGATGCCGGCAGGCATTTGCACCATCGACAGTACGGCATCCATGCTGCCCAGTGCTTTCGATGCCTGCGGGACGCCAAGTACCGGCAGCGGCGTCAATGCCGCGACTGCGCCGGGCAACGCGGCCGCCATGCCGGCGCCGGCGATGAGGACGCGCAGGCCGCGATCCCGGGCCGAGCGACAGTAGTCCATCAGTGCGTCCGGCGTTCGGTGCGCCGACAGGACGCGGCATTCGTTTTCGATGCCGAGATCGTCCAGCGTATCCGACGCGTTTTGCATGATTTCCCAGTCGGAATGGGAGCCCATGATGATTCCTACAAGTGCGTTCATCACCGGATTCTACCGAACGGCGTCCGTGCTGTGAATGCTTTGCACGGTCCGGGTAGACTATGCTCCCCTACCCGGAACCAGACAGGTCGAATCGCATGATGAAACAAGCCGAGCCTGGCATCGATGCGCTGCAGGAAATCGTCGCGCGCGCGCTGGATCTGGCAAAGCAGAATGGTGCGTCGGCGGCCGAGGGCAGCGCGAGTTTTTCGTCCGGGTTGTCGGTGACGGTGCGCCTGCGCGAGGTCGAGACGCTCGAGTATCACCGCGATCAGGGCCTCGGCCTGACCGTGTACTTCGGCCAGCGCAAGGGCAGCGCGAGCACGTCCGACATCAGCATTGCTGCCGTCGAGGAGACCGTCCGGCGCGCCTGTGGTCTCGCCCGGTACGGCGAGGAGGACGACTGTGCCGGGCTGGCCGATCCCGCGCGACTCGCCAGGAATATTCCCGACCTGGACCTGCATCATCCGTGGTCACTCGAGCCGCATCAGGCGATCGAGCTCGCGACCGAATGCGAGGCGGCCGCGCTCGACCATGATGAACGCATCCGTAATTCCGAGGGTGCGACCGTCGGCACGTTGAGCGGTTGCCGGGTGTACGGCAACACGAACGATTTTCTCGCCGGTTTCCGCGATTCGAGCCACAGTCTGTCGTGCGCCGTGCTGGCTGAGGGTGACGGCGGCATGGAGCGTGATTTCGAATACACGGTGTCGCGCAATGCCGACGACCTGCTCGGCCCGGTCGTGGTCGGGCGCGAGGCGGCCGCGAAGGCGGTCAAGCGGCTCGGTGCGACGAAGCTCGATACGCGCAAGGCGCCCGTCCTGTTTCCCGCACGGCTGGCGCGCGGTTTTTTCGGCCACCTGCTGGGCGCGATCAGCGGCGGCAGCCTGTATCGCAAGTCGACGTTCCTGCTCGACAGCCTCGACACGCAGGTGCTTGCGGACTTCGTGACGATTGACGAGCGGCCTCATTTGCCCGCCGGGCTGGCCAGCTCGCCATTCGACGATGAGGGGGTCGCAACCGTCGATCGGCGGCTCGTCGATGCCGGCGTCATCAAAGGCTATATCCTCGGTAGTTATTACGCCCGCAAGCTCGGCATGGAGTCGACCGGTAACGCCGGGGGTATCCACAACCTGATCGTTAGCGACACCGGACACGGGTTCACCGATCTGCTGGCCGAGATGGATCGGGGTCTCCTGGTGACGGAACTGATCGGTCACGGCGTTAACCCGGTCACCGGCGACTATTCGCGCGGCGCCGTCGGATTCTGGGTTGAAAATGGCGAGATCCGATTCCCGGTCGCCGAGATTACGATGGCCGGTAATCTGCAGGACATGTATCGGCATATCGTCGCGATCGGCAATGACGTGGATCTGCGCGGGGGAATTCGCACGGGTTCGGTCCTCGTCGAGGAAATGACGATTGCCGGGAGTTAATGATTCCCGGAATTATTCGCTTTCCAGCAGGTCGTAGATCGAACGATCGCCGAGTTCGCGTTCCAGCGCGGCGTCCATGCGTGCGCTGACTTGCATGACGAAGTCGGGCCATTGTCCGAGCGGGTAGACATCGATCTTCTGTGGGTCGCGTACGGCCGCGATGACTTCCCTGAGCGTAATCGAGCCCGGGTCTCGTTGCGGGAACAATTCGTCCTTGCGGGTTCGGTTCAGCAGCTTGGCCGCGATCAGCCGGTTCATGACCGGCAGCACGATGAGCGTCGGCAGTTTGGCGGCCTCGGCCGCGCTGGCCGGCGTCGGTTGCGGGGCGCCGTCGCGGAACGCCGCTGCCACCACGGCCATCAAACCGACTGCGATGCGTTCGCGCTGCCGGCTGCCGAGGCTGATCTGCCGGTAACCGAGACGCATGTGCTCCGGATTCTGTGCATAGAATGAGACCATGGCGCCGATGAGCAGGATCAGCCAGCACAGGTACAGCCAGATCAACACCATGATCAGGATCGCGAACGTGGCGTAGATGGAGTTGGTGCGCGTCGAGCCGACGACGAAGGTTGTAAACAGACTGCCGCAGCTCGCCCATAGCATGCCGCCGCTCAGCCCGCCAATAGCCGCCGGCCAGAAGCGTACGCGCGTATTGGGCAAGAACCAGTACACCAGCGTGAAGCCGAGGCAGACCAGTACATACGGAGCGATCTGCCCGATCAGCAGCAAGGTCTCACCGACCGGTGCGATGTCGGCAAGCTCCTGCACAATCTGATTGCTTCTGACGCTGGCGAGCAGTGCGATCGCCGTGACCATGACCACGGGTCCGATCAGGATCAGGCTCAGGTACTCGGTCATACGCTGCGCGATGCCGCGCGGGCGGTCGACGCGCCAGACGAAGTTGAAGCTGTCTTCCACCTTCTGTGCCATCGAGATTGTCGTGAAGAACAGCAGGATCAGGCCGGCGCCGGCCAGCACATTGCCCTGCACGTTATCGACGAGGCCGATGATCTGGTCGGTGATCTCGACGCCTTTCTCACCCATCGGTTCCAGAAACTTGTAGAGCAGCGGTTCGATTCGCTTGTGGATTCCGAAGCCCTTCAGGATCGAAAAAATGACCGCGATGACCGGTACGATCGACAGGATCGTCACGTAGACGAGGCCCATGGCGCGCAGCGTGATGTTGCCCGAGACGACGTCGCGGATGATGACGTAGATGAAGCGCACGACCTCGACCGCGGAGCGCGCCAGCGGCGGCAACGCCTGGACCCGGGGGTGCCAGAATAATTCCTCGACTTTATCGGTGACGGTGTCGCTCAAGAGATGACCTCTCAATGTGCGGGAGCTGCTTCCACAAAAGCCCCCTCAAAGCTGTTCCGGTTGCGTGTTCCCGGCTGCTTGCCCGGTAGTCTGCGCAGCGCCCTATTTCAGTGGGGACCCTTTGATGATATCGATTGCCTGGCGATATTTCTCGCTGGTCTTGCGCACGATTTCCTCGGGCAGTGCGGGGCCCGGGGCCGTCTTGTCCCAGTCCAGTGTCTCCAGGTAATCGCGTACGAATTGCTTGTCGAAGCTCGACGGGCTGATGCCGACCTGGTAATCGGATGCCGGCCAGAATCGTGATGAGTCGGGGGTCAGGACTTCATCGATCAGGTACAGCTTGCCGTCATCATCGAGACCGAACTCGAATTTCGTATCCGCGATGATGATGCCGCGTTCGATCGCGTATGCACCGCCGCGCGCGTAAATTTCGAGCGCCAGCGACCTGACCCGACCGGCGAGTTCCGCGCCGATCAGTTCTTCGACCTGTGCGTAGCTGATGTTCTCGTCGTGATCGCCGATTGCAGCTTTCGTCGCCGGGGTGAAGATCGGTTCCGGCAGTTGCTGCGCCTGTTGTAAACCGGCCGGCAACCGGATGCCGCAAACCTCGCCGTTGGCCTGATAGTCCTTCCAGCCGGAACCGATCAGGTAGCCGCGGACGACGGCTTCGATCGGCAGTGGCTTCAGCCGTCTGACGATCGTGCCGCGACCGGCGATGGACGCGCGCTCCGCGGGATCGGTGACGACTGATGTGAGCGGCATGTCGGTCAGGTGGTTCGCGACGATGTCGCGGGTCCGCTGCATCCAGAAGTTCGTCAATTCGTTTAGCACGGCGCCCTTACCCGGAATCGGGTCAGGCAACACGACGTCGAACGCGGACAGGCGATCCGAGGTGACGATGAGCAGGTGATCGTCGTCGACCGCGTAAATGTCGCGGACCTTGCCCTGGCTTATTCGCTCCAGTGTCGACAAATTCGACTCGAATAATGCGTCCGGTGAGTTCATGCCTTCTGGTATTGTTCTGCGCATGACATCTGCAAAAGTTAGCTATTCTAGCAGGCGGCTGAAGCCTCTCCCACACAAACCTCCCGCAGCATGGCCGTGATCCATGGCGCACTGGAGTCCCGCCAATGAGTTGGGGGGGCAAGCTGACGGGTGGTCTGTTGGGCTTCGTGGTGTCAGGGGGTAATCCGCTTTTCGCGGCCCTGGGCGCTTTCGTCGGCCACCAGTTTGATCGCGGTCTCGCCCTCGGCGACCTTCGGGCCGCGGCCGGCGGCGCGGGTCGTTACTCGCATGCCCAGCGGCAGGCAATCTTTTTTGAGACCACCTTCCTGGTCATGGGTAATCTTGCGAAGGCTGATGGGCGCGTTTCGGAGGAGGAGATCCAGGTTGCGCGTCAGGTCATGCACCAGATGCGGCTTGGCCCGGAAGAGGTACGGCGCGCGATCGGCCTGTTTACGGCCGGCAAGCAGACCGATGCCGACATCGACGGGCAGGTCATGAAATTTCGCCAGGCTTGCTGGAGTCAGCCGCAACTGGTGCGTACGTTTCTGGAGGTTCAGTTCGAGATCGTATTGGCCAAGGGTGCGTTCGCGCAGGCCGAACGCATGTTGCTGTGGCGGGTTGCCGATGTGCTGGGTGTCGGCCGTGTCGAGCTCGCGCAGCTCGAAGCGGTACTGCGTGCGCAACGGAGCTTCGGTCATGCCGGGTCTGGCCGGCATGCCGGCGCCGATATCGGCGAGGCATACAAGGCGCTGGGCATATCGGCCGACGCATCGGACAAGGAAATCAAGACGGCCTACCGACGCCTGATGAATCAGCATCATCCAGACAAGCTCGTTGCCCGGGGGTTGCCCGATTCGATGATGGAGGTGGCCAAGGAGCGAACGCGCGAGATTCGCGCGGCCTACGAGGTCATCAAAGAGCGCCGCGGCATAAAGTGAGCGCATGCTAGAATTTGCCTGAATTTCCTGATCGAGGCAGGCGCCGTGCGTGATTACCTGATAGCTTCATCCATCCTGTCGGCCGACTTTGCGCGTCTCGGCGCGGAAGTGGAGGCCGTGCTGGCAGCCGATGCGGATGTCGTGCACTTCGACGTCATGGATAATCACTACGTACCCAACCTGACTGTGGGGCCGTTGGTTTGCACATCGTTGCGCAAGCATGGCATTGTTGCGCCAATCGACGTTCACCTTATGGTGCGCCCCGTAGACCGTCTGGTGGAGGATTTCGCGGCAGCCGGCGCTACGTTCATCAGTTTTCATCCCGAGGCCAGCGAGCATGTCGATCGTACGATCGGCCTGATTCGCGAGTTGGGTTGTCGCCCGGGTCTGGTGCTGAACCCGGCGACGACGCTCGAATGTCTCGATTACACGTTAGAGAAGCTGGATCTGGTGCTCGTGATGTCCGTCAACCCGGGCTTCGGCGGGCAGGCATTCATTGCGTCGGTGCTGAACAAGGTGCGCGCAATTCGTGCGCGCCTCGATGCACTCGATTTGCCGGCGGGGCGCGAGATCCGGCTCGAAGTCGATGGCGGCGTGAAGATCGGCAACATCGGTGAGGTCGCGGCGGCGGGCGCTGACATGTTCGTGGCCGGGTCGGCTATTTTTGGCAGCGACGACTATGCGCAGACGATTGCCGATATGCGCAAACAAATAACCGCCGCTGTCGGTTAGGACAGCGGCGGTCGGTTGGTCGGATTTGCTGCGGTTGCGGCCGCCGGACTAGTGTGCGATGGCGCTGATCGTCTGCTGCGGACGGGCGTTATAAACCACTATGGTCTTGCCGCTCGCTGAAACCAGCCCTTGCTCCTCCAGAATTTTCAGCACGCGCCCGGCCATTTCGCGGGAGCAGCCCACGAGGCGGCTCAGTTCCTGGCGGCTGACCTTGATCTGCATACCGTCCGGGTGCGTCATCGCATCGGGTTCGTCGCACAGGTCCATGATCGCGTGCGCTACCCTGCCGGTGACATCGACGAACGCGAGGTCGCCGAGTTTACGGTTGGTGCGGTCCAGGCGTGTTGCGAGCTGCGTAGCCAGTTCGAAGACCAGGCCCGGACTCTCGCTGGCGATTTGCCGGAAGCGCGGGTAGGTCATTTCAGCGATCTCCGATGCGACGCGGGTGCGAACCCAGGCGCTGCGGCTCGGCTGATCGTGGAACAGACCCATTTCCCCGAAAAATTGCCCCTTGTTCAGATACGCGAGGACCATCTCGTTGCCGTCTTCGTCCTCGATCATGACCTCGACCGAACCGGAAGTGATGTAGTAAAGACTGTCCGGTAAATCGCCCGCATGGATCATGACGGTTTTTGCCGGTACGGTGCGCACGCGACAGTAAGTCAGGAACCGATTGATAGCAGGAATGTCACTCGACGTTTTGCCCTTGTAAGCCATAAAACTTGTACTCCCCAATAACCCGTCGTCAATTAGATACTGAGTTCAACATAAGATGCAATTGTCAGCGCCAATTCTGTGACACATGTCTCACCACACGCATGATGCGGGCCCGGCATGTGAATCGCGGGCTGACAGAATCCACACTTTTTCGCGATTCCGGCGAACTTTCCGGCAGGCTCTTGCCGATTGGCAGGCGAGCCTTCCGGTGCCGGTTCCGAGGGTCGGTCCATTCTAGACCCGCTCGAAGCCATTAGGAAATCGTGGTTATGATCCGGGCGACGGCGCGCATCGGTGCGGTCACGGGCACGGCGACAGTACGCAGCACGGTGTCGGGTCCGCCGATCAGGGACCCGAGCCAAATGCGCATGCGGAGGATTATAAAAAAATGCCGTCTTGCGATATTATCTACCGCCATTTCCCCGTGATTGGAGACAGCGAATGAGCAACATGGCCATCCTGATCGGCCTCATACTGGCGCTGACCAGTCCCGTGACCTGGTCCGGGCCGGCGGCCGGGAGCCCGTGGTCCGGCGAGGTACGGCTCGGTTACCTCGCGATCAGTGGCAATACGGAGAGTACGACGGGGAATCTCGAGGGCGCGGTGAACTGGGACGGGGTGCGTTGGCACCATGCGCTCAGCGGCCGGGCGATCGGCAAGTCCGAGGACAAGGAGACGACGGCCGAGTCGTACAAGGCGACCTACGAGGGCCGGTTCGACCTGTCCGAGCGGATTTACCTGTTTGGTCTGCTGGACTATAACCGGACCCGGTTTACCAGTTATGACCGTCAGACCTTCCAGTTCGTCGGTATCGGACGGCGGTTCATCAAGACCGAGCGGCATCGGCTGGAAGCTGAGCTCGGCGCCGGTGCCAGTCAATCCAAGCTTTCGACCGGGATCAGCCAGAATGAGGCAAACTGGCGAATCTCGGGGGTATATGAATGGAAAATAGGTGAAAATGCTTCGTTCTTTCAGAAACTGAACGTAAACAGCGGTGCCAGCAATACTTTCACGGAGTCGATCACGGAGCTGAAATCCGGCATTGTCGGCAACCTCGCGATGGTCCTGTCGTACACAATTCGTAACAATTCGGATGTATTGCCCGGCACCGAGAAAACGGATACATATGCCGCAATTTCGCTGGAATACGCGTTCGGCACATAACATTCCGGGTTCGGGCCGGCCGGTCCGGACGGAAGGCCCGCCGAGGCATTGAAAAACCCCGCCGACGCCAGTAGAATCGCCAGCCTTTCTGCGTCCGGAGATCAGTCCGGGAAGAGCATCGGATTTAACTGTAATGAAGACATTTTCTGCGAAGCCTGCCGAGGTGCAGCATGACTGGTTCGTCGTGGATGCAACCGGGCGGACGCTCGGCCGACTGGCCACCGAAATCGCGCGACGCCTGCGAGGCAAGCACAAGCCGATTTTCACGCCGCACGTCGATACGGGCGATTACATAGTGGTTGTCAACGCGGCCAAGATCAGGGTCACGGGTAACAAGCTCAAGGACAAGCTGTATCAGCATCACACGGGCTACATCGGCAACCTGAAAACCATCAATCTGGAAGACCTGCTGGCCAAGGCGCCGGACCAGGTCATTAAAAGAGCGGTCAAGGGCATGCTGCCGAAGAACAAGCTCGGTGCGGCGATGATTAAGAAACTGAAGGTTTACGGCGGCCCCGAGCACGATCACGCGGCCCAGCAACCCCAGCCGCTGGAAATCTGAACCAGCCCCAGCAAGCGCAAGAGCAAACCAATATGTCTACGGAAGTTTATTACGGAACGGGTCGCCGCAAGTCATCGACGGCACGGGTGTATCTGCGCCCCGGCAGCGGCAATATCATGGTTAATGCACGTTCGCTGGACGACTTTTTCGGCCGCAAGACGGCGCGCATGATCGTTCGCCAGCCGCTCGACCTGACTGAACTCGGGCAGAAATTCGATGTGATGGTCCGGGTGAGGGGCGGTGGCACGACGGGCCAAGCCGGTGCCATTCGTCACGGGTTGACTCGTGCCCTGCTCAAGTACGATGAGAGTCTGCGTCCGGTGCTGCGCAAAGCCGGGTTCGTGACGCGCGACGCCCGCGAGGTCGAGCGCAAGAAAGTCGGCCTGCGCAAGGCGCGGCGCGCGACCCAGTACTCGAAGCGCTAACCGGGCTCGCACCCAACTCGGCAACTCGAACCGGAGGGCCGCCGTCAGGAGGCACCGGCCTGGCGTCTGCCAGCGAGCGCACGAATTGGGGAATCGTCTAGTGGTAGGACTACGGTCTCTGACACCGTCAACCCAGGTTCGAATCCTGGTTCCCCAGCCACCGGCAGCAAGGGCCCGCTTTCGGCGGGCCTTTGCCGTTGCTGGCGGGTAGCTGCTGGATTGTCTCCGTATGGTGCCGGTGTACAGTTTCTTAAGTTTCTGAGGTTGGACGCTGTGGTGTAGCAAACCACTTCGGCGCTATTTTCCCACTGTGCCCACCCTCGGGGCGGGCAGCCTCCTCAGGAGCCAGAAAGCTCTCCTTGCCGAATTGGTTGAGCGCTACCGACAGGGTATGAATTCCGGTCCGAATGAACCTGGCGTCTGACCTCGATGGTTAATTCCGGGTCAGCTCCTGCACGCCGTTGTCGTCGGCCATGAATATTCGGTCGGCCGGACGATGGGCGAAAATACCGACCGTGACGACACCCGGGATCTGGTTGAAGCGGTTTTCCATTTCGACCGGATTGGTGATCTGCAGGTTATAGATGTCGAGTACCTCGTTACCGTTGTCGGTGACGAAGTCCTGGCGAAATATCGGCTGGCCGCGGTTTTTGACGAATTGCCGCGCGACATAGGAGCGAGCCATTGGCACGACTTCGACGGGCAGGGGGAAGGTTCCGAGTAGTCCGACCCACTTGGAATCATCGATGATGCAGACGAACTCACGCGCCGCGCTCGCGAGGACTTTTTCCCGGGTCAGCGCGCCGCCGCCGCCCTTGATCAGATGGAAGTGCTTGTTTGCCTCGTCGGCGCCATCGATATACAGATCGACGCTACCGGTTTCGGACAGCGAGCTGACCTCGAAGCCATGTTTTCGCAGCCGCTCTTCCGTGGCCTGCGAACTGGCCACCACCGCTTCGATCTGATTGCGGATGCTCGGCAATTCATCGATCAGGTAATTGACGGTCGATCCGGTACCGACCCCCAAAACTGTACCTGGCTTAATGCACTGCAGCGCTGCCAGTGCAGCGGCTCGCTTCTTTTCCCCATGATGCATGGTAGCCCCCGGAATACATTCTGCGCCCGGATTCGGGCTCATACTCCGCTAATTATAACGTCATCCGGCACACCTGTTGCTGCGGTCCGCCGTAAAGGTTCCGGATAGAAATATGCCCGCCAGCGGCGGGCATATTCCGATGCTAACCTCCGGTCTCAGGAGATTGCGGTGACGCTAGCGCTTCCGCGAAGATTTTTTCTTCGCTTTGCGCTTGGCTTTCTTCTTGGCCTTTTTCTTGGCCTTCCGTTTCACCTTGCGCTTGGCTTTCTTCTTGGCCTTTTTCTTGGCCTTCCGTTTCACCTTACGCTTGGCTTTTTTCTTCGCCTTGCGCTTGGCTTTCTTCTTGGCCTTACGTTTGGCTTTTTTCTTCGCTTTCTTCTTTACCTTACGCTTGGCTTTTTTCTTGGTTTTCTTCTTCGCAACTTTCTTGCGCCCAGCCTTCTTACGTACTACCTTATTTTTCTTTTTCGCAACTTTACGCTTCGCCTTCTTACGCGAAACCTTCTTTCTCGATGCAGTAGCCATTTTGTAGTCTCCGTGTCGGGATAACCGGGCCCGAGTATATACATACAGAAACAAAATGCTAGTAAATCAATAGTGAAGTGTGAATCATTTTTTTCCGCCAGATGTCGGCATCCAGGGCTTATTTTTGGTCGAAAATGCTCTGACCATGACAAATTTGGTCATTGCCGTCCCTGAAACGCGAATTCCCGCAGCAAACAGCAATGACGTGACTCAACTGCAACGGTACGCGCGTTGCTCTGTTACAACGATGTGCAATGGCACATCCCAGCCAGAAGCCTTTAGTTGTGCGGCTTTCTGAAATTCATATGCAATGCCGATCATGCGCGGGTGTCGCCAGCGAGCACGATGCCTGAGGAATCGAAAGCTGCGATCATAAAAACCGGCGCCCATGCCGATTCGATTGCCGTGCTCGTCGAAAGCGACGAGCGGAGTCAGAATCACGTCCATTTGGCTTGGATGCAGTAAATTCCGGCGCGCACACACAGGTTCCGGAATGCCGAATCGATTGAGGGAAAAGCGGGTTTTTGCGCAGTACTGCGCAAATAAAATTTGTTGGCCATGGATAACCGGGAGGAATACTTCCCGGCCCCGACGCCATGCCGTTTCGATCGCAAAATGACAATCGACTTCGCCGTCGAATGCGTGATAGGCGGCGATGCGGCGACTGCGCGCCAGTTCCGGAAGATGCCAGATACGTGCGGCGATATCGAGTGAAGCTTCGGAGATCTGTTCGGGAGACAGGCTGGCGCGTCTGGATCTTCGATCGGCGCGCAGCAGTGTGGTTGTGTTCATCCGTAAGATTTTGTCGCCGTTGGCCTGGCCGAAATTATCGAGAGGCCCCTCCCGCATGTGCCGTGATCAACCACTTACTCTCGAACCAGAGCGGAAGGTGGGGTCAGCCGTGACAGAGCAGGCTATCCGCAACCGGCGGTAGTGCACAAAGCTGCCGACAGACTATTGACCCCAATCTGAAATGTAGGGTCGAAAGACTTCCGGGTTCATCACGAACACCGCAGGAGGAACCTGCGACAAATTATAGCCCGAACATCAGATGGGAAATGCGACCTGTGCCATAGTCATGGACAATGGGTCATGGATGAGAGCCGCATCGATGGATTGCAACCAGGGTGACGCAGGCAGTCGCCTGCGCGGGGTCGATACGGCCGCTTCAGAGCTCGAGTTGTTGTCCGGACTGCAGGGCCGACTCGACGCGCTCGCGCATTGCGCGGACCTTGAGCTTCGCTGCAGACTCGAGTACATCGCCTTTGCCGTGGGCTGCGATCAGTTCGTTGGCCATGTTGAGGGCGGCCATAACGGCGATTCGGTCCAGTCCGACGACCTTGCCGCTGTCGCGAATCTCGCGCATCTTCGCATTGAGTAACTCGGCCGAATCGACGAGCGCTTTCCGTTCGTCGGCCGGGCACGAAATCTGGTATTCCTTTTCCAGGATCTTGATGTTGATATGAGCATACATCTCGTTGGTCATGAGCCGTGTTCCATCGCTTTCAGGCGCCCGATCATTGCCTCGACCCGGGCGCGCACCTGTTCGTTCTTCTGCAGTAGCGTCGCCCTTTCGCCGATCAGGGAATCCTGCCGATGCTTCAATGACCGATTCTCTTCTTTGAGCTGGTTGGTGATGACCACCAGCTCGTCGAGACGGCGCTCCAGTCGCTGGAGTTCTTGCTCGAAGCTTTTGTCTGTGGACGTGGCCATGGACTCAATATAGTGTCTGCGGCGCTTCAGGGTCAAATGGGCATGGCAGCGCCGGAATGCTAACATCCGCCGGAACGCATATCCGGCAAGGCTATGGCCGTATCGGGCGGCCGGAGTGCGGAGGCGTATCGCCGGCAGGATGCCGCAAATCCTGCCAGATGCAAACTACCAGGCCGTGGTTGTCACGGCCAGTGCCGGGCATCGAAAACCGCATGGGCAGTCTGCCAGTACCGGAATGGGCTCTGATCGGCGAGGCGCTGCGTGGTGCCGGGTCGCTCGGTGAGCCATCTGAAATCCACGGAGAGATTTGTGGTTTGCTGTGCGTCATGGGTGAGGATGTGGTCTCATCCTGGGTGACGGGAACGCTGAGCGATGCCGGTTCGACAGCGGCTGATGTCGGGCCAGCGCTGGAGTTACTCGGCGGGTCAGCGTTTACCGCGCTGGAGGCTGGAGACATGAGTATCAGTTTGCTGTTGCCCGGTGACGATGAATCGCTGGTCATCCGCGCTGAAGCACTCGGTCACTGGTGTCAGGGTTTCATGCACGGGCTCGGCGCCGGTGGTCAGGGCGGCAACCAGAACCCGATTGTCCGCGAGGGCCTGACCCGGGATATCATTCTCGACTTCAGTGAAATCACGCGCGTCATGTTCGCCGACGACGAGACCGAAGAAGAAGGCGAGGCCGCGTTTATGGAACTCGTCGAGTACGTGCGCGTCAGCGTACAGCTTGTCTTCGAAGAATTGCTTGCAATCCGCGGTGGGGTGGGAAACGCAAGTCTGCATTGAGGGCTCTCGATTGAGGCCCGGCACATGAGGAGCAAAGATTGAGTCCCAGGGAGTTTACGAAGCGCAGGCGGCAGTTGATGCGCATGATGGGCAAGGGCGGCATCGCGGTTTTGCCGGCATCGCCTGCCAAGCTGCGCAACCGCGATAGCGAGTATTTCTATCGTCAGGACAGCGACTTCCATTATCTGACCGGATTCGACGAGCCGGAGGCCGTCGCAGTACTCGTGCCCGGTCGTGCGAGCGGCGAGTTTCTGCTGTTCTGCCGGGAGCGCGATCCGGCGCGAGAGATCTGGGACGGTCGCCGCGCGGGTACCGAGGGCGCGATTGCCGATTTTGGTGCGGACGATGCTTTCCCGATTTCCGATATCGACGAAATCCTGCCCGGAATCATCGAACAGTGCGAGCGCGTCTACTATTCGATCGGCGCTCATCCGGATTTCGACCGGCGTTTGATTGGCTGGGTCTCGGTGCTGCGTGAACGCGGCGGCTTGCGCAGTCATGCCCCGGACGAGTTCATCGGGCTCGATCATCTGCTGCACGACTTGCGTTTGTACAAGAGTCGCGCCGAGATCAGTGCGATGCGCAAAGCGGCGAAGATCGCAGTCAAGGCGCACCGGCGGGCGATGGGGGTTTGTCGGCCCGGTCTGTATGAATACGAGCTCGAGGCCGAGTACCATCACGAATTTCGGCGCCACGGTACGCGAATGTCCTATTTGCCGATCGTCGGGTCAGGCGCGAACGCCTGTACGCTGCATTACATCGAAAATGATCGCCTGATCGAAGACGGCGACCTGGTGCTGGTCGATATCGGTTGTGAATTCGACTATTACGCTGCGGACGTCACGCGCACGTTTCCGGCGAATGGCAGGTTTTCGGATGAGCAGCGGGCGATCTACGAAATCGTACTGGATGCGCATGCGGCGGCCCTCGAATATGTCGCGCCCGGTTTTCACTGGAATGAGCCACACGAGGCGGCCGTCAAGTCCGTGACCCGCGGGCTGCGCAGCATCGGTTTGCTCGAGGGCCGTTTGCCGAAACTGATCCGGGACGGTGCGTATCGGCGCTTCTTCATGCATCGCACCGGCCACTGGCTCGGCCTGGACGTGCATGACGTCGGTGACTACAAGGTTGCTGATCACTGGCGCCTGCTCGAACGTGGCATGGTGCTGACCATCGAGCCGGGTGTTTACATCGCGCCCGGCAGCCGTGGCGTCGCGAAGCGCTGGTGGGGAATCGGCGTGCGTATCGAGGATGATGTCGTCGTGACGGTCGACGGCCACGAGGTTCTGACGCGCGATCTGCCGCGCGGCATCGAAGAGATCGAAGCCCTGGTCGGCGCGGCGCTCGGTTGACCCGGATGAAGGGGGGGCGCGCCTACAGGGTTTGGGTCATCGCACTGGTGCTGACCATCGGCGGCCTGTCGTCGTCTTATTACAAGTGGCAGGTGCTCGGCTTTCCGGTTGCGCCGCGGGAACAGACCGAGGTCTGGACGGTTGAGGTGACGGTCCGCTTCGAGGCCGGGCCGGGCCCGATCAAGGCCAGCTTGTATATCCCCGGCCTCACGCCGGGATTCGCCATCCTCGAGGAGAACTTCGTCTCGCGCGGCTTTGGCTTTACCGAGAACTACGTCAGCGGCGGCCGTCAGGTGCAGTGGGCGCGCCGACGCGCGCCGGGGTTGCAGACTCTTTACTATCGTGTGGTCCTGTATAAAGATCCGGGGCAGACGCAGAGCGATACGACGCCGCCGTTCCCGGCGAAACCAAAGCTCGGTGAGCCGTTCAATACCGCGATGGAAGGGCTGATCGAGGACGTCGGCGGCAAGTCAGCCGACGCCGAATCGTTCGCCGAACAACTATTGAAGCGCCTTGCTCAGCCCGTCGCGGACCAGAATGTCGAGTTGCTGCTCGGGCCGGTACCATCGGCGGCGGATCGGGCCCGCACCGCGCAGACACTGCTTGCGGCCGCGCGCATTCCGGCGCGCGTGATTCGCGGCATCTACCTGCAGGATCAGCAGCGCCGTGCCCGGATTGTGCCCTGGCTGGAAGTCCACGACGGCACGCGATGGCTGTACTTCGATCCTGTGACCGGCAGCCAGGGCTTGCCCGACAATTTCCTGCAGTGGTGGACGGGTCAGGATCCGTTGCTGGATCTCGATGGCGGTGTCGATGTCGATATCCGCTTCGCGGTGCAGAGCAATGTCATGAGCCGCATCGAACTCGCCCAGCGGCGTGCCGATGATGCGCCATCGGTGCTGGCGCAGTTTTCACTGTTCTCGCTGCCGATTCAGACCCAGGCAGTCTACAGTGTGCTGCTGCTGATCCCGATCGGGGCGCTGGTCGTTGTCTTGCTGCGTAATGTCATCGGTCTGCAGACTTTCGGTACGTTCATGCCGGTGCTGATCGCGCTGGCGTTTCGTGAGACCCAGCTGCTCTGGGGCGTCATCATGTTCTCATCGCTGGTGGTCCTGGGGCTCGCGTTCCGGTTTTATCTCGAGCGCTTGCGGCTGTTGCTGGTGCCGCGGCTCAGCGCCGTGTTGATCATCGTCGTGATGCTGATGCTGATGCTGTCGGTCGTCAGTCACAAACTGGGCTTCGAGGGTGGCCTGTCGGTCGCGTTGTTCCCGATGGTCATCCTGGCGATGACGATCGAGCGCATGTCGGTGGTCTGGGAAGAACGCGGCTCCACCGAGGCCATCCAGCAGGGACTCGGCTCACTGCTGGTCGCTGCAATCTGCTACGCCGCCATGGATCTCGACATCGTCCAGCACCTGTTGTTCGTGTTTCCGGAATTGTTGTTGCTGGTGCTGGCCGCAACGCTGTTAATGGGACGTTACACCGGTTATCGGCTACTCGAGCTCTACCGGTTCCGGGGGCTGGCCGGGTCGGGCAACTGATGTTCAGGTTAGCAATGGCCCTGCGCAGCAAGGGTGTCCTCGGGCTGAACGAGCGCAACGCGAATGTCATCCAGCGTCTGAACGAGCGTCGCCTGTATCCGCTGGTCGACGACAAGTTGCGAACCAAGCGCCTCGCGCTTGCGGCTGGCATCGCCGTGCCCGAGTTGTACGGCGTCATCGGCAGCCAGCACGATGTGCGCCGGCTTGCCGACCTGGTCGGCGAGCATCGGGACTTCGTGATCAAACCCGCCCAGGGCACCGGCGGGGACGGCATCCTGGTGGTGACCGGGCGCAGCGCGGCAGGCCAGCGCCTGTACCAGCTTGCCGACGGAGAGCTCATTTCGAGCAACGGGATTCGACACCATGTGTCCAACATCATCAGCGGTCAATACAGTTTCGTCGGTATTCGCGACCGCGCGATGATCGAATACCGCGTCGAGACCGACCCGTTTTTTGCGGATGTGTCGTTTCAGGGTGTGCCCGATGTCCGCGTACTCGTCTACCGGGGCTACCCGGTCATGGCGATGGTACGACTGCCAACCCGTCGTTCGCGGGGCAAGGCCAACCTGCATCAGGGCGCGGTCGGTGTCGGTGTTGATCTGGCTACCGGGCGGACCCTGTCGGGCGTGCTGGACAACGACATCGTCTACGAGCACCCTGATACTGGTGCGGCAATCGGCGATCTGGTGATGCCGCAATGGGATTATTTTCTGGCGCTCGCAACGCGCTGTCATGCACTGACCGGCCTGGGCTATATCGGCGTCGACATCGTCCTCGACCGGTTTCGCGGGCCGCTGATTCTGGAATTAAATGCGCGTCCGGGGTTGAATATACAAATCGCCAACCGGGCCGGATTGCAGGGTCGCATGACGACGATCGATGCCTGGCAGGGCGCAGAATACAGCTCCGAAGAAAAGGTTGCGCGCGTGCGCGAAGCGTTCAGGACGATACGACCATGACCCAACGGACGCCCTTATTCGATCGGCAGGTCGCCGCCGGCGCCCGGATAGTCGACTTCGGCGGCTGGACCATGCCGTTGCACTATGGATCCCAGCTCGACGAACACCATGTCGTCCGTCAGGCCGCCGGGATTTTCGACGTATCGCACATGACCGTAATCGATGTGGACGGTGCCGATGCTGAGACCTATCTGCAAACGCTGCTGGCGAACGATGTCGCCCGGCTCAAGTCACCCGGCCGTGGCCTCTACAGTTGCATGCTGAGTCATTCCGGCGGGATCGTCGACGACCTGATTGCCTACCGTCGCGACAGCGGCGAATTTCGTATCGTCGTCAACGCTGCGACGCGAGAGAGCGATCTTGCGTGGATGGACAGCGTTGCCGGCGACTGTGCCGTGACGCTGACGGAACGCCCCGGGTCGATCATGCTGGCCGTGCAGGGCCCGGAGGCATGCGAGCGTGCGGCGCCGCTGTTGCCGGATTCGTTGCGTGCTGCCGCCCTCGGCCTGACGCCGTTCGGTTGCGTCGAGGGCGAGGGCTGGTTCATCGCGCGTACCGGTTACACCGGTGAGGACGGGTGGGAAATCATCGTCGGCGCCGAGGCCGGCCTGGTGCTTTGGGATGCCGCTGTCGCGGCGGGCATCCGGCCTTGTGGTCTGGGCGCGCGCGACACATTGCGGCTGGAGGCGGGGTTGTGTCTGTACGGTCAGGATATGGATCAGGGGACTTCGCCCCTGGTGTCGAACCTCGCATGGACGGTAGCCTGGGATCCGGACAAACGGAACTTTGTCGGCCGCCAGGCACTCGAAGATGAGCGTAAACAAACCGATGCACACAAATTAGTCGGCCTGATTCTCGACGATCGCGGTATCATGCGCCCAGGCCAGCGTGTGATCACAGCAGCGGGTGCCGGGGTCGTCACCAGCGGCGGGTTTTCGCCGACGCTGCGACGCTCGATCGCCCTGGCCCGGATTCCCGGCATGGCTGCGGAATCCTGCCAGGTCGAAATCCGTGCGGCTCGCCGCGTCGCGAAAATCGTACGGCCGCCTTTCGTTCGTTATGGAAAAATACTAGTGGATTTACCGGGAGGACATCTGGAGATATGAGTGAAGTGCCCGATAATCTCAAATATTCAAGCGAACACGAATGGGTACGCCTGGAGGACGATGGCTCCGTGGTCGTCGGTATCACCGATCATGCGCAAGCGGCGCTGGGCGAACTGGTCTACGTGGAGGTGCCCGAGGCCGGGCAGACCTTTAACAAGGGTGACGCCTGTATCGTCGTCGAATCCGTCAAAGCCGCGTCGGACGTCTATGCTCCCGTCAGCGGTGCGTGTCAGGCGGCGAATCCGGCACTGGGCGACGCGCCTGAGCTGGTCAACCAGAGCCCGTACGAAGGCGGGTGGCTGGTCAGGCTGCAGCCATCGGACCCGGCCGAGCTCGATGAGCTCATGGATGCCGAGGCCTATGCCCGGTTGCTTGCCGAGTCCGGCGGTTAGCCCGCAGACGGCAGGTCCGGCCAGGCTTCCAATGCCCTATATTCCGCATACGGATGATGATGTTGCTGCCATGCTGGCGGTGATCGGCGTCGACAGCACGGCGGAGCTGTTCGACGAGATTCCCGACGGCTTGCTGATCGATGCGTTGCCCGGCATCCCGGCAGCCTTGACGGAGGCCGGGATCACGCGACTGATGCGCGCGCGAGCCGGGCGCGACGGAGGTGCTGTGTCATTTCTCGGCGCCGGCGCGTACGAGCATTACATCCCGGCCGCGGTCTGGGATATCGCCAACCGCGGCGAGTTCTACAGCGCCTACACGCCGTATCAGGCCGAGGCGAGTCAGGGCACGCTGCAACTGATATACGAATTCCAGACGATGATGACGGGTCTGACCGGTCTCGACGTCTCCAACGCGTCGTTGTATGACGGCGCGAGCGCATTTGCCGAGGCCTGCCTGATGGCCGTGCGTGCAAATCGCAAGTCGAAGTCCCGCCGGATGCTCGTCAGTCGCGGCGTCAATCCGGTCTACCGTGCGGTGGCCCGTGCCATCGGCGGCGGCCAGGGTATCGAACTTGTCGAACTGCCGCTCGACCCGGCCGGAAGAACCGATTTCGATGCGTTGACGAAATTCGACGGCGAGGCGTTCGCCGCGGTCTGCCTTGCGCAGCCGACGTTCCTCGGCACGATCGAGGAGGCCGACGCCATTACGGACTGGGCGCATGCACACGACATGCTGGTCATCTCGATCTGCAACCCGACCGGCCTCGCGCTGCTGAGGCCGCCCGGCGAGTGGGGTGAGACAGGCGCGGACATTGCGTGCGGCGAGGGTCAGCCGCTGGGCATCCCGGTGTCATCCGGCGGCCCTTACTTCGGCTACATGGTGTGTCGCAAGCCGCTGCTGCGCCAGATGCCCGGGCGAATCGTCGGGCGCACGGTCGACATCGAAGGGCGCCCCGGGTTTACGCTGACCCTGCAGGCACGCGAGCAGCATATCCGCCGCTCGAAAGCGACCTCGAATATCTGCACGAACCAGGGGCTCATGGTGACCGCCGCGACGATCTACCTGTCTTTGCTCGGTGCGGAGGGCTTGCGGCGCACGGCCCTGCAATGCCATGCCAACACGAACTTGCTGGCGGGGAAGCTGGCACAGCTGGAAGGCGTCTCCGTGGCGTTTGATACCTATTTTCACGAGGCCGTCATACGCTTCGATCGGCCGGTGGCCGCGCTCGTCGATGCGCTCGGGGAGCGCGGTATCCTCGCCGGCTACGACCTGTCCGAGCATTACCCGGAACTTGGCAATGCGTTGCTGGTCTGCGCGACCGACGCCCGCACGCATGAGGATATCGACGCATACGTGGCTGCGACTCGCTCTGCACTCGATCGTTCACAGGCCGCCTGAGCCGATGTCCGAACCGGTCATTTTTGAACTGTCCCGGGCCGGTCGTCGCGCACCGACGCATGCGGTTGCCGAGGTGCCCGCGCACACGATTCCCGAGGCGCTGTTGCGCGATGCACCCCCGGTTTTGCCGGAGGTGTCGGAGCTGCAGGTCGTCCGGCATTTCACCCGGCTGTCACAACTTAATTTTTCGATCGACACCGAGTTTTATCCGCTCGGCTCATGCACGATGAAGTACAACCCGAAGATCTGTAATCGGTTGGCGATGCTGCCGGAGTTCCTCGAGCGTCATCCACTCGGCGACGTCGAACGCGGTCAGGGGTTCCTCGAGTGCATGTTCGAACTGCAGGAGATGCTGAAAGCCGTTACCGGCATGACGGCGATCTCCCTGACGCCGATGGCGGGTGCTCAGGGGGAGTTCGCGGGCGTGGCGATGATCCGGGCGTATCACGCCGCCCGCCAGGATCACGAGCGTTGCGAGATCATCGTCCCGGACGCTGCCCATGGCACGAACCCGGCGACCGCGACGATGTGTGGCTGTACGGCCGTCGAGATTCCCACGGGTCCCGACGGCGATGTCGATCTCGACGCGCTGCGCAGGGTCGTCGGCCCCCGGACTGCCGGTATCATGCTGACCAACCCGTCGACTCTCGGCGTCTTCGAGCGGCACATCACCGAAGTGGCCGAGATCGTGCACTCGGCCGGCGGTTTGCTGTACTACGATGGCGCGAACCTGAACGCGATACTCGGCCGCGTATTTCCTGCCGACATGGGGTTTGATGTCATTCATGTCAACCTGCACAAGACGTTTTCGACTCCGCACGGCGGCGGTGGTCCGGGTTCGGGCGTGGTCGGCGTCAACGACCGCCTTGCGGCGTTCCTGCCGGTGCCGATAGTCGGGCGCACGGGCGCCGATCGCTTCGTCTGGCTGACCGAGCAGGACCTGCCGCAGAGTATCGGCCGGCTGTCGGCATTCATGGGCAATGCCGGGATTTTGCTGCGCGCCTACATCTACATGCGCCTGCTTGGCGGCGACGGCATGCGCCGCGTTTCTGAATACGCGACTCTGAACGCGAACTACCTGATGCAGCAGCTCGTCAAAGCAGGTTTTGATGTTGCATTTTCCGAGCGACGCGCGAGCCACGAGTTTATCGTGTCCCTGAAGGGCATCGCCGGTGAGACCGGCATCACGGCAATGGATTTCGCCAAGGCGCTCCTCGACCGTGGCTTTCACGCGCCGACGACCTACTTCCCGGCGCTCGTGGCCGAGTGTCTGCTGATCGAACCGACGGAGACGGAAACGCGCCAGGATCTCGATGCGTTTGCGGCCGCCCTGATCGATATTCGCGACCAGGCGCGCACCGATCCCGACGAGGTCAGGGCCGCGCCGCGCACGATGCCCGTCCGTCGCCTCGACGACGTGCGCGCCGCCAGGCAGCTCGACCTTGCCTGGCAGGGCGAGCCGGAATCATCCTGACGCAGTAAACCCGATTCAATTCGCCCCTTATGGAGAGTTAACCCCGTGTCCGTGCTTATTTGTGGCTCCCTGGCCTATGACAACATCATGGTTTTTCCCGGCCGGTTCAAGGAGCATATCCTTCCCGATCAGCTGCATATCCTGAATGTTGCGTTTCTGGTGCCGGAACTGCGCAAGGAGTTCGGCGGTTGCGCCGGGAATATTGCCTACAACCTGCAGGCGATCGGCGGCGAGCCGCTGATCATGGCCACGGTCGGGACGGACTTTGGGGCCTATGCCGAGCGCATCCGGACGCTCGGCCTCGATGCGCGGTTCGTCACGACGATCAGCGATACGCTGACGGCGCAGGCCTATATCACGACTGACCTGGATGATAACCAGATCACGGCATTTCACCCCGGCGCGATGGATCATTCCCATCAGAACGTGGTGCCGGGTGACGCCGGCGTGCAGATCGGCATGATTTCGCCGGATGGCCGCCAGGGCATGATCGAGCACGCGCAGCAATTTGCTGCTGCCGGCATCCCGTTCATCTTCGACCCGGGCCAGGGTCTGCCGATGTTCGCGGGCGAGGACCTCAAGCAGTTCATCGAGCAGGCGACCTGGGTTGCCGTCAACGACTACGAGGGCGAGTTGCTGCAGGAACGTACCGGCTGGTCTCTGGAGGACATCGCGCAACATGTCGAGGCGGTCATCGTGACTCGTGGCGGGTCCGGTTCTTTCATCTTCACCGGCGGCGAGAAAATCGAGATTCCTGCGGTCAAGCCGGTCGAGGTTCTGGATCCGACCGGCTGCGGCGATGCCTACCGGGCCGGCCTGTTGCTGGGTATCACGCGCGGCATGTCATGGCAGGACACCGGGCGTCTTGCATCGCTGCTCGGCTCGATCAAGATTGCCCGGCGCGGGACTCAGAACCATGAACTGAGTTCGGACCATCTTGCAACCGCGTTCGAGGCAGCCTTTGGTTATGAGATATCTCTTTAGAGCTTTCGTCTGTAGTTGGCTGCCGTTCGCGGTACTGGCCGCGGCCCCGACCGAGAGTGATTGGAGCGGCACGCTCGAGCGCATCTCGTCGGGCGTCGTCTCGATCAAGATCGACAGCACGCGGGCATTCGATACGGAATGGAACCTGTCGAGTCAGGCAACTGGTTTCGTCGTCGATGCCGAGCGTGGGCTCATACTGACCAATCGCCACGTCGTGACACCGGGCCCGGTGCGTGCCGAGGCATTGTTCAATAATCAGGAAGAGGTCGAACTGCAGGCGCTCTATCGCGACCCGGTGCACGATTTTGGTTTCTACCGGTACGATCCGGCGCAGCTCAAATACATCGAGCCGGTCGAGTTGAAGCTCGATCCGGATGCGGCCGAGATCGGTCGCGAGATCCGGGTCGTCGGTAACGATGCCGGCGAGCGGCTCGCGTTTCTGTCGGGCACGATCGCACGGCTGGATCGACCGGCGCCGTCTTACGGGCGGGGAAACTACAATGATTTCAATACGTTTTACCTGCAGGCGGCATCCAGTACTTCGGGCGGGTCGTCGGGTTCGCCGGTTATCGATGTCGACGGTAACGTTATCGCCCTGAACGCCGGCGCCAGCGCACATGCCGCGTCCAGTTTCTTTTTGCCGCTCGAGCGCGTCGTGCGGGCACTCGATTTGCTGCGCAAGGGCGAGCCGGTGACGCGCGGCACGCTGGCGGTGATTTTCGTGCACCAGGCATTTGACGAGTTACGCCGACTTGGCTTGCGCGAGGTGACGGAAAGTGACATCCGGCGAAAATTTCCGGATCAGATCGGCATGCTGGTCGTCGACGAGATTATCCCGGGTGGCAGCGCGGACGGCAAACTGCAAATTGGCGATATCATTGTCGAGATTAACGGCGTGCTGGTCACTAATTTCGTCCCGCTCGAGACGATCATCGACAGCCACGTCGGTGATTCGCTGGAGTTGGTCATCGAGCGCAATGGTACGGCGATGGATGTCGACGTCGACGTCATGGATCTGCACAGTATCACGCCGCGTGAGTACATTCGTTTCGGCGATGCGATCGTCAACGACCTGTCGTATCAGCAGGCGCGTCACCTCAATCGCAGCATCGAGGGGGTGTACGTGGCCAATGCCGGCTACGTGCTGGCCAATGCCTCGGTCCCGCGCGGCAGCGTGATTACGGCGGTTGGCGACCGCAGCGTATCGACGCTCGACGATTTTGAGGCCGCATTGTCCACACTCGGCGACCGGGCGCGAGTCCCGCTTCGATTCTATACGTTCGAGGATCCGGTCACGTCGAGATTGTCGGTGATGAACATGGATCGCCGCTGGTTTCCGACCGAGCGATGCGCCCGCGACGACCGCACGGGGCTGTGGCCCTGCCGCGTGCTGACCGATGCGCCCGACGTGGCGCCGCAGGAGCCCGCGACGGCCCGTTTCATTGTGCATAAAGACCGTCGGGCGCGCGCAATTGCGCGCTCGCTGGTGCTCGTGAACTACGATATCCCGTATACCATCTCCGGCGTCTCAGAACGCAGTTACTACGGCACCGGCCTTATCGTCGATGCGACCCGTGGCCTTGTCGTGGTCGACCGTAATACCGTGCCCGAAGCGATGGGTGATGTGCGGATTACCTTTGCCGGCGAACTCGAGGTGCCGGCCAAGGTCCGGTACATTCATCCGACGCATAACCTGGCGATGTTGTCCTACGACCCGGCGCTGATCGGGGACACGCCGGTTCGCAGCGCAAGACTGTCGAAGCGCATACCGGAGCCGGGCGAGTCTGTGTGGGTCGCCGGCTTGCGTCCCGACAGCAAACTCGTCTTTCAGGCCACCGAGATTGCGTCGATCGATCCCGTGTTCCTGCCGCTGTCGCGCACCATGCGTTTTCGTGAAACGAACCTGGAGACGTTAAGTCTCGTCAACGGGCCGGTCGATATCGATGGCGTGATCATCGACAAGCAAGGGCGGGTGACGGCACTCTGGTCGAGCTTCGCCTTCCAGGTCGGCCCCGACCTCGTTCAGGAGAACAAGGGCGTTCCCGCAGAACTTGTGGCGCAGATGCTCGATCTCGTCCGTGAGGGCCGCCCGCTGTATTCGCTGGAAGTCGAGTTGAACCCGCTGCCGATGCCCGCGGCCCGCAAACTCGGGCTCGCGGACGAACACATCAACCGGTTGACCCGGCACGACCCGGGGCGTCGCCAGGTCATGGCGGTGTTACGGACGGTTGCGGGTACCCCGGCGGCCGACTTGCTGGAAGCCGGTGACCTGATTCTGAGTATTGACGGGCAGCCGGTTACGCGCTTTCGTGAGGTGGAACGGGCCACGCAGCGTGCAGCGGTCGAGCTCGAGATTCTGCGCGACGGCGTGATCAGGAAGATCACCGTGGGCACGGTCGCACTCGACGGCCAGGGCGTGCGGCGCGCCGTGATGTGGGCCGGTGCCTTGCTGCAGGCCCCGTACCGTGAAATGTCGGCACAACGCGGGGTCGAACCGTTCGGAGTCTATGTGGCTTATTTTGCTTACGGTTCGCCCGCGTCGCGGTTCGGACTGCTCGCGGGTCGCCGGATCGTTGCTGTCGACGGCCTGCCGACCCCCGATCTCGACGCCTTCTTGCAGATCATCGCCGACAAGCCGGATCGGCAATCGGTCCGGCTGACAACCGTCATGTGGAATAACGCCGTCGACGTGCTGACGCTGAAACTCGACACGTACTACTGGCCCGCTTACGAGATCGTCTACCGGGACGACGAATGGCAACGCATCATGTTCAACTGACGGTGCGTGCGGCGCTGTTGGGCGCCGTGCTCCTTGGTCTCATAGTGTCGGTCGCGGCCGATTCGTTGTACACATATCGGGACGAGAGCGGTGCACTCGTGTTCAGTGATCGCCCGCCCGACGGGGGTCAGGTTTTCGAGCGCGAACTGCGGGTGGCGCACTCGACCAAGTCGCCCGAGGTTACCATTCGGGTCGAGACGACGGGCAGCGGTGTCGCCCTGTGGGCCGACAATGATTGCCATTGTCCCGCGCAGGTTGCGATCAGGCTGATCGACGCGCGTGATGTTGCGACCCATTCAGGCGATACCGTCATCCGTCTCGTACCGGCGCGTGGCAGTACGCAGTTGATGAACCTGCCGGCAACGGCGGGCCTGGTGTCGAGTCGGTTGTCCGCCGATGTGCAGTCCGGCTACGAGTTCGGTTTCATTTTCGGCGATCCGGACACGCAGCATGCGCCGGCCGAGGGCTACCGTCCGCCGTTTGCCGCCGGCCGGCGATTCATGATCAGCCAGGCCTTTCCGGATGCGGTAACGCACCTGACGCTCGAGAGCCGTTACGCGATCGATATCCTGATGCCCGAGCAGACGGCGATTTACGCGGCGCGTGCGGGCATCGTCGTCGAAGTTGCGCACAGCAATTTTCGCGGTGGGGCCGACTGGGGCAAGTACGGCGGGCAGGCGAACATAGTCAAGATCATGCACGACGACAGCAGCTTTGCCATTTATGCACACTTGTCGTGGGATTCGATTCGCGTGCGGCCGGGGCAGCGCGTACGACGGGGCGAGCACATCGCCGCGTCCGGCAACACCGGTTTCAGCACCGGGCCGCATCTGCATTTTGTCGTCGTGCGTAACCAGGGCTTGCGCACCGCGTCCGTGCCGGTCCGGTTCAGCGACGGGCGCGGCGGATCAGTCGCGCCGCAGAGCGAGGAGCCCCTGCAGAATCCCTAAGGGGCAGAATCCGTAAGGGGCAGAATCCCTGCGGGAAATAATCCCCGACCGGCGGCGTCAGTCTCGCGCCGGCGTCAGCCAGATCGACAGCGCCACGAGCGCCCAGCCGAGCATGAACGCGATGCCGCCAATCGGTGTGATTTCGCCGATCGCCGCCGGTGCGCCGAGTTGCTCGGCGTAGATGCTGCCGCAGAATACGAGCATGCCGAAGACGAAAATCCAGCGGCTCCAGTGACGCAGTGTCGATGGCCCGACGCTGAGGTTGATCAGCGTGATCAATATCAGGCCGAGCGAATGATAAACCTGCATCTGCACGGCCCAGCCCCAGGATTCCTGCGCAGCCTTGTCCGTCAGGCCATGGAAGCCATAGGCGCTCAGCGTCGCGGCCGTCATCAGGGATAACGCGCCGATCAGCAGGAAGAGTTTGTCGCTCCTCGTCATCCGGTATTCCTCTGCGAATTGCACGCAGCTTAGCGCATCCGGTGAGCCGTGCGCAGTCGCCAGGTTCCGCGCCCGGAACATTCTTGAACCTTAATGCCGGCTGTCAGGCGCCACCAGGCTGGGTGCGACGCGCGCCACTCATCGGCCGACCATCGATTCGGTGCCGCGCTGATCGTTCATCGCTCACCGCCCATCGGCGTGACGCGTCGGCGTTTTCGGGCTATTCTGCCGGGCCTTGGCAAGCTCGGACACGCTCATGAAACAACGTCAGTTAGGGGCCGCCGGTGAGGCGGTGTCCGCGATCGGTCTCGGTTGCATGGGCCTGGTCGGCTGGTACGGCGAGCGCGATGACGTCGAGGCCGCGGCGACCGTACGGCATGCGCTCGATATCGGCGTCACCCATCTCGATACCGCGGCCGTCTACCAGGATGGTGACAACGAGCGGTTCGTCGGCGAATGCATTAAAGGTCGTCGCGACGAAGTCTTCCTCGCGACGAAGTGCGGCATGGAACGTACGCCGGAGGGGCGCATCAGGGTCGATACGCGGCCAGCGGTGATCAAGGCGTCCTGCGACGCGAGTCTTGGGCGTCTCGGCACGGATCACATCGATCTTTTTTACCTGCATCGGATCGACAAGACCGTGCCGATCGAAGAATCCATCGGCGCCATGGCCGACCTCGTCGCGGCGGGCAAGATTCGGCACATCGGCGTGTCCGAGGCCAGCGGCGAGACGCTGCGCCGCGCCCACGCGACGCATCCGATCGCGGCGCTACAGAGCGAGTTGTCGCTGTGGACCCGTCGGACCGAGCTCGCCACGTGCCGCGAGCTGGGTATCGCGTTCGTCGCGTACAGTCCGCTCGGCCGCGGTTTCCTGACCGGCGCGCTGAAGAGCCCCGACGATCTGCCCGAGACCGACACGCGCCGTATCTTTCCGCGGTTCGCCGACGAGGCGTTTGCCGACAACGTGGCGGCGGCGCAACAGGTGCGTGAATTTGCAGAATCGCTCGGCGTCACGCCCGCGCAGCTCGCCCTGGCGTGGGTGCTCGCGCAGTGGGAATGCGTGTTGCCGATTCCGGGCACCAAGAAGCGCCGCTACCTCGAGGACAACGCGGGCGCCGCGGCCGTGGAGCTGAGCGCGACGGTGCTGGAACAGATCGATCGCGCGTT
>SMVB01003346.1_pt1 | contig 27836 bp, 27 predicted proteins | sample 2456461 | NCBI WGS metagenome assembly SMVB01 (sample SAMN11095934, study PRJNA526329) | marine sediment metagenome | biome: Marine sediment; feature: Surficial sediment; material: Deep marine sediment; isolation source: Hadal surficial sediment | place: Pacific Ocean | collected 2014-05 | depth... | reverse complement strand
TTCGGCCTCGTTCAGGAAGGAAGGAAGATCGGAAGGGACCTGGCTTCGGCCTCGTTCAGGAAGGAAGGAAGATTGGAAGGGATCGGGCTTTGGCTTGGTTCAGGAAGATCGGAAAACCGGAAGGAGCTTCGGCTCAGGATGATCGGAAAACCAGAAGGGGCTCAGACTTCGGTTTTAGCTCAAGAAGATCGGAAAACCAGAAAGGGCACAAACTTCGGTTTTGGCTCAGGACGATCGGAAAACCAGAAAGAGCTCAGACTTCGGTCCAGGCTCAGGACGATCGGAAAACCAGAAAGGGTTTGGACTCAGGTTCTGACTCAGGATGATCAGAAAACCAGAAAGGGCACAAACTTCGGTTTTGGCTCAAGACGATCGAAAAGCCGGAAGGGGCTCGGACTCAGGTCTTGGCTCAGGAAGATCAAAAGGTTGGAGGAAGCTTAGGCAACTGAAGACCGGCGGACCGGAAAGCGCAAGCTGGAAGGACCGTAAGGCGGAAAGGGTGCGAGCCCGGGAAGCCAACGGCAAAACAGGCGCGAGCCAGTAGAGCCGGAAGGCCGAGAGACGTCGATAAAGAAAGGCGGGAATTGAAGCCCCGTGACCGGAGACCAGCAGCAGAGAGCTGAGAACTGGATGAAGTTGGAAAGGCCCAGGAGGATCTGCAGTCCACCATCAGCGGAGTTCCGATACTTCTACGGAGAGGAGGCGCAAGCCTCCTCTCTTTTTTTTGCCTGTGGAAATTATCCCGATACAATTCCTGGCGAAATAATAACTGCGAAGTCAGTCATTATTTGTCAGAAATCTGTTTTTCTCTGAAACTAAAATGGAGTTTTACAGGTCGGAATCGTACTACAATTGCAGTTGAATCATGGATCAGCTATTTCCAGAGATAAATTGGAAGAATCAACAACAAGCAAAACGGCCATCAGGATAAGAGACCTGGTCTTCAGGCGCGGTCGTCAAACGATCCTGGATGGCATCAGCATGGATATTCAGCGGGGTTCCATAGTCGCATTCATGGGGCCTAGCGGCGTGGGTAAAACAACGATCCTGCGCTTGATTTCCGGGCAATTAAAGCCGGATGAGGGAACCATTGAAGTGAATGGGCAGATGATCTCTTCAATGTCTGATCGAGAACTGCACCGTTTCCGCCGAAACATCGGCGTCCTGCTGCAGGACGGAGCACTGTTTACTGACTTGACCGTTTATGAAAATATCGCAACACCGCTGCGTGAACACACAGATCTGCCTGAACCCCTGCTTCGTCGCCTGGTGATGACGAAGCTTAACGCAGTGGGTCTGGGCGGTATTGAAGAACAGATGCCACATCAATTGTCTGGTGGCATGGCACGGCGGGTCGCGTTCGCCCGGGCTGTTGTCCTTGACCCCTCGATCATGCTTTATGACGAACCCATGACCGGGCTGGATCCGATTGCTGTTTCCACTGTCCGCACGCTGATGCGTGAGACCAACGATGCCCTTGGGCTTACCAGCATTGTGGTCACGCACAACGTGACCCAGATGAGCCAGTTGGTTGACTACTGTTACATCATCGCTGCGGCGAAGATTGCCGGAGAGGGGCCTCCTGAAGAACTGAACTCAAGCACCGATCCGGGCGTCAGCCAGTTCATGAATGGCAAAATGGAGGGCCCGATTGCTTTCCATTACCAAACACCTGGAAACCCCTGGGGACTGTTGGACTGAAATGGCAACTTTGAATCATTATGCCAGCAAGCTGGCAACACCTGTCGTTCAAAGTGGCCGCTGCCTGCTTTTCCTGGCAAGGATGATTTCAGGCATCCGTTTTAGCGCAAATCAACTCCGATCGGTTTTGCAGCAGATCTATCTTATCGGTGCAAGATCGCTGGTCATTATCATGATCTGCGGTTTTTTTGTCGGTATGGTGTTATCACTGCAGGCGATCAATGCCCTGGAGCAATTTGGTGCATCTGATCAGGTAAGCCTGCTGGTGGTCAAGTCCCTGTTCCGCGAACTGGGGCCGGTACTGACAGCCCTATTGTTTGCAGGCCGAGCAGGCACTTCGGTAACCGCCGAAATCGGATTGATGAAGGCCACCAACCAGATTGAGGCAATGGAACTGATGGCGATCGACCCCATCCAGATCATCGCGCTGCCACGCTTCCTGGCCGGCCTGATCTCCTTGCCCCTGCTCACAGCCATGTTCAACGCCCTGGCCATCCTTGGAAGCGTCGTATTCTCCATCGGGGTCATGGACATGGATGCCGGAATTTTCTGGAGCAAACTGCAAACCAGCGTTTATTTCTACAAGGATTTTGTCGGTGGTATATGGAAAAGCCTGGTATTCGGTGGACTGGTCAGCCTGATCGCCGTGTATTTTGGTTATACCGCCAAACCAACCGGTGCCGGCGTGGGCACGGCTACCACCAACACGGTAGTATTGAGCTCGGTGCTCATCCTGGTTTTCGACTTTATCATGACATCGTTTTTTACCTGAGGTACCCCTATGCGCCCTAATTACAAGGTGGAACTTGCTTCCGGAATTTTCCTGTTGCTCGGTATCGCGGCCCTGGTCTGGCTCGCTTTGAGAGCAACCGACTACGGCCAGGAAATTGGCAATGATACGTACAGGATCAGTGCCCGCTTCACCAACGTCGCAGACCTCAGGGTAAAAGCACCGGTCAAAATTGGTGGTGTGATGGTGGGCATGGTCGAGTCAATAGAATTGGACCCCGTGATGTTTGAAGCTGTGGTAAACATGAATATCTCTGCCCGGTTCAATGAAATTCCAGACGACACCGGTGCCTCGATCCTGACCTCCGGCGTGCTGGGTGACCGTTACATTAGCCTGGAACCCGGTGGTTCGACAGACGTGCTGGTCGAAGGTGATGAGCTGTTCATTACCCAGTCAGCTTTGATCCTGGAACAGGTTATCGGCAAGTATCTGTTCAATGCCGGATCTTCCGAGAAAACCGAATGAAGAACCTGTTACCCATTATATTGGCGCTGCTGCTTGGAAGCAGCAGCGCGATTGGTGCAGATGAACGTGGTCCGGCCACCATCATCTCGGAGGTCCTCACACACATCCTGAATGTATTGAATGAGCGCCGAGCCGAATTTACTGAAAACCCCGATCTTTTAATCCCGGTCGTGAGGGACGCCCTGCTTCCGTCAATTGACGTGGTTTATACCGCCCGCCTGATTCTCGGCCCTTCCGTCCGGGGTGTTTCAACGGAGCAACTGCATGCATTTTCTGACGCCTTGAGCAATGTTCTGATCAATCGCTATTCCAGAAGCCTTGTGGAATACAGCAACGGCGAGCAAGTCCAGGTGATGCCCATGAAGGGCAATAATACAGACAAACTCACCCGGGTCCGAACAAGAATTGGGCTACCACGGGGCGGCTTTGTCCCGGTAGATTTTGCTTTTCACAAGACAGATATGGGTTGGAAGGCATTTGACGTAACCGTTGAGGGCATTTCCTATGTGATCACTTTTCGCAACCAGATTTCACCCAGGGTGCGAGCTGAGGGCATCGATAAAGTGACGGCAGACATCCTTGCAGGCAGCATAAAATTTAATGAGTAGCTACAGTATTCACAGGGGAGACAAGGGTACGGTTCACCTTGGTGGAGGGATGAATTTCGTATCCACGCCAGGTATATTCCTGGAACTCGAAAAACAATTTGCAGAATTCGGCCCGATGCTGAACATTGACCTGGCCGAAATCAGTCACGCAGACAGTTCAGGGCTTGCCTTGTTACTCGAGTGGCAGGCAATGGCCAGTATCGATGGCCGCATCCTTCACATCACCAATGCACCATCCAGCTTGCTGCGCCTGGCTAAATTATGTGAGGCAGACAAATTGCTGGATATTTCCGGTCGGGAGCCCCGTGATAATGACACGGCTTAGTTTCCTGATTTTCCGCCGTTTTCCGTCCCGGACCTGCGCCGTATTGCTGACAATGCTACTCAGTGCTTGCGCCAGCCAGCCAGCCACCATGACAGACCCGGAGCGGGATCCCTGGGAATCATATAACCGTAAAATTCATGCCTTCAATATGGGTTTTGACAAGGCCATATTCCGGCCGATAGCAAAGGGGTATGACGCCATCATGCCGGACGCCCCACAGCGTGGTGTGCGAAATTTCTTTCGCAACCTGGCCTACCCCGTAACCTTCCTGAACCTGATTCTGCAGGGTAAGTTCGCAGATTCCCTGACCGCCACCGGCCGGTTCGTGGTGAATTCTACGGTCGGTCTTCTTGGCTTTTTCGATGTCGCCAGCAGAGAAGGAATTCCCGACTACAACGAAGATATGGGTCAGACCCTGGCTACCTGGGGTTGGGACAACAGCCGTTACCTCGTGATGCCCCTTTTTGGACCGTTTACTGCTCGCGACTTTCTCGGCCGTGGTTTCTACGGATATTTTCACCCTGTCAGTTATGTCGCAAGGGAACACAACAACTATGTTCCACTGGTGGTGGACCTGATCAGCCTGCGCGCATCATTGTTGCCTTGGGATGAGGACATCAGGACCGCACACGACCCTTACACGCTGATCCGTGATGCCTACCTGCAAAGGCGCGAATACCTGATTTTTGACGGAGACCCCCCGGCGCCGGACTACGATGCCCTGCTGGAAGACTTCTGATCGTAACGCTTTTCTCTTTCCGAAGCCGGGGACCAGGACGCGTCAAGGCTTGTTGCAGCAGAGGTGCTGGGCTAAGCTGATGAACAGTGATCTTCGTCGTGAAAAAAATGACTTACCGGACGCTGGTTTTGGCGCTGATGCTCGCGCTTGCCGCTTGCGATGATGGAAATCGGGTAATATCAGGGGAAGATTCATATTCCGTCTACCGACACTCAATGGATGGCGCCCCAAGCAACCTGGATCCAGCCCGCGCTTCAACAATTTATGCCAATTTCCTCGCGGTAAATCTCTACGACACGCTGTACCGTTACAAATACCTGGCCCGCCCCTACGAACTGGAACCAAACCTGGCCGAAAGCCTCCCGCAGATATCGGCGGATGGATTGACCTATACGATCCGGATCAAAAAGGGCGTTTATTTTGTCGATGATCCCGCATTTCCGCAAGGACAGGGCCGCGCTGTAAACGCGCAGGATTTTGTTTATTCACTCAAACGGCATTTTGATGCCAAAACTCAGTCTCAGGGCGCCTGGTTATGGCAAAAAAGAATCGTGGGACTGGATAAATGGAAGGAGAACGGCTCAAATTATCAGCAGGAAGTCCCCGGGCTTCGCGCACTCGATGAACTGACTATCCAAATCCAGCTGACTGCTCCTTACCCTCAACTGATACACACATTGACACAAGGTTTCTCGGCCATTGTTCCAAGGGAGGCTGTAGCGTTTTATGGCAAGGAACTGGCGGTGCACCCGGTCGGGTCGGGTCCCTACCGCCTGTTGTCTTTCAACAATACCGCTGCGGTAATGGAACGCAATACGCGATTCAGGCAGGAGCCCTTCAGCCTGGAAAGCGAGGGGTTCAATCCAAATTTGCAGTCAGGCTATGGACTGCAACAACTGGAAGGTCTGGTGCCACCTTTTATGGATCGCGTAGAAGTGGAATTCATCGCCGAAGATGCGGCTCGCTGGAATGCGTTCATTGCAGGCGAACTGGATTTCGTCAAAGTTCCAGTGAGTCAATTTGACCAGGTGCTCCAAAGCCGTGACCCGCCTACGCTGAAGCCCAGTCTGGCGAGTGACTTCCACTTACAGGCCAGCCTGGAATCGGGGTTCGTTCACACCGATTTCAACATGGCTGACCCACGCATTGGCTACCATCCTGACCGGGTGGAAAATGCCCGTAACAAGGCGCTGCGCTGCGCGATCATCAAGGCTTTCGATTGGGAAAAACGCAACGAGATTTTTTACTACGGCATGGGACAGGTGTTTGCCGGCATCATTCCGCCTGTTGCACCTGAATACGATCCTGATCAGAACAAAATAGCCTTTGCTCGCGACCTGGACGCAGCACGCCTCTTGCTCCAAAACCACGGATGGAGCGCCGAAAACCTGCCTGAGCTGGAAATCGGCTTCACATCCAGTGTCACCGAGCGCCTGATGTTCGAGCAATTCAGAAGTTTCCTGGCGGAAATGGGCTATCCCCAGGACAAGATCCACCCGCTGACTTTCGCAAGCTACGGTGATTACGCACAGGCCTACCTGAACCGTGAAGTCATGCTGATGACAATTGGCTGGACCATGGACTACCCGGATGCTGAAAATACAATCCAGTTATTTTATGGTCCAAACGCGTCTCCCGGCTCCAACAGCGCCAACTACAATAATGAGGAATTCAACCGCCTGTACCGTGCCAGTTCCACCATGCAGGCCTCTGCGAGTCGTACAAAAATATATCGTGAAATGAACCGGATTCTGATTGACGATTGCGCAACAATCAGCGGCATCTCACGCAGGTTGATCCTGCTGTGGAATCGCAAATTAGCCTTGTTGCCGGATCGCTCATTCCTCGGCGGCCATTTTTTCCGTTTCGCGGGCCAGCGTGAAAACCGACAGGGGACGAAAGACTAGTGCGCTCCATCGTGCAGCAACTCATTCACGGTCTGCTGTTGATCCTGGGTGTTACCTTGATCAGCTTTCTGCTTATGGTGTGGTTCGGTCCGGATCAAACCTATACGCTGATCGGGAAAAACGCCACTGCCGCTCAAATTGCCGAAGTCCGTCATCAACTGGGCTATGACCAGCCTTTTGTCCGGCGCTATGTGGACTACCTTACCGGGCTCGCCACACTCGACCTGGGTGCTTCCAATTCATCCGGCGAGCAGGTCACCAGCATACTCAAACGTACTCTGCCCATCTCACTTGCACTGATGCTTCCGGGTTTTATCATCGGCAATCTGCTGGGCATGGCCCTGGGGCTGCTGGCGGCATTCCGCAGGGGAACATGGAGCGATCGTCTCATCACGGGATTATCGGTAACCGGCATGAGTATCAGCTTCCTGATTATTATCATTGCGCTACAGGTGCTGCTCAGCACGCCTTACGGGCTGAACCTTTTCCCGGTGCGCGGCTGGCAAGTCGATAGTATTTCTTCATACCTGACTTATGTGACAGTTCCTACCCTGTCACTGATCCTGGTAACACTGGGATACAACACCCGATTCTACCGGGCCATATTTGTCGAGGAATCATCCAGGGAACACATCGTTACCGCGCGCGCGTTCGGCGCTTCGCCGGCGACACTGATGTGGCGTCACGTGTTGAAAAACAGCCTGGTTCCCATCACCACGCGGTTCATGTTCTCGATACCGCTGGTGGTCATTTCGGGAAGCCTGCTGATCGAAACCTACTTCGGAATTCCCGGTATCGGAAAAGTGAGTTTTGATGCAATAACCAGTGGCGATCAGCCGGTTTTGAAGGCTGTAGTTGGTTTGACAGCCGTGTTGTTCGTGCTGATACAGTTCGTGGCGGACTTCATTTACCGCGCTGTAGACCCGAGGATCGCGTGATGATAATTCAGCGGGTACTGGAACAGTCAGTTGGCTTTCTTCGATCGGATCATGAGCGAGGAACAGTACGCGACGGTACCTGGTCCAGACTGAAGCAGGACAGGACCGGTATCATTGGCCTGTTCATTGTCACCGTTTTCTTTCTCATTTCCCTGGGCGTACTGTTGGGCTTCCTGGGACAGGGCTGGTCGGCAGCTGACGGCGGGCGGTGGGAATCTGCCAGCAGTAACCATTGGATGGGGACCAATCTGCTGGGACAGGATATTTTCCAACGGGCTATTTTCAGTACGCGTACCGCCTTTGAGATCGGGGTGATCGTTTCCCTTTTATCCACCCTTCTTGGAGCGCTGCTCGGGGCGCTGGCTGGCTGGTACAACGGAAAACCGCGGAAAACCTGGATAGACGGAGGCGTTTTGTGGCTTACGGGCGTGCTGGATTCCATCCCCTTCTACCTGTTTGTAGCCGCGGTTGCCTACGCCCTTCAAGGTTGGCCCTGGGCCATGCACGTGGCCATGGTGGCAACATTCTGGACGGCCACAGCGCGCCTGGTGCGGGCCGAGGTGATGCGTATCAGGCCCCGTGAGTTTGTCTTGTCAGCTCGCACCATCGGCCTGCCTGCCCCGCTGATCCTGTTTCGACACGTGCTACCCAATACGCTGCATATCCTGTTTGTGCAGGCCACCATTGCTTTCGTCGCTGCCATCAAAACTGAAGTCATTCTGAGTTTCCTGGGCCTGGGCGTCCAGGACAGTGTCAGTTGGGGCCTGATGCTGGCTGAAAGCACGCAGGAAGTGCTGGCAGGGCATTTCAACAACTTCCTTGCAGCCTCATTGATGCTGTTCCTGTTACTGCTGGGTTTCAACCTGCTTGCCGATGCTCTGCAGGATGCCTTCGACCCCAGACAGGCCGCCCTGTGAACAAAACGGCCCTGTCTGTCCGCAATCTGAGTGTCACGCTGCAAACAGGCATGGGCCTGGCCCGCGTGGTGGACAGCATCAGCTTTTCACTACAGGAAGGTGAAATCCTGGGTCTGGTCGGCGAATCAGGCTGCGGCAAGTCAATCACGGCTGCCGCATTGATGGGACTGATTCCTTCTTCGGCGGGAATCGTGAAGTCAGATCAAATCATGCTTGGCGACAAAAACCTGGCCCGCCTGAGTGAAGCGGGTATGCGCCGTATCAGGGGAAATGAAATGTCGATGGTTTTCCAGGACCCCCTGACCGCGCTTGACCCGGTTTTTTCCATCGGCAGTCAGTTGTCCATGGTCTTGCGACGACATCGTGGAGAAAACAGGCGCCAGGCGAGGCGCTCGTCTATCGAGATGCTCGAACGCGCCGGAATGGCAGACAGCCAACGGATTATGCAGAGTTATCCTCACCAGCTTTCAGGTGGTATGAGGCAACGTGTACTGATTGCAATGGCCATGGCCAGCCGGCCCAGGGTATTGATTGCTGACGAACCAAGCAGTTCTCTGGATGTCAGCACTCAGGCCCGGATTCTGGAGCAACTTGGTGAACTTGGACAAAGATTCGGCACGGCGATCTTGCTGATTACCCACGACCTTGGCGTGGTCGCACAGGTTTGTGACAGGGCGCTGATCATGTATTGCGGAAGAATCGTTGAAGAAGCTCCGGTCAAATCCCTGTACTCATCGCCGGCCCATCCCTATACGGCTGGTTTACTTGCCGCCGTACCGAGAATAAACAGCGCCGGTGTCCAGCGGGTCCGGGCGATCCCAGGTCTCGTACCCCACCCGGCCGATCTTCCAGATGGCTGCCACTTCGCCGGTCGTTGCGCCGGTGCCGACACGCAATGCAGGACTCTGGTCCCTGGGATTCAGGCTGCGGACGGGCGCAACAGCACCCACCTGCAAGCCTGCCATCACCCATTGCCAAGTGCCTCTCATGAAGACTGACTTACCATTGCTCAGTATTCGCGACCTGGTGGTCAATTATCCGGTCAGCAATCGTGGCAGGAACTTCCTGACTGCGGTTAATGGCGTCAGCTTCGATATTCATGCCGGCAGCATTTTCGGCCTGGTAGGCGAATCCGGTTCCGGAAAATCCAGCCTCGCTCACACCATCATGCGACTGATCCCGCCGACCGGGGGGGAAGTACTTTTCAAGGGTGAAAACCTGGCTCAAATGAAAGGGCCGATGCTGCAAAAAGCAAGACAAAAAATTCAGCTTGTTTTCCAGGATCCAATGGCCTCCCTCAGCCCGAGACGGAGTATTCTGCAGACCCTGATCGAACCGCTGGATCACTTCCATGTCGATAAGGCTGTGCAGCGTCAGACCCGGGCAGTCCGGGCACTGGAAAGCGTTGGTCTGGAAGCTGAGGTGCTGCAACGGTTCCCGCATGAACTTTCCGGCGGTCAGAAGCAGCGAGTGGCTCTCGCCAGGGCAATGATTACCGAACCGGAATTGATTATCGCCGATGAAGCTCTGTCATCCCTGGACGTATCCGTGCAGGCAAGAATCATCCAACTGATCCTGGACCTGAGGCAAAAGCAGGGTATTGCATTCCTGTTCATTTCACATGACCTGGCAGTCATCCAGCAACTGGCAGACAGCGTAGGTGTCATGTACCTTGGAAAAATGATGGAAATCGCACCGGCAGAGAGATTGTTTCAGCAGGCTGCACATCCCTATACCCGCTCCCTGCTCGATGCCGTGCCGGTACCCGACCCGGCACATCGCAAACCTCTGGCGCTCAAGGGTGACGCCCCTTCATCCTTGACTCCTCCGGCAGCTTGCGTGTTTCATACACGTTGTCCCCGTGCCGAGGAACAATGCAGTCACATCGAGCCCATCAAGCGTCAAATCGGTGAGGCGGGAATGAAAAACACGGCACATAATGTATGGTGTCACTTGTGGAATGAATAATGAAGGAAAGTGTCATGAGGAAAATTACAAGGAACTTTATCGGCGTCGTACTGCTTCCAGCCATCCTGGCATGCGCTGCCTGTGGTGGCCCAAGCATCATTCACGGAAAACCGCCATTCATCAGTATCTCGGAATTGTCGCTCCATGAAGACCGGCTTTCGGTAGATTTCAACATCAGCAACCCGAATGGGGAAGAGATGATTATCAGCGGCATTGAAATTGAGGTCCGGGTTGAAGAGGCCGAATTGACCCGCTACAACGAGGACTTCAAACTCACGGTCGGCGCCAACAGCACAGAAGTTATCGAGGTCGAACAATTCCCCGACAAATTTGTGCAGGATCTTCTGACTGCACTGAGGGACGGAGAGTTAGCCAGCCTGCCGTTCCGCCTGGAGGGCCGAGTGAATACCGAGAAAGATGGTTTCCTTCGCTTCAAGCACAAGGGCCACCTTTATCCTGTGCCAGGGAGACCAGGTCAATTTCGTTCCGCTACAACGCAATCCAGCAGAATCGGCATGGACGACCCGTTCCGGGAGATTGACGATGATCGTTAAAATTACTACTCTCAAAAGCGCCTAAGCAGGAGATTCATCGATGCCCATGCAAATCACGTTTGAACTAAGCGACTCCGATCTCGAACATTTCAAACAGGTGATGATCTCTGCCCGTGAAAAGGCAGCCGACCTTGACGAAGAAACCATCATCGACAATGCCCGAAAACTTCTTTTACAGGTGTCGCATTCTGATACCTCCGACTTCATTCGTGAACGTATGCACCGCCTGGAATCCATGATTGGAATGGTCGTAGACAAAGGCTGGGGACTGGAAGACCAGGATCGCCAACGTGTTCTGCAGGCACTGGCCTATTTTTCAGAGCCGGAAGACCTGATTCCCGACGACATTCCCGGCCTGGGTTTCCTTGACGATGCCATCATGATCGAAATGGTTACCGTCGAGCTGAAACACGAAAACCAGGCTTACAGCGACTTCTGTGTATTCCGTGCCGCAGAATCAAGCCGAATCGGTGAAGACGCCATGAAGATTGAACGTTCAGACTGGCTGGAAGAAAGACGCAAGCAATTGCATTCCCGTATGCGCCGGCGCCGCAGAAGAGGGGGAGGTGCCGGAAGTGGCGGTAAAGGCGGCTCACGCTTCTCCTTGTTCAGCAGGGAGTTGTAGCAGCGCTTTTGCTACGGCCGATGCAATGGAAGGCACCAAACATTACAGGATAATGGTAGCCGTGGAGACGGACGCTAGCCGTTACTATGGAGCAAATGCGTCACGGCCCGGCTTGCTGGGGATTTCAGATTCTGAACAATTACTGGCACACCTGGCCGCAGATCTCAGGTCACTGATTCCCGGCATTTCCCGCTGCAGCCTGATCGCTTCAGGAGCCCTTTTTGACCAAACCCAGTTGCTGAGACCGTCCTATCCGATATTCAAAGCACTGGAATCGGCTTCGCTTGCTGAACGCACCGAGAAGTTTCAGCCGGGTCTGGTGAGCATCGGTTCAGAAAACGGCAAAATGCCGCTCGAAGATTTACAACCTCAGGAAGATATTCCACTCGGTTTACTGCAATTGATACCACTGGTCGTTCACGGGCCTGATACCGAGGTACAGGAACTGGGTCAATCCATGGAATACCGTTTTCTGGAGGAGGGGCAATTATCAGCTCACAGCGTCAACTGGATGGAAACCGCTTTTGGGGTTTCGATCAACCATGCCCGCTTCATGACCCTCATGGACCTCAATGCACTGTTGCGCTTGCAATTGGATCATTTTGGCTTCCTGCCCTTGTGGGAATTACTGGATGCTGCCTTGAACAAACGCAAAGAACCGTTGGAGGTCGAGTCCAAAAGCGGTATTTCCTATTCCTGGCACGAAGACGCTGTACACGCTGAATTTGAGACATTTGATCACTGGGCGGGGACGGGTAGCGGCAGTGAACTGGCCTCGTTGGACCAGGTACTGGCCGATGGGTACGGTGACTGGACGCGGGAAATTCGACAATACTTGACGACACTTAATGCGCACGGAGTGGAGATGGTATTTCACCGGGGCGATAATAGTGAGCCGCTGGATGGCAATTTTTTCATCGAACAAAGTACGCTCATTCCAGATCGCAAAGCAACAACGGTTACCGAGCACAGTTTCAGGGAACTGGGTACAATCGCTGTTAGCCTGGTGATCGAGGGCAAGCTTCAGAATTATTATCCCTTGTCCCCCACAGGACTTAACGATATTCATGGCGCAATCCGGGAACGCGTACCTGGTGGAAACACCGTGGCTTTTCCGGGCACGATTTTGCATGACACGCCAACGCGCTGCCTGAAGGCCGATAGTGATTCTGAGAAAGGCTTTCATTGAAATAACGGTGGCAGAATCGGCACAAAACCCGCTGCTCAGAATTGCCCGTTCAACCATTCACGGCAGCGGCGTGTTCGCAGCCGGTAATCTTGTAAAGGGGCAATCGATCGGATTCTATGAAAGTTCGGTCGTGACAGAAAACGGCATGTACGTGTTGTGGGTGGAGGATTCTCCCGGCGGTGACTGGACCGGATATGAAGGTTGTAACGAGATGCGCTTCATGAACCATGCTGACCAGCCCAATGCTGAAATGGACGGTCTGGATTGCTACGCCCTGACGTTCATTCCCGCCGGAGCCGAAATCACAATCGATTACGGTTGGAATGATTCTTGAGAAATACCTCTTTAACCCGCATATTGCACCGATACCCCTGTTAATTCGGAAATCCATTATGAGTTTGAATGATTCAGTAAAAGCCAAAATCGACACCTACGTGAACGGAAACAAAATCGTCCTGTTCATGAAAGGCACACCGCAACAGCCTCAGTGCGGCTTCTCGGCAAAGACCATTGCAGCGCTGGATAGCCTGCTACTGGACTACGCTTCGGTTAATGTGCTTGATGATCCAGAAGTACGCGAAGGCATCAAGGCCTACGGAAACTGGCCGACAATCCCCCAACTGTATATCGACGGCGAACTGGTCGGCGGATGCGACATCGTACTCAACATGTTGAACAGTGGAGAGCTTCATGAGTGCCTGAACCTGGAAGCCCCGGACCGAACACCACCTGAAATCACAATCACCACGCTGGCGGCTGATCAGATCAAGCAATCCATGCAGGGGCATGAGGGCATCTCGCTGCATTTTCAGATAGACGCCAACTGGAAAACCAATTTCAACCTGGCACCTGCCGAGGGCAATGAGATCTCTTCCGAATCAAACGGCATCAACATCCTGATGGACCTGGCCACCGCACAACGTGCGCGCGGAGCGGTTATCGACTGGGTTTCTTCCATCGAAGGAGAAGGCCTCGCCATCGACCTGCCCCAGGCGCCACCGCCGGTCAAGCAGATGACGGTTCAGGATCTGGCCAAAAAACTGGAAAAGGGAAATATCACGCTGGTCGATATCCGGGGTGATGACGAACGTGCCAAGTCCTTTATAGAGGGCGCAGAAGTACTGTCCAAGGAAATGATGGACAAACTGGAACAGATGCCCAAGGACACTGAAATTGCCTTTCTCTGTCAACAGGGCAATTCGAGTCAGGGTGCCGCCGAATATTTCCGCAAAAAAGGCTTCACCGAAATCAGCAACGTCGTAGGGGGCATTAAGGCCTGGTCAGAGGAGATCGCTTCCTGATTACAAGGTTTCCACTTATGAACTCCAATAGCAATGTACACCCGTTTGATGTGCTACCTGCAAACACACTCATGATTTAAGAATTCTTGTTGTTAATTCCTTCGATTAGACGTATTTTCGCCTGCGAGGCCGGGGATCTGTAAGCTAGTATCCCAAGGCAGCATGCGAAGGCACAGCACGATGTAGTGAAGAGGAAGTGCTTATCTCTCTTCAGGACAATCGGGCTGTCGGGAACAGCCGATTAGCGCACAGGGACGTCTTGAGCGTGTCCTGAAGAGAGATAAGCACTTCCTCTTCACGACATTCTAGTTAAATTCAGCAATTACCGGAGCATGATCTGAAGGGCGTTCTTGCTGCCGGGGTTCGATGTCTACGTAACTTGCACTGCAGCGCTGGGCCATGGCTTCTGAAGCCAGCACCAGGTCGATACGCAGGCCCATTTTACGGCGGAAAGCATTCATGCGGTAATCCCACCAGCTCCAGGTACGTTCGGCCTGCTCAAACAGGCGGAAAGTATCCTGCAAACCGAGTCCCAGGATTTTTCCCAGGGCATCACGCTCGGGTGTGCTGCAAAGAATTTTCTCACGCCAGCCTTCGGGATCATGCACATCGCGATCGTCGGGTACGATATTGAAATCACCCAGTACGATCAGGTTTTCAAACTTTTCAGCCTCGCTCGCCAGCCATTCAGTGACCCGTTCCAGCCAATGCAGTTTGTACTCGAATTTTTCCGAACCGACTTCACTGCCATTAACCACGTAAAGATCAATGATTCGGATGTCACCAAGGGTAACGGCCAGGATTCGCCGCTGTGGATCGTCGAGGCCGGGAATGTCGGTAACAGGATCACTCGCTTCTTCGCGACTGAGAATAGCCACGCCGTTATAGGTTTTTTGCCCGGAAAACACACAATGGTAACCCTCATCCAGTAATTCCCGCGCCGGAAAGCGTTCATCCGGCAACTTGGTCTCCTGCAATGCCAGCACATCCGGCTGCGCGACATCCAACCATGCCAGCACATGCGGCAAGCGTACGTTCAGCGAGTTTACGTTCCATGAAGCGATTTTTAACATGAGATAATTCCGATCCTGTAAGAGTTCATCATACCTGCAAGAGGATGTGCTTACAGCAGCCCATAACTTTCCAGCAACGGCCCTGGCTCAGGCGGTCGGCCGCGAAAAGCGATAAATGACTCGAGGGCCGGCCTGGATGCACCCACTGCCAGAATTTCATCCCGCAATGCTTTCCCGGTTTCCGGTTTAAATGCTCCATCCTGGCGAAAACAGCCCCAGGCATCAGCAGCCAACTGCTCAGCCCAAAGGTAACTGTAATAGCCGGCTGAGTAACCACCACCGAAAATATGCCCGAATCCATTCAAAAACCGGTTCCACTCAGGCACCGGAATCACCGCCAACTGTTCACGGCACTGCTGTAAAACATCCAGCGGATCCCGGGGGTTTTCGGGATCGTATTCCAGGTGCAAAATCAGATCGCAGCGAGCGTACTCCAACTGGCGAACCAGAAACAGGGCTTTCTGGAAGTGGCGGGAACGCAACAGGCGCTCTTTCAACTCCCGGGGCATTTGCAGCCCGGTCTGGTAGTGCCGCGCAAATTTCGACAGGATTTCATCTTCCCAACACCAGTTTTCAAATAATTGGCTGGGCAGTTCAACTGCATCCCATTCGACGTTATTGATGCCATTTACCTGCGGCCATTCGATGACCGTAAGCAAATGGTGCAGACAATGCCCAAACTCATGAAAAAGAGTCTGTACGTCATCGTGAGTCATCAAACAAGGTTGATCTGCTACCGGCGGAGCAAAATTACAGGTCAGATAAGCCATGGGCATTTGCGTTACGCCCCGGACTTCGCGGCGTGACAGGCATACATCCATCCATGCACCACCCCGCTTGTCATTGCGCGCAAACAAATCCATAAACAAACCGGCAATCCGCTTCCCACTTTCATCTCGCAGCCAGTAAAAGCGAACGTCTTCATGCCAGCTGACTATGGAATCATCGCATACCATGTGGAGACCGAACAGCCGTTCAGCCGTGTAAAAGAGAGCTTCCAGCATGCGCTCCAGTGGAAAATATGGCTTCAATTCTTCGTCCGACAGGTTCAACTCTGCCTGACGAAAACGCTCAGACCAAAAAGCGATATCCCAGGCCTCTAGCGGCAACTGCGCCCCTTGCCCCTGTGCAAAAGAAATCAGTGCAGCATATTGCTGCTGTGCGGCAGGAATCGCCTTATCCGCAAGGCCCTGCAGGAACTGCAATACAGTCTCGGCTGAGTCGGCCATGCGCCGGGATAGCGAGTACTCAACATAATTTTCAAACCCCAGCAGGCAGGCCAGTTGATGCCGCAGCGAAAGTAATTCATTGATCAGGGGTGCATTGTCCCACCGGCCGGCTGAGGGCCCCTGGTCAGACGCGCGGGTTACATAGGCAGTGTAAACCTCTTTCCTCAGGCCCTGGTCTTCTGCGTAGGTCATGACCGCATTGAATGAAGGATGGCTCAAATCGACTAGCCAGCCCTCCTTGCCGCGTGAATGGGCCAGACCTGCCAGGAGGTTCAACTCCGCTTCGGGCAGGCCCCGCAGCCGGCTAGTATCCTGAAATTCCGTGGTCCATGCACGGGTAGCGTCCAGCAGGTTTTCGCCAAACCGCGAACCCAGCTTACTCATACGCAATACAAGCTGACGATAAACCGCCTGTTCTTCGTCTGGCAATGCGATTCCCGCCAGAAAGAAATCACGCAGCTCGAGTTCGATGATGCGTTGCTGAACGGGTGACAATTCTTTAAATAGCGGCGACTGGCTTAGCTCCTGGTAGGCCAGGAAGATACCCTGGTGTTGCTGCCGCCAGTTCTCATGCTCCGTCAGGCGTTCCAGACCCTCGTTGTATGCCTCGCGCAATGCGCCACTGTCCGCTACCGAGTTCAGGTGTGATACCGGAGACCAGGCACGGCTCAGCCCATCGGACCATTCAAGCTCTGCCTCAACCATATCCCAGCTTGGTGGGATTCCTGAGCCCAGTAAGCTCTCAATCCCATCCCGGTAGCTTGTAAGCAACTCGTCAATGGCCGGCATGACATGCTTTGGCCTGATGGCCGGGAAATCAGGCAAATGAAATGCCTGCTTACTGTGACTGAGTGGGTTTTGCATTCTGTGTTTACCGCCCAAATAATACGCAATTTCGAAGCCGCGAATGGTAGCATGGTTGGCGTTCTAGACCATGCTCATTAATCTTCCAGATTAGGTATCCAAATGAAAATCATTCTTTCCTTGCTGATATCCATCCCACTTGTCTGCCTGGCGCAGGATGAAGAATCAGCAGATACCACGCCCGCTGCTGTTTGCAGTTCGGAACAATACCGCCAGTTCGATTTCTGGATTGGCGACTGGGATGTGAGTTCCAATGGGGCGGCGGCCGGCACAAATTCCATCCATCCGGTACACAACGGCTGCGCCTTACAGGAAAACTGGCAAGGCAGCGGTGAAGGCGGTATCAGCGGAAGCAGCTTCAATATTTATGACCGGGCCAACGACAAGTGGCACCAGACCTGGGTTGATTCCAGCGGCACTTTGCTCGAGTTGGACGGTGGGTATTTTGATGGAAAAATGGTGCTCAGCGGCGAACGCCCGTCACGTGATGGCAGCGGAACGTCTTTACACCGCATAAGCTGGTCTCCGCTGGAAAATGGCTCGGTGCGGCAACTATGGGAAGTCAGCAATAATGATGGCCGCAGTTGGAGCGTTCTTTTTGACGGGCTTTATGAGAAAAAGGGCAAGGAGTGAGCAAACCGGCGAAAACCGGAATGGCTCGTCTACTTGAAGCGACAGGCCATTCAATCAGGGGTATCAAGGTATGCTGGCGTGAAGAAACTGCCTTTCGTCTGGATGTGGGCTTGTGCCTGGTGCTGTTTGGTCTGTCTTTTTTCCTGGCGGAATCGCCCCTGCAGTGGCTGACATTGATTGCACCTCTTTTTCTGCTTCTGATCGTGGAAATGCTCAATAGCGCCATCGAAGTAACCGTCGATCGAATCGGCCTGGAACATCATGAAATGTCAGGCCGAGCAAAAGATATCGCCTCTGCAGCGGTCATGCTCTGTTTGTTCCTGATTGTTACCATATGGGGCACCATCGCCTGGACAAATCTTGTTTAGCGCCACTTAATACAGGGCGCTACACTAGACTAGAATCCTTTGTAGAGCTCTTTGTGGCCACATAATATTGGACACCACCCTGGGAAAAAGGAAAGAACCATGAAACCAACATTGAAGTTGATTGCACGCGCGGGAATCCTGTTGTCACTGACAGTTGCCGTATTGACCGCCTGCAGCAGTAACCCGGAAAGCAAAAAACGCGGTGAAGCTTTCAAACAGTATGAAACCATCGTCCGCTGGAGCCAGTGGGACGCTGCAGCTGATTTTATTTCACCGGAATATCAGGAAGAGCACCCCATTTCCCGCCTGGAACTGGACCGGCTCAGATTATTCAAGGTAAGTGCCTATACGGTGCGCTCCACCGGTATTTATGATGAAGGCATGACCGCCCGACAAACGGTTGAAATCAAGATGTTCAACAAGACCCAGGCGGTCGAGCGAACCATCATTGATGAACAGGAGTGGCGGTATAATGAGGAAACCGAACGCTGGCAGCTTCACAGCGGACTGCCAGACCCCACCAAGCGCTATTAGAAGGCCGGGACCGATCAAGACGAGCCGTGGTTTGTGCAGGGACAGGTCATTTATTCGATCAAACCCGGAGTCCGGGCCCACATCAGTGCCGGTTATGCCTATGACGGACATTTATCCACAGAGGGTAAGCATATATTTGAAGATCGCAGGCAACCGTACTACGCGATAAGCTTCCAAACGGCGGTAAGCCCAAGGCAAAGGTTCAAAACTGCCTTACTCAGAAGTGCAACAAACACGGAAACCGGGGCCTGCTTCTGGTTCAATTAAGGGGAACCAGGGTCCACTACTCCACTCTGCACAGGCAGTGAGCCACAACAGAAAATTTACCGGCACTGCGAGTGAGAATAGACAAATCTCCGAGCAAATCCTCCAGCAGAGTATTGCGTAATAAGAGATTTTCCGACTGACCCAGTCCCATGCTTGCCATCACGCTGCCCGTCATTTCAATCAGGAACGATTCAAAACTGCTCAGCTCTGGTTCCATGTATTGCAAACTGTAGTCCGATCCCAGGCCCGCAATACGTGCCGCGGCATCGATTGCCTGTTGAAGATTTCCAGTCTGGTCGACCAGTCGACGATCCTTGGCCTGTGATCCGCTCCAGACTCTGCCCTGAGCAACGATTTCCACTTCATGTCTGTCCAGCGGCCGGCTGTCAGCTACCAGCTGTATGAAGTCATCGTATGTCTGTTCCGTCGCATACTGGAAAATACGTTTCAGATCGGAATCAAGAGGCATGTCCAGCCTGAGTTTGCCGGCCAGGGGGGTCGTACCAATACCGTCGGTATTGATTCCCATTTTTTTCAGTGGTTTGGAGAAGGTAGGCAGCATGCCATAGACACCAATGGATCCGGTGATGGTAGCGGGGCTTGCCCAGACTTCGTCGGCCGCCATGGCGATCCAGTAACCCCCCGAGGCTGCCACGTCACCCATCGACACAACCACGGTTTTTCCGGATTCTTTCAGTGCCTGTACTTCCTGTCTTATTTTTTCGGAAGCAAATGCATCACCACCCGGGCTGTTAATTCGCAGCACGACCGCCTCGACGCTTCTGTCATCGGCAACGGATCGCAACTCTTTCGTCAGGGACACTGCCCCAATGACTCCGTTTGGCTGCGCTCCACGGAGGACGTCCCCCTCAGCAACGATGATAGCGATCTTCCTTTTCGATTCAGAAAAGTGCTGCGTTTCGGTCAGATCCAGGTAATTCACAAGACCTATCTGGCGAAATCCCTCACTACCACTACCGGGGGCACCCATAGCCGCCAGCTCAATATCGGCCTCAGGCCGGCTCACCAGGCGATCTACCAGGCCCAGTTCGAGAGCAAATTGCGCGAAATCCCCGTCCACTGCCTGCAATCCGTTTGCAAAGTCATTAATTGCCTCTGACAGGTTTTCCAGCGGAATGCCACGGTTACGGGAAATACCTTCCAGGTATTGCTGCCACAAACTGCCAATCCAGTACAGGTTAGCTTCCTTGGCCTCGGGCGACATGCCATCTCGTATGAAGGGTTCCATCGCAGACTTGAATTTACCCACCCGGAACAGGTTCACCTCGATTTCGAGCTTGTCCAGACCCTCACGGTAAAATTGTCTGTAGGCCGCAAAACCATCAATCCAAACCATGCCATTTGGGTGCAGCCATATTTCATCTGCAAGGGCCGCCAGGTAATATTGCTGCTGGCCGAGATTATCGGCCAGGGAAATGACCGGTTTACCGGAGGTTTTGAAATCGGCAACGGCCGCCTCCAATTCCAACAGCGAAGCCATGCCAATTCGCCACATATAGGTCGGCACAATCACCAGTCGTACGATACGGTCGTCATCACGCGCACGTCTGATGGCTTCCACGATATCCCGCAGGCGGGTTTCCGAGCGTTCCTGCTCGGTGGCCTGCTGCCACGCCCTGTCCAGCAGCGTACCACTGTACTGTTCTACGATATTCCCGTAAGGGCGTAATACCAGTGCCGTATCCTGTTTGATGATTACCGTGTCAGTGGTATCCATCACCACCAGGAATACAAAATAGACGATCAAAAGGAAAACAAGGTTAAGCGCCAGCTTGCGGGTGCCGTCGATGACATGCCAGATGCCCAGAAAAAAACGTGTTAACACTGATCGATCAGAGCTCATAAGAAATTCCATTGGCCAATCCGGACATTTTACCGCCATTGCATCGCGAAACAATGGCCAAAAGACATATACAGGGTTTCGCTTGATCCCGGTAATCGTCAGCATTGAGTAATTTCACCAACACGCTCCTACACCAAGTTTGAGCCAAATCCACCACATTTAGCACGGCACTCAGCGGATGATGGAATCTATCCTTTTGTTTTAATACAATTATTTTCATTGGCACGAAATCTGCATCTCAAGGCATACCAATAGTATTTATTAGCACAGGAGTATCAAATAATGGGAGCCTTTTCACGACTTCGTTACGTTATCGCCGCCAATGTTAATGCATTGATTGAAAAAGCCGAGGATCCGGAGAAACTGCTGCGTGCCCTGATCCGCGAAATGGAAGACGCCAGCGAGGAAGCACGCATGGCCAGCGCCGACCTGCTGGCAGAGCAGCAGCACCTGGAACGCTTGGAAGGCCAGCTTTCCGATGAAGTCGAACAATGGCAACGACGTGCCGAAAACGCCGTTACAGAAAACCGTGATGATCTGGCCAGAGCCGCATTGAAAGCTAAAACCGAAATTGCAGACCGTCACGAATCCATAAAGCATGAGCAGGAAGTGGTAAGAGAACGCGTTTCTCAGATGGAGCAGGATATGCTCACGCTGAAAAGCAAGCTGGCTGATGCCAAGTTGAAACTGAAAGGCATGTACTCCGGAAAAGGACCCCGTGCTGTCATTGCGGAAAGAAAAGAAAGGCTCACGCCAGGTGAAAGGAAAATCCGTCGGGCGATGGGTCGTTTTGATCGCCTTCAAGCGCAGGTCGAAAACCTCGAGGCCAGAGTACGCTCTTACGAAGTTGGCGGCCCAATGGCCTCGGTCTGGGACTCTGCTGCCGAAATAGCAAATGACCCGGCAGTTGAGCAGGAATTAAGAAAACTCAAGGCAAGAATATCCGCTAACACCCAAGCCGAAGAAACTGAACCGGCAGTGCTTGAAACAGAGAACACAGAGCACGCTCCAGAGGAAGCCTGAATGAAGGACAGGAACCCGCGTCTTCAGGGTAATCGACCCGACGGCGCCCTGCTCGCCGGTGTATGCGCCGGAATCGCCCGGGCACTCAGATGGAACATCTGGGTGCTCCGTGCTCTCTTTGTCGGTTTTCTTGCCATCAAGACAGTAGCCGCACTTGCCGTTTACGCCATCGCGGCCCTGGTGCTGTACCTGATGGGAAACGACATACGACGCCGAGAAAAGTCATCCGAGGACCTGGTATCCCCGGAATTATCAAAACGAAGTGAACGAATTGCAGACCTGGAGCAGCGATTCAGGGATCTGGAAAGATCAAACGACTGAAAAATTATCCTCAGGGAAAATAGCTCAAAGCTCGAGCAATACGACTGTTTGCTTTTCGGAGATTAATGACTGGTCTGATGTAACTCGATCAGGCGCTTGCTGCTGCGTTGGAAACGCGCCAGCATCAGGACGGCGGCAGTACTGAGGCCTGCGATCATTCCAATCCACATTCCTGCCGGCCCCATGCCGGCATTGAAGGTCAGGTAATACCCCACGGACATACCGATAATCCAAAAAGAGATGATGGTGTAGATCATGGGCACGAGGGTGTCTTTATATCCTCTGAGAGCGCCTGCCGCGCAGATTTGAATACCGTCTGGATACTGAAAAATAGCAGCGTAAAACAGCAAACTGGCAGCAAGAGATGCGACCGCCGTCTCGTCTGTGTACATACTGACGATCAACTCGGGGAACAGGAACATAAGTGAGGCGCTGATGGTCTGGAAACCCAGCACGATGACGAAACCGATCAGGCCGGCATAACGGGCAGACTCGGGGTCAGAACGCCCGATGGCATTTCCCACCCTGATGGAAATCGCGGTGGAAAGACCAACCGGAATCATGAATGCCAGGGCGGAAAAATTGATCGCGAGCAGGTGGGATGCGGCAGGCACCGGACCAAGCCGTCCAATCAGAAGCGCAGCTCCCACAAACAGACTGCCTTCCACGAAAATTGATACCGCAATGGGAAAGCCCACTCTCAGGTGTTCAGATATCTGCTTCCAGTTCGGGGCATCAAAGCTTGAAAACAGCGCGAAGGGCTTGAAATGCCTATGCCTGAGAATATAGACCAGCAACATCAATACCGAAACCCAGATGACAATGGCACTGGCTACTCCGCACCCAACCGTACCCAATGCTGGAAAACCCCATTTCCCGAACATCAGTGCATAATTAAGCGGAATATTCAGTAATGCACCGAAAACACCGTAAATCATTGTGGGCCGCGTAAATCCGGGTCCTTCGGCAAAGTAACGCAACAGGAAAGTCAGGCAAATACCGGGTGCGCCCCAGGAAAGTGCCCGAAGATACCCGGCAGCAACAGGAACAATTGCCGGGTCGATTTTGAACCAGGTGAGGAATGGCTCGGCATAAAAACAAAAGGCCCAGTATGGAATCGCCAATGTTGCTGCTATCCAGAACGCCTGCCGGGTGTAGGCGCCTGCCTCTTTCTGGCGCCCGGCGCCATCGAGTTGTGCAACGCTGGGTTGAACAGCCAGCAAAATCCCCAGCGTAAACATCAATAGCGCCGACCAGACGGCCCCACCGATTCCGAGGCCAGCCAACGCCACTTCCTTGTTCGGCAAGCGGCCGGACATCACGGTATCGACGAAACTCATGCTGAATACTGCCAACTGGCCAATGATTACGGGGGTGGCAAGATGCAGGGTGCGCCGAATTTCAGCCAGGTGCTCTTTTTGTTTGTTTATACTTGTCATGTCGGCAGTACGATTAACCTGGGGCCTGTAAACACTTGCCTGTTTTCAATCTACAAGGCGAATCGGGAATTGTACATGAGAGGATATCCATTTAGGCCAAGCCATGACAGATGAAAGCTCACAAAAAGGAAACCCGGCACCGTCGCAAGCTGCCGGCTCTGGAAAATCCCTGACCATCCGGGCAAAACGCCTGGCCGGCTCTGACCGCTGTCTGAATTGCGGCACCAAACTGGAAGGGCCTTTTTGCTACTACTGCGGCCAGCCGGACAAAAACTTCATGCGCTTCTTCCCGGTACTGCTGCGGGAGTTCCTGGAGGATTTCCTGGAACTGGATTCGCGCTTCACCAGGACAATGAAGCCCCTGTTGTTTCTACCGGGCAAGCTGACCCGGGATTACCTGGACGGCAAGCGGTTCCGTTATACACCACCTATTCGGCTTTACATCTTTTCCAGCATGGCTTTCTTCATCCTGGCATCGGTGCTGGCAGGAGGTGCTATCAGGATCAATAGCGACGACTTGTCAGATAACGGGATTGGACCCGTCCTGTCTATTAGCACTGCAGACCCTGAGAATCAGCAGAAAATAAAGGAAGCGTTGGATCAACTGGACCCCGAATTGGCAGAAGCAGTGGATCAGGCCATCAGGAAATCAGCAGAAATTTCAGATTTGGAGCCTGTCGATGGGACAGTGGTGGATGGTGATTCGCATAGTTTCATGGTAAATCTCGCAAACGAAATAGAAGACGATGACGATGAAATAAACATTAATGGTGAACCATGGGATAAGGAGACCAACCCGCTGATCATTCCGCTGATGCCGGATTTTGTGAATGCCTGGGTCAATGACGAAATCGAGGAATCACCCCAGAAAGGCAAGGAAATTGAAGCCAATCCCGACCTGATCCTGGACAAGATATTCGATGTGTTGCCGGTGACCATGTTTATCCTGTTACCAATCGCAGCGCTGCTGTTCAAATTCTGGTACCTGTTCGCCAGGAAATACTACATCGAACACCTGATACTGGCCCTGCACAACCATTCTTTCCTGTTCGTGGTATTCCTGCTGAGCATGGTCCTGAATTCATTTGCGGGCTGGCGCGAACCCAATGAGGATGGGTGGATCACCACGGCAGTGAACGTTTTCAACGTCGCCCTGGCCGTCTGGGTACCGATTTACTTCCTGATGTCACTGAGACGGGTCTATCAGCAAAGCTGGGTCATGACCCTGGCCAAGTACTGCGTCATCGGCCTGTCCTACCTGATCCTGCTGGCACTGACGACGTCGATCGCGGCATTGACGAGTTTTGTCTTGCTTTGACGGAAACCAGGAATATGGCAATTTTGGAATCCAATCAGAATGACTAAACTAACCACGGTCCACCTGGAAGCACCCTACCTGATCCTGATCGGCGACCTGACAGATGCGACCTACGCCAAGACGGGTTTCGGCATCGTTCACTGGCGGCCTGACCTGGTCGCCGGACAATTACGTTTCCCGAGCTGCGAAATTGATATGGGCGTGCCTGATATGTCTGTTGCGCAGGCTGTAGAGGCCGGTGTTAAAAGCCTGCTGATCGGTGTTGCACCGATAGGTGGCGTGGTACCGGACAGTTGGTGGGCATCGATTGAGGAAGCTGCCTTTGCAGGCATGGATATTATTTGCGGCCTGCATTTCAAGCTGGCGAAATATCCCCGGGTGGTTGCCGCAGCGAAGGCTTCAGGCGCACGCCTGATAGACGTTAGAAATCCGCCTGCCGATCTGCCTGTAGGCACCGGCCTGAAACGATCTGGAAAACGCGTATTGATGGTGGGTACAGATTGCGCAATCGGAAAAAAATATTCTGCTCTGGCGCTGGATCACGCCATGCACGAGGCCAATATGAAATCCACATTCCGCGCCACCGGCCAAACCGGCATCATGTTGGCTGGTGAGGGCATTCCCATCGATTCGGTTGTGGCGGATTTTATTTCCGGTGCAGCAGAGCTTATTTCACCGAACAACCAGGACGATCACTGGGACGTGATTGAGGGCCAGGGATCCATATTCCACCCCGGCTATTCGGGCGTAAGCCTGGGCTTGCTCCATGGATCGCAGCCGGATGCTTTTGTGGTCTGTCATGACGCCACGCGCACAGTCTTGTCAGGCTGGGAACACTTTGCCCTGCCATCCATCCAGGACTGCATCGATCAACACATACTGCTTGGAAGTCGTACTAATTCGAACATTCGTTGCGTGGGTATTTGCGTAAATACTTCGCAACTGTCGGCAGATGCGCGACTGGAATACCTGGAAAACATGAAAAAAGAAACCGGCCTGCCCTGCGTAGACCCACTGATCGATGGCTGTGGAGCCATAGTCGACTATATCAAGCAGCAGTACCCTGACGATTAGGCGCGGATGTTCTCCAATCAGAAACCGCTTGATTCATCTACCAACGGGAGGTGATTAACGGTCACAATCAAGTGAAGCGCCAGCGGGAACATTTCATCAATCAATTGAAGTTAAACCTACCCGGGCTCTGTTGATTCAACCGGCCTCAAGTGGTCCAATTCATCTTCCGTAAAAAGTCGCGAAACGGCCATGAATCTCACCCCGAGCGGAATCTCAAGGGAGAAGCTTGATCCTCTGCCTGCTGAAACATCAACCGTTATATGCGAGCTTTTATAGTATTCAAATTGATCCGACGCCATGTAAAAACGGCAGCCGTGAATTTCACCCAGGCACAAATCCCTCGAGCCGATAAGGAAATCACCTTTGGCAAAACACATGGGAGCGGAACCATCACAACAGCCGCCGCTCTGGTGAAACATCAGATCCCCATGCTGTTCTCTCAACTGGTCAATAACGGCCCGGGCCTTGTCCGTCACCGATACGCGTTCTACAAGCATTTGGCCACCCCCGTGAGTCGTCGACCCTAAAAGAATCCCATCGGACTCTTGTCATAGGACACCAGAATATTCTTGGTGTGTCGATAATGATCCAGCATCATTTTGTGATTCTCCCGTCCGATACCGGATTTTTTGTAGCCTCCAAAAGAAGCTCCGGCGGGGTAGATGTGGAAGCAATTACACCAGACACGGCCTGCCTGTATACCGCGGGCAAATGTCTGCATTTGGTGTACATCGCGGGTCCATACGCCAGCGCCGAGGCCGTAAAGGGTGTCGTTGGCAATTTCCATTGCTTCGGCTTCGTCTTTAAAGGTGGTCACACTCAGCACGGGACCGAATATTTCCTCCTGAAAAATGCGCATCTTGTTGTGGCCCTTGAAAATGGTGGGCTTGATGTAGAGTCCATCGGGGTAAACTTCATTTTCATAAGCCTCGCCACCAATCAGCAGTTCGGCACCCTCCTGTTTTCCAATATCGATGTAATTCAGTATTTTTTCATACTGATCATTCGAAGCCTGCGCACCCATCATGGTGCCCATATCCAGCGGATCTCCCATGGTTATGGCTTCGACGCGTTTGAGGCAGCGCGTCATAAATTCTTCATAAATGCTTTCCTGGATCAGGGCGCGGGATGGGCAAGTGCAAACTTCACCCTGGTTAAAGGCAAACAGGACCAGGCCCTCGATGGCTTTGTCAAGAAAATCGTCATCCTGGGCCATCACGCTTTCGAAGAAAATATTGGGACATTTGCCACCCAATTCCAGGGTGACCGGAATGATATTTTCAGAGGCGTATTGCAGGATCAACCGGCCGGTGGTGGTCTCGCCGGTAAATGCAATTTTCCTGATGTCCGGATGGGTCGCCAGGGGTTTGCCGGCTTCCGGGCCAAAGCCGTTTACGACATTCAACACACCGGCAGGGAGCAAATCGCCTATCACCTCGAGCATGATGAGGATGGAAACAGGTGTCTGCTCAGCCGGCTTGAGGACCACGCAGTTACCGGCAGCCAACGCAGGCGCCAGTTTCCACGTGGCCATCAGAATCGGAAAATTCCACGGGATAATCTGACCTACAACACCCAGTGGCTCGTGGACCTCCATGGTTACGGTGTTTGAGTCCACATCGGATATTTCCCCTGTTTCTGCACGGATGACACTGCCGAAATAACGAAAATGATCGGCCGCCAGGGGGATATCGGCCGCCATGGTTTCCCGGATTGCTTTGCCGTTATCCCAGGCCTCCACCAGGGCCAGGTTTTCCAGATTTTCCTCAATCCGCGCAGCAATCTGGAACAGAATATTGCTG
>SMVB01282992.1_pt1 | contig 27850 bp, 29 predicted proteins | sample 2456461 | NCBI WGS metagenome assembly SMVB01 (sample SAMN11095934, study PRJNA526329) | marine sediment metagenome | biome: Marine sediment; feature: Surficial sediment; material: Deep marine sediment; isolation source: Hadal surficial sediment | place: Pacific Ocean | collected 2014-05 | depth... | reverse complement strand
GGGGAAAACAGGATGGAAACCGCCGGGGTAATCGAATTCTTCCATGGCCCGATCAAAGGCCGTGGACAGACTGGCCACCTGGCCGGCCAGCAACTGGGGAAAGCGCAAGAGTACCGGTGTTCCAAAACCGCGCCGGGCCAGTTCTTCCACCACAGCCTGAACATCGATGGCCCGCTCAGGGAGGGCATCAGGATAGACCTGCAGGTGGCCATCGGTACCGGCGCCCAGGTAGCCGTTCCCCCAGCGGTTGAGGCCGTACAGTTCCTCGGCGGCCGCCGCGTTGAAATGCTCCGTCCCCTTCATGACCGGCAATTATAGGGCGGAATCACCGCGCAGGGCAGCCCAGGCCAGACACAGCCATCCCGCGAGGAAGGCCAGCCCGCCCAGGGGCGTGACGGCTCCAAGCCAGCGAATGCCAGTGAGAGCCATGACATAGAGGCTGCCGGAAAAAAGAATGATGCCCGCCAGGAACAACCACCCCGCCGCACTGGTGACAGTGCCGGGCCAGCGGCCGGCGGCCCAGGCCACCACCATGAGTGCCAGGGCGTGGTACATCTGGTAGCGGGCTCCGGTCTCGAAGACCGTCAGCATATCGGCCGGGATCCGTTCCCGCAGGCCATGAGCACCGAACGCGCCGGCGGCCACGCTCATGCAACCGGAAAGCGCTCCCAGGATGAAAAAAAGACGCTGCATGGCATCCCCCGTTTTTGCCCCCATATGCGTCAGGCATCGAGGCCGGCAATAAAAGACGCCCGCCGCGCCCGGCGGTGAATGGTCGCCAGATCGTCCAGCTTGAGGTTGGTGCTGGCCAGAAGATTCTCCTTGACCTGGTCGGTCGCCGAGACGGTGGTGTTATCGGTGCAGATGGCCACCGGCACACCGGCTTCAAGAAACGCATAAATAGAATGGGGCTCGCCGGGGAAGATCGATCCGGTCTGCCGGTTGGAGGTGAGGCAGCACTCCACCATGATCTTGTCCCGGGCCAGGCGGCGCATCAGCTCACGATCACTGGTGGCGGAGCAGCCGTGGCCAATCCGGTCGACACCCAGGGTGTCCACTGCCTGCCAGATCATCTCGGGCCCTTCATCTTCACCGACGTGGGCCGTGAGTCCGAGTTGGCCGGCATTGGCGATGCGGTACGCCTCGGCGAACAGCCGTGGCGGGTTACCCACCTCGGCGCCGGCGATATCAAAACCGATCACTCCCGCCGCCTGGTGCAGATGCTGGGCTTCGGAGATCGCGGAGCGGGCGAGAATCTTGGCGATGTGCGGCCCATGGTGGCGCATGGCGATGATGATCAGGCCCACCTGCAGATCATTCTCCTCGGCGCCATGGTTGAGGCCGGTGAGCACTGAGCGGATGGCCTGGCGGATGGTGAGACCGCCGAAGGTGTGAATCAAGGGTGCATAGCGCAATTCCAGGACCTTGACCCTCTGGGAAGCGGCGGCCGCGACGATCCCCTCCACCACCTCGACGATATTCTCGTAAAACTGGGTCACCCACAGGGGGTAATGGAACTTCTCCAGATAGCGGAGCAGGGTCCCCTCCTCATCGGCCTGGAGAACGACCATCTTCTTCATCTCTTCCATGCTGTCGACGGGATTGAGGCCATTCTCCACCATGGTGCGCCAGAGGATGGGCAAGGGAATGGAGCCATCCACGTGCTGGTGCAGCTCGACCTTCTCGAGGGCCAGGATCTCAGCACGGCTGACATCGGACATGGAATGAGTGTCGCCATTCCACCGCCCGCGGTCAAGAGATAAAGGTTACTTCCGGGTGTAGAAGAGCCTCCGCTGGACAGTGCTGATGGGGCTGCCGTTGACCTCGGCATAGGGGTCGATGAAGAAGTTCAGGGGGTCTCCCGCCATGCCGGGCAGAACCAGATCACGACCCACACTGAACAGCACCCGGTTCGCATCGTGGGCGCCGAAGTAATAGTCGCGCTTTTCGGGATGCTTGAACGCCTCGGAGGCATCCACAGGAACCCAGCCGGATCCCTCGAGGTAGAACTCGGCCCAGCAGTGGTAACCCGCCACCTCGCCTGCCCGCCGCTCGGCGGGAATGGGAAACCCTATCTCGAACCTGGTGGGGATACCCACGGCACGCGCATAGCCAATGAAGACGGCGTGAAAATCCGTGCAGTTTCCCCGCAGGGTGTCACAGGCCCAGAAGATGTCCCCGCGGCCCCAGCCTTCACCGCTCTTGTCGTAGGTGAGATTGTCCACTACATAATCGTAGATGGCCCGGGCCCGGCCAAGATCGCTGGTATGGCCCGCCACCGTCTCGGTGGCCCATTCACGGATAAGACCGTCCACCGGCACGCGCCGGTCCGGCTGCAACCAGAGGGCGATTTCGCCGGCGGCGGCCCCGTCACGTTGAGTCCGGGCAAGGGAAGCGGGAATGACGGCCCCGGCCCGGGGATACGGCCGGTTCACATGCTCCTCGCGGAGGACATCAAATTCCATGACCACCGTTTGTTCCCGGGCTCCCGCCGGCAGGGTGAACCGGACGGCGACGTTCCCGTATCGGGGCTCGGTCACCAGATCGTACGGCACCGAGGCCTTGATCGTCATGCCGGTGACGGTCTGCTGGGGCGTGTCCGGCGGGTAGGGCAACCAGAGAAAAGCCTGCTGCGCCGAAGACGGTACCTCCGGCATCACGGCTTCATAGACCAGGTGAAAGGATTGCCGGGCCGGCTCGTGGGCGGCGGCTCCGGCACCTCCTGTGCCGGGAATCACGCCAGGGGCTCCTGCCCAGGAGACAAGGGTCATCAACAGGATCAGGACTTGCAACAGCGCTTTCCTCCGTGAGCAAGTTAATTTTCAAAGTATAGCGCGAAGCGCCGGGCGCGCTACAATCAACCCGTCCCTCGGAAGCGGAGACCCCGTGGAACTGACCCGCACAATTCGCTGCACCCCATCGGCCGTTGAAAAGATCCTCCAGGAGGTGCGCAAGCTGGGTGCCCAGGTGGAGGGGGACGACCGTTCCGGCCTCCTGGCAGGGCAGACATTTCTGGGCCGCTTCGCCGGCCGATATGACTACGACGGCCAGCGACTCACCCTGGTGATCACCGAGAAACCGGCTGCCATCCCCGAATCGCTGCTGGCAGAACGCCTGGATGATCTGGCACGCCGCCACGGCCTCGATTCCTGACCTTCCCTGCCGTGACCTCCCACCTTGAAGTCGAGATCAAGCTGCCGGTGAAAGACCTGGAGGACATGGTCCGGCGTCTGCAGGCGGCCGGCGCGACCGTGGCCGCGCCCCGGGTCCTGGAAGATAATCATGTTCTGGATTTCACCGATGGCCGCCTGCGCCAGGACCAGGTCATGCTGCGCCTGCGCCTGGTGGACGGGAACGGCCTGGTCACGGTGAAGAAAAAAATTGCCGGCGACCAAGGCGATTACAAGATTCGCCAAGAGCAGGAAACCGTGGTGGAGGACGGGCCTGGGCTTCTGGCCACGCTGCATGCTGCCGGCTTCGTGACGGCATATCGCTACGAGAAATACCGGCGCGCCTTTCGCGCCGGCAATCTGTTCATCACCCTGGACGAGCTGCCCCTGGGAAATTTCCTGGAACTCGAGGGTGAGCCCGCCGACATCGATCGCTTCGCCGGGCTGCTGGGTTTCAACCGGACCGATTACATCAACGACTCGTATAGAGCCCTGCACCTGCGCCTGTGGGCAGAAGCAGGCAGGGAAGGCGAGCCGACCGAACTGGTCTTCCCCGGCAAGGCCGGCCTTTGAAAGCCATGCTGCTGGCGGCCGGGTTCGGCAAGCGCATGGTACCGGTGACCCTCACCCGGGCCAAGCCGACGCTGCCATACCTCAACCGTCCCCTCCTGCTATGCCAGATCGATTACCTCCGCGCGGCCGGTATCGGCGAAGTCGTGGTCAACCTCCATCACCAGCCGCGATCGATCCGAAACCTCCTGGCGATGGAAAGCCGGACCGACACAGCCCCGTCAGCGGACACCTTCCATCTGGATGGCGTGACAATTCACCTCTCCCCGGAAGCAGAGCGCCTGGGCACGTCGGGCGGCCTGCGCGGTGCTGCTGCACAATTGCGCGGCGACGGCACCCTGCTCTGCCTCAACGCCGACATGATCTGCTCCATCGACCTGGAGGCCATGGCGACGGCCCATGGCCGTCTGGGCCGTGCGGCAACCCTGGTCCTGGTCCCCTGGAGGGAAGGCTGTGGCCATACACCGGTCCACCACGACGGCAGCTCCCTGCTGGGGTTCGGTGAGACCGGGGCCGGAGGCCATCATCAACCCGGAATCTTCACCGGCATCCATTTGCTGGAGGAGGAGATCCTGGATCGCCTGCCGGCAGGCCGGTCTGAATTTCTACCCGACTTGTATCTTCCCATGCTGGCCAGAGGTGAACCACCGGCCGTGGTGATGTCCCCGGACCCATGGGTTGAGCTGGGAACACCGAGCCGCTACTTGGCGGGCCAGATGAACGCCCTCCAGAAATCCTCGCCTTCCATCTGTCGTGGACACGGATGCCGCGTGAGCGCCAGCGCCGTGCTCGGGCCAGGGACCGTTCTCGGTGACCGGGTCGAGATCGGCGCCGGGGCGAAGATCGCCACCTCGATCCTCATGGAAGGTGTGCGTCTGGGCGACAACAGCCATGTTCGGGAGGTCATCGCCGGGCCCGGCACCAGCATCCCCGGCGGCTGCGACGTGCGGCGGGCAGTCCTCGCTCCTGCCATTCAGCCTTCTCCTGCCGGGGGACTTCCGGCCGGCGTGCGTGTCTGGAAAGGGATTCTTCGTGCCGACTTCTGACCCCTCTCACTCTCGCGCCCCTATCCCGGCTGGGGTGGCCGACGCCGCACGTAGCTGGGGTGGTGAGCATGTCCGGGTGGACCGCCTCACCGGGGATGCTTCCACCCGGATCTATTTCCGGGCCGCCTCGGGAAGCTCCTCCGGACACCCCCATGATGCCGCAGCCCAAACGGTCATCATCGCTCTCCACGACAGCGCGTTTGATGCGGTGACGTTCCCCTTTCTGCAGACAACGGATCTCTTCATCGCCGCCGGCGTGCCGGTGCCCCGCATTATTTCCCGACAGCCCACGGCCGGAATTCTGATCCTCGAAGATCTCGGCGATCGCCTGCTGCAGCACGTACTGATGGAGAACGCGCCGGCAAGCATGGCAGCTCCCCTCTACAGGACAGCCGTGGATCACATCGTTCGCCTGCAGCAGCACGGCACGCCACGGCTCAGTCCCGCTCTGGAGGCCGGTCGCCTGGCACTGGACGCCGAACGTTTCCGCTTCGAGCTGGACTATTTCTTCACTCATGTTGTTCTGGGCCTGCACGGAACGAAACCCTCCCACCGGCAACGCGAGGCGGTGGAAGTGGCTTTCGAGCACCTGTGCGCCCGTCTGGATCAGGAACCGAGGGTTCTCTGCCACCGGGACTACCACGCCCGCAACCTGCTTGTGACCGGGGACGGCCGCCTTGTGGCCATCGATCACCAGGATTCACGACGCGGACCGGACACCTACGATCTCGCCTCGCTGCTTTACGATCCGTATGTGGATCTCCAGGTGTCTCGAACTCGTGAATGCATCCGGCAATTCCGGCAGGCCCGCGGCCTCAAGGAATCGGCAGCGGTGTTCAGCGAACGCCTGGATGCGATGGCCGCCCAGCGGCTGCTGAAAGCGGCAGGCACCTTCGCGGCCCAGAAATTGCTGCACAACCGGTCTTCGTACCTGGCTTACCTGCCGGCAGCCCTCACCCGCGCCCGCGCCGCCCTCGGGCGCCACGACACCCACGGTGATCTCCTGGCGGCACTGACACCCCTTCTACCTGAGTGGGCAAGATAAGAACAACGCTACCAGGGGTTGGCGTCGCCCTGGTAGCCGCCGCCGGTGTCCTCAAGCCACTCTGTGTAGGCCCAGAGTTCATCGAGCTGGATCTCGGTCATCTGCTCATAGGCCGGCATGCTGAGGCGCTGGCTCTCGAGGTAGCGAGAAGCAATGAAGTGATCTCTCAGGCGGGCGATGGAGCCCTCGCGGATCCAGGCATCGAATTCAGCACGGTCATGAACCATCTCGTCGAAGTCCGCTCCATGCCAGCCGGGAACAAAGCCGGTGAACGAGCCCGGATTCGGCAACCCGCCGGAACCGGCGGGGCCATGGCATGAGAAACAATCCCAGCGGCGGGCCTGGTCGAATCCCCTGCGCGCCGGGGAGCCGCCGGGCGGCTTGCGCATACCCGAAAGGACCTTGAAAGCCGCGACCAGGTCATCCAGATCGGTGCCGCCGAGTACGGTGCGGTAGGCCGGCATTTTCATGTGCCCGGGGTGTTCGCCGCCTGCCCCTGCATGCTCGGCATCTCCCTCCTCGGAGTGTTGGTGGGCCGCAGCCTGCACAGGCTCGTGGTTTTCCGGGGACCCGTCCAGGATATACCGCTTGAGTTCTTCATCGTTGGCGACGTACATCATCCAGACGCCGCCGCCCCATCCCGGAACATCTTCCTCTTCACGACCGGGATCGACGATGCCGGCCCGGCCCAATTCCCCGTGGCAGGAGAAGCAACCCAGTTCACGGGCGAGCTGCACTCCGCGCCGGACCGGGTTGGCGGACCGATACCGCCACCAGGCGCCCACCATCCATGGCCCCAGCGCGAAGAGCAGGACCGCCACGAAGATCGCGGCGATCAAGACCCGCAACCAGCGAGATTTCAACCGTCGGACTTCTCGACGCTCGCCACCTCGATACCCTTGATGCCGTTCTGCTCCGATTCTTTACCGGTCAGCGCGACCATCTCACCAGCAAGCTCTTTCGCCGCCTCGAAGGCCGAACCATCAGCGTGGCTGGCATAGAGAAGGTAAAGGTCACCGTCAGCGGTGAGCAGGCCCATGGGCTGGCCACCCTTGACGCAGCGTTTGGCACAAGCCTGATGATCGGCACCTTTGGCCTCATGGGCAACGTAGCAGGCCATATCGACAATCTCACCCTTGATGGTCACCTGGTCGCCGCCATGCGCCTCATCGCCATGCGCCATGACGAAGGCTCCCATGGCCAGAAACATCACTGCCACAATCACGCTCAAACGTTTATTCATCATCAACCCTCCTGAGGTTTTCTGATCCTGAACCGGCTCCCAGGCTTCTGCTGCTGCCGGGACTCCCCAGCAGCGCCAAGTACCCACTCAAATTCCTTGAGAGAACCATTCTAGCCTCCGACGGCGATGGTTCGCCAATAACTCCCGCGAGCTTTCGATCTTGGCTCTGGACTTGACTTCAGACTATATTCATAGACAGAGGATCCTTCATGCCGACCACTGGACCAAAGCATTCTGGCATTTCCGCCGTCAGGATCTCCCTTCTCCTCCTGGCCATGACGGTGACCGCCGGCCTGGCAAGCCCTTGGGCCAGGCCAGCTAGCCCTGCGGCCGGCGACTCCTCCCGGGTCCGGGTCAAGGTGGATGGTCTGGCCTGTCCGTTCTGTGCTCATGGCCTGGAGCAGAATCTCAAGAAGATTCCCGGGGTGATCGATCTTGAAATACTTGTTGACCAGGGGATGGCCTCTCTGACCTACGCTTCCGCGCATGCCATCAACCTGGATGCCATCAGGAAGGCCGTCCGCCAGGGCGGGTTCACACCGACCACGATGCGAGCAACCCTCACCGGAGTCCTCGAAATCGATGGCGACGATCTGACCCTGCGTATGGACAAAATTCCTGAAGGCGTCCTTCTGGCGGGAGGTGCAGCCCTGATTCGATTTCGGGCAGGCGCAGCGGCCGGCGAGCGCGTGACCATCAGCGGTGAAATCCTGGAACGGAACATGGATGGGCAGGAGCTCTCTTCTTACACCCTCGCCGTGGAAGAATACAGCGCCGCTGCCGCCGCGGTTCCCTGATGTCCCGCGACGATGGTCATCTTGCCCGGCTGATCGAGCCGGAAATCCATGCAGGAACCTGCTGATGCCGGACCCTCGCGGCAGCCGCTCATGGCGGGCCCTGTCTTTCTTCGTTCTGGCTGCCGTCCCGGTGAGCGTATACGCCAACGGCCCGCCGCCACGGACCGAGACGGCCTTCGTCACCGGCTTGCAGGGGGCGGCCTTTCGCTCGTTTGTTGACCGCATGGACAGGTCTGCTCCAGGACGTGATCTGAGCGTCCTGGCTGTACCCCTCATCGTACCTTACGAGATCATCCCCAACCGCCTGGTGATCGCAGGCGCCATCGCCTACCTGGACAAGGAACTGGTCCTGTCCCAAGGCGGCCAGCGCCGGCGCCTGGGCGATTCCGGCTTCGGTGATCTGACCTTGAAAGCCAAGTACCGGATTGTGCAGCGCGATCGCCCGCGGCGCACAACCCGGCTGAGCCTTCTCGCTTTCCTCAAACTTCCCACCGGTGAAGATGACCAGCGCTCAGCGGACGGCTTGTTATTGCCACCATCCCTGCAACTGGGCACCGGCTCGGTGGATTACGCGGGCGGTGCCGTCATCACCGCCCTGCGGCAGCGCTGGGGCATCAATGGCGACCTCATCTACAAGGTCAAGACCGGCGATGACGGGTTTCGGTTCGGCAACATGCTCCAGTTTGATGCCGCTCTCGCTTTCCGCGCTTCACCACGAGTCTACGGGACCTATCCTTCGCCCCAGTTGAATATCTTTCTTGAATTCAATGGCGTGCACAACGAGAGGAACCGCGCCGGGGGCACGGATGTCGCCGCCAGCGGCGGCACCAGCCTGTTCATCGCGCCCGGCATCCAGTACATGATCGGCCGGACCTTTCTGGTGGAGGGATCCCTGCAACTCCCGGTGGTGGAAAATCTCCATGGCGACCAGTTGGAAGCCGATTATTCCCTGCGCCTGGGTATCCGCTGGCTTATCCTCTAGGCCCCACGCAGATGATCGCCGACATGATGCCGGCGGACGTTGTCCCGGTGGCATGGCCGGATTCCCCGGCAGGCTATGAGAGCCGCTGCAGGGTCCAGCCGGGAACGGTCACCTCCGGCGTCGAGATGAAAGCATCTGCGACCAGGAAGGGCTGGGACGGCCCAGCGGTCGCCCGCCGGGAGAAGAACGTCTCCACCCGGGCCGGGATCTCCACCAGGACCGGCCTGTCGCCCCCTTCATCCAGCCGCCTGGTGCCACGCACCACCAGCCACCCGCCGTGGCGGGTCACCACATCCAGCAGGTGCAGGCGGGACGCCGCGGCAGCGCTGCTGCCGGACGGCAGACCCTGAAGCACCAGATTGGTCGGCAGGGGTCGCGGTGGTTCGCGAAACGACATCCGCAGCGGCGCCAGGGCGACCGGGACGGCACCTTCCACGGTCGTGCCTCCGGGTCCCGCCAGTGTCTGGATACGAGTGGCGTTCCCCTCCCCATCGAGATGGGTCGCGCCCGGCCCCCATGGGATGAGAGGGTCGTCGCGCAGAGTGGCCGGCGCCGGCCAGGCCAGAGCTTTCCCCGTGGCGGCCGCGCGGGCGGCCACGCTCACCATCAGGGAAGCCATGACCTTGGGCGCCAGGGTCAAGGCCGTCTCGCCGTCCTCAGCGGGCGTGGCCCGCCAGTATTCCAGGGAGGCTGCCGGCGTCGGGTGAGCCGCCAGCCAGGGCACCAGGGGCGCCGTATCCAGATCGGCCAGGCGGCGGGACACGATCTCGATGGAACTCAGTCCGTAGGCGCTGGGGAAACGCAGGTGAAAGGAGACCAGCGTCGAGCGGGATGACTGCCGGCGGCCATCCACGGTCAGGAGGTGGCGGTCCATGGTGGCCAGGCGCAGGACAGACCGCGTGGTCCTGGGAAGGCCGGCCCGGCAGGCGACTCCGGCGGCGGCGGCCAGTTCCCGCAGGCGGTGCTCCAGATCCTTCCGGCTGGCCCGCAGGAACTCCGGGTCGAAGATGGGGAGATCGGGGGACTCTCCCTGCGCTTCAGCCACTGGCTCATGCTCACCCTCAACGGGCGCCCTGGCCGCCCGCCGTGCCGGCGCGGTGAGGCCGGCGGCCAGGGCGGCGCGACGGCCCAGTTCCCGGGGATCGATGCCGCAGGTTTCGGCCGCCAGGGCCGCTTCACCCTGACGGGCCCAGGCGCGCACGGCCACGCCTTCCTCACTGCGCTCGATCCACTCCTGCCTGCCTGCCTCGAGAACAAGAAGACGGGTGCGGGAACTGCGGTGAAAAACATCCACGCGGGCGGCGCCGGCGGCCCGGGCTGCTGCCGCGGCCTCCTGCAGGAGCAGCACGGGATTCACGCGGTCTCCGTGAGGCCGTAGGTGCGAAACGCCGGGGTCAGGAAGCCGATGGGAACGCCCTCGCCATCGCGACCACAGGTGGCGGCGCCACTGTCGGCAGTCCGCTCATCGGCGACCCGATCCACGCGCGCCAGAATGTCGGGAAGCCAACCCTGCAGGGAGAGGCCGCTGACCGGCCCCAGTGGGCGGCCATCCTGAAACCACTCCCCGTCACTGACAAGCAGGCAGACGTGGCCGGTCAGGGGATCGGTGGCACCAGTTTCCAGATCATGAATCCACAGCACCGGGCGGGGGACCACACTCATGGCAGACGTCGGCATGTCTCCTGCGGCCATATAGAGGTTGGCGCTGCGGGGGCGGGGCGGATGATGGCGCGATGACCGCCGCCCATGGCCGTCTTCAGCGCCGGCGACTCCGCCGGCGTGGCGACGGTCGCCCAGGGAGCCGACCATGCGGCCCTGCCGCACCAGAAGACGGCGACGTGCGGGCCTGCCCTCATCATCAGAACGATACGACCCCCGCAGGCCGGATCGTGTGGGATCGTCCCAGATGGTCAGGAGAGAAGACACCTTGCCGCCCTGAGGTGGCCAGACGGACCATCCCCGTGCCTGCTGGTCCGCTTCCAGGCCATGAATCATCTCGTGCAGCAGGAGGGCGCCGTTGCCGGCGGCAAAGACCACCGGCGTGTCGGATGTACAGCGCGGGCGGTTGCCGGGAGGCACCCGGCTTCCCTGCCAGCGTCGCCTGAGAAGGCCGGCGAGGCGGGCCACCGGCCACGTCCGGCTCAAGGAGTCCAGATCACCGGCGCCACCGGACCAGCCGGCGAGTCCGCCTTCACCGCGGCCGCTGATGCGCAGGCGCAGCCAGCGGTACGACTCGGAGGCCAGGCGGGATTGGTCATCGGCCACCAGGGTGACCCGGGCCCGATCCTCCAGGGAGAGATCCCAGCTCATCTGGCCCATCTCCCGGCGTAACCCCGCCTCCAGATGGGCGAGAAAATCGGCTTCATCCCCCGAGGCCCGGGCTCGGGGCAGATCGCGGCCGGCCGCCAGGCCATCCACGACCCCGATGGCCGAGACCCCCCTCACCGCCGGTAATTCCATCTGGCGCAGGCAGGCGATCACCGCCGGGCCTGCGGGCCCGTCGGCGGAGGCCAGGTGCAATTCGTCACCCACCCAGACCCGGATGGCGGCGCCCCGGTCATGATAAACCTGCAGAGGAACAGCCCGGCCGGCGGCGCGCCGCCAGGTAACCGCCATGATCTCCTCGAGATAGGCATCGCCTGAGGCGGTCCGGCCGGCCCAGCGCCGTGCCGCCGAGAGTCCAGCACACGCCAGTTCCCCGTGAGCTCTCAAGTCCATATCACGTCTTTTTTACCCGATAAGGCACGTCGTTGCCAGCGCGCGAGCCGCTGTGTTAGCCTCACGCCGTCACTTTCATGCCTCAGGGATATCCATGACCTCATTCACGATCCTCGTGATTCACTATGACCCGCGCAGTCAGGAAAAACATCGCCAGGTTCTGGAGGAGAATGGATTCAAGGTTCTCCTGGCCAAGGACGGCGCCACGGGCATGGCGACCTTCCTCGAGCATGAACCGGATCTCATCCTGCTGGAAGCCATGCTGCCCAAGGTACACGGATTTGAAGTCTGTGCCGACCTCAAGAAAACAACCCTCGGGCGCAAGACACCGGTGGTCGTCATGAGCTCCATATACAAGGGACGCAGATACCGCCACGAGGCGATGCATACCCATGGGGCCGATGACTTCCTCGAGATGCCCATGGACACCGTCAAGCTGGTGGCCACTCTCAACAAGCTGCTGGATCGATCGGGTAGACTGGCCTCAGACGTCGAGACCGGCTCTTGAATCACCACGCCCGGCTCGAGGTATAGATGGCTTGGTTCAAGAAAAACAAGCAGCCCAAGGCCGCCATCAGTGGCGAGGATCGCACCGTCATCCCTGAAGGACTGTGGGTCAAGTGCGATTCCTGCAAGGAGATCATCTACCGCAAGGAGGTTCTCGCACGGGCCAACGTCTGCCCCAAGTGCAACTATCACTTTCGCATCTCGGCCCGGGAACGGCTGACAACCCTGTTCGACAACGGCATCTACGAAGAGCTGGACATGGGAATCATCGCCACCGACCCACTGCGCTTCATCGACACCAAGCCCTACAAAGATCGCCTGAAGCAGTACCGGGAGAAGACCGGCATGGACGACGCGGTGATCAATGCCGCCGGCCGCATGGGAGGCTCTCCCGTGGTGATCTCGGCCATGGAGTACTCCTTCATGGGAGGCTCCATGGGCTCGGTGGTGGGCGAGAAGATAACGCGCAACGCCGAGCGTGCTCTCGAGCGCCGGCACCCCTTGATCATCATCTCGGCCTCCGGCGGCGCCCGCATGCAGGAAGGCGCCCTCTCCCTGATGCAAATGGCCAAGATCTCATCCATGCTGGCCAAGCTGGATGATGCCGGCATCCCGTACATTTCAATCCTCACCGACCCCACCACAGGTGGTGTCACTGCCTCCTACGCCATGCTGGGCGACCTCAATATCGCCGAGCCCCGCGCCCTCATCGGCTTCGCAGGACCCCGGGTCATTGAACAGACCATTCGCCAGAAACTTCCGGAAGGGTTCCAGCGCTCCGAGTTTCTCCTGGAGCACGGCATGGTCGACCTCATCGTCGAACGCAAAAAGATGCGCGAGAAACTGATCACCTGTTTGCGCCTGCTCATGGACCCGGTTCCCGCCGACCCGGCGCTGCCGGCCGGCTCCTGACGCGGACTCCCGCCCGGTGGCCGCCGACCCTCTCGCGTGGCTGAGTGCCCGCCAGCGATTCGGTGTCAAGCTGGGCCTGGATGCCGTCGGCACCCTGCTGGCTGCTCTGGGCCATCCTGAACACGGACTGCCGGTGGTGCTGGTTGCCGGCACCAACGGCAAGGGTTCCACGGCGGCCATGGTGGCAGCCACGCTGACCGCAGCAGGTGAGCGCACCCTGCTCTACAGTTCGCCCCATGTGGCCGACACGCGCGAGCGCATACGCCTTGATGGCCGGCCCATCCGCCGCGAGGCCCTGAGCCTGCGTCTCGCCGAGGTCCACGCGGCGGTGACGCGACTGAGGCGCGGGCGCCGGTTGAGCCAGCAGCCAACCTATTTCGAGGTTCTCACCGCGGCGGCTCTCCTGCAGGCCCGCGCCGGCCACGCCACGGCCGGGGTCTTCGAGGTCGGCCTGGGAGGACGGTTTGACGCCACCAACGTCATCCCCGCAAAGGTGGCGGTGATCACCGGCATCGACCGGGACCACACCGAGTACCTGGGTCACACGCTGGAGCGCATCGCCTGGAACAAGGCTGGCATCATCAAGCCTGAACAGGATGTGTTGACCCTCGAACGGCGGCGCGATCTGCTGCGTGTCTTTCGCCGTGAATGCCGGAGCCGGGGCGCACGTCTCACGTCCCTGTCCGGCAACGTTGCCCGCCGCAGCAGGTCCGGCAGATGGGATCTGGACCTGACCGGCGCCCGTCCGGTGGCCGGCCGCCGGCTTCCGGCCCATATGACCGATGTGCGCCTGGGGCTTCGCGGCGAACATCAGGGTGCGCAGGCGGTTCTCGGGGTGATGGCGGCAACAGCGCTCCTGGCCCGGACCGGTGGCCACCTCCCCTCCGCGAAAGCGCTGCGCAGCGCCCTGGCCGGGGTGTCCCTGCCGGGCCGCTGCGAACGCCGCCGTCTGAGCAGCGGGCGGCTGCTAGTGGTCGATGCCGCCCACAATCCTGCTGCGACGATCTGCCTGGCACACGAGATCCGCGACCTGGCCGATGACCGTCCGGTGACCCTGCTGTTCGGCGTCCTTGCCGACAAGGATGCAAGAGCCATGCTGAAACCTTTAATCAAGCTGGTTGACACCGTCATTCTAACCCAACCAAAACACCCCAGAGGTATGAAATTAAAGGCTTTAAAGGAATTTATGCCTCTCCATACCGCGGCCTTCGTGAACCCACGTGCAGCCTGGCGAGCCGCTCTTGCCGCCACGCCCCGGGAAGGCGTCCTGCTGGTGGCCGGCTCGTTCTACCTGCTGGGCGACCTGTGGGCGGATATCAGGCGGCGTCCACTCATAAGATAAGATGATCATCTCTTTCTCCCTGCATCCCTGACATCCCCTGTCAGCACCCTCCCCTTCCCCATGGAGGTGTTTCATGGTGGCGACCTGTTCTCGCCTCACCTGGATGGCCCTCTCTCTGCTCCCCGTATCTCCCGGCGCGCTGCGCAAGGCTCTGGAGGCTTCGGGGGGCGACCCCGACAAAGCCCTGACTCACCTCACCCCCCGGCCCGCGATACTGAAACGCCAGGCTGAGGAACTCCGTCCCCGGCTGGAAAAGGCACAGATAACGGTTCTGACCCGTGGAGACCCGGCCTATCCCTCTCTTCTCGAGGAGATCGATGACCCGCCTCCCGTCCTCTATGTGCGCGGCAGCATCCTGGAAGCCGACGACCCGGCGGTCGCCATCGTCGGCTCACGCCGGGCCAGCCCCTACGGGCTGGCCATGGCACGGATCCTGGCCCGAGACCTGGCAGAAGGAGGGGTCACCGTGATCTCGGGACTGGCCCGCGGCATCGACGCCGCGGCCCACGGTGGCGCCCTGGCTGCCACAGGCGGCAGGGCGCTGGCGGTCCTGGGCAGCGGTCCGGATGTCATCTATCCGCCGGAGCACCGACGCCTGGCTGCCGCAGTGGCTTGCCGAGGTGCCCTGCTCAGTGAGTTTCCACCGGGAACACCCCCCCTGCCACGGCATTTCCCCTGGCGCAACCGCATCATCAGTGGCCTGGCCCGGGGCGTGGTGGTCGTCGAGGCAGCCATCGGCTCAGGGTCTCTCATCACCGCACGCCTGGCCCTGGACCAGGGCCGCGAGGTCTATGCCGTGCCCGGTCCGGTCACGGCCCCCGGCAGCCATGGCACCCACGACCTCCTGCGCCAGGGGGCCCGGCTCACCACCTCGGCCGCCGACGTGGTGGATGAATTTCCTGCCGACATCATGCGCCGGGTTGCCCGGCGCATCGCCGCCCGCCTCGAGGCCCCTCCGCCCGACCTGGAACCGGCGGCCCTGGAGGTCTGGAACGCCCTGGATCCTGCCGATTCCAGGTCCATCGACGATCTTGCCCGGCGGACCGGACTGGCCGTGCCGGCCCTGGTTTCCGCCCTCCTGGAACTGGAATTGAGGAGCCTCGCCCGGGCCTTTCCTGGACCCCGCTATGCAAGGGGGGGGTGATAGAAGGGTCAGCCCGGTTCGCTCCGACGAGTTCGTCGCCTGCACCGGCTACACTGACTGCGACTTCGTGGCCTGGCACAAACCCCTGCCCCCCGGTGAGGAGTGCAGATTCCAGGAGGCGGTGGTCGCTCCTGAACCGAAGAAGTGAGGGTGATGGGTGAACGAACCTGTCCATGTCATCGGCGGAGGCCTGGCCGGCTGCGAAGCTGCCTGGCAACTCGCACGCTGGAACGTGCGGACCGTTCTCTGGGAAATGCGGCCCGGGCGATCCACTCCGGCCCACAAAACCGGTGACCTGGCCGAACTGGTCTGCTCCAACTCGTTTCGCTCGGACGTCATCACCAACGCCGCCGGGCTGCTGAAGGAAGAGATGCGGCGTTTCGGCTCGATCATCCTGAAGGCAGCCGATTCCGCGAAGGTGCCGGCCGGATCGGCCCTGGCGGTGGACCGCGCAGAATTTTCCCGGCAGGTGCGTGACGCCCTGGAGAGCCGCCCTGAGATCGAGATCCGGCATGACGAAGTCACCGAGCTGCCCGGTACGAAGAACATCACCATCATCGCCAGCGGCCCCCTCACCTCCGACTCACTGGCCACCGCTATCGCCGAATTCACCGGGGAGGATGCCCTCTATTTTTATGATGCCATAGCACCGGTGGTGGAGGCCGAGACCATTGACACCACCATCGCCTTCAAGGGCTCACGCTACGATCGCGGCGACGATGCCGCCGGCGACTACTTCAACTGCCCGCTGAATAAAGAAGAGTACGACCGGTTCTACGACGCCCTCATGGAAGCGGCACCGGTGACATGGCATGAATTCGAGAAGGATCACTTCTTCGAGGGATGCCTGCCCATCGAGGAACTGGCCCGGCGGGGCCGTGACACCCTCTGTTTTGGACCCATGAAACCGGTGGGCCTGGTGGACCCGCGCACCGGACGCCGGCCCCATGCCGTGGTCCAGCTACGCCAGGACAATCGCGCCGCCACGCATTACAACCTGGTGGGTTTTCAGAATCACCTGAAATTCGCCGAGCAGGAACGGATCCTGCGCCTGATCCCCGGGCTGGCAAAGGCCGAATTCATCCGCTTTGGCCAGATCCACCGCAACTCGTTCATCAACAGCCCGCGGGTGCTGCGCCCCACCTACCAGACCAGGGCGCGTGCCGGCCTGTTCTTTGCCGGCCAGATCTCGGGCGTGGAAGGGTACCTGGAGTCGGCCGCGGCCGGCCTCATGGCGGGCACCGGCGCTGCCGCTCTGGCGCGGGGTCAGGAGCCGCGCCCCTTCCCACCCACCACGGCCCATGGGGCCCTGGCCCACTACATCACCGAAGCCGACCCGCGCCATTTCGTCCCCACCAACATCTCCTTCGGCCTCTTTCCCGCCCTGCCCGACGCCGGTCGCGGCCGGCGGGGCCGCCGGGAGCGCAACCGCCGCCACGGCGAGCGGGCACTGGCCGATCTGGCCGCGTTTTGTGCATCACTGAATCTGCCCGATCATGGGTCCACCGCGGTTCAGGGAGGATAGAATGACGGCTCGCATTCCCAGGATACGACCAGGCTGGCAGGATGAACGCAGCCTTCTGCGTCAACTCAAGAAAAACGACGACAAAGCTCTGGAACGGTTTGTCCGCGAGCACGGAACGAAGCTCTACCGGCTGGCGTTCCGGCTCAGCGGTGACGAAGAGAGGGCACTCCAGATCCTGACCACGGCCCTGGCCACCGCCTTCAAGCGCTCGGCGTTCCGGGCCGAGGAGGAGGAACTGGACACCTGGCTGGCGGGCTTCGTGCTCCGCCAGGCGCTGGCCAGTGGCGGCAAGCCCACAGTCGAATCTCCTCCCTCAGCAACGGTGGACTGGAGCCCCCTGCTGGAAAATGACGACAGCCGGCGCCGATTGCGGGCGCGCCTGCGACAGGAAGCGCGGCGGTTACCTGCCGATCTGCGGGGCGCCTGGGTCCTCATGGATGCCTGTGGCCGGGACGCCGTGCAGGCAGGTGCCGTTCTCGCCCTGACACCCGCCACAGCCGCATCCCGGCTGCACCGGGCCCGGCTGCGTCTCCGCGACTCCCTCTCCTCCCCCGCCTCGGAAGTGCCGGCGGGATGAGCGACTGTGGCTTGGTCCGGTCTCTCCTGCTGAGCTGGGTGGATGAAAAGCTGCCTCAGGACCTCAAGAGTGAGGTGGCGGAACATCTGGCCTCCTGCGGCGCCTGCGCCGGCCTGGAGAAAACCTACCGGGCCACGGCCCGGCTGGGGCACTGGCCCGACGAGGAGATTCCGGTACCCGACAGGCTCACAGGGGCCGTCATGGAGGCGGTGGAAACCGCGGGAAAGCCGGAAAAAGAGGAAGACCCGGACGAAGAAATCGTCGTTCCAACCAAGCCGGTCTGAGATCTCGTCATCCGGGCCCTTCCGGTGTAACCCCCGGTTTCGCCCCGGCATCCAATGTGGTGCAAGGGGAAAACCGAAGGGAGAGCACATGTTCCGCCGGACGCCGGATGAAATCAAACAGGAGTTCCAGGAAGTGGCTCTTCCGCACGCCGATTCTCTCTATAATTTCGCCTTCAGGATGACCCGCAGCAGCCGTGACGCTGAAGATCTGGTCCAGGACACGTTCATGCGCGCCTTCCGGTTCTTCCATCGCTTCGCAACCGGCACCAATATACGCGCCTGGCTCTTCCGCATCCTCAAGAACACCTACATCAACAATTACCGCAAGGTGCAGCGCACCCCGGACCAGGTGGACTGGGCCCAGGTGGAAGATTTCTACGACAGCGTGACGCCCGACGACCTGCGCAAGCGCCACAAGAACCCCGAAGAGCTGCTGCTGGAGAAGAGTGTGGACGGGCGTGTCGAAGAAGCCGTGGCCGCTCTGCCTGCGGAGTACCGGGCTGTGGTCCTGCTCAATTTCATGGAAGATATGTCGTACAAGGAGATCGCCGAGATCCTGGAGATTCCCATGGGCACGGTCATGAGCCGCCTGCATCGTGGCCGTAAGATTCTCCAGGCGAAACTCCGCGACTATGCCGTTTCCACTCATCTCCTGCCCAGCCTCAAAGGCGACGGCGCCGCGGCAACACGCGGGCAGGTGGTGCCCATGCACGCTTACCGACGCCGCGCCAAGGGCGAGTAGTCCCGGAACCTCCCCCCGAGGTCCTTTGACGCCTTCCGTTCGCCCCGCTACGATGCCAGCGGGAGGCTTCCCTTGCGCACCGCCGCCAACCAGTTCCTGGATTACCTGAGCGTCGTGCGTGACGCTTCCCCGGCCACACAACGCTCCTACCGCTCCGACCTCGACGATTTCTGTTGCTGGCTTCAACAGGATTTCTCCGGCGTACCGGCACCGGACAAGGTGGATCGTCTCACGGTGCGCGGGTACCTGGCTGCGCTGCACCGGCGTGAACTGACCAAGCGGACCATCGCGCGCCACCTGGCGACGTTGCGCACCTTCTTCCGCTGGCTGGTCCGGGAGGGTTATCTCGAAATCGATCCCACCGTTGGACTGGCTTCACCTCGTCGTGAGCAACGGCTTCCCCGCCATCTACCTGTTGATGAAGTCGCCGCCATTCTCGAAGCACCCGACGAGGACAAACCCCTTGGCCTGCGGGACCGGGCCGTGCTGGAGACGCTGTACGCATCCGGCTGCCGCGTCTCCGAACTGACCGGGCTCGACTGCCAGGATCTCACTCTCAAGGAAGGACTGGTGCGTCTCATGGGCAAGGGGCGCAAGGAACGCATCGTCCCACTGGGCTCCAAGGCCCGCGCGGCTCTCAGGAAATGGTTGGGCGTCCGCGACAGCCTGCGGCTGTCCCTGAGCTCCCCGGCTCTCTTCCTCAATTACCGCGGCGGCCGCCTCACGGACCGCAGCGTGCGGCGTGTCCTGAACAGCGCCCTGCAGAAGGCCGCCATCTCCGGCCGTATCAGCCCCCATGGGCTGCGCCACTCGTTCGCCACCCACCTCCTCAATGCAGGCGCCGACCTCCGCTCCATCCAGGAACTGCTGGGACATGCCAGCCTGGCCACGACCCAGCAATACACCCACGTCTCCCTGGAGCACGTCATGAAGACTTACCGGGCCGCACATCCCCGGGCCCGGCGACGGCGGTCGTCGTGAGTTCCCCCCTGACGGCCATGGAGCGGGCGGCGCGGCAAGCCGGAGGCCTGTTGCGCCGGCGCCAGGGTCGCCTGGGCGATCTGCAGGTGGAGTCCAAGGGGCTTCATGACTTCGTCACCCAGGCGGATCGTGAGGCTGAAGAGCTTGTCGTCGCCAGTCTTGACGAGAGTTGCCCCGGCATTCCGTTCCTCGCCGAAGAATCCGCCCTGCGCAAGACCACTGCCGGCCGCCGCTGGATCGTGGACCCCCTGGACGGGACAACGAATTTCATCCACGGTTACCCGTTCTTCGCCGTTTCCATCGCCTTCCAGGATGGTGGTGAGTTGAAGGCCGGAGTGGTCTTCGATCCCATGCGCGACGAGATGTTCATGGCCGCCGCCGGCCGCGGCGCCACCCTCAACGGGGAGCCGATCCGGGTCAGCGGCCAGGATTGCCTGGATCAGAGCCTGCTTGTCACCGGCTTCCCCTTGCGCGAGCTGGCCCATCTGGATGAGTACCTGGAGGGGTTCCGGCGCCTTCTCTCCATCTCGGCCGGCGTGAGGCGGGACGGCTCGGCGGCTCTGGACCTGTGCTGGGTGGCCGCCGGGCGCAGTGACGGTTTCTGGGAGATGGGCCTGGCGCCCTGGGATGTGGCGGCGGGCGGCCTGATCGTACAGGAAGCCGGTGGCAGCATCAGCGACTACGCCGGTGGCGGGAACTGGCTGGAGGGGCGCTCCATCATCGCGGCCTCACCGGGCATCCACGCGGACATGCGGCAGGCCGTGGCCCCGTCAAACTCCCAGGCCGGATGATTCAGAGGTGAGCAGGAACACCGATGGCATGAACCTGCCGGATTGGTCTGGCTGGTCTCAACACAAAGAAACTACGAGCTGTCGGAGTGATGGAGCAAGCCATGGAACCGGGGCGGTGTGATATCGCAGATGACCGGTTCGCTCTCTCTGGCGTGCGGCGGGCCGCCTTCAGGTTTTGCGGGTGCTTTTCCTGGATTTGCCCACCGCTGGATCATCAGCCTCGGGCAGCGGGTCTTTATCTTCAAAATCCTCGTGTTTGTGGATGTACCGCACCGCATGCTTCATGATCACCAGATCCGGGGCATCTTCACGCTTCAATTTGATACACATCCTGTCGTACCACTCGATGATCCCTTCCAGGCGCTCGCCATCGTTGAGAACCACCACGATGGGCGTGGCGGCCTCCATCTGCTTGACGTAATAGTAGGCTTCGGCGCTGGTGGCATCCGGCGGTGCCGCCTTGCGCCGCGGCGTACCAGCCGGCTCCTGGCGAATATCACCCAGATTGGGACGAATCAACTGGCGGTTGGACATGTCCCCGACTCCGTCTCTGCATGGGATCCACGCCCTGGGCGCGAACCTTCTGTGATGTGATCTATCCTGGTGTTCGGGTCCATGCGGCGACCCTTTGACACATTGTACGACGGTCCTCGCCGGGGATCAAGATCGAGTTCCCCGCCACTGAGAATGGATTCCACAACCTCGATGAAAGCCCTTGGATCCCGAATATGGTTGATGCGCCGGCGCAGTTCAACCCCCCCGGGAATACCGCGAGAATACCAACCGGCGAAGGTGCGCATCTTGTGCATGGCGTTTTTCTCATCCTCGCCAGCCAGGATCGCGTGGAACTGCTCGAGAATGATGCCGCGGATCTCATCCGGTTCGAGCCAGCGGTAGGTGCCGCGGCTGCGGTGGTCAACAATCTGGTTGAAGATGAACGGGTTGAGCAGGGCGCCACGGCCGATCATGACCCCGTGACATCCGGTTTCCTTTTCCATGCGATCGGCATCCTCCACCGTGCGCACATCCCCGTTGCCGATGACAGGAATGGAAACTCCGGCGCGGACTTCCGCGATGACGTTCCAGTCAGCGGCTCCCCTGAATGCCTGGGCGCGGCTGCGGGGATGGACGGCGATGGCCGCGACACCACAATCCTCCGCCAGGCGTGCCATCTCCAGCGCTGAGCCTTCTCCTTGTTTCCAGCCCGCCCGGATCTTGACGGTCAAGGGAATTCGAAGAGCCTTCTTCATCTTCGTCAGCATTTGCCGGGCCACGCCTGTATCACGCATGAGAGCCGCGCCGGCATTTCCCCTGACCACCTTGCGCACCGGGCACCCCATGTTGACGTCCACGAAGTCGGCGCCGGCATCTTCGGCCATGGCGGCAGCGATAGCCATCCGGTCGGGATTGCCACCGATGAGTTGTACCGACAGGGGACTCTCATCCTGCCGCAAGCGCATCTTGCGCAGTTCCCTGTCGTTTCCCCGGGTGAGCGCTTCGGAAGAAACCATCTCAGTCACGATGAGACCGCAGCCACCGAGGCGACGGATCACCGCACGAAAATAGGGATCCGTCAGCCCTGCCAGAGGAGCCATGACCAGATTGGGACGGATCGTCCAGCCGGCCACACGCAGCGGCTGCCCGGGAAACTTCTCAGCGCTACCGTGAACCTTCTCAGGAGATGGAGACGCGCCCGTCACCTCGACGGACCCTCATGGGGTGTCCCGGCATCCCCGGCCGGTGCCTCGGTATCCGGCGCTGTATCTCCGGCCGGCACTGCAGCATCCGGAGAAGAGAGGTCATCGGTGGCCGGCTGCAACTCCGGGGGGTCGCCGGCGTCCGCCCCTGTCTGGTCCTCAGGATGGGGCCCCAGCGGTTTATCGCCGGAGAGAATGGCCTCAAGAGTGGCGTAGGGTCCGCCGTCAGCCAGTTTGCCGGTGGCGTACCTTGGATTGACCACCACCTGGTTGTCCACCCATAACTTACCCAGGAAGATGTCAAGATCTTCCCCGTACTTCTTCTGGCGCAGGGTACGCTCGACCTCCTCGCGAACTTCAGCAAGGGGCGCCAGGCCGGCATCGGTCCGGGAGATCACGGTCATGATGTGATAACCATAACTGGTTTCCATGGGTTCGCTCACCGTCCCCAGAGGCAGGGAAAACGCCTGCGCCTCCAGGTTTGGGGCCAGATCGCCGGTCTCGAACGGCCCGACGTTGCCGCCCTTCTCTTTGGATGGTGCTTCTGAGAGATCACGGGCCACCTGATCGAAGGACTCGCCGACACGAACCCGCGCCACCGCATCCAAGGCCAGGACCAGGGCTTCTTCCCTGCCCCGGGAGTCGGCGAGGATGACGATCTCACCCAGCGACACCTTTCCGGGCAGGAGGAACCGGTCCGGGTTCTCGTCGTAGTAAGCCTGAATCTGCTCGGTGGTCACTACCAGCTTGCGGGCGACATCGAACTGCAGCACATCCTGGGGTACGTTGGAACGCAGCAGAAGGCGGCGGAACTCGCTGGTCGTCAATCCCGAGTTTTTCAGGAAAAGATCCAGCTCCGATTGGCTGCTGATCTCGTTTTTCCGCATGAAGTCCTTTTGCAGGTTGTCGAAGTACTTGTCCATGTCGAACTGGAGCCGGGCCCGCTGCAGCAGCAACTCCTGGTTGATCATGTCGAAGAGGACATCCTCCTGGGCCCGGGCCAGGGTTTCTTCCCGCTCTTCCGGCGGCATTTCCTCCTCGATCTGCCGCACGAGGGCGGCCCGGCGATCCTGAACTTCGCTGCGCACGATGATGGAATCATTCACCCTTGCAGCGATTTCCTCGATGATCTCGGCGCCGGGGGCCGTGGCCACCAGCAGGAGCAGGGCAGTGAGACCGATCCAGCGGGTCTTACCTGGAAATGCGTTGTTCATGGCTATCCTCCATTCTACACCCCATTCAGGCTGCACTTCACCCGGCCTGGGACGAACGAGCGGCCTGCGTGCGGATATGGCACAGCAGCTCAGCCACCTGCTCCAGCCGTTCTTCAGGGTCGTCGTCCACCGGCATGGTCACCACCCCCGACGGCGACAGGCTGATCTCGGTTCCCGACTGGATCCAGGCCAGCAGCCGGGCTCCGTCCACAGGTGCGTTTTCCACGAACTGGAGGATCACACGCCCATTCGCCACTTCCAGCTGGACAATCCCCAGTGCTTCCGCCTGCACCCGGATGGCGGCCATGGCCAGGAGATTCTCCACTTCCCGGGGCAAATGCCCGTACCGATCCTGGATCTCCTCGCGCACTCTCTCCATGTCGCCGCTCTCGGCAGACGCAGCGACTCTCTTGTAAAGGATCAAGCGCTGGTGGGGATCGCCGACAAAATGTTCCGGCAGGCGATAGTCCACCTGCAGATCCACACTCACCCGCACTTCCGGCGCCGGCGGCGCCCCGCCCTTCTTCTCCTGGACCGCCGCCTCGAGCATGCGACAGTAGAGATCAAACCCCATGGCGGCGATATGACCATGCTGCCGCGCTCCCAGGAGATCACCGGCGCCGCGGATTTCGAGATCCCGGGCCGCCACCCGGAAACCGGCACCCAGTTCGCTGAACTCCTGCAGAGCCTTGAGACGCCGCCGCGCGACGTCGGAGAGCTTTCGCCGCGGCGGGATGAGAAGGTAGGCATAGGCCGGCACGTCGGAGCGGCCCACCCGGCCACGGATCTGGTAGAGCTGTGCCAGGCCGAAGCGATCGGCGCGATTGATGATGATGGTGTTGGCACGAGGAATATCCAGGCCGTTCTCGATGATGGTGGTGCTCAGGAGCACCTGGAATTCACCGGCCATGAAGCGCAGCATCACGCTCTCGAGCTGTTTGTCATCCAGGCGGCCGTGGGCCACCTCCAGGGTGACATCCGGGATCTCCCGGCGAATCACCGTGGCCATGGCATCGATGGACCCGATGCGATTGTGAACAAAGAAAACCTGCCCGTCGCGACGGATTTCCCTCCGGATGGCCTGGGCGATGACCCCGGTGCGGAACGGCAGAAGGACCGTCTGGATCGACATGCGGTTCTCGGGTGGTGTTTCGATGACCGACATGTCGCGGACTCCGGCCAGGGACATCTGCAGAGTTCGCGGCAGCGGCGTGGCCGTGAGCGTCAGGACATCCACGTTACGGCTGATCTGCTTGAGTCGTTCCTTGTGGGAGACACCGAATCGCTGTTCCTCATCCACCACCAGAAGGCCCAGGTTCCTGAACTGCACATCTTTGGACAGAAGGCGATGGGTGCCGACGACGATATCCACACTTCCCTCGCGCAACCGTCGCAGAACATCCCGCTGTTCGGTCCGCGAGGTGAAGCGCGACATGAGCTCGATGGTCACCGGGAACGGCGCGAAACGATCCCGCAAGGTATTGAAATGCTGGAAGGCCAGGATGGTGGTGGGTGCCAGCATGGCCACCTGAGTGCCGTCTCCCACCGCCTTGAAGGCGGCGCGCATGGCCACCTCGGTCTTGCCGAAGCCCACATCGCCGCACAGGAGACGATCCATGCATCTCCCCGACTCCATGTCCCGGTACACATCAACGATGGCCTGTTGCTGGTCCGGGGTGACCTCGTAGGGGAAGGCCGCCTCGAACTCGGCCTGGAACGGCGTGTCTGCTGAAAAAGCCCGGCCTGTGAGGGCGGCACGGGTGGCGTAAAGCTCCAGGAGTTGATCCGCAAGGTCCTGGACCTCGCGCCGCACTTTCTTGCGCGCTCTGTCCCAGCCAGGCGCTCCCAGGCGATCCAGTTGGGGCAGCTTGCCGCCGACGCCTGAATATTTCTGCACCAGGTCAAGTCGGTCCACCGGCACATAGAGCACCGCTTCCCGGCGATAGACCAGAACCATGAATTCCCGGGCTCCTTCTTCTTCACTCAGGCGGCGGATCCCCTGAAAACGGCCGATGCCGTGGTCGATGTGCACCACCGGATCCCCCACCGCCAGGTCGCGAAAATCGGAGCGGAACATGGCGGTGCGGTGACGCCCTCCCCGGGGTGCCTTCCGCCGGCGCTCACCGAAGATATCCCCCTCGCCGAGGACGGTCAGGGGAGGGTCGTCCAGTTCGAATCCATGTGACAACGGCCCCCGGGCCAGCGCCAGCCGTGGTAACTCACCACCGGCGGGAAGGGTGGCCGGCAGAAGAACCGGATTGAGGTCGTGCTCCTCCAGAACCTCCCGGGTGCGCTCAAGCAATCCTTCGGTCGCCAGGAGCAGCAGGGTATGACGCCCGGCGGCACCCCAGTCGCTCAGATCGCCCACCAAATCCAGAAGGCGGCCGTTGTAAGCCCGCGGGGTACGTCCGGCCACCTCCACCTGCAGGCCGCAGCTCTCGTCTTCGTCCTCCTGGAGACTCAGATCGTGAAGCTCCATCCGGGCACCGGCAAGGCGCTCCCCCAGGCGGTCAAGGGGCAGCAGCAACCGCGAAGGCTCCGGCAGTGGTGTCGCCGTCACCTCTCTGGCGGCGGCGAGATCGCAGAGAAGCTGGCCGGCCTCCGCTTCCAGGTGGTACGGCTCATCCAGGACCAGGAGGGCCCCGTCGCCATAGCTCAGCAGGTCGGTTTCACGCCCGGCCCAGAGACCCGTGCACAACTCGATGCCGGCGAACCGGCCTTCCAGCGCCAGGGCCTCCAGGGGGTCGGTGCCCGTCAGGCGCCCGCCGGTGCGGGGCATGCCTTCAAGGGTCTCCCTGAGAATCCTCCTGGCTTCGTGATCCAGGGGGGCTTCCCGCGCCGGTGGGATGTCGATCTCGGAGCGCTCCTCCAGGGACCTCTGGGTGAGGGGATCAAAGAGACGCAACGAAGCGATCTGATCATCCTCCAGCTCCACCCGCACCGGATCGGCCAGGCCAGGGGGATAGATATCAAAGATGCCGCCGCGGCGCGCCCAGTCCCCTGGAGATGAAGCCAGGTCGACCCGTTCGTAGCCCGCCCGCTCGAGCTGCAGATGCAGGGCCTCGAACGGAAACTCCTCGCCGCAGCGCAGACGCATGAAGAGAGCATCGAACTGTTCCGGCGGCAGCAGAGGGGCTGTCAGGGCCGCCAGAGGCGCCACCGCGACCCAGCGATGCAGGCGGCGGATCGCCGCCAGCGTGCCGGCCCGTTCCGCAAGGATATGCGGGTGGGCCGCGATTCCCTGGTAGGGATCAGCTTCCAGAGCCGGGAACGAAAGGAGCGCCGGCGAGCGCACCCCCGCGGCCCCGGCCAGTTCGACCAGAGCTGCCTCCAGGTCCTGGCGGATAGCTCTGGCGGCCCGCTCATGAGCCGTGACAACCAGACAGCGGCCGGCTTCCAGGGCCGCTGAGGCCAGCATCAGGGTACGCATCGACCCGGATACGCCCGAGAGGCGCACAACCCCGACCCGTGCGGCCGCCACGTGCCGGGCTCCCTCGCTGGCGGCCCGCGCCAGGATCGTCCCTGCCGTCAGGGCTTTCATCGGCGGAGACGGATACGAACAAGATCGCGCAGCATGCGCAGCGGGTCGGCCACCATGGCCACCGTGGACCCTTCGACGTCGTTCCACTCCACCGGCACCTCAGCCAGGCTCAGGCCCGCGCGGCGTGCCAGGACCAGCAACTCCACATCCCAGGCAAAGCCGTCGATGGTCAGCCGCCCCAGGAGCGGGCGGATGCTCGCGGTTCGCCAGAGCTTGAAACCGCACTGGGTGTCCTTGAAAGGCAGGCCGGTGATGGCACGCATCACCAGGTTGAAAGAGCGCCCCATGTTGCGGCGCAGCCATCCCTGGTAGACGCCGATGCGGGATCCGGCCAGGGCCCGGCTGCCCATGACCAGATCCAGCTCCCCCTCCATCGCTACCATCAGCAGGCGATCCACTTCGGCGATGGGTGTGGAGAGATCCGCATCACTGAGAAGGGTCCAGGGGCGGGTGGCTGCCAGGGCTCCTTCCCGCACCGAGAATCCCTTGCCGCGGTTGGCGCGTCCGGTGAGAATCCGATGCGGGCCGCCCTCACCAAGGATGCCACTCACCATCTCCACGGTGGCGTCATGGCTGCCGTCGTCCACGACGATGATCTCACCATCGCGGCCGGCCGCCTCAAGATACTCCAGGATGGCGCGCAGGCTGGCGGCGATGCGCCCGGCCTCGTTGAAGGCCGGAATGACGATGGAAAGCCCGACTGTCCCGCCGTGTCTTTCGGGCATGAGGATAAGGCCGCTTGCTGGCGGCAGCCTCAGTCCTCGTTGCCGTCGGACGGCTGGCCGGGCGGGGTGCCACCGGCTTCAAGGTAGTCTTTGTAGCGCATGATGGCGCCGTCACTGATGATGAAGGTCGTCGGCGAAGCCACCACATCCCCTTCGTTGCCGAACAGGATATTGCCGGTCACCCCCTCATACTCGGACGCCGGCGTGCGGATGGCCATGTGGACAGCGGTGCGCGTGAGTTTGTCCCCCGCTTCCATGACCTGGGCCATGACCCGCAGGGCATCGTACCCATAGGCG
>SMVB01037269.1_pt1 | contig 27851 bp, 27 predicted proteins | sample 2456461 | NCBI WGS metagenome assembly SMVB01 (sample SAMN11095934, study PRJNA526329) | marine sediment metagenome | biome: Marine sediment; feature: Surficial sediment; material: Deep marine sediment; isolation source: Hadal surficial sediment | place: Pacific Ocean | collected 2014-05 | depth... | reverse complement strand
GGCACATTGCTGGCTGCTGGCGCCGTTACTGCAGCCACGGTCGCGTCTGCCGGAGCCGCAGTGGCAGCATATGGCAGCAGCGCCATGGCGGCGGGAGTTGCCACCGGCCTCTTACTTGTGCCTGTCCTGGCAGTTGGCGGCATCGTTCGCGGAGTCAATAACAGCAAGGTCAATAGTCAAATTGAATCTCGACAAACGCTACTGCCAGTCGTGCTGCAGGAAGACGAGGAAAAATATCTCGATATCTTCTTTCCATTGTCGCCGTCTCCCCTACAGATTGAGATCACTTATGTCGACTCCCGGGGAGATCACACATTAATTGTTGATACGCAAGCTGCGCTTGCGGGCTTACACCTGGTACAAGTTGAAAAGTGACGGTTGCTGACGTCCTGCGTCGGTTGATGGAGACCGCCACTCAATACAGACGTCGGGCCACATATCTCAACTGACGGCACAGAATTTCCTGTCCTTATACGGTGATTTTGGCACTTGCTTGTTGCAAAACGCCCACGAATACTGACATAGTGTGAGGGAGTTCACACCAACGTTTTGGAAACCGTGAAGTCTATCGGCCTTGTCGAACTTAAAGGTTATACTATCAACTGACATTTACTATGTAAGGAGCTTGTTGTGGCGGAACTAAAAGGACTCAAGAAACCAGTTAAACTTAAGGCTGATATGGCAGACTTTTGCGGAGTCAGCGAACTGCCCCGCACTGAGATCACCAAAAAACTTTGGGATTACATAAAAGCCCAAAAACTTCAAACCAAAACAGTTAACGGCCAACCGGAAAACGCAGGAAAATACATCGTCGCCGACGCAAAACTGCTTAAGGTATTTAAAAATACAAATTCCACCAGCAAGTCGGGCAACCTTACCGATCTACGCAACATACAGGAAGGCGACACCATCGATATGATGCAGATGGCTGCAGTAGTCAGTGCGAACGTAGAGTAACCAAAAGCGCCCTTGATACTGTTTTTTTGACAGTGGCAGATAGGATTCTTACTGGATAACCCCGCTTTACGCGGGGTTTTCTTTATCCGGCGAATGTCCGGCCTGCGCTACGGCACCGGGGAACTATCAGGCATCCCGCTAACCGCCGCCGTGAAGACAACATCGGTAGAACTGTTGAGAGCCGTCTCCGCGGAATCCTGCAGGATGCTGATCACGAAGCCGACGGCGACCACTTGCATTGCGATATCATTCGGAATGCCGAACAACCCGCAACTAAGTGGTATCAACAAGAGCGAACCGCCGGCCACGCCCGATGCACCACACGCTGACAGTGCAGCAACGACTGACAACAGCAATGCGGTCGCCAGATCGACATTGATGCCGAGCGTGTGCGTTGCTGCGAGCGTTAATACGGTGATCGTGATCGCAGCGCCGCCCATATTGATAGTCGCGCCAAGCGGAATCGACACGGCATAGGTGTTTTCATCGAGTTTCAGGCGTTCGCAAAGTGCCAGGTTAACCGGAATATTGGCGGCGGAGCTACGCGTAAAGAACGCGGTAACCCCGCTTTCACGCAAGGCAGTAAACACGATTGGATACGGATTCCGCCGCGTCTTTATCCAGACGATCAACGGATTGATGAGCAACGCCATAATCAGCATGGCACCCAGCAAGACGCTTAGAATGCGCACATAACCCTGCAGTGCCGCGAAACCGAACTCTGCAAGGTTGCCGGCAACCAGGCCGAAAATTCCGAGCGGCGCCAATCGAATGACCACGCGCACGATGAGCGTGATCGCGTGAGAAATATCAGCCAGCATTCCGCGTGATGCATCCGAGGCATGTCGCATGGTCAGACCCAGTGCGATGCCCCAGACGAGGATACCAATAAAGTTGCCGTTCATGATGGCGCTAACAGGATTGTCGACGAGTTTGAATAACAGCTTGTTTAATACTTCGCCGATTCCCTGTGGCGGATTGATGGTCACATCGGAGATAGCCAGAATCAGGGTCGTTGGAAAAAGCTTGCTCATCAGTACGGCGAGGAAAGCCGCGCTAAATGTGCCAATCAGGTACAGGACAACGATGGGACGAAGCTGCGCATGCGTGCCTGCCTGCTGATTGGCCAGCGCCGCCGCAACCAGTACCAGTACGAGCACGGGCGCTACTGCTTTCAATGCCTGTACAAACAGGTTTCCGAGCAACATCGCAGAGCTGGCGGCATCCGGCCAGACCAGCGCCAGCAAGACACCGGCGACAATGCCAACGGCAATCCGCAAAACGAGGTTGCCACCAAAGAATTTTTCAGAAAAAGTTAATTGCGACATTGGGTATTCTTCAGTCAATGGGACAGCAGTGGTCTGTTCCCTATTTATTAATCGCTTCGCGGATCACATTTGCGGTGTACTCCGCGCGAAACGCCACCATCTTCTTGCCGAGTTCGATCGCATCTTCCATCGGTGCGATATCGATGCCATTGATTGACGCAAGATCTGCCTCGACACGTTCGTGGTAACGCACGGATGCCGGATCTGTCACCATCATCATTGCCGTTACCCATATGTCATCGTGATAGCCGTCGTTTCTTGTTTCCGCGACGCCAAGCACGTCTTCCGTGTACTTTTCCGTCTCTTCCCAACCCGGTGTGTAAAACTCGATCACAAAGTGCGCGGTGACACCCGAGCCGGCCCAGCGCTTGTTCAAATCCCCGGCAACTGCTGCCATCCCTCGTTGATTGCCGCCGCTATCTCCGATCAGGACGATATCTTTGAAACCATGAACCCGGAGGCTTTCGGCAATATCGACGAGCAGGGCGTGATAGGTCTCGTCCCGCACCGTGAATGTCCCGGGGAAATGCATTGCTCCCGAGGGTGGATCGAAACTGCCCTCGGGAACGAACGCAACGACCGGGGCACATAATGCATTACCAAGATTACGGGCGATCGCCGGACAAAGAGCGCGCAGGATTACATTGTGCTTGCCGGTCGCCAGGTAGGGTCCGTTCTCTTCAATACCACCGGTCGGAATAATGGCTGTTGTGAATCCGCCAGCGATGAGGTCTCGAACTTCAATGTAGGTCAGCTCCTCCATCCACAAAGAGTCACTGGCCTCAATCGGGTTCGGCGCCGCGAGCTTTTCCTGTATTCGCCGATCACGATCCGCGTTCTGTTGTGCCTCACTGGTACAACCAGCGATCAATAATATTGCCGTCAAAAACAGCCTGCCTGCTCTAATCATCGAATGTAGCTCCCCCGGACGGACTGCCGCTCGCAGCCCGGCGATTACATTACTACGACGGATTGATTGATATGTATCCACCGAGCAATAGTACTGAAACAAGAAATAATTGTTGAAATCGCTCCTCATCGATCTTCAACCGAACCCGGCGACCAATAGTCAGCCCGAGAATCGATGGCATGAGCGCAGACACGGATACTCGCACGTGCTCCATGGATATCAAGTCGTGCCTGCCGAGTGAGGCAGGCAGCACGATGGTCGAAATCGCGAAAAATATGCCCATCGCCTGCACCAGCATGTCCCGTTGGAAGCCCATTGCCTGCATGAACAGAACAGAGGGCACCATGAATGAACCAGTCATCCCGGTCAGCATGCCATTGATGGCGCCCAACGGGACCGACAGCGGCCGCTCCCATTTTCGTGGCACGCTGATGCTGACTTTCAGTAATCGGGACAGGGCGAAAACAATCGGAAAGCCGAAGCCCTTGACAAAGCCGGCAAGAGTGAAAGCAACAGCAGCGATGGCTAGAATGTCCGCAAGAGGCATCCTGTCCGAGTCGCCTGCCGCACGGAAACACAGGTGGCGGGACCTGCCATGAAACCGAGGAATACTGACATGAGCCAGATCACCGCTGTACTGCAATCAGGCACGGTCGCCACACTGTCAAACGGCCGCCATACCTGGACTGCCGACGAGCCGTTGGCTGCCGGCGGCACCGATACCGGCCCGGACCCTTACGAGTTGCTCTTGAGTTCGCTGGCTGCGTGCACCTGCCTGACGATTGCCATGTACTGCAAACATAAAAAACTTTCGCTGCAATCCGTCCGCGCCTCTTTTGATTTTGTACGAATTCACGCCGATGATTGCGAGGATTGCGATATGTCGGACAGGGGATACATTGAACGGATTACCAGCAACGTCCACATCTCAGGCGATTTTGATGACGCACAGAAAAAGCGGCTTGCGCAGATTGCACAACGGTGTCCGGTGCACAAGACACTGGCTCAAGGCGTCGCATTCGAGGACAATGCGACGTTTGATTAACGATTGAATACTACCGTTTGAGGAATCATGCCCGACCTGAATTTATCTGTTAAGGATGGCATTGCGCGATTGCAGCTGAATCGCCCCGCCGTATTCAACGCGTTATCGCCGGGTCTGCTGCAGGAGCTGATCGACAAATGCGACCAATTTGCACGGGACGATACGACAAAGGTCGTCGTGCTGGAGGGCTCAGGCAAGCATTTCTGTGCCGGCGCGGACCTCCCACAGTTCACGAAGCGCATGCAGACGGATCCGCACGGCACTGCCGACATTGGTCGCCGCACGGCAGAGGCGCTTGCCGGAATTCCCCAGATCACGATTGCAGCCATCAAGGGTTACTGCATCGGGGGTGCGCTGGTGCTTTCTGCTGCCTGTGATCTCAGAATTGCCGCCGACAACAGCCGCTTCTCCATTCCCGAGCTCGATGCCGGCATACCACTGTCCTGGGGAGGCATGGCGCACATCGTGCGACTGATCGGAGAGTCACTGGCCAACGACCTGGTACTGACCTGCCGGCGGTTTGACGCTGATGACGCTTTGCGTGCCGGATTTATCAGCCGGATTGTTGCGGCTGGAGAATTTGAAGAAGAAGTCACGACGCTGGCAGAATCAGTCGCCGCCAAGCCGCGCATCGTCCTGAGGCAAACCAAACGAAAACTGATAGACATTCGAGCGGGCACCTTCGATGCACGGGACGACGCGGCCGAGATGATCGCTGCGATGGCAGATCCCGAGGCAATGTCGATCGGCCAGGAGTATATCCGCAAGAATATTGGAAAATAACGGCGGTCAGACACGGTATTCCGCCATCCTCACTTTTCCAATGATCGCCTCATTCCCCGGTCCCGGGTTGTCGGGCACGTTCTGTGACAGCACCAGCGAGCACACGGCGAAACCGGTGCCAATCAGAAATACAGCAGAGATCGATTGCACCCAGACAACACCGAGGGCCGCCGGAATAATCACCGCGGCGATGTGATTGATGGTGAACGACACGCCGGCACTGCTGGCAAGGTCGGATGGATCTGCAATCTTGTGAAAATAAGTCGTCATTGCAATGTAGAGCGCGAAAAACATGTGGTCGATAATGTAGAGGCCTGCCGCCAGGTAAGCGTTCTCAACATACGCGTATGCGCTGAATACCAGAACCAGGCCACCATATTCGATCGTAAGCGCATTGCGTTCGCCAATTCTCCTGATTACCACGCCAATCCGTTCCGCAAATAGCCAGTTGAACGCGTAGTTGACCAGGAACAGCAACGTTACCTGGGCTGCCGTGTAGCCGAATTTCTCGACCATCAGGAAGGCGGCAAACACCATGAAAATCTGCCGCCGTGCGCCCGAGAAAAAGGTCAGCGCATAGTACAGCCAGTATCGTTTACGCAGGATGATGCGGTTGTGCTGTTCCGGCCCACTCGAAAAATGTGGAAAGCCTGCCCACATAACAATGGCAAGGCAGAAACAAATGACGCCGGCTATCAGGAAATTCCAGACATAATCCAGCTCGAAAATTTCAAGCAGAATCCAGAGAACTCCATAGATGATCAATGACGTGATTGAAGCGACGGAGATCAGCTTGCCAAAAACCTGCGGCGCTTCTTCCCTGGATAGCCACTGCAATGCCAGGGACTGCTTGACGGCCTCGAAGTAATGAAATCCAAGCGACATCAGGACGGTCGTGAAATACAGGCCGTAGACCGTTGGAAAAAAGCCGGTGATTGCGACGCCAGCTCCAAGCAGCGCCAGCGACAGGACCGCGAACGTTTGCTCTTTTAGAACCAGCAGCACGAACACCGTCGTAAACGCGATAAAGCCGGGTATTTCCCGCAGACTCTGCAAGATACCGATTTCGACACCCGTGAAGGCCGCTCGCTCTACCACGAAATTGTTCAGTAGCGCAGTCCAGGCATTGAATGCAATTGGCATCGAAATGCTCATCAGCATCAGCAAGACCACGGGGGTTTGCCAGCCAGCTTTCTTCACAGGATCAGGATTAGCGCAGTCGTCGAGGTCGCGGGCACCAGTATCACCTTTGTTACCGCCAGCTTCCGTGGCTGCCGGGTTGATAGAAATTGATGGTATCAAAAGGTCACCGTGTAACAAATGGCCGAACTTGCCGGTCCCTTGTATGGCGCCTGAGAAATTTCGTGAGTTGATGAAAAGCGTGAAAATAATCCATCGGGCATCCGGTGTCGTGCTGGCCGACGGACCGCTGGGATGGAGCATTACGCCATTTGAGGGCAACTTCTATATTGCCGGAAAATATCTGAAAACAGATCGCTTCCGAGTGAACTTCGTTCCCGGTCTGTGCATCTATAAGTTTGTTTATGTGTGGATGGATCTGAAGCTGGATCATGGTGAGCGAATCCGGAACCTTGGCTGGATGTACTGGCTACCGAATCCCCTGTTGCCATTCATATGATTCTTTATCGCCGTATCCGGAACGCACCCGGAAATCAAAGTTGAAGAGTACTGATCGATGCATTGTTACCGGCACAGAGAAAATTACGCGGTTGCCGTCTGCCAAAACTGTGGTAAGGCTGCCTGCCCCGATTGTTGTGAGGATACGGGGCAGGGAATCGCTTGTTGTTGGACTTGTGCAGAAGAACTGCAGCAAACCCGGCGACTGAATGAACGGCTGAAACAGAGCCTGGGAATCGGTGCGCCACCACCTATGCCTGCCTCGGTACCGACGTACTTCTTTTTCGGTTTGATTTTGCTGGTGACCGGTGTTTATTTGTCGTTCGTTCGACCGGACATCGACTTCCTGACCCTGGCGATGGCAGCAGCATTCTTCGTTATGTCAGCGGTAACCTATAAGCGATTCCACAATAGCTGCCCTACTTGCTGACTAAATCAGGCTAACAACCTCAATCCGCCGTATAGATCCCGGTATCGGGATGAAATGCGTACCAGGCGAACCAGTATGCGATGAGAGTCGGCCATTCGTCGCCATCCTCACCCACGATCCTCGCCGTTTCGTTTTTCTTGTCGTACCGGACTTCGAAACTCTGTCCCTGAAATTCGTCCAAAAATTCCCGCGGACTCTTGCCCAACTCGCTGAACGGATAGGCCTTGAATTGCCCATCGATTGCCAGGCCCAAAACCAGTGATTTTCTTCGATATTTCGAATTGTGCCCGGTTACCGGAAAGTACAGCGCGCTATTCCGAGCGTAGTCAGGATACGGACTCACTTTGTAATTCCGCCGGAAACCGGTCTTGTCCGACAGCACCTCCGTTTCCGGATATCGCGCGACCCAGTCCCGCCACGTTGTATGCGCCATCGGGAGTGCATTGAGTCTCGTGCCCTTCATCGTCCCCGTTATAGCGGTTTGCGCGATTTGCGACCACAGCGAGCCGGTTTGCCAGTCATAGAGAAGCACGTCGCTATTGTACAAAAGGCCGGAGACACCAAACTCGAGCCGCGTACCATCGACCATTGCGTTGAAGGCAATGCCACTGTTGCACAAGGGGCAGTAGGTAACGACGATGGCATGACCGCCAAATGCATCATTGACGATCTCGTGATAATTGAGGATGCGAATCGGGTACGCGCGTGCAACGCCGTTTAGCTCGATGCCAAGAACCCGGTCCCTGGACTTCAGATAAGTGGCTTCTTTTGCGGAAATGAAAGCAGGATAGTCCAGCGAGCGTATTCCGTCCCGCCCCGGGCCACCGTTCAGTATTTCCTGCGGTGGTACGAGTGCATCGTCGAGCACGAAGCCGTTCTTCGACTCCGCGGCCGATTCCTGGGCGGCCAGCAGAATCACGAAAGTGACGAGCCAGCGCAGCTCGCCTATGGAGGAAACAAGCGAAATCATACCTGTATGACCCGGCTTCAGGCAGACGGTTCCTGCAATTTTCCTTTGGCAACGATGCGCTCGACCAGTGGCTTGATCGTCAGACCCTGGACAATGATAGAAAACAGCACCACCGCGTAAGTGATCGTCAGGATCGTCGGCTTGTATTCGTTCGACGGCAGAGACAAAGCAAGTGCTACTGCAATACCGCCTCGCAGCCCGCCCCAGGTCAGTATCGGAATGGCGCCTTGCGTGAATGAACTCCAGCGAGAAAGTATCGAAATCGGAACAAAGACGCTGAACCAGCGTGCAGCCAGCGTTACCGGAATGATCAGCAGTGCAACCCCGGCATGATCCACCAATTTTGCAATAACCAGGACTTCCAGGCCGATGAGCAGGAACAGAACCGAATTCAGAATTTCGTCAATGAGCGACCAGAATTTCTTGATGTAGTCGCGCGTCGTTTCGCTAACGGCATACTTCATGCCCTGGTTGCCGATGAAGAGTCCGGCAACCACCATCGCGATCAGGCCGCTCATGTGCAGCCTGAGGGCGACTGCGTAAGTGACCATTACCAGCGCCAGCGTGATGAGCACCTCCAGGTTGTGTTCGTCAATATGCAGCATTGCGCGGTACCCCGCATAGCCTGCAATCAAGCCCAGGACGGCGCCACCCACAGCCTCGGTGAAAAACAGCTCCGCTACAAACCAAGCATCGACATCTCCGCCATGAGCGTTTCCGCCAACCGCAACAGCGACCATGACTGTAAAGACCACCACGCCCACGCCATCATTGAAAAGGGCCTCACCCCCCATCTTCGCCTCCAGCGTCTCCGGTACATTCACTGTCTTGAAAAGTCCAAGGACGGCGACAGGATCAGTCGGGCTGATGAGGGCCCCGAATACAAGCGCCCAGATAAACGGCATTTCGATACCGAAAGCGTTGAGAATGAGCCAGGTCATCCAGCCTATAAAAAACGTTGAGATCAGAATTCCCAAAGTCGCCATGAGCGCGATGGCGCGTGCCCTGGTTTTGAACGCCGTGAAGTCCACGTGCAACGCGCCTGCAAATAACAGGAAGCTCAGCATGCCGCGCATCACCGTATCGTGAAAATCTATTTGCATGAGGACACCGGTAACAATTTCCATTACCGGCGACGCCGGACTAAGAGCTTCTATCAGAATGATTACCAGTGACGCCGCCAGCGCGATCATCACGAGGCCGATCGTATGCGGCAGACGCAGGTACCTGTAATTCAGGTATCCGAATAATGCAGACAGGCCGACAAGGAACGCACCGATCTCGAGAATGCTCATGTCCTGGCGGTCCTCCTGGCTAATTCAGTCCTTGCGCGGCGCGCGGCCCATTATGACAGGTCAACCGGTCCGTACCCTGCAACCCGGCGTTGACACGCCTTACAGTCGACTCTAGGCTGATACCCTGGTCGACCGGCACCAACGGCTTCGGGGGGCGTTGCAACAATGAGCCATCATTCGATTCTGAATCGCCTGCAGATTCTCGTTCTCTGTGGGGTAAGCACTGCCGCAGTCGCATATCCAACCATCTATCCAACCGGCACCACAATTTACGATCCGGACGCGGCGTACAGCAGCTATATCCTGATCTCGGACCACGCCGATCATGGCAATCATCCATCTGCTGCAGTTCGTGCCCAAAGTAAAGTTCCGGATGACGTGCGGCTGATCGACATGAACGGCAATGTCGTACACGTCTGGACCGTCGCGCCCTTTTTCAACAAGCGCAGCAGGCTCCTGCCGAACGGCAACCTTTTGTATGCCGGTCCGGACAAGACGATCTTCGAGTATGACTGGGACGGCAAAGTCGTGTGGCAACACCAGGGAATCGGTTCGGTCAACGATCTGAGAATTTTGCCGAACGGCAATCGCCTGCTGATCGCGCACCAGCCTATTCCTGACTCGGCGCAGGCAAAGGTTGAGGACGTAGGCGACAAGATTGCCCCCTGGTGGGCGCCGCGGCAACGCGGCAGTGAGGAACATCAAAACGGCGCCGACCTGTACGAAGTCAACCTTGACGGCAAGGTCGTATGGGAGTGGCATGCGCACGATCATCTAGATTTGAACCTGTTTTCGCCGCTTACACCTCTGGACGACTGGCTGCATGTCAACTCGATCGCCCCACTTCCCGAGAACAAGTGGTTCGATGGCGGTGACGAAAGATTTCGGCCGGGCAACATTCTCCTCAATGCCCGTAATATCAACACCATGTACATCATCGACAGGCAAACCGGCGACATAGTCTGGGAGGGGACGCACGACTACAAAGGGGGCATGGCCCATTCGCATGAGCCCGAGATGATAGAGAAGGGCCTGCCGGGTGCCGGCAACATCATTTTGTTCGATAACTCGCTCTTTCCACGCTTTCGGACGCACACCGGGCAGACTTTCATTATCGAGATGAATCCGGTGACAAAGGAAATCGTGTGGAAATACGAGACCGAGGGCTACGCAAATCTGAAGTTTTTCAGCAAGACGATGGGATCACAAAAGAGATTGCCGAACGGCAATACCTATATCGCGGAAGACAATACCGGTCGACTGTTCCAGGTAAAGCCCGATGGCACAATTGTCTGGGAATACGTTAATCGGGGCGGCACGACACGCCCGTCCGTGGTGCCCTATGACTTCACCCCCCAACTACGGGCCATGCCACGTCCGCAGGAGAAAAGAGTCACACCGCCAAACAATCTCGACTGGCAGTTGGTGCCGGACGAGGACAGGAATCCCTGACTCCGCAGCCCCATCGCAGGAGCCCGTCCTGGCGGGCGATGTTTGGTGGAGTTCTGGGCCAAATTGATGTATCTAACGAAAGAGATCTACCTTAGCGCCCGGCTATAGTTTCGCTTCAGGGGGTGACGCCAATGCCTGCAAACTACGACGCAATTATCATCGGCACCGGCCAATCCGGGCCGGCGCTCGCCAGTCGTCTTAATAAGGAAGGACAGAAGACCGCAATCATCGAGCGCAAACTGGTCGGCGGAACCTGTGTCAACGTTGGCTGCACGCCGACAAAAACGCTGGTCGGCAGCGCCCGCATCGCTTATCTGGCGCGGCAGGCCAGGGAATTTGGAATTTCTATTGAAGGCGACATAGCGGTCGACATGGCCCGCGTGAAGGCCAGGAAGGACGCTATTGCCGGCGCGTCGAACCAGGGCGTCACTGACTGGCTCGAGGGTATGGACAAAGTCGACCTGATCCGCGGCCACGCTCAATTCGTTGATTCTCATTCGGTCGAAGTAAACGGCAATGTGCTTGAGGCAGACAGAATTTTCATCAACGTGGGTACGCGCGCGCGCGCGCCCGACTGGCCCGGCATCGACGATGTACCGTATTTCACCAACTCGAGCATCATGGATGTCGATTTCCTGCCCGCGCATCTGATCATCATTGGCGGCAGCTACGTCGGCCTGGAATTCGCCCAGATGTATCGCCGGTTCGGCAGCAAAGTAACGGTTATCGAGATGCACGACCGGATCATCGGACGTGATGACGAAGACGTGTCCGACGCAGTTCGGGAAATTCTCGAGGGAGAGGGTGTCAGGTTCCGCCTGCAGGCAGATTGCATCGAGGCCCGTGCAACCGGTGATGGCATCGCCGTCCGGGTGACTTGTGAAAAAGGGCCGAAAGAGGTAACCGGGTCACACTTGCTGATAGCGATAGGTCGCGTTGCCAATTCCGACGATCTCGGACTGGACGCAGCCGGCATCGAAGCAAACCAGTCTGGATTTATCAATGTAGACGATGCTTTGCGTACCAATGTGAAAGGCATCTGGGCCATCGGTGATGTCAATGGCCGCGGCGCATTCACGCATACTTCCTACAACGATTACGAGATCGTTGCGGCGAATCTTTTTGACGATGAATCGCGCAAGGTGTCGGACCGAATTCTTTGTTACGGATTGTTTATCGATCCACCGCTTGGGCGAGTTGGCATGACCGAAAAACAGGTACGGGATTCCGGGCGTCGGGCCCTGGTGGGCAAGAGGATGATGACCCGGGTTGCACGCGCACGCGAGTTTGGAGAAACTCGCGGCTTCATCAAGATTATTGTGGACGCCGATTCAGAGGAAATTCTTGGTGCCGCAATACTGGGGCTGAACGGTGACGAGGCAATTCATTGTTTGCTGGACACGATGTATGCGCGGCAGCCTTACACGGTGATTTCACGCGCTGTGCATATTCACCCGACAGTGGCCGAACTGATACCCACCGTATTACAGGAAATGCAGCCCCTGGAATAAGCTCGTATCAGTTGCCGTTCGCTTTGAACTGACTCAGGGCCTCGCGAATTTCGTCCGGGATTACCCGGGATTCCAGGTTGCCATCTTCCAGGATTCTTGCGAAAACGCGGGTCGCCTTGCCTTCAGTCACTTGCTGTCCATTACGAAGATTGACGGCATTACAATGCCAGTGCACCGTTCTCTCGCGGATCTCGAGCAAGGTCAACGTGCATTGCACGCGGTCGCCATACGCAGCGGGTCCAACGAATCGAAACTGGATCTCACCCATCACGAAAGCGCTGCGATCTTTGCTAATCATGCGATTGATTGGATGACCGATCCGCCGAAACAGCTCGTGTTCAATTTCATTGAACCACGCCACCTCCCGCGCGTAATAAACGAGGCCGAAGGGGTCCGACTCACCCCAGTTGACGGTCAATTCCTGTGTATAAGCTGACATTGTCGATCCATGTGCGAAACCAGCGCGCATGGTACCAGCGATAGTCTCGTTGGCAACACCGGCACCGAGTTACCACTCCACCCACAGTTCTTTTGGACCGCGAAACTGCACGGTTTCGATCATATCGAGGGACTGGTCGTCGACCAGCCGCAGAGTTGGCAGCCTCCTTGTCAGCTCTTCCAGGATGATCTGCAGCTCGAACCGGGCCAGCGGCGCGCCGAGGCAGAAATGATTGCCAAAGCCGAACGAGATATGAGCGCGAGCATCCTTGCGATGCATATCAAAAATTTCGCTGTCCTCGAACTTGTCCTCGTCGCGATTTGCTGACGCCAGGAAACAAAGCACGCGATCACCAGCCGCTATGCTGACACCGGAAATCTCGACTGGCTGCCTCGCGAGGCGGCGCCAGGCAACTACGGATGGCCGGAATCGCAAAATTTCCTCAATCGCATCCGGAATGAGGCCAGGGTTTTCCGCAAGTTCGGCCCACGCTCCTTCTTCCTGTAGCAGGGTGAGGATGGCATTGGCTGACGCATGCGTCGTGGTCTCATGACCAGCGAGTAGCAAGCCGAAGACGACATTGTTTATGTCCTCGATCGATAGCACGGATTCATCTGCGGCCCGGGCTGCCAGCATGTCACTCGGCAAATCGTCACCCGGGTCAGTTATTTTCTGTTGCACCAGGTCGAGGCAGTAATCCCAGTAATCTGCCAGGTTCTTTGCCGCCTCGAGTTGACGTTCGCCGTCCAGCCTGCCAAATGTCAGCAACAGGCGATCGTCCGCCCATCGTTTGATGTGTGCGACATCCTCCGGCGGAACGCCGAGCAGCTTGAAAAGAACCAGCGCTGGCAATTCATAGACGAACTGGGCCACCAGGTCGGCACGTTTATCTGCAATGAACTTGCCGACTGCCTCGTTCACGAGTTGCCTGATATAAGGCTCCAGCGCCTTCATGCGACGCGGCGCAAAAGCCAGCTGCGTGTGGCGGCGAATCCTTAAGTGGTCATCCCGGGTATTGTTGGAAAGCGTCGGGCGCGGTGCGAACTTGCGCTCCTTCAGAAGTTCGACAACCTCGTCCGTAAAGGGCTCCAGCGGTTGTAGTGTGATTTCCGCGGAGAAATTCTCGGTGTCCCCCAAAATCCGTTTGACATCGTCATACTTGCTGACCGCCCAGTAGCCGATATCCGGCAGGTAGGTGACAGGACTTTCCGCGCGCGCCTGTTTGAGGGTTGCCTCGAGTTGCTGGTTCGACAAGTCAAACAATTCCGAAAGTGCCGTTACCGGGCAGGCATGGCCGGTCACATCATTCACAGCTTGACTCTCCCGGAGTTCACCTTGAGGGCAGTTGGGCTTCTACCAGCGCAACCCAGTAGTCGGCGCCAACTGACAGTATTTCGTCATTGAGATCGTAATTGGGATTATGCAGCGTAGCACCACAATGGCCATCAAGCCCATTACCGATAAGGATGTAACAGCCCGGCTTCTTCTGCAGCATGCGCGCAAAATCTTCGGATGCGCTGCACGGCGGGCAATCCGCATCAACAGCGGGCTCGCCAGCCACCTTGCGAGCGGCGGCGATCGCGGCAGCGGTCTCCTCTGCTGTGTTTACGGTCACAATGAAGTCGTTTCGGTACTCAACTGAACTCTCCGCGCCATGAGCGGCAGTGATTCCGGCAACGATCTCCCGCATGCGCGCCGCGATCAAACCCTGCGTGTTCGTGGACATGGCGCGACAATCACCCTTGATAGTCACGGTTGACGGGATAACGTTGCGAGCGCCATCGGTCAGCACCTCGGTTACCGAGACGACGCCCCAATCCTGCGGCGCCACAGACCGGGAAACGATCGATTGCAGAGCCAAAATTACTTCCGCGCCGATGACGACCGGATCGATTGCGCGATCAGGCATGGAGGCATGGCCGCCTCGCCCTTTGATGGTGATGACGAAGATATCCTCCGAGGTCATGATCGCGCCTTTCTTTACGGCAAAATGGCCCGCTGGAATTCCGGGCATGTTGTGCATGCCGTACACAGCCTTCATCGGAAAGCGCTCGAAAAGGCCATCTTCGATCATGGAAAGCGCGCCGCGGCCGTCTTCCTCGCTCGGCTGAAAAATGAAGTAGACAGTACCGTCGAATTTGCCTGACCCGGCAAGGTATCTTGCGGCGGCAAGTAGCATTGCGGTGTGTCCATCATGACCGCAACCGTGAAATACACCATCGTGGACCGAACGATGTGCGAACGTGTTGGCTTCCTGGATCGGCAGTGCATCCATATCGGCACGCACGCCGATAGCCTGTTCAGCAACACCGCGCTTCAATACCCCCACTACTCCCGTCGTCCCGATACCGGTACGTACATCGACTCCGAATTCAACGAGCAGGCCTGCTACTTTGCCGGCGGTACGATTTTCCTGAAAACCAAGCTCCGGATGTTTGTGAATGTCACGCCGCCATGCCTGCACTTCTTTCTGAAGGCTCCGCGCCGTAAGATCTTTATACGTTGAGGCGCTCACAATCGTTCAGACTACACATCGGCACCAGAGTGTGCGGTCCAATCGACGGACTGTCCAGTTGCTGGCTGGAGACCCTTGCCTTATTCGGCGATCAGTCGCTCAAGTTCCGCATCAAAACGGCCCGTTGACCATCGTGGGCGCAGTCCACGAAGCGGCCCAGACCGTTTCGTCACCAATGTAGTACACCGTGTCGTTGTGAATGAATGCGCGGCTTCGGCTCACGTAAGGGATGGTGATCCCGTCGCGTGGCGGAACAATCGAGCCGACCGAGTTCAGCGATGCAAGCGCTGGTCGGTCCTTGTCCCGAATCTCGAACAGGAATAGCCCGGACTCCACAAACTGGTAGCTGCCATCACTCGCATAGACCACTGCAGGAATGGTGAATCGATCAATACCGTTTACATCGAATTGATAGGTGAATGCGTGCCGGTCATACCTCGCTTCGCTGTGAGATCCGCGGCCGCCAAGCAACACACTGCCCCGCGACAACGGCTGCGAGATGTTCGAGACGTCGAACAATTCGAGCTTGACGCCACCATTGCCGCCCGTGCCAAGGCCGAGTAACAGGTCGTCGTTTACCGGGTGCAGAAAATCGGAGAAACCAGTGATGGTCAACTCACCCGCGATAAACGGGTCACGAGGATCCAGGAGATCGATCACATACAGCGGATCAATCTGTTCGAACGTTACAGCATATGCGCGATCACCGAGGAAGCGCACACCGTATAGTGCTTCGTTGGGTTTGCCGATTTCTTCCGGCCGAGTCTCGTTCGGCAACTCGGATACAATCTCGAGTTCAGGTCGGGTTGTGGATTCACGCAGTATATAGAGCTTGTGATCGACCCTGTCTTCGTTGGTCCAGTCAAACTTTGACGCAAAAACCCGCAAATCGCCTGCGTACTCGCTCATGCGAAAGTCGGCTTGTCCGCCGCGCCAGACCTGCCCCTCGATATCGACAGATCCGCGGTAGTGGACAGACGTGTTGAACAAGGCGAACTTGTGTATCCGCGTATTGTACTGCGTTTTCGTTGCCGAGGTTTGAAACTGTGTGAAGTAAATTGCGTTTTCCGACACATAGGCGCCGTAGGCGTCCTGGTTATAACAGGTTGTCGAAAATGCCGCCGGGTTGTCGATCGGCACGGCAGTAATGCTCGTAATCACCGGATAACCGGCAGCAGTGTCGGAACTGGCAATGTAGCAGCGTTCCGGTGCAACGAGTGTGCGGGTAACGCCGTTTACAGAGATTTTCGGCAAGAGGTCGTCAAGTGATACGCTGTCGAGCACCGCCTGGTTGTTAGCTTGTTGTTCGGGCGTTGTTACAGCGTAATCCAGGCCCTCGATCCAGGGCGCGTAACGGCTCACGATATAAACCGTATCGCCGATGCGACGGCTTTCTACAAATACACCGTCAATGGTGGCGTCGAATTCGAGCTGCGGTGACGTGGGATCGGAAATGTCATAAATCCGATAGCCTAGTTTCTCGGGCGCCCAGATTGCAACGTTCGCCCACATGTCGCCGAAGTTGCCGTAAATGGATGTTCCTGTCAGCGCAAACATGCGGTCATCCACAACATACATGCCCTGGACCGACACGCCATCTTCGAGCGGAATCGTGCTGATCAGTTTCGCAGACCCGTTAACAGGATCAGTCTCCAGAATGCGGATCGATCGTTCCGGCGAACTAATTGTTCCAGTCGCATCAGCCACGATGTAGCAGCAATGATAATAGCGTCGCGGTGCTATATAGAGATGTGTGCCGTCATATCTGACCGCGTCGAACTCGTCGACTCTCGCTTCCTGCGTGTACGTGCCGGTGAAGTTGCCGCTCGCCGCGGCGGCCTGTGCGCCGGCTAGCGCGTCAGTGACCTCCTGCGGGCTGCGTATGGCAGAGAAGCCGGATTTAATCGATTGTTCAAGCTCCGCAGGATTAGTGACCGGTTTCAACAATCCCTGGACAAGTGGAACGGGCGTGAAACCACCCGGGGAACCGCCGCCGCACGCTGCGATTATCAAACTGAAGCTTACCAGCAAAATCCCTGGCAACAGACGATTCATGACACAATCTCCCGTTGTGACCAGCGTATGAGTCTATGTCCGGCGGTCAGCGGAAACTGTGCAGAAAGTTCTGCAAGATTGTCGAAATTTGTAATCCAGGCGCTTTACATTTTTCGACAAATTCCATACACCTTTCCTAATGGCCCGGCAGCCGGTCCTGACACACTAGACAGTCGCGTGCTGACAGGCTTTAGCCCAGGGTGGTGCCGAGATGAGATCTCAGATTGTCCGGATTGTCGTTGTAAGCCTGATGTTACTGGCGTCGCATCCGTCCGCAGCCGGGGAGGCACAGACGAATAGTCTGGCCGATGAAACCTCTGGTGCATCGGCCCAGGGTGCAAGCACGCCGGGCCCACAGCAGGCCGCGTCTTCTGAATCGCGATGGCAACTTGGCATCGCGCTCGGCTACGGATTGCGCACCAACCCCCTGGTTCAGTCTGATGACATTCCGATCATCGTCGACATCGACATCTCATGGTTTGGCGACCACTTATTCTTCGATAACGGCGACCTTGGTCTGACGTTTGTCGACAACGAATACGTCACTACCAGCCTGGTCGGCCGCATCAACAGCGATCGCGTCTTCTTCGGCCGAACGAACACGAAATTCGTCAGCGTAGACCTTGCCGGTCAGCCTCTCTCGTCAACTTTCGAGGTGTCGATCCCGGATCGTGATTACGCAGGAGAGCTGGGTTTCGAATTACTCGCGGACGGCCGCTGGGGACAATTGCAGCTATCGGCCCATCACGACGTGAGCGGCACTCATAACGGTTACGACGTCGAGTTCGACTACGGCTATGGCTGGCGTAACCAGCGCTTTTATGTTGAGCCTTCATTCGGGCTGAGTTTCAAAAACGAAGATTTGAATAACTACTACTGGGGCGTTGATGCGGACGAAACGAACGCCGCATTGCCAGAATACACGGCCGGTTCAGGCGTCAACGCCTTTGCCAGGTTGCAGTTCAGTTATCAGATTTCACGAAACTGGAGTTTCTCGTTTGTCGGCGAAGTCGAACGACTGAACGACGAAGCCGCGGGCAGTCCCATTGTCGAAGAGCAAAACATTTTTGGCTACTTTGCGGGCTTTGGCTACAGGTTCCGATGAGATGAGGCGGCTGGTCATACTGCTACTCATCCTGCTTCCGGCAATCTCGAATGCAGACGGAGAAATGCAGCTCAAGGTCCGGCCGGTGCTGTGCATCATCGACCAGCGGACGCCGCATTGCCAAATGTCGTTCCTTGTACTCTGGCAAAGCGTCGAAACCGGTTATTATTGTCTCTACAACGATTTTGGGCAGGCGCCACTTCGCTGCTGGACCGAGCAGCGATCAGGCAAACTGAGCGACGAACGTACCGTGAACAGGGAATTCAGTTACTGGATGGCGGGGGATGACAATCAATCGCCACTTGCGATGGTGGTGGTCGAGGTGCTGCGAATGGATTCTAACGACCGCCGTCGCAAGCGGCGCAGCCGCCATGTATGGGATATTCTTTGAGTAACGAGCCAGTCGATATTTTGCTGGTGGAAGACGATCGGCGTCTCGCCGATCTCACTGCCGAGTATTTCCGTCAAAACGGATTGACTGTGGCGGTCGAGTCACGCGGTGATCGTGCCGTGATGCGATTCAAGACCGACCAGCCACGCATCGTATTGCTCGACCTGATGTTACCCGGAGCGGATGGCCTGACGGTTTGCCGCGAACTGCGGGAATTTTTCAATGGCCCGATTCTGATATTCACTGCGCGTGATTCCGATATCGACCAGGTAATCGGCCTCGAAGCCGGCGCGGACGATTACGTAGCCAAGCCGGTCGATCCAATGGTGTTACTGGCGCGCACCCGGGCACTTCTGCGGCGCGTCGAAGAGCAGGCAGAACAACAAAGGCCTATCGCCGAGATAGTGCTGGGCGGCCTGCGCATCAGCGAGGCCTCACAGGAAGTGTGGCTCGACGGCACGAATATCCAGCTGACAACGCAGGAATTCGAGTTATTGCACATGCTCGCCCGGCACGCCGGCACAATTCTGAGCCGCGAGGATATTTTTCGCCATTTGCGCGGCATCGATTACGATGGCCTTGACCGCTCCATCGATGGACGCATTTCAAAACTACGGCGCAAACTGGGCGACAACGCCAGCGCGCCATCTCGTATCAAAACCGTCTGGGGAAAGGGCTATCTCCTGGTAGCGGACGCATGGGGCGAGCCGGTGTGAAACGACTTTCCCTGGGCCGGCACCGGCAGTTCTTGTTCCGGACGTACCTTTTTCTTGTGGTCGGGCTTCTGGTCACCGCCACCCTCCTCGACATGGGTTTCGAGTACCTGGAAACAAGGATTTCGCCCGAAGAGGACCAGTGGCTCGCGATGAGTTTTGACCTGATAGAACGCGAGCTGGCAGTAGTGCCTGAGGATCAGCGAGATGCGGTATCCGAGCGCCTCAGCGAGGAAATCGGGCTCCGTATTCAGGTGCTGCAGACGGATGATATTGTATCAACTACCAATTCGCCGGCGCATACGGCCACGCTGGTCGATGCTGCGGGCGACATCTCTTATTTACGCAACGCACCGTCGTTGAACGGGCTGATTCGCCTCGGTCCCATTGTGCAACAACGTGAAAGCCTGCTCCTTAATATGTTGCCCCCGCTTTTTTATCTCTCCATCTTCCTCGTCGTCGGGCTCTGGCTGCGCCCGTTACTTAAGGACCTCAACCTGATTACCAGCGCAGCACAACGTTTTGCCGCCGACTATCGTGAACCTCTGTCGACTGCCGACGACACTACACAACTTACGAGCCTGGCAAAGAACCTGGACGAAATGTCCTCACGCCTGAGTGGTCTTTTTCGAAGCCAGAAAGAGTTGATCGCTGCCCTGTCTCACGAGATGCGCACACCACTCGCCAGAATTCGCTTCGCACTGGCTGTACTGGGTAACAAGCGTGGGAAAGATATGCAGGAACAACTGGACGAACTGAGCGATGACGTGCAGGAGATCGATCAACTCATTGCGACGATGCTGAGCTACGCGCGACTGGACCATCCCGACTTGCGCATGACCTGGCAATATGTGCCGCTCGACGCGTGGCTCAGGCAATCGATGGAAAAGTGCCGCCAACCCGGCAAGGAGATTTCGGTTGAGAAAGGAGAGGCAAGCGGCGAGATATGGATGGACCCCCGGCTCATGGGTCTGGCGCTTAGCAATCTGCTCGTCAATGCCAGTCACTATGCGAAAGAGAACGTGAGATGCACAGTGCGATGTAACGTCGAGCAATATCAGATCATTGTTGAAGACGATGGCAAGGGAATTCCGGATTCTGAGGGAGAAGCCATATTCAAGGCATTTACAAGAATTGACGATAGCCGCAATCGTAAAACCGGTGGGTACGGCCTCGGTCTCGCAATCGTTTCGCGAATTGCTACTTTGCATGGAGGGAATGTCATCGCCGGACAATCAGATAAACTCGGTGGTGCTATGTTTACACTAAGTTGGGCGAGACCCGAAAAATAGAATCAGTACCCGCTATTTGGCGATGGCATCGAACATGATGATCAAATCAACACGATTTTCGCTCCTGTTTGGTCGATCGACATATGTGTGAACCATGTCTACGCAATCAATATAGTGTTTTTTCGAAAGCGGAATTTTCAGCAATTATGTCGAACCATAACTAATTGATTTAACAATTGTTTTTTTTAAATGTGCATCGGCTTCATGAATATCGAAAACAGTTGTTGACAGCGCAATTTTGCATGTGAAACGCTTCATCAACCATTGACAAGGGCAGTCCTTCCGCAAGGAGGGATCGCAAAGCCACCGGTCTAAATACTCATCAGACAGCGGGGTTACCATGATGAATTTTGTCCTTAATATTACACCCTGGCCTGTTCTATCTGCATTGCTGTGGATAGTGCTGGCCGTTGCAACGCTCTATTTCGCGCGCCCTACAGCGCACAAACTCATTTTGGCTGCAGGTGGCTCACTGCACAAAATGTTTCGTATTGCATCGGTATCAGTAGCAAGTGCCGAAAAGGGACTCGCGGCTAGAAACCGTGAAGTGCTGTTGGCCGCCGGTCGCGAGGCAAAAGAACGCATCGTTGAGCGGGAATTCGATCGAATCAACGAGACAGTTCGCAAGGATCTCGCAAATTATTCAGCATTACATCGAAGCCTGAGTGAATCCATCGGCCGTATCGAACAGGATCACACGGATGCTGTCGACGTGCCACCCGATCCGCCTGGCTGGGTGAACGCGATTAAAGCAGTCGCCAATATCGATTCAAGAGAAGGCCGCGTTGGCATCGGCAATGTGCTGAGCGACATTCATAAATCGCTCGTCAAGGCACACAAGGAAGCCATGGTGATGTACCGGGAGGCGAGTAGTAAACGCCACGAATTGCTCAGGAAGATGCGGCCGGAATGGCGACAAATCGAGCAGACCCTGGGCAAGGTCGGGAAAAACGTCGACAGCCTGATTAGCCGCTCGGTAACGATCGACCGTCACATGCAGGAATACGAAGACATCGTCAAAGGTGAGGACCGGGCAGTCTCGGTTCTCTCTTCGTCTTCGCTGGTCTATTTCTTTGTTTCAACAGGGGTCCTGATCATTGCCCTTGGTGGCGCCACGATCAACTTCTCGTTGATTGCAAGGCCGATGGCCGAGATGGTTGGCGGAACCTCAATGATCGGTGGTTTCAAGACCGCGGATATTGCCGCCCTCGTTATCATCTTGGTGGAAATTTCCATGGGCTTGTTCCTGATGGAATCGTTGCGCATTACCCGCCTGTTTCCGGTTATCGGTGCACTCCCCGACAAGACTCGGGTGCGTATGGTCTATATCACATTTACGATGCTGTTTTTGCTCGCGAGTGTAGAGGCCGGTCTTGCATATATGCGTGAAGTGCTGCTGCACGATGAGCTTGCGACCAGCGCGTTGCTCCGAGGCGATGGTGATGTCACCGGAGTGGGCAACTTCATGTGGATAACGACGGCCGCACAAATGGGCATGGGATTTATCCTGCCCTTCGCGCTGACATTCGTCGCCATACCGCTCGAGACATTCGTTCACTCACTGCGTACGGTCATTGGTCTGCTCGCCATCGGCATATTACGTTTCATGTCGCTGGCACTCCGGCTGTCTGGCAGCGCCTTCCGTTATCTCGGTGTGCTGCTGACTCAGTTGTACGACCTGCCGTTGTTCATTCCGTTGTGGTGGGCTGCAAGGGAATCCAGTGCAGCCAAGCAAAACGATACCAGCTTATCGGAGTTACAATCATGAAATCACTGAATTTGTTGGCATGTTGCCTGTTGCTTGTCAGTTGCGCGCCGTCTCAATCGCCTAATTCCGGCGTGTACATGCTGGTCGATACTTCCGGCACCTATCGTGATGAAATTCAGAAGGCGGCGCAGATCATCCGTTATACCTTGTCCCGACTGGACGCTACGGATTCATTCGCGGTTGCCCGGATTGATACCGGCAGTTTCAGTGAGAAGGACATTATCGCGAAAATGACGTTCGATGATCGTCCGAGCACAGTTAATCGTCAGAAGCGACTGTTTGCGGAGCAAGTCCAAACCTTTGTAGATGAGTCGAAATCGTCGCCGTACACCGATATCACCGGCGGATTACTGCAGGCCGTAGAATATCTCAATGAAAAGGATCCGACAGTCAAGACCGTGCTGATTTTCTCCGATCTCAAAGAAGAGCTGGAGGAAGGTTACATTCGTGATTTCAGTTTCAACCTGGACGGATTCAACATCATTGCGCTGAACGTCACCAAGCTCCGGTCAGATAACATAGACCCACGCGAATATCTGGCGCGGCTCGACGAGTGGCAGACACTGGTCGAAAAATCCGGCGGCACCTGGCGCGTAATAAACGATCTCGACGGGCTGGAGGGATTGCTCTGACGGCTACTCTTCAGCAGTTGGAGAACTAATGTTCGGCTGCTTTACCACTAGCAAGATGACGTGTGTTTCGCTTAATGGTGCACCGTATTGTTCCCCCGCATTCGACTGGCTTTAGGTCTGGGGCGCAGTACGCCATAGGGTTCGAGAGCCCTTCAGCGATGCCAAATGGGCACAGATACCACTAAAAGACCCAAAAACTTGATTTTGATCACGTTCCCGGTGCGGGCACTTGCATGCCGGCAGATCGTATTTAACAATTTTGCCGCCATCACGAATCCGAGTAGGTGTAGGCCATGACTGGCTTCGAATTGGAAACAGGACTATTTCTACTGGCTGCTGCCATCCTCGGCAGCATCATCAGTTGGTCTGTTCGCGGCCGGCAAAACAATCAAAGCCTGAAAAAAATGGACGAGGACTGGAAGGGCCGTTTCGGCAAAGCCGTTCGCCAGAACGAACATCTCAATAGCGAACTTGCCACCCTGAAAAAATCAGTGGCGGCCGCAAAGTTTATTATTCAAAACCATACAGCTGTGGCCACAAAGCACCAGACGGAGATCGACTCCCTGCGCGAAAAAGCAAACGCGCTCTCGAAAAATCTATTCGTGATCGGTGCTCAGAGAGACGAACTCAAAGGAAAGATGTCGAACCATCCAAACGAACTGAATATCGCACAACAGAAAATTGTTGAGTTGCAAACAGCATTCAAAAAGACTCAGGAAATTTACAAGATACAACTTGAGACCGGGGCGGAAGAACGCAAGGTGCTCGAGCGAAAAATCGCAGACGCCAAGTCCGAACAACAGTCTCTTAACAATTTGCTTACGTCAGCCAGATCTGAATACGACTCGGTGAGCAGCCTTCGGACATCGGCTCAATCCAAACTGCAGCATCTCGAATCACTTAAAGGAAAAGTCATCTCCCTGGAAGCCGAAAACGCGCAACTCAAACATGAAAATACCCTGGCCGCTCAAGGAGCCGAATCACTACGCCGGGATGTTGCCGAATTGAATTCGCTGAAGAAGCAAAACAAGGAATTGGTATCTTGCCTGGAGTCGATGGAAAGCAGCCGCAAACAACACGAATCCGACGCCCGCCGATATCGTAGTCAGGCTGTGCAGTCCGAGCAGATTTCCGACACGCTGCGATTTAAGATTGGGGATATAGAAAAGAGCTGGGTGGAAATGCAACGTGCGCAAGCAAAAACGAAAACGAAAAAGACCGGCAACGGTAAAGTTAAGATCCCGTCGGTGTTTGGCCAGGATAAGCCCAAGGGTGAGAGTGACGACCTGACGCAGATCATTGGTATCGGAAAGGTGTTTGAGAGAACCTTGCACGACCTCGGTATTTATCAATTCCGGCAGATCGCAGCATTCGGGCCGGCCGAGATCGCCCGAATCAACTCAGAGTTGAAGGAATTCAAGGGCCGGATCGAACACGACGACTGGATTGGCCAGGCAAAAGAACTGCATTTCAAGAAGTACAGCGAATCTGATTAACAACGAATCTGCTCACGTAAGTTGCATCGTGGGTGTTCGTCGATCGTCACCGCCCTTTTATCGCGACTAATTTGATCACAAGCAACGGATAACACCGGCCTGCGCATAATCTGCGGTAGACTGCCCACTCTGGATACACACTGTATGTCGATTGCTCGAACGCTGGCTTCCAGAGGCGGAAGATGAAAAGCAATTTTTCGTATTTACTCGTCGCGCTTCTAATACTGATTATCGGCGTGCCAATAGCCTATGACCTAGAATTAATATCACTGCCGTTTTCCAGGGTACTGGGTGTTTCCAGCATTCTCGCCATTGGTGTAGTAAGCCTGCGCGGTGCCGGCCGGCTGTTCCATGTTGGAATATTCCTGGTAGTCGCCGGGATCATTTTGAGTGTCCTGTCCGTCGCTAGCGAAAACGACGCGTTGCACCTCATCTCACAGCTGACGCTGTTCGTTTTCCTGTTGCTGGCAACTTCCAACACCCTGCAACAGGTTGCCGTTGGCAACGACATTAGCCTGAACAGAATAGTTGGCGCAGTCTGTGTCTACCTGCTGCTCGGTGTAATGTGGTCGATCGCCTATTCTGTTCTCGAATTTTCGCAGCCGGGCTCTTTTAAAGGCCTGACCGAGCTGGCTTCTACGGCATGGAATCCGGACTGGATCTATTTCAGTTTTGTGACGATTACGACACTCGGTTACGGTGACATTACACCATTGACACAGACCGCCAGGTCCCTCACTTTCTCAGAAGCGATTGTTGGTCAGTTTTATATCGCGGTGCTCGTCGCGGGGCTCGTCAGCGCATACATCTCTGCGAAGCAAAATAGCAGCAAAAGTGATTGACGGCGTGCTCATTTATCCAATTCTGGTTCAGGCGCAGGTTTTCGCCGCCATAAAGCGTCGAACACGAACACCGCGCCAGTACCATAGATCGTTGCCCATATGAACATTTGCAAGCGCGACCAGAAAGCGGCATCGGCGCTTGCACCGGTCTGGCCATCGAGCACCGCCGGGGCGAGCACTACGATCATCGTCAGGTAACCATACGACCATGTAGCACCTGCCGGGTGCATACCGGCGCCGGCGAATATCTTCGGGCCCATGATCAGGCCAGCCAGTCCAATCAGTAGCACGTATAAAAGGAGTGACGGCCAGATGCTTAGTGCCTGCCAGGCCACTATCGCGCCCATACCACCAATGACCGTCGATATGAGCAGGGACTTTCCCGCCTGGCGTGACTGGTCGACGCCGGCCTGCTGCCCCATAGAGGCGACCTTGATCATGAACGCGGCATAACTGGCGCTCGCGCTGGACAACAGGAACCACAGGATCACGGGCATAACGATAAGCATCGAGCGCCATGCGCTCCGCCGGGCAACCGCGAGGTCCGGCTTCTGCACTTTGGCTTGAACACGCGGCGCCTGCACAGGTTCTGAGCGTGCCATTGAATCGGGAAGAATCGCGTGCGCCACCCATACAAACAGAACGCCGAAGACAGCGCCTGTGCTCAGACCACCCAACAGTGCCAGCACGGCATTTATCGAAACTGTGCCGACCGATGTTACCAGTGCTAGTCCGACGGTTGCGAATACTCCGACTACCTGCGAACCGCCGCGAGCCGTGTAGTAAAAGCTGTGATAGAGGGCAAGCCCCAACAGGAGGATGCCCACCACTCTCTGATTCAGCATGAACGGCAAAAATACCAGCCCCGCATAGATCGCGACAGTGAACACCAAGACGAACTTGATGCCTGCATCGAGCTTCAGCACCGGCAATGGCAGCGACAGAATGAACATCGTAAGCACCGGCGCAATGAATGACATCGGCCAGTTGACGATCTGCGAGAACAGCATCGACAGGGCGGTACCAAGCGCCATGCGCAGTATGCGAACGCTTGCGATACTCATGCGGCTTGCGTCAGCAGACTCAGTGCTGTCGATTACCGAGACCCTGGAATCAGAAGGCATACGTCAGAAGACTGGCAATTCTAATGTAAACCTTGCCAACGAAATTGAAGAGCCAGTGGTCTCCTGTGTAAACGATCACCGAGGCCTGAGATCCCACACGGATATTAAGTCTCTCGGACTGTTTTTCCAGTTCAAACTCGACCTGGACAGGGAAGCGCTGCGCATCACGTAACCATTGACGGTCATTGTCAATCGTGGGCAAGCTGCCCAGCGGCGTGGAACTGACCGAAACACCAAATCCGGTGCTTCGTACGCGGCCGGAAAAGACCCTGCCGGGCAAGGAGTCGAAGAGAATTTCTACGCGGTCACCAGGGTCGATGTGGCCGAGATTATTTTCCGTAAAGTCCGCTTGCACCCAGATGTTGTGAATGGCGATAAACGTCATCAAAGGCGCGCCGGCCGTGGCAAAATTTCCTCTGTCCACCCGGATATCGCTTAACAAGCCATCATCTGGCGCCCGCACGGACGTCCACGACAAATTCAGCTGCGCCTGATCCAGCGCTGCCTGCGCCTGCAAAATGCGGAAGTTTTCGTCACCAGCTTCGCCCAGGTCCTGAATCGCCTTCTCCAGGTTGGCCTGTGCCGCGGCCAATTGTGACTCCGCGACATTTAACGCTGCTTCGGCCTGCTCCAGCCGGCGATCGGAAATGGCGCCAGGATCTTCCTTTTTGATCCGTCGCAAGCGGATTGCATCCTGACTTGCATAAGTCAGGCCTGCCCTTGCCGCTCCCACAGAGGCACGAGCCGCCTCGACGCTGGCCGTCGATGCTCCGGTGGCCTGCCGTGCCGACTGAAGATTCGCCCGCGCATTCTCAACTGCTAACTGATATTGATCGCGGTCTATCCGAAACAGCTCCTGGTCGGCAGACACATACTCGTTATTGGTGACCGCAACGTCCGTGACGATGCCCGAGACCTGGGGTGCGATCGGCACAACGAGCGCATGCACCCGCGCCTGGTTCGTATACGGTGTGACACGATCCGAGATCAGGTACCAGGCCATCAGCACAAGACATGCACCGAGAACAATCAGTGTCCATTTGCGCACCGGGTCCATCGGAGCTTTCACGAAAGTCTCTTCGACTTCCTCCGCAGCGGTTTCCGCTTCATCGTTATTGTTTTTGTCCGTCATTCCTGCTCGCTGATAGTGGTGCGATCCG